>Ga0302326_10024927_pt1 | contig 12138 bp, 10 predicted proteins | sample Palsa_T0_3_FD_202264 | JGI IMG/M metagenome (GOLD analysis project Ga0302326, IMG submission 202264) | Peat permafrost microbial communities from Stordalen Mire near Abisko, Sweden - Palsa_T0_3 | ecosystem: Environmental > Terrestrial > Soil > Palsa > Peat permafrost | place: Sweden: Abisko...
AGGACATGGCGAAGGAGTGGCAGCAGCAGATCTCAACCGCGCTGAAGAAATAGCAAGGCGCAAGCTATCTACTAAACATTAACTACTGGAGTTACTCGGCTAGTTAGTGAATAGACACATTTTTGTGTATCGACGGATGGCAAAGGGCATATAGTGCGGGTACCTTTTCTGGGGTTGGGAGCTGGTCGTCTATGTCTTCTGCTATTGCCAAGCGGTTTTCGCCGCTGTGTGTATCTTTGTCTTTCCTCGCCTTCACTGCAGCTTCTGCGCACGCCTTGCAGAGCACACCAACTTTGCAAACGCTCGCTAATTTTGCGGGAGGCACACAGGGTGCGACACCGTCGACGCCACTGATTCAGGCCAGCGACGGCAATTTCTGCGGCGCTACTTTGGATGGCGGAGGCTCCAGCGTCTGCGGCGGGTCTGGTTGTGGAACGATATTCCGGGTGACTCCGGGCGGAGTATTTACGACTATTCATGCCTTCACCGGCAATGACGGGGAAGAACCCAGTGCACTGCTGCAGGCCACGGACGGCAACTTCTACGGCACGACAGCTTATGGAGGTACGTCGACTTACGGCACCGTATTTCAACTCACTCCCGACGGCAAGCTGACGACGCTTCACAACTTCAGCGGCGCCAACGGTGGTGCAGCGCCCAATGGTCTTGTTCAAGGCATCGACGGCGCGCTTTACGGCACAACCAGGTTTGGCGACAGCAGCTCGAACAACGGGTCCGTATTCAAGATTACTTCCGATGGAGCCTTCTCCACGATCTACGAGTCATTTCCATACAACACTGCATATCCCCAGGGACTGCTGCAGGCCACAGATGGGAACTTCTATGGAGTTCTCAACGGTTCGTTTCAAGATTCCGGGGGCGTCTTCAGAATGACGCCATCGGGGCAAGTGACTTTGCTCGCGCAGGATCTCGCCTCGCCGGAGGGCACGCTGGTTGAGGGCGCAGACGGCAATTTGTACGGCACAGCCGCTGCGGGTGAGAGCGCCGGTGGCGGATCGATTTTTCAAGTTACTCCGTCGGGCCAGGTGAATACCGTTTACAGCTTCGGAACAACGCCGCCGGATAACCCCGGCGCTGGATTATTTCTTGCGAGCGATGGGAACTACTACACCATTGCTCCGGGACCCTACGCCTCCAGCTCCTATTTTGGCGGAGTCATACAGGTTACGTCCGCGGGAGCCGTGTCGTCGTATGTCACTTTCCCCTCCACCGATGCGGGTGTCAACCTGAACCTGCTGCAGGGCAGCGACGGCAACTTTTACGGCGTAGTTGACGGCTCCTTCAATGGTGGCGAGACATACGGCAACATTTTTCGCATCATTCCACCGAGCGCCCTTCCGGGACCGGTGCAGCTGACGATAACTCCGGCTCAAATCAGTGAAGGTGACAGCGCGACGTTGACCTGGAATGTTGCAAATGGTACCAGCGACACTTTCCGGTTATGCTTCGGTTCCGGCGCATGGAGCGGCATCAAAGCGGCCAGCGGCAGCATGACGTTGAAGCCGACTTCTACCGGCGATTACAACTACGTCTTGACCTGCGGAGGCGCTGAGACTGGCATGGCCCGGCTGGTTGTGGCGGGTCAACAGGCGGCGTCCACCACCGGGATCGTCGCGACCAGTTCGCAAGTGCTGCCGGGTGGGAGCACGACGTTGCTGGTAAATGTGAACTCGGCGAACGGCTCCGGACCGACGCCGACCGGCAGCGTAACCCTGTTCAACCACGGGGCCATACTGGCGACGGGCGCGCTGGTGAATGGCGGGACAACTTTTATGATCAACGGAACTGAAGCGCCGATTGGCCCTGCGTCATTCACGGCGCATTACACCGGCGACGCAAACTACTCGGCGTCCACCTCCTCAGCTGCGGTGGTTACTTTCCAGGCGATACCCACTCTCACTCTCAAGGCGCCAACATACGTAACCGAGGGCCAATCCATCCCGTTCACGGTGACGGTAAGCGGCCCGGTGGCAAGCCCGGTGCCCATGGGAACTGTCACTGTCTCCGGTGGAGACGGCTACAACCAGACGCTGGCACTCGTCAATGGAAGCGTAACGGCGACAGTTCCATCCGTGAATGTCGGCACCTACTTCAATGCGACAGTTACTTACAACGGGGACAGCAATTACCTGTCGATTTACCAATATCTCTATGTCAATGTATTTCCTCCTTCCACCGTTACGATTTCTAGCTCAGCGACGCAAGTGCTGGCCGGTCAGTCGGTATCGCTGGTTGCACAGGTCACGGGCAGCTCCGGTTACTACCCGGCAACCGGCAGCGTTTCCTTCCAGGTTGGATCGCTGGTTCTGGGAACGGGCCCGATCAACAGCGGGATAGCGACGCTGACAGCATCGAGCAAGGGAGTTCCTCCGGGAACTTATCCCGTGACCGCGGTCTATTCAGGTGATGCAAATAACGGCGTCGGCACCTCGGCGCCGCTGAATATCACCGTAAAAGACGGCACGAATACGTCGTTGGCAGTGACGCCCAATCCTGTTACGGAAGGGCAGCTTGTCACTCTGACGACGCAAGTGACGCGCGCCAGCACCACCGGAAATCCCGGTGGCAAGGTGATCTTCTCCACCGGGTCACTCGTGCTCGGAGCGGTGAATCTCTCTGGAGGTGGTGCGGTTTATTCCGTTACCGTCAGTGGCATTCCAACTGGCACCTATCCCGTGATTGCTACATACAGCGGGGACGCAAACGATGCCAGCTCAGTATCGCCAACCGTAAACGTAACCGTGCAGTAGCTTATTGGCTCGATGATCAATAAAAAAGGCCGCGGCAGCCACTGCGGCTTTTTGTTTTAACTCACGCCGTCTCTCCGAGATAGATTTTCGTGTAGTCGAGATAGTTCTTCGCATACATCAGGATCATCTCGCGGTCCTTGTCGCCGAGCTCGCGGCGCTGTTTGGCGGGCAGTCCTGCCCACAGCGTACGAGGCGGAACGATTGTGCCTTCTGCAACGAGAGCGCCGGCAGCGAGGATCGAGCCCTCGCCAATGCGCGCGCCATTCAGGATGACGACGCCCATGCCGACCAGGCAGGCGTCCTCGACGACGCAGCCGTGCACGGTCGCGTTATGCCCGATCGTGACCCAGTCACCGACTTCGACGGGATGTTTGTAACGCATGCCGTGCAGCACGGAGCAGTCCTGCACATTTGAATTCGCGCCGATGCGGATCGAGTGGACGTCTCCGCGAACCACAGCATTCATCCACACGCTGGAATTTTCGCCGAGTATGACGTCGCCGATGATCTGCGCCGAGGTGTCGATGTAGCAGGAGGCAGGAATGATCGGGGATTTTCCCTGGTAGGAGCGGAGCATGGCAACAGATTACTAGAGCTTCGCGGCGCGAATCGTAGCGTCGAAATCGAGCAGTCCGACAGAAGCCCAAATAAATTGGTAGTCTCGGCGGCCGCAAACAGTCGTCCCAAGTCCGCAGATTCCTAAGGAGTTGGCAGAAACCTCGCGTGCCTTCGAAGCCGAAAATTCGCTCCACCAGCGCGAATTATCTTGCAGGCCCTTGACGCAGGTGCCGATAAGTAACCTAAACTGTAGCTTGTCCCAAGTGGGAAGGTTTGGAGGTGTTACCCCTTTGGCAGAAGTTCGCATTCAAGAAGGCGAGCCGCTAGAGAATGCTCTCCGTCGTTTCAAGAGAAAAGTGCAGACGGAAGACATCATCAAGGAAGTGAAACGCCATTCTTTTTATCTGAAACCAGGTGAAAAGAAGCGCGTGAAGCAGGCCCTGGCGCGGAAACGCAACCGCAAGAAGGCCCGTAAAGAGCAGGATTAATTAACCGCAGCATCCGGGTGGGGCAGCGCTCCACCCGGCGGCTTTGCAAACGCGGCAACTTCCGCAGGCAAGCCACCGCAGCAAATGCCGGCGTTCTCTTAACTCCTCAAGCGCATGGCTGGGCCCCAGTTGAGAAGGAATAAGTCTTAAGTCCAGGTGAAGCCGGGGGTGGGAATGCTTCGCTGGGCGGAACAGGCTTTGCCATGGACTATAGCGATAAGGTTCTCAAGTGTGCCGACTGCGGCCAGGAGTTCATCTTCACTGCAGGCGAGCAATTATTTTTCCAGGACCGTCAGTTTAAAAACGATCCCAAGCGCTGCAAGAGCTGCAAAGCCAAGCGCGCCGGCCAATATTCCAGCAGCCGAAGCGGCGGGTCATCACGGCCCGAGACGCGCACCAACTGCTCACAGTGCGGCACCGAAACTACTGTGCCGTTCAAGCCGACGCAAGGCCGACCGGTGCTCTGCCGCCAATGTTTCCAGACTAAGAAAGTGGCGATGCCGGGAAGTCCTGCGGCTGGGCCGCCGCCGGTACAGGCTTAGCCCGGCTTAGATTTCTGGCGGCCAATCACTGCTGTGGCACCTCTGCTCGCTTCGTTGCAAGCGTGGAAATCTTCGCATCCAGCCTCCGAATTAACGAGCAAGGCGCGGCGTCAACTTAAACATTGTCGGCGGAATCGCTCTATCGCAGCGATTGAATAAAGTGCTCGACAGCGTCCGAAGCAGGCGGGTGGGTAAATTGCAGATCATTGTGATGAGCGCCCGGCACTGCCACAAATTGCTTTTGCGTCGCCGCCGAGGCAGCCAGAACCTCGCGACCTTGATTGATGGGGACGACATCATCCAATTCTCCTTGAATGACAAGAAGTGGACTACTGATGTTCCGGATCGCGGCAGCATTTTCATAAACCTGCGTGACCTCCGGGTCCGCTTTCATCTTCACCAGTCCCCGTCCGTACCAGGGAACGTCGTGTTTTGAAGACCAGCGCATCATTTCGTCCGCGCTCGCTGGAGGAGCCTGCAGGATCAATCCAGCGACGTGCCGATTTGCAGCGACATGAATCGCCATACTCGTTCCAATTGACCAGCCATAGGCAATGATTGGCGTTGCCGGATCCGGCACAAATTGTTTTTTGACATAGTCGAACTCCTGCAAAGCTGCAGATTGAAACGCAGGAATTGCGACCGTACCGCCGCTGAAGCCATAGCCTGGATAGTCAAAACAAACGGCGTTCACATGCAGCGTTTCACTTAGCCATGCAAGTCGATTCGCTTCATGAAACATGTCCTCGTTGCTGCCATAAAAAAAAAGCACGAAAGCTGCATCAGGCGTATCGCTGCGGTAAAGCCATCCGCGCAGCTTTGTGCCATCCGTCGTTTGAAATTCCAGAGCCTCGCGTCGGGGAACCGGTTCACTCCATTTGTCTGCAGGAGGAGGTTTGGGCGGTTGAAAAATATCCTTCGCGTGTAATGTATATGCGATTCCCATCGCCAAGAGCATTGCGAACATGGAACGACTCCGATGTGGACGAAACTTTGATCCGGTCGCTCAAATATACGCATTCGACTGTCCGCAATTGCGGGATTGCGCAAGACAAGGCGCTGACGAACAAGTAACGGTGCCGGGGAGAGCTGCGGCTGCGCCTCCGCCGGTACAGGCTTAGCTCCAGGTTTAGGACCTCGCTACATCAGCGCGGCACGCATCCGCATGGCGTCTTGGCCTTGCGCTCCTTTTCGCTCTGATCATGAATCTTCGCCCAGTCGACTAGCCCGCGTCGATATTCCTCCCGGCCCTTTGGCAGCACGTCGAAATAGCCGTAGATGCCCATGAATTGTTCGCTGCCGCGGCCGAAGGTGCCGTATGTGCGGAAAACTTCGCCGTCCGCATTTTTATAGAAGACGCTATGCCCTGACAGCGTGTACGTCTCCGGCCCAATCTTCTTCTCGCGAAAGTTATAGATAGTCTTTCCCGCCTTCACCTCTTCCGGCCGGAAGGAGATATGGAAGTCGTAATTGAAATCGGATTTGTACGACGACAGCCAGCAGAACTTCCACCCCATCCGCTTCCGTACCGCTTCAATCTCATCAATCGCCGCGCGCGACACCGCGACATATGCCATGTCGTGATTCTCGAAGTGAGCCAGCAGCCCGTCGACATGATCGGACTCGAGCGTGCATCCTTCACATTGCCAATCCTGTCCCGGCTCCATCATGAAGTGCTTGAGAAAAAGCTGACTGTGTTGTCCGAAAAGATCAGCGAGCATCAAGTCGCCTTCTGGAGAAGTGAACGTGTAACTCTTCTCAATCTTCACCCAGGGAAGCGCACGCACCTCCTCGGCCAGTGCATCGCCCGCCCGCATGTATTGCTTCTCCTTTTCCATCAGCATGAGTCGCTGCTCGGTCCATGCTTCCTGCGACACAACAGCGTGATGCTCGACCGCGTCTTCCTGCTGCCGCTTCTGCTCTGCAACCGCCGCTGCCAACTGTGGATCATCCGCTTTGCTCATCGCTTGACGCCTCCTGTCGACCGGTAGGATGGTTCCAACGCCTCCGCTGTTTTCTTCGAGCGCAGCAGTTCGTCACCGTCCGCGGTAGGCTGGTCCCCGGGATTTCCTCAGAAGCCGCGGCCATGGAGAATCAATCGCCGCAATGAAAAACGCCAGCCCTGGGGCCGGCGCTTCTGTTCAGACATAGTGCGGAATGATTAGCTCTGAGGAATCTCAACCGGCTCCGGAGCGGGCACCGTCTGCGCAACTGGGGCATCCGCCGGAGCTGCGGAAGCCCGCTGCTGGCGCGTCTGCCGCGGCTCCTGCACCGGAGGCGCCGGCTTCTTCGGGGCGTCTTTGCGCGGCGCGAGAATGGCGTGCAGCGTCGTGCCTTCCATGCGCGGCATGAACTCCACCTGCGCGACGCCAGACGTGTCCTGGATGACGCGATTGACGATGGCATAGCCGAGCTCGCGATGCGCCATCTGTCGTCCGCGGAAGCGCAGGCTGGCCTTCACCTTGTCGCCGTCCGACAAAAAGCGAATCGCCTGATTTTTCTTCGTCTGGTAGTCGTGCTCGTCCACCGTGACCGAGAACTTCACTTCCTTGACGACGATCACCTTCTGCTTCTTGCGCGCAGCCCGGTCGCTCTTGTCTTTTTCGTAGAGAAATTTTCCGTAATCCTGGATGCGGCACACAGGCGGGACGGCCGTCGGCGAAACTTCCACCAGGTCGAATCCGCGCTCCCGCGCCAGCTTCAGCGCCTCAAAGGGCTGCAGAATGCCGAGTTGTTCGCCGTTTTCGTCGATCACGCGAATCTCACGCGCGCGAATGCGCTCGTTGGTCCGGATCGAATTTTTTATTGCGCGCTTATCTATAGCTATGGGTTTCCTCCGGCAGCATTTGCGAGCCCTGCCTGCTCTCCAGATTACCCCAACTGGCCGGGAGATGCCTTGAATATTGCCGCAATCGGAGCCTTATCCTGCCCCTGCAGCTCGAGGCCGGGAAATTTCTCCGCGTGGTAACCTGATTTGTTTGTTGCGACTGTATTGCGAGATCGGGCGCCGCTTCGAGCCGCCCGCAAGATGAATTTCTGCCGAGGAATGACTTTCCCATGACGATGCGCCGCGTACTCCTGGTTGACGACGAAGTTGCCATCCTGCTGACCCTGAAAGCAGTGCTTGAGATCAACGGCTTTACCGTGGACACCGCCACCTCCGCGCGCGAGGCCGAGCACAAGCTGCGCAATGCCGACTACCACATGGTCATCACCGACATGCGGATGGAGAGTGATGCCGCCGGCATAGATGTAGTTAAGGCCGCCAAGGCTGCACCCTGCAATCCAGCAGTCGCCGTGCTGACCGCGTTTCCCGACGAGGGCGCCGATTACTCCAGCGACGGCGCCGACGAGTTGCTGGTCAAACCGATGAACGTCCAGCAGTTGGTCGTGCAGATGGAGGCGCTGCTCGTCTCCCATGAGGACAAGAAGCAGAGAGCTGTGAAACTTGCCGCCGCAGCGCAGGCGAAAGCGAAGCCGGCGGCCAAAAAGAAGCCAGCTGTGAAAGCAGCGACAAAGTCGAAATCTGCCGGCAAATCAGCTGCGAAAAAAGCAGCGGAGAAGAAGCTTGCCACCAAGCCAAGGAAGCGGGCCGCCGCCAAGCGCTCAGCCAGGCCGGTCGCAAAGAAAGCCAAGAAGAAGAAAACCTCCCGCCGCTAAGCCGTGAGTACTGCGGGAACGCCGCTTTGACGAAAAGTGGCAAAGAATCTCTTGACAAGCACTACTGTGTGTCATACAGTGTATTTCACACGGTATATGACACCCAGTAGCAAACCCGCCATTTCCCCCGTCGATGCAGCAGACGCCAGCGACGCGCAGTTTGAAAATCTGCGGCAGGAAGTTCGCCGCGGAGCGCTCCCGCTCGCCGTCCTGTCCGCGCTGCGCAAGGAGTTTTACGGTTACACGCTGCGCCAGGAGCTGGCCGCCAAGGGACTCGAGATCGACGAAAGCACGCTCTATCCGCTGCTGCGGCGCCTTGAAACCCACGGCCTGCTGACCAGCCAGTGGCGCGAGGAAGACAAACGCAACAAGCGCTTCTACCGGCTCTCACCCGCCGGCAAAGTAGTGCTGAAGCGCCTGCTCGACGAATGGCGCACGCTCAACCAATCACTCAACGACATTGTTTAAGGACACGATATGCAACTACTCGAACGCTACCTGCAATCCGTCGCCAACTTTCTCCCGGCAAAAAACCGGAAAGACATCCTCGCCGAGTTGCGCGCCAACCTCACCGCGGAATTTGAAGCGCACGAAGAGGCCACCGGCCGCCCGCTGACCGAAGATGACGAAGCCGACATCCTCCGCAAACATGGCTTGCCCATGGCTGTTGCCTCGCGCTACTTTCCGCAGCAACATCTCATCGGCCCGGAGTGGATCGCCACCTACTGGTTCGTCCTCAAGATCGGCCTCGCCGTCGCCGCTGCGGTCACGCTGGTGATCAGTCTCATGGAAGTTGCCCTCGACAAAATCTCCGCCGGTGAACTGGTCGCGATGTGGTTTCGTTATCCGGCGACTGCGCTCACCGTCTTTGCCTGGACCACGCTCGTCTTCGCGACCGGCGAATACTTCGCCAGGCGCTTCCATTGGAAGCATGAGCTGTCGAAATTCTGCTGGGACCCGCGAAAACTGCCAGTCATCCGATTGAACGGCGAGTCCGCTGGCGGCAGTCCGAAATCAGATTTCTTCGGCGCCTGCATCGGCTTGCTCATTCTTCTCCCGATGGCAAATTGGCTCAACCTCGCCCCGCTCGCGGCCCATCACGGGGTCGCCTTCACGCACTCCTGGAGAACGTTCTACGAAATTTGCCTGTTCTGTGCCATCGTTTCGGTGGTCATCGCCTTCGCGCGCATGTTGCGCCCAGACTGGGGCATCCTCAAACCGGCCACTGGAATCGCGACGTCCGCCATCCTGCTCGCAGCCCTGGCAAATTTTCTTCGCTACGCCCCGTGGCTGGTGCCGAGCGGCACCATGCAGCCCGCCATCGATCTGGTTAGCTTAAACATGATCCTGCGGCTGATGGTTCGCGCGTGGATGGTCGCCCTCGTCGTCATCATCGCGGTCTACGCCTGGTCTTTCGTCAAGCAACTGCGGCAACGCAACCCGCGGACGGGGATCTCGCCCGTGGTCGTCTAGCGCGTCAACTGCGCCAGTGCAACTCCACCGGCCCGTCCAGCGGATGTTTGCCCGACCCATCCAGCCGTGCCTGCTTCAACGCGAAATACCACTTGGCCGGTTTGTCAGCATCGTCAATCAACATCAGGCTCGGGTTGAACCGCAGTCCCCGCGCCTGCTCGACCATGGTTTGCTGGTCCTGGGCAACGAAACGCTCGCCAAAGATTTTCGCAATCGGGGTTACAAATGGGACGTGGTAGAGAATATACCAGGCCGCGATCACATCAATCCGGCAGCTCTGCGTCGTGATGGGCGTCACCGTCGTCAAACTTGTAAACCACTTCGCTCCCGCTCGAATTTCTTCATATCTGCGGTTCGGCAGTATGAAATCGATCGTCGTCGTCACGCCCGCGCCGCCAACGCCTAACAATTTATATGGGGCGGAGTTGCTGCTCGGCGCGTGGCTCGACATCCGAAACCCCTGTGGAATCGGCTCGAAGCGCTTGGTCTTCTCATGAATGCTGGCCCGCGAGCGCCACCACCACGCCTGGTGAACAAACGGCCCGTGCGCCGGGTCCATGAGTCCAATGATGCCGTGGTCGACATTGCAGGGCAGCTCCGCCGTCAGGTGCGCCGTCCGGAATTTGTCACCATATTTGAGCAAATCCGGCACCGCCGGAAGTCCCCCCAAGTCGCCATCAGCAGCGATGCGTCCGGCACCGGGCGACGGCACGTAGACCCACGCATAGCCGTCGCGTTCGACGCACGGCAGCGCGCCGGCATAAATTTTCCCGGGCTGAAGATTGTCATGACTGGTTAGGGAGGGAATTGCCAGGCACTGCCCGCTGCAGGCCTCGAACTCCCAGCCGTGATATTTGCAGGTCACGCGCTGCCCGTCGTACCAGCCGGCGCTCAGCGGAATGCCGCGGTGGGGACAGAGATCGCGCATCGCCCAGATTTTTCCATCCGCGCGACGGCCGAGCACCAGCGGGATGCCGCACAGCATCGCCGTCGTCATCTTCTTCGCCGACAGCCGCTCCGATCGCAGCGCCGGATACCAGTCGTCATAAATCAGGATGGCCGGCGGCCCCGTCAGGCTTGCAGGTGACACGATCTGTTCCTCGCCCGGCATCGTCGGATATAGGGTAGCCCAAACAAGCCGCGATTTCGGGCATCACTGCGGCGGCGTTCCCGCTCGGTTATCGAACGCCGGTCGGCTGCGCGTAGTAGCCGGCCCGCGCGCGGACTGCGACACCGTGCCGCCGAACCGCGACTTGAATCGCGTGGTAGTCGTTGGCCTGCTTCGCCACCGGCGCGTCATAGCTCAGCGTATAGAACGTGTCGGCTTCGGCGACGCAACGCGCGATCTCTGAACCAAGATCATTGCTGTGTGACGATACCAAGCCGCCCGTCTGAATAGCGAGCACCTGCAGGGAGACGGCGTTCGGCTGCGTCTCCTTCACGCTGCGCGGCGATTGCAGGAATGCACTGTAGCTGCCGGACGCATCGGCATTCATCGCAGGACCTGCCGGCGCGGATTGCTGCAGCACACGCTGCGATGAATTTTGCGCCTGCACAATTTCCGGTGCCGCACCCCCAACCACTCCCAAGGGATCAATCGCGTAGAGCGTGACCCGCGCTCGCTGCAATTCCGTGTACATGTGGACGACGTAGTCGAACAGACGCTCGCGCATTTTGCCGTCGCGTTGCATCAACAGCGGCCAGCCCGGGCTCACCCACAGCACCATCTTCCGCGATGGCCGGTCCGCCGACCCGCTGGCCAGCACTTCGAGCGCCTGCATGGAAAGCTGCACCTGTTCCGACGATATTCCCTGCGCGGCTAGGGAGCCGCTGGCCAGGATGTCGCTCTTGTCCAGTTGCTGCGCCAGCGCCGGCCCGTCACTCGACGCCGGAATGACGTGCAGAAACGCCGCGCCGTTGCGCAGCGGAATCACAACCTGGCCCGACGCAATCGAACTCTTGCTGGCGCCCGACTTCATCAGCCAGAGAATCGTTACCGGGTGATGCAAGCGGCCGCCGCTGTTGCGCAGATAGCCGATGAGCTGCTGCTTGGCGCGCGAGATCTCTTCAAAGTTGGAGCTGAGCGCGTCGATGACGAAAAGAATCTCAACTGAATTTTCGAACTCAGTGGGCGCTTCCTTATTCCGCTCCGCTTCACTGTTGGAAAAGGAGTCGATCTTCATCGGCGACAAGTTGTCGCTTACAGAAAAATCTTCGCGCGTCAGTCCGGCCACGGGCTTGCCCAGTGCGTCCTCGACGCGAACGTCCAACTTGATTTGCTGGTCCTCCGGCTTTTGTGGCGGGCGCGACTGCAGCTGCTGCGCAAGACAGGGCGCCGTCGCGGCGACAACAAGGCAAAGCCAGATCAGCGCCCTGACTGAACATCCGGCAGCCGGCCATCTTTGAGTGAGAGCGCAGCGAGCTTGCATCAGCGGCTACCAGTATCGCGCAAGTGCGCCCGGCGCCCGCGGGTGATTTCACGACGCAGGAAGCCTGGCACAGAATTGCTTTACGGCTTGGACGTGCGAGTCGTTTCGAACAGGAACCAGCTGCGGCGCTGCGATTGGTCAATCCAGTTTTCGAGCAGGCTGGTGGTGGCGACATCACCGGCCTCGTCGCACAGCGGGCCTTTGCGGCGCTCCCTCA
>Ga0302326_10024928_pt1 | contig 12138 bp, 12 predicted proteins | sample Palsa_T0_3_FD_202264 | JGI IMG/M metagenome (GOLD analysis project Ga0302326, IMG submission 202264) | Peat permafrost microbial communities from Stordalen Mire near Abisko, Sweden - Palsa_T0_3 | ecosystem: Environmental > Terrestrial > Soil > Palsa > Peat permafrost | place: Sweden: Abisko...
AGGTCCCAAAGAACGACGTTCGCCGATCCGCTTATGGATACTCTCGTGACGGCGGCCATCCGAACGGCATCTCCGGACACGAGCGAGAGCGGCTCGTCGGCATGCGATCGGCCGCACCAAGAGCCAGCCACTCGTCATTGACCACGCGCTGAGTGCTCCCCAATTTGCGTTTCGCGGATCGTAATAATCGGCAAAGCTAAATGAGTGGCTCGTATTGAGCCACCGTGATCGAGCGTCGCCCGATCACCGGCCCGCTGACCGTTAAAAATCATGGATTCCATGGGTGCAGCATATGGCATCCCGCGCGGGCGTGCCACGCACCAGTTGCCCCGGCACAACGTAGCCCCGGTCTATAGAGGCATCGTACCGGAGAACAATTTGTCTACGGCTAGGCACCCGGCTGCGCAATCGAATACATCGACCTCTAGCTTGAACGTTATTGCGCTTCGTTTCCGGCGACAACCGCACGAATGAAACATTTCTCGCAAGAATTGCCAAGACCGAAGGTCTGCCATATGGCATCCTCCAGTCGAGGCGATCAACTACCGGAAGACGGTTTGCGGTGCGCCTCGAAGGACTCGCAACCTTCATCGATCCGCGCTAAGATATGCCACGAGGTGCCCCAACGCCAATGTTTCATCTAGACCAATTCACCGACTACGGCTTGCTCGCTCTCCGAGTTATGGCCGGCGCGATCTATGCCGACAGCGGTTACGGCGATCTTAAGGATCCGGACGCGCGCGCTAAGAGCATCGGGATGCCCAGAAGCTTCACGATCTTCCTCGGCGTGGCCGAGGTCGCCGGCGGAGCCGGGCTTATCTTGGGGGTGCTGCAGCAACTCGCTGCGATCGGCTTGATCCTTGTGATGCTCGGCGCGGTTCAGAAGAAACTGTTCGTATGGAAAACCGGCTTCTGGGGAAAAGATGGGCTTGGCTGGTCGTACGAGTTGACGCTGATTTCGATGTTGCTCGTCATTCTATTTAGCGACGGTGGCAAATTGGTCTTGCTGCCCTAGTCGTACTCGTCGAGAGCGATCACGTCCAACCCGGCTAGCCCGGCCGTGAGCGCACCTGTCGCGAGAGTCCGAGCGCTACGACGAGGAAACACGCTGCGACGATGGTGAGCACGCCCAGGTCTTCGTGGAGAATGAACAGCGCATCAACGATCCCGACGAAAAATTGAGCCGTACGATGTTAGCGCTACGAACCACGATTTTCCGCTTGCCGGATGCGTCCTTTGGTAGCGATAGCCGCCTTCTCGATCCGTCACCCAGCCGAATTCTCCGGCGTTGCTCATGCGAACGCTCAGCGGCGCTCCGGTCTTTGGCATGGTCTGCGTAAAGAGCGGCGCTGCCGCAAGAAGCTCGCGAACCTCGTTTGCGATCGCGAGCTGAGCGTCATCATCGAAGTACCCCGGCAGGTAGTGGAAGCCGGCAGGGAACGAGGCCTCGTCAAGAGCGAGGCCCCCGCGCGCGCGTGCGGACCCTGCCATACTACGGAATCAATCCAGGCGACGTTACGAGGTCGAGGTTGTGTGCCATCTCCTCGAGCACGAAGCCGGGATGGCCGCTAGCCACCTGCTTCCAGGCGCTCAGCGTGAAGCCCATCGCCGTATGGAGCGGGACGTGCGCCGGAATGGACAGCGCATACGGATCGACGACCGCATCGACGACGACCGGGCCGCCCCGATGGGCGACTGCCTCGCGCAGCGCGCTTTCTACGTCGGCTGGATTTTCGAGCCGTATGCCCTTGGCTCCCATCGCTTGCGCGACCGCGGCGAAATTTGGATTGCGGAAGTCCGTGCCGAACGGGACGACGCCGGCCTCTTGCTGTTCGATGCGCACGAAGTCGAGCGACCCGTTGTTGAACACGAGCACGACGACCGGCAATTTGTGCTCGACGAGCGTCAGCATATCGCCGAGACCGAGCATCGTAAAGCCGCCGTCACCGCTCAAGGAAATCGTTTGGCGCCCGGGACACGCCAACTGTGCGCCCATTGCGTTCGGTGCCGCGTTCGCCATCGACGCCCACGTAAACGAGCCGAAGATGCTGCGCTTCGCACCGGCGCGCAAGTAGCGAGCTGCCCAGATACACGGCGTTCCCGTGTCGACGCTGGACGAATAGGTGTCAGCGACGGGCCGCGCTTGACGTAGTGATCGAGCGAATCGTACCACTCGCGCGTCGTCCCCAGTGCACGATCGAGATGTTCCGTCTGGGTCTTCTCCGCAACGAGCCCGAGCAACGCGGCCGTCGTATCCTTGACGTTGCCGAGCAGTCCGAGGTCGAGCGGAGTGCGCCGTCCGAGGTGCGTGGCGTCGCGGTCGATCTGGACTTTCTTGACGGGGTGGTCGGGCAGAAACTCCGAGAACGGAAAGTCCGTGCCGAGCATCAGAAGAAGATCGGCTTCATGCATTGCGCGATGCGCTCCGCCCCATCCGATGAGGCCGGTCATTCCGACTGCGTTCGGATTGTCGTATTCAAGGTATTGCTTGCCGCGGAAACGGTACCCGACGGGAGCCTTGAGCTTCTTTGCGAGCGCGATCACCTCGTCGTGCGCCCCGCGACAACCATCTCCGCAGAAGATCGTCACGTGCTCCGCGTCGTCGATCATCGCCGCGAGCTTGCGCAAATCGGCATCTGCCGGGCGCAGAATCGGCGCACTTGGGCGAACGACCGGATCGAGCTCGCCGGAAGCCTGCATGAACGCGACGTCGCCCGGCAGCGAAATGACGGTCAGCCCTCGCTTGGCAAGTGCCGTGCGCAGTGCCGTCTGCACGACCGCCCGCACCCGGCGCGGATTCACGATACGGCCGGTGTAGAGCGACGCCGAACGGATTGAGCTCTTCGAGCGCATCGGTGTCGATGATCGATGTCTCGACGTCCCCCGCGATCGCGATGATCGGCGCCCCCTCCCGGCGCGCATCGATCATCGCATTGATGAGGTGGGTCACGCCGGGCCCCGCCGTCCCGCAGATCGCCACGGGCTCGCCCGTCAAATACGCGTCGGCGACGGCCGCGAAGCCACCGTATTCCTCGTGCCGGACGTGTATGAATTCAATGCCGCCATTGCGACGTAGCGCGTCGATCGTAGGATTGAGGGCATCGCCGATAATACCGTAGCACCGGCGCACCCCCGCGGCGTGCAGCAGTTCCCAAACGGCATCGGCTACATTCTTGCTCATCGGTTTCTCGCATCTCTTCGCTCGCGATCCGGTGGTGGAGGTCGCGCTCGCGTCCCTTCGCGACCATGATGCCAGGCGACCGCGCCCCAGAATTGCACATTCTTGCGATATTGTGTGTTCTAGTGGGCCCCTCTCGAAGGTCGCGCTATTCGTGCAGCAGACTCTGCCAATTCGTAGGGACGCGGCCTTTGGGCCCCGGTACGGGCTGATCCAAAGGGTGCCAATGCGGCAGTGGCAACCTTGGACCCGCCAAGAATTCTCCGGTGCGATAGCTGTAGAACCAGCGTTCCCCGTGCTCGAAGCTCGTAATAATGGGATGGCCGGTCACCTTCGCGTGGTTTGAGGCATGCCGGCTTGGCGACGAATCGCAGCAACCGATGTGTCCGCAGTCGGCGCACCGCCGGAGATGCAGCCACCAGCCGTTCGTCGCCAGGCACTCGACGCAGCCTGTGCCGCTGGGTTTAGCCGTTAGAGAGATACCGTCCGTTTCAAGGTTCATAGTGTCTCCAATGCCGGGCACTCGGTACCGTTACGAGGAGCCGATGAGGCTCGTAGCATCCACTCGACGCGCTAATTGATGCGCCCGTCACTCGCATTTCCGCCGCATTCATACTGCCATGCCGGGTGGGACTATGGATTGCACATTCGTGCGATTTTTTTGCGGATCGTGGTCACCGCTCTTATCGTATTCGAACCGCGAGGAGCTTAGATCTTGTCGAACGTGCGCACCGCGTACACGGGGTACAACGCTTCGCCCGGTCCTCCGACTGCTCCTAATGCCCCTTGCGCCTCGGGCGTCGCGCGAAACGCTTCGATCTCCTCGGCGTGCGTGAATCGATACACGATCGCCGATGCCCGATCATCATCGGTGCCGAAAAACGACGTGCCGCGAAAACCCGGCGCTCCGGCGAGCAAGGCGGCGACGGCTCGGACCCGTTCGCCGCTTCGTGCGACGCGCTCGAACGCGTAAGCGTCGGTCGATGCGGGATCGATAAATGGGTCGCCGGCCGTTGTCGACAGCCTGTAGAGCGCCAAAGACCGCGATTCAGCAATGGCGCGCCCTTCGGCAACGAGGTGATGGTCGTCCCACGCCGACGCGAGGTGCCTGAATGATTCGTGACCGTCGAGCCGGAGCAGCGCTATAACGCGCCGATCATCGCGCGATCGGAGCACCATCGCCTCGCGTGCGTTCGTCGCCGAGGCACGGGCTTTTTCGATCAGGGTTTCGTAGGACGCGATTTGGGCGACCGCGCGTGCGGCGGCGACGTGCGCGACCTCGATTGCCCACCACGAATCAGGGGTGAGGGCAACGATCGTGCCGCCGGCGCGGTGATCGGTAGACGTGTGGCGCTGGAGGTCCTCATGTGGGCGCGGCATCACCGAGACTCCTATTCTAACGTGCGTTCGTTTCCGAATGGTACAGGACCGTGCGCATCGCGGCTACAAGAATCCTCTCTCGTCTATTGCGGAATTGTTTGTATTATTTGAGAGCGATGAATTCTCAAAAAGCGCGTGGGATCCAACCTTTTCTCGAGCGAGTTCATGGTTTTTGGTTGCGCAACGCCCGCCCGCGGTCCATCATTGACGGCAAGGGGAAGAGGCCTGCTGCGGCGTTGCGGATCCGATCGGAATGCCCACGTGAAAGCTGACCGTTAGCGGTGGGCCGAAGCGATCGATGTTGGTGAGATAGGTTTGGTGCGTAAGGTTCTCACCGACGAGCGCGAAGCTAACGCCTGAGGTCGTCGTCGCGCGGATCGTGCCCCCGAACAGCAACGCTGCGCCCAGAGGTTCGGCTTCGAGCGAATCGGCATAGGTTTGCCCGAGATACGCGCCGTCGACCGAGTACGACAGGGGACCGCGGCCGGCCGCGTCGATGCCGACGTCGGCGGAACCTCCGGGGACCAATTCGAGCTGCTTGCCGATCGCATTCGAAGGCCCGTTCGCCACGCGCGCGTTCTGCGCCGTGCCCGAGACGCGCAGGCGCGTGCAGATCCCCAGGGGCTGCGCGTAGGTCAAGGTTTCGCCGTCGGTCTGCGTCCGGCTCAAATTTTCGCGCATCATCTCGCTCGCCGAGATCGTCACGAAGGCAATCGCATCGTTCACGCGCGTAGCAAAAAAGTCCAGCGAGACACGACCGCTACCGAGCAGATAATCGAGGCCCGCATCATCGGTGCGGCTGCGTTCGGGGACGAGCTTGGGATTGGGCGCGTCGAAGACCGCGCCGACGTTGAAGCCGCGGACCAGTTCGTTGAGATATGGTCCGCGAAACCCGCCGCCGCTGGAGACCCGGACCGCAAGACGCGTAGCGACGTCGTAGCGCAGGGCAATGCGTGGTGAGATCGCCCCCTCGTCGTGGCCCGCTACGGCCGTTACCGTCGTCGCGGGGGGCGTTCCGCTCGTCCGCACGAGTGCGAGATCGTCGTAACGCAGGCGGTCGGCACGCGCGCCTGCGACGACCTCGAAGCGTCGGATGCGATACGTGCCTTGCAAAGCGAGCCCCTGGCTCAGCTCCGTTCCGGTGCCGAGCGATTGCAACGCGCCCGTGGGGCCGTACTGCTGTGCTTGACCATCGACGCGACGTTGCTCGACGCGTACGGTGTAATCGAACGTGCCCGCCGTGCCCGAGAGGTTTCCGAAGAATCCGTTCTCATCGCTCGGCACGTGCTGGATGTAGCGTAACGCCGCGGGGTCGGTGGGGTAGTCGTCGTCGACGTTGTAAACCGTCGTGTCGCGCACATAGTAGCCGAAGGACGCAAGCGCCTGCGAGCCCAAGGTTTGCGTCCCCGACAGATTCTCTTGACGGAGAAACCGGTCGAACGTGTAGTTCGGAAGCCCCTCGTCTTGATGATCCGAAGTGAAGAGTCCGGCGGCCGAGAGCGTGGTGCGCCCTGTCGCATAAGCGAGTTTGAGATCCGACACGCCGCTTTGCCCAACCGCGTCGTGTACGATCGGGGCCGAATAGTTGGGGGGAAGATCCTGATAGGAAAGGCGTGTCACGACGCCAGCGACCGACGCTCCGAGCGTTGGACCGAGCGGCGTACGCGCGAGAAACGCTTCGTCTGAGTTCGCATCCGTGCCGGAACCGAGCGACAAACGGCCGCTGGTCGTGAAGTCAGGGCCGGGATGCGGTCCGAAGGTATCGATCTCGAGAACGCCGCCCACGCCGCCCGAGCCGTACAAGGCCGAGCCTGCGCCGCGCAACAGTTCGGCGCGTTCGATCAGGTCGGCCGGATACGCCTGCCAGTCGATTTGTCCGCCGAAGGCATCTTGGGCCGGGACCCCATCGACCAAGACCACGCCGCGGTCCAGGCCCGCCCCGCCGAACGACGCTCGAATGTCGCCGTAGTTGGTGAACGCGCTGTTGCTGCGTGTTTCGTCCGCCCCGGGTAGCTCGCGCAACAATCCGTCGGAGGCCGAGACGGGTGCTAGCGAGATCGTATTGCGATCGATCACCGAGGCCGCGAGGGGCAACTCATGGAGGCTCTGACGCGACCCGGTCGCAACCGACGCGCTGCCTATGACCGGCAACGGCCGCTCCAAGACGAGCCGCACGGCGCCTCGCCCGAAGACCACGTGGCCGGCGAGATAGCCCGTCTTGGAGACGTCTGCGGCTACTGCTGCGAAGGTTGCCGGCGCTGCGGCCGAGCCCGACGCATCGGTCGTCTCGTCGTCGTGCGCTCCCGCGCGATCCGTAAAGATGACCGTGGCACCAGCGACCGGGCGCCCCGCATCATCAAGCACCACGAGGTTTTGGGACGCGACAACCGCCGCGAGTACGACTATAGCAAACACGCCTGGACGCTTCGTTGCAGGCGTCGGCGGCCACCGCTTTCCGGCGGCAATTCGGTTTGGAGCCCCTGCGATACGGGCCGGCCGGCAAGTCACACCAAGTAGCGCGAGCTCAGCTGAGCGGTCCATCCGAGCATAATTAGGATCTTTCGTTCCGTTTCGTCGCTCACGACGGGTCATTCATCAATTCGTCGACGCAGGATCACTTGCCGGCGCAAAACGCCGAGTGGCACCCTTGAGCCCTTGAGTACCAGCACGAGCCTCCCTCGAACGTGTCCGTGCTCGCTCACGCGGTGCGCTTCCGAGATCACGTCGAGCGGGTAGGTTCGCTCGACGGGAAGCCGAAAGCTACCGGCTTCGATCAGGGCTTCTTGATGCTCGACAAGGCGAAGTTTCCCGAAGCGTTCGCCGCGGACGTCAGGCCGGAAGTTGCAACCTCATGGCAAAACTCGCAAGTGCCGTGGGGTGTGGCAGCGCTAAATGGAACGATCACCGATCCGGCTTGGAGGAACAAGCGGAGTCGGTACCTCTCGGTTACGTCCGACAAGATGATCGCTCCGCCCCTGCAGCAGTTCATGGCAAAGCGCGCAAACGCGACGATCGCCGAAACGCCGGGAAGCCATGCTATCTACGTTTCGCAGCCCGCGGTAGTAGCGCGCATTATCGAGCAGGCCGCGACCGCCGAGGAATTGGCCGCCACCAGCGGTTCGCTGCGATGAGCAAACGGAAGGGGCCGGCACAGGGGCGCGCGGCCCCTTCCATCGACCCTCTTACGGAACACGCCGAGAGAAGGACGTGATTGCGGGCTTTTTGCAACACTTTTCGCCGAACGAAGATGCATTTAGCATAAACTGCATCGTTTAACGCTAACGCCCCATTTGTGGCTAGTTAGCGAGAGACAGCTAGAACGGAATTGTAGCGTACTTTTGTCAACTTTACACTTTCGGTGGCTTTGTTTCGCTGATGACATCGGCTACGGAATGTCCCTGACCAGGAGTTCGGCAAAGCGCTAGCCCTCCGACCAGGACTGAGCGACGCTTTCGCCATTCTTTGAGGATCGCGCTAGCCATCGGTAGGTACGTTTCGACTGACCTCGCCGAAGCAGCATCAAACATTTCCGCGAAGATCGCGTGAACTAAGATATCTCGCCGCTAAGGAGCTAGCGTAACTTAACGTTTTTACTGCAGGTCAGAACGGAATCTCGTCCTCACTCGATTCCTCGTCCATGGACCCCGCGTCTGCGCCGCTCGAGGCGCGGCTTCCCGACGCCGCGTACGACCCGCCGGATTCGCCGTTGCTGCGGCCCTTCGAATCGAGCATCTGCATGTCGCTCGCGACGACCTCGACGGCGGTGCGTTTGTTGCCGTCCTTGTCGTCGTACTTGCGAATGACGAGCCGGCCCGCGACGAGCGCGGACATGCCCTTCTTCAGATATTGATTGCAGACTTCGCCGAGGCGATCCCACGCGACGATGTCGACGAACATCGTTTCGTCGCCGGCTTTCGATTTGCGGTTGACCGCGAGCGCGAATTTCGTGACGGCTTTGCCGCCACCGTCGACGTAGCGGATCTCGGGATCCCGTGTGAGGTTCCCGACGAGGGTGATGTGGTTATAGCTGCCGGCCATGCCCTGCCTCCAGATTTATTCGTCGTTGGTGAGATTGATGAGGAGCTCGCGCATCACGTCCTCGTTCAAGCCGAGTTGGCGCTTGAGCTCCTTAGCTTGGGCGGCGTCGCTCTTGAATTTCATGACCGTGTAGTAGCCTTCACGCACGTCGTCGATCTCGTAGGCCAAGCGGCGCTTGCCCATCTTCTCGATCTCGCCGACTTCGGCGCCCGACTGGCGCAACGCTTCGGCGATTGCCTCGATCTTCGCGTCGGCCTCGGCCTCCTCGACGTTCGGGCGGATGATGTACGTGACTTCGTAATCGGTGGTCATGAATCGGTCCCTCTACGGACGCCGCCCTATGGGTCGGCGGCCACGGTGTTCGTGGCAGTGGGTGTAGCGCTCGGGTCACCCCGAGTCGCCGGCGGCGAGGCCGCCGGAAAACTCAGCTATGTTATCACGCCGCGGCGACGGGCAACAAGGGCCAAGGTCTCTTGTGGTCAAGGGTTTCCTTGCTCTAGAGGTGTGCCCTTCGAGAGCGACCCGAGTTTTCGGCGCGGCCGCCGGAACCCAATCTCGGATGGCGAAACCCTGGATCGATGCGTCTGGTACGGTTGATCGCCCTTCTGCTATGCGCCGCGTCGATCTCCGTTCGCGCGGTGAGCGCGGCATCGTACGCGGTGCCGACGCCCAGAGGCCCGGTTGCGAGTTGCCCGGGCGCGCTGCTGATCGAGTCGACAAACGGGAGATACTACATTGCCGTTTTCGAAGCGCATGCGCCGACGCGGACGTCGGTCGATCTGACCCTCTACGCGAAGAGCGCGGCGTACAGCCTCTCGCTTCCCGAGTTCGCCGTAGACATCCCAATCACGACGCAGAACTACACCTATCGCTCGGCGCCGGCCGTGATCCGCAATCCAGGACCCGACGAATTCCTCGGCGCTAGCGTCCAACCGCACCTTGGCATCGGCGCCGCTTGCCCTGGGGAAAACGTGATCATCCCTACGGTCGCTTCGTTGACGGACCCCGCCCGCAATATCGACCCGGATACAGACGCACTCGAAACGAAGCTGGCAAGCGAAGCGGCAAGCGCACACATCACCACACCCGTTCTCGCGACCGGAGTATCTAGCGCGGATTGCCCCGATGCCTTCGCGGACGCATCCGTGGACCAACTCGTCAAACCGACCCTAAGCGACCAGCAGGAACGCGATCCCGGCCTGCTGCCGGCCGCGGTGCGCGTCGAACTCGATACGACAGGCAATGTTATCGGCGTCGCCGTGGAATCGAGCAGCGGCAACCCCGTCGTCGACGCTGCCATCGCGGAGGCGGCGCGAAAGACGACCTACCACCCCGCGCGCTTCGCTTGCCAATCGGAGCGCAGCTCTCATGTCCTTCGCATCGATTTTTCGAAATAGCGCGCGCGCGGCGGTCGCGCCCGCGATCCTTCTTTTCATCATGCTGCTGCTGCGGCCCGCAGCGGCTGCCGGCTGTCCGCATACGCTCTTTCTCGAATCGACCAACGGAAAATACTACGTCGCCGTCTTCGCCGCGCCGACCGCCATGAAAGCGTCGCTCGATATCACCGTCTTCTCGAAAACCAGCGCCTACTTCGCGTCGCTCGCGCAGATCTCCATCGAAAAGCCGTGGAAGCGTTCCGAGACGGATCAAGGATTTCGCTCGTATACGGCGTTGCTTGCGAATCCCGGCGACACGCGACTGCTCGGCGCGCTCGTGCGAACATACGGTTTCCCGGGCGACACGGGTTGCGCTCCGGAAATGCGGCTGATCCCGAGCATCGGCGACGTGCAAACGCCACCCGTGCCGTCGACGCCTGCGGAGGCCGCACTCGAGAGCGAAGTGGCTCGGGAAGCCGGCGACGGTTCGAACGCTTTTCCGGTGACGCCGATCCCGCTGCCAACCGGATTTCCGTGCGAGCTCCCGTTCGCTGCAGCCAAGATCGTAAACGCGGTGCAACCGCGCGTCGACAGTCCGATTGCCCCCCTTTCGACGGAGGCTATGGTGGACTTGAGCGCTTCGGGCGCGGTCACGAACGTGACCATCAACCAGAGCAGCGGCAACGCCGATTTCGACCGAGCCGTCATCGCAGCGGCGCGCACGACGACCTACAGCCCCATGATCTTCGCATGCGTCGCACGCGAGGGGCGCTACAAGTACCGCGCGGACGCGCTCGCCGGCGCCGGCAAGCGCTAACGAGCGTGGCGGGAGCGACGCTGCCCGAACCTGCGGAGTTCGTTTCGCACGTACGAGCGCATGCCGCAGGCGCCGGCGATCGTCTTGCGCTCGTCGCGCTCGACGAGAGCGGCGCCGAAACCGCCTCGATCAGCTACCGTCATCTCGATCTGCGCGCTCGCGCGATCGCCCGTTTCCTGCAAGAACGCACCGAACCGGGAGACCGGGTCATCCTCGCCTTCCACGATCAGGTCGAATGCGCGAGCGCCCTGATCGGGTGCGCCTATGCCGGCGTGATCGGCGTTCCTTTGGCGGTCCCGGCGTCGGGCAAACACGACAAGGGGCGCTTCGCGCGCATCGCCGGCGTGATCGCCGACTGCACGCCCGCGTTCGCGCTGTCTTCCGCTCGCGTGGCCGAGACCATTTGGCCGCACGCGCTGTCGAACGGCATTTCCCTCGCCTGCATGCCGGTGGACGATGTCGAAGAAGCGGCCGAAACGGATGCACCTACGCGCGTGCCGGAACCGGGCGACCTGTTCTACCTGCAATATACCTCGGGCTCGACCGGCGCGCCGCGGGGAGTGCGCGTCTCGCACGGCAACGTCGTTTCCAACATCCTCGGCCTACGCGCGGTCGCCAAGTTCGATCCATCGGCGCCGTTTGTTAGCTGGCTGCCGCACTACCACGACATGGGTCTGGTCGTCACGATGCTGTATCCGATGTACTTCGGCAACGTGACGTATCTCATGTCGCCGGCGACGTTTCTCAAGCGTCCGCTGCGTTGGCTCGAGGCCATCTCTCGCTATGGTGCGGGGTCGACCGCTGCACCCAACTTCGCCTACGACCTCTGCGTGCGGCGTATCCCGCCGGCCGCCTTCGCCTCGCTCGATCTATCGTCGTTAACCACGGCGATCGTCGGTGCTGAACCGATCGCGGAAGCAACCCTCTCGCGTTTCTCCAAAACGTTCGCGCCCGTTGGGTTCTCTCGCTCGGCCTGGGCCCCGGGGTACGGATTGGCCGAATCTACCGTGTTCGTCACGGGGCACCGCTCGGAACGAGGATACCGAATGCTCGAAACCACGTCCGGCGCACGAGCCGTTTCGTGTGGCCGGACGTCGCCCGATACCACGTTGCGGATCGTCGATCCGCAGAGCCGCGAACCGGTCGAGGCCGGCACGGCCGGCGAAATCATGGTCGCGGGCCCAAGCGTCGCCCGCGGCTACTGGGGCAAGGCCTCCGGCCTCGTTCCGGTCGCCGAGTCCGATGGCAGCGTTTCGGAGTATCTCTCGACAGGCGATATCGGCGCGCTGGTCGACGGCGAACTCTGCATCCTCGGACGGCTCAAGGACGTGGTGATCATCAACGGCACC
>Ga0302326_10024932_pt1 | contig 12137 bp, 11 predicted proteins | sample Palsa_T0_3_FD_202264 | JGI IMG/M metagenome (GOLD analysis project Ga0302326, IMG submission 202264) | Peat permafrost microbial communities from Stordalen Mire near Abisko, Sweden - Palsa_T0_3 | ecosystem: Environmental > Terrestrial > Soil > Palsa > Peat permafrost | place: Sweden: Abisko...
GCATTCTTCGCAGCGATTTGGACGCGTTGGAAATCGGTTCGCAAGGTCAAAGAGGGCGAGACGACGAACGATCTTTCGCCTTCCTGACAATGGAGCCGAACGCGTGTTGCGCCGATCCATCCGAAAGCTATCCCGTGATTCTGACGAGGCGCGAGGAGATCGACCTTTGCCTTACCGCGCCGACGAAAGACCCAATGACGCTGCAAAGGCCGCTCGCCGACGATGCGTTGCGGTCGCGCGAGGCAAGAGACAAGACGGGCCGGGCGAAGGGTGAGGGGCGAAATCTTCAGGCTCGAACGTCATTCTCGCGAGCGGCAGCCATCGACCCATGTCGGCCGTAGGGCGGCTTCGCCGGCGATCGCAGAAGCAGTCGTTCAAGCTCGGTGGGATGCCGACCGGGTCGCGCCCATCCAAGTGATACAGGCGCAGTCGGTCGCGCCTCGAAAGCGGACAGCAATTGCCGCCGTCGGCGACCTTCGTAAAATGCAGACTCCGGCTGCCGTAAAATTGGAGCCGTGCCCGACGTGTTCTGTCGTGACCCCAAGAGCACCATGCGTCAAAAGTCACTAGGCCGGAAAGATGCGCGACCGCCACATTCCTGCGTTCCGTCAGCGTCTCGCCTTCATGCACACCGCCGCCACTATCGAAATAGCGGCTAGCGCAACGAATATTGAGTCTAGGCCGAATAGCCCAGCCGCGCGCCGATTTCCTGAACCAGACGCTCCTCCGCCGCATCGTCGGGCGTCGCGGCGCCGTCGAGGTCGCGCAGCAGCGCAAGGAGATCGTCATCCAACGGCGTGAAAAAGCGGTTCTCGCGCGTTGCAAGCAGGAACCGACGGGTCGCCCCTTGCCCGCGAACTTCGCCAAAATGATGAAGTTGTCGGCCATTGTTGAAATCGACGGCGATCACCCGTCCGTTCAGGCTGACCTTCACATAGGGCTTCTTTTCCGCGTCACGGCTCGGCGCCGTCGGACCACGCTTCAGCGGTAGGGGCCCGGGGATCGCTTCTGCGTGCGACAGCGGGCGCATTCGACCGCCGCTTAGCTGTTGAGCGATCTTGTTGATCGTCCCTGCGTTCTCGCGAATGAAATGTTTGGCCGCGGCCTCCTCGCGCCGCGGTCCGTTGGATTTGGAGATAATCTCGACCATTGCCGCCTCTCCGAATATCGATCGCCCCGGCGATGAATTGACGATCGCCTGATCAAGCGAACGTAAATGTTTGGGATGAACTGTTTCTCGTGCCAGTCTGCCGTTTTCCCCTCGCCCGCTAAAGCCGCTCTGCTCCGCCGCCGAGCGCGGGGCCCGCCGTTGGGTCGTAGTCGTCGGGCTTCTTCGCGATCAGGGTCTGGGTCGTCAGGATCAGGCCGGCGACCGAGGCGGCGTGGCGCACCGCGCTATAGGCGACCTTCACCGGATCGATGATGCCCGCCTTGATCATATCCACCGAAGCGCCGTTGCGCGCGTCGAGGCCCTGGCCGTTCTTGGCGCGCGCGGCCTTCGCGACCTCCGCCTCGCCATCGAGGCCGGCGTTCGCGGCGATGAAGAACAGCGGGCGGCTCAGCGCGCGCTGTAAAAGCTCGGCCCCTTGCCGCTTGCCGCCCGACAAGGTGGCGATCATTTCATCGAGGTGCGGCGCCACTCGCAACATCGCGATGCCGCCGCCGGGCACAACGCCCTCCTCGATCGCGGCGCGGGTCGCATTGATGGAATCCTCGATCAATTGCGTGCGCCGCTTCTGCTCCACCGGCGTCGCGCCGCCCGCCAGGATCATCGCCGTGCCGCCAGACAATTTGGCGATGCGCTCCTGAAACTTGTCGCGTTCTATGTTTTCTGGCGCCGCCGCGAATTGTTGCATCACCTGCTCGCGGCGCGCTTCAATCTTGCGAGGTTCGCCGCGCCCAGCGGTGATCAAGGTTTTTGAGGCCGAGATACGAACCTGACGGGCGCCGCCGAGATCGGAAAGCTCGGCCCGCTCAACTCTGCCGCCGAGGTCGGCGGAAATGACCTTGCCGCCGGTTGCAATCGCTATGTCTTCCAGCATGGCTTTGCGCCAATGGCCGTATTCCGGCGGATGGATCGCAGCGATCTTGAAATTCGACTTCTCGCGCCTCGCCAGCAATTGCATGATGACGGGAGGCGCCACTTCCTCCGCAATGATGAGCAGTGGGCGACCGCTTTTCTCAATCATCGCCAGCACGCCGGTCAACTGCTCCATCGCGACGATCTTGTGATCAGTCATCAGGATAAAGGGCTCGTCGAGCACCACCTGCATCCGCTCGACGTCGGTCACCATGTGATGCGAGAGATAGCCGCGTTCAAACGCCATGCCCTCAACAACCTCCAGCGTCGTCTCGACAGTGGCGCCGAATTCGACCGCAACGATCCCGTGATTGCCGGCTCGCACGAAAGCTTCGGCCACCATCGCGCCGAGCGCAGCATCGTTGGCTGCGATGCTCGCCACCGCGCGCAATCCGCCCGCGCCGTCCACGGACGTCGCCGCGCGCTTCAGCGCCGCAATGGTCTCGATCACCGCCGCCTCCAGACCTTCGACCAGTTCAACGGGATTGGCGCCAGCGGCGAGCAGCCGCAACCCATCTTGCACGAGTACGTCGGCCAAGACGGTCGCGGTTGTGGTTCCATCGCCCGCGACTTCATTGGTTTGTTTGGAGACCTCGCGCAGCACCTGCGCGCCCATGTTCTCGAACGGGTCCTCCAGTTCGATCTCGCTGGCGATGCTGACCCCGTCGCGCGAAACGATCGGCGTGCCAATCGGGCGATCCATGATCGCGTTCATACCTCGCGGGCCGAGGGTGCCGCGCACCGCCCTGGCGAGTTGTGCGACGCCGCGGCCCAAAGCCTCGCGGGCCGCCTGATCATGCAGCATCATTTTAGCCATGAAGACTCTCACTTGATTCGACGTGAACTCTGGAAGGCCGGAGTTGAGCGTCGACCGACGCTGCTGTTGAGGCGCTGCGTGATCTCAGCGGGGTCTCGAGATCAAAGCGCACCGCCAGCAGGCCTCGGCAAAGCGCGCCGTTGAACTCGGCGTTGACGCCGACGCGCCGAAGTCCAGAAAGGTACTTCGGAAGGCTCTCGCTGCTCAGCGTCTCTGCTGCTGAAGTGAGGAACGCTGCCGCGTGCGGTCGCACGGGGCCAAGAACTTCAAGGCGATCGAAATATCGCTGCCTCAGCTTGTTTCCCTCGGCGTCGAGATCGAGCGCTTCGAGTTCAGCTATCGTCATCGCGACCAGCGTCTCAGAGGAGTAATTCGTGGCGACAAGGTGGTTGAGGATCGCGTATTGCCGCCGCTGAAAAGCCTTGAGGAGAAATGTCCGGCGGACTTCCTCGACGTCGCCGTCGGCTTCTTCGCCAAAAGTCTCGCGAAACGACAGGCCCTGAGCGAGGCCGGCGTTGATCTTGTCGGCGTACATGTGCTCGCCGAGCGTCACCTCGACGCCTTCCACCCAGTCTATGTCTGCGACCACGCGCCGCATGTCGTCGGCCATCAGAAACGAGAAATTGGCCGCGCACCAATAGGTCGGCAGTCGAAACCCGATGTGGACGCGGTTTCCCGCGTCCACGTTGGCGTGGGTGACGAAGTTCAACTCGGTCACCGACTCGTCGAGTTCCGGGTCCATGACGGTCGCCAGACGCGCCCAAACCTGGTCGTGGCGCGCTCGCAACTGATCGTCTGATTGATCGCGACGAGTCATCTGAACTACTCCGCCGCGTGCGCGTGCGCTTTCAGGTGGTCGTAGCCGCCCGCCTTTTTGATCGTCGCCTTCTGCGCCTCGATATCGACGCCATACAGGCGCGCCGCATTGAGGCCCAGAATCTTCTTCTTGTTTTCGAGCGTCAATACCGATCCGGTCTCTTTGCTCTCAGCCTCGGGGATTTCGAACGCCATGAATTTATCGATCAACCATCTCGGCGTCCAAATGCCGTAGTCGCTGCCAAACAACAGCTTGTCCGGACCAAGCCAAAACAGCAGCTCGGAAATGACGTGGCCGAAATAGGCGGGGCGCGAGTGGATGAACGGCAGCGCGACCGCGAGGCCGCCGTAAACGTTGGTCTCCTGCGTCGCGATCCAGCAGAAATCGTCGAGCCGCGGCAAGCCGCAATGTTCAACGATGAAGTTCAGGTCCTGGAACGAGGTCGCGACATCGTCGATATCGGCGACGTCGAACGCGTCACGGTTGAGCGGAAGGATCGTCGGACCCTTGTGGACGTGAATATTCTTGACGCCGAGCTTTTGCGCGGCCTCCAGGAATCGATAGGACTCCTTGTCGGTGAGCTTGTAGCCCTTCGACTCGCCCCGCCACTCCGCCGTGTAAAGCTTGGCGCCCTTGATCTTGTACTTTTCGGCGAGCTCATGCAGATGCTCGAGGCCCTTAGCGCCATCGCGCGGGTCGAAGGCGCCATTCAAGATAAACCTTTCGGGATGGCTTTTCTTCATCGCCGAGTTGCGCTCGGTGGTATTGAAGCCATTCTTGTAGAAATCGCCGAGATAGGTCGGCTGCAAGATCGCCATGTCGTCGTAGCCATTGACGAACAGATCATCATACATGGTCTTGGCGTCGTACTTCTCGAATTTCTCCAGCGGCCATTTCTCAGCGGGCGGGCTGAGATTGGAGTGATAGGCATAGAAGCACTCGATGAATTGCTTGCCGTGAATGTTCTTCTGATTCGAGGGGCTGCCGTCCCAGAAATGGGTATGCCCGTCGATAACGAAAATTTCCTCGCCGCTTTGCGTCTTGTACATTGCGTTCCTCCGCTGTGCGTTTTCTTTGCATCCAGGCTTGCCGAACGACTTTTGTCAATGTCGATCCGGCAGGGCCGGCCTGAAGGCCGGCCCGCGATCGCTTTCAGGCGTCAGACAATATACTCCATCATCTCGTTCATGTCGCCGAACAGCATGACTGTTTCATCGTCGATCATCACCATGCGCCCGTAATGCGTCGAGGTCGAAATTTCGAACAGATGCGGGGTCATCACGCGACCCAGCTCCTCCGAGATTTCCTCCATTTTGAACGTCATCTTCCCTTCCCCGTCGATGCGAATCATGGCGGGGAGATAAGTCACGCTCACATTGGGGTGACGCCCCATCACGGTCGCGATCGCCCGCGCTTCGACGCAGTCGCTCATCGTGACGCCGCATTGAAACGAGATCGTGTCCTCGAACTTGATATCCTTCATCGACTTGAAAATGTTGGTGTGTTCCGCGGACATTTTTGGTCTCCGTTGGCTTGGTTGGGGGATGCTTCGGCGATCAGGCCGTCAATTGCACGGGAACCGTGAGCCCGAGCTCCCTGGCGATGCTCTGGATTCGGTTTTTCGCCAGCGATAGCACATCCGGGAACGTCACGACCTTAACGCGCGGTTGAGACCAGATCGGTTGTAGATGATTGGCCGCGTCCAACGCGAGACCGACGTGCTTGGCGAGCCAAGTGTTGAACAGTGCCGTGTTGTGAGCGCCGTGCACGGGATCGCCGCCCAGCAGGGCAAACAATTCGACGGTGTTGGCGAGGTTGCGCTCGTAGTCCGCTTCGGCGGCCGAGACGACCGACGGGGTGATGAAGTCGTTCTGCGCGGACGCCGCCTGCATGAGGAAGCCCGAGCGGAACAGCTCGCCCACCAGCGGCTCGAACACCACATTGGTGGCGAAATATTGCTCGAGGTAGTCGGAGGAGCCCATGATTGACTCGATCGACTTGCGCGTCCCCTGCCAGATCGGATCGTCGAGCCAGTGTTTCTTGCCCTCCGAAATGTCGAAGCCAGGGAGATCCAGGCCGATCTCGCTCAGATAGAGCGTGAGGTCCTGCGCGAAGCGCAGCTTGTAGGAAGAGTTGGTGAGAATCGCGTTGTTGACCATCTGGGTGTAGCCATAGCGCTGCGCCTGCATGGTCGAGGTGCCAAGCCCGAATTCGGCGTGTTTGTAGGCGCCCAGGTGGTTTTGGAGGATTTTCACCCAAGCGGGATCGAAGCGCGAGGGCGCGCCCGCCTTGCGGCCGTTCTCGATCGTGTTCTGCACCATTCCGCAGATCGTCGACTGGCGCTGATAATGGGTCTTCTCCCATTCCTGGTCGACCGCGCGGAACTTATGCCAGTTGGAGCTCTTGGCGGCGGTCCAATCCTTGGAATAGGTCGGCGTGCCATCGGGGAACGAAATGATCCAATCCTGAAGCAAATAGCGCTCGGGATCCGGTTGGACGTCGACCGTCATGTCCTCGTAATGCGAGGCCTTGCGGGCTTTCGGCTCGAAATAATTGTACTTCCGGCTCTCCGATCCGGGGAACGTGGCGGCGCCGGCCGCGCCCGACTTAACCGCGGCCGCATCGGCCGGGGCGGCTTGTGTTTGTATGCTCATAGGATCCTCCTCGTTGGTCTTTTCTTGCGACGAAAATCAACACACCGTCATCGCGTCGCCGGCGTAAACTTGTCGAAAAAGATATGGTCGGGCTCGACGCCGTTCATCTGCAACACCGGCAGCAGGGCGTCGATCATCGGCGTCGGGCCGCAGGCATAAGCGTCGATCGCCCCGCTCAGCGTTTCCGACTTCAAATGGCGCGCAACCGCCTCGTGTATGAAACCCTCCTCTCCCCGCCAGGCGTCGCCTTCGGTGGCGTGCGACAACGCGGGAATGAATTGGAAGTCGCTTAGTCTTTCGGCGATCGCCGCCAATTCAGGCAAATAGAACAGGTCGGCTCGCGTTCGCGCGCCATAGAAGAAGCGGATCGGCCGCTGCTCGCCGCTCGCGATGTGATCCGACAGGATCGACCATAACGGCGACATGCCTGATCCGCCGCCAACCAGCACCATCGGACCCGGTCGCCCTTCGCGCCGAAAGCATGTGCCATACGGGCCTTTGGCGGTCAGCGTGTCGCCAACCTTCAAGTCGCCATCGAGTAGCGAAGAAAAGGCGCCATCCGGATACTTCTTTATGATGAAACGAAGTTTCGTCGCCTCGCCTGGCGGATTTGCCATCGAGAAGGCTCGAGTGATGTCGCGATTGGCCAAATGCAGATCGACATATTGCCCGGCCCAGAACTTAAGCGGCTGCTCGATTTCGATCTCCAGCAGGCGAATGTCATGCGTCAGAGCGCTTGTCGCGACTACGCGTCCGTCAAATGTCTTCACCGCGATCGACCGGCTCAGCAAATCCTCGTCGTAGTTGAGCAACTCGACCGTGATGTCGCTGAAGGCGTGGGTGCGGCAGAGCAGGACGTGGCCGGTCTCGCTCTCGTATTCAGGAAGCGCGAACGTCGAGTATTTGAGCAATTCGATATCGCCATCAATCATGCGGGACTTGCAGCTGCCGCATTGGCCTTCCTTGCAGCCGTGCATCAACGAAATGCCCTGCCGGAACGCGGCATCGAGCACCGTCTCGCCTTCCTCAACCTCCATTTCGACGCCCAGCGGCTCGAAACGCACGGTGTGAACCGTCGCTCGCGACATTCCCTAAACCCTTCGAAGCTCTTAATCGGCGCGACTTGGCGCCGCAGAAAAAAGACGGGGGCCGCCGCGGTGGCCCCCGCTATTCATCAGTTGCAGGGGTTGATGGTGTAGCCCTTGCGGTATTCGGCCACGGCCGCGTCGCGCGCCTCCGGGGTCAGCGCGCGGAACCCGCGCAGCGGGCTGCCGAGCACGTGGCCGCGGATGTCATCCAGCGTCCACATGTCCTTTTCCTCGAAGCTGAGGTGAGGCTGCGGAATCAACGTCTTGCCATCCGGACGAACGAAGCCGAGGTCCTTGACGGCGTCGGCGATATCCCACCCGTGATAGCAATCTTCCCATTCGCGGCGACCGCTGAAGCGACCCATCGCCGGCGTCGCGCGGCCTTCGTACTCGGCGGCGAAAGCCACCTTGTGCGTCCAGCGGCACCCTTCCGAGCAATAGGTGTACATCTTGCCGTCGACTTCGTCACAAACGAAGTCCTCGCGAATCAGCGCGGGAACCATGCAGCTCCAGCAACGATGCGGGTACACGTAACCGACGTCGCCATTAAAGACGATGTTGGTTTCGCCTTTCTTGCTCAGCTTCTTGTGCCACTTCCAGAAGTCGCCGAACTCGGCGTACCAGCCGGGATACTTATGCTCGAACCATTCGAAGTCCTTCTCGGTCTGGGCTTCGATACGCCAGAAATTCAACGACCAACCGACCGTGAAGAACTGCGCGGTCTTGTGGACGTAGTTTTTCTTGACGATGCGATCCCAGGCTGCCGAAACGTCGTCGTGATGGATCTTGATGCCGTATTTCTCTAACGGCAGCATATAGGTGCGGTAATAATCCTCATAGATCCAGCGATGCCAGAGTTCTGCGTAGGACTCCTTGTTCTTGTCGCGATTGGTTGTACCGTACTCGATGAACGTCCCAATAGCCGCGTCGACGATCGCGTGGTTCTGCCAGAAAGCGTAACGTAGGTCGCGCTCCAACAACTGGTGGTTTGACGGATCGTTGATCATCGCCATCAGCATGGAGTGGCCGTTGCCGATGTGACGCGATTCGTCTGACTGAACCGACAGGAACACCGTCGGCAAAGCGTAGTCGCCATTGCGCGCCGCTTCCGAGGGCATCGCCACGAACAGCGTGTTGGTGAACGCGGTCTCGGCAACCACGGTCAGATAAACGTTGGCGGCGGTGATCGCGTCGCCCGTCAAGAAGCCTTCGGCGAACTGACGCCCGATCGTGGTGGCGTAGCACTTGCCGAACGCGGCCTCGGTGATATCGAACCCGGCGGGGTCGATATAATTCTCCATGTACCATTTCTTCAGGTTCATCTGGATCGTCGAGTGACGGAACTCATCGACCATCTGCATCGTCATGCCGGTGCGCAGCTCCTCGCCGGGCGCCAGACGAGCCACCATCGCCATCGAGCGCGCCGCCGAAATCTCCGGGAACGGGATGATCGCCAGGAACAGCTTCATCCATTCGATCCAGCGCGGCTCGACGTTGCGGAACATGTCACCACGCAGCGCCGCATCGAGGGCGCCATACACGCGATTGTCCTTTTCCTCTTGCATCGGGAAATAGGAGCGCAGGACCTGTTTCATTGGGTCGCGCGGAACCTTCGAGATCTTGTAGTCCGTCGGAAACGTCATCGCTTCCTGAACATAGCTCGGTGTCCAACCGAGATCCGCGACGCGGCTGGCCGCCTCGCCGATCGAGATGCCTTTCTGCGCCGTTATCTTGTTGAGTGTAAGAGTTGCCGTCATATCAGACTCCGTTTGTTTCCAACTTCGGTGTTGATCGCTCGACGCCGCTATGTCCGGGCCTCACGATCGCGGTTGCTGAAAAAATCGACGGTCGAAAAGGTACTTTGAGTTCGATAAAGGCACGTTGAGCATAATGCGTCGGCGCGACGCTCCTGCGAGCTACGATAACTTCGCGCTCGCGCCGCCGTTTCGCCTGATAAGCGGCTTGCCCTCGGCGATGAAACGCGCCGCAAGAACAAGCGAGCCCATGGCGAAATCCTTGCCGTGCCGGGCGATCATCGCCTCGGCGATCTCTGCTAATTGGACGAAGAAGGCGTCTTTCGATCTGTCTTCTTCCGTCGCTTCGTCGGGAGGCGGCTTCGCCGCGAACAGCTTATCGAGCGCGGCGGCATCTTGATTGTCTGTCATCAGGCGTGTCCCGCTTTTCCGTGCGCTTCCGACGAGGGGCCGCTCTCGAATTCGAGCAGCGAAGTGTTCAACCATTCCCGTTCGGCGACCAGACGTTCGTGCTCGACTTCGAGAGCCCGCAGCTGCCGGGTTACTTTGTCGACCTCGGCGCGCGCGGTCTCGCCGGCGCCCGGCCGTTCGGCATCGCGCAAAGCGCAGGCGCGCTCAATCTCGGCGCCGCCGCGCGCGCTTTCGTTCTTCAGCTGAAGTTCGTTGTTGCGAATCATCGCCTCAATGAGCTTGTGTCGCGCGATCATCCGCTCCCGCGCTTTGTCCAATTCGGCGGCTTCCTCGGCCGTGATTTGCGGCCCGCGACCGCTGGCTCCCGCGCCGACCATCGCTAACTCCTGCAAGCTTGGGAACGTCGGAGAGATCATGGAACAAGCACCGCCCGCCCATGGATCTTGCCGTTATGCAGATCGTGCAGCGCCGCGTTGGCTTCGGAGAGTTTGTATTCGCGGGTATGCAGGTTCACTAGGCCGCGATCGGCAAGCGCCATCAGTTCGACGAGTTCAGCGTAAGTGCCGACGAGATTGCCGACGATGGTCTTCTCGGTGGTGATCATGTCGATGGTCGGGATGTCGATTTTCCCGCCGTAGCCGACGATATAATAGGACCCATCATTGGCGGTCATCGCGAGGCCTTTGGCGATCGCGTCGCCCTCGCCGACAAAGTCGATCACTGCCTCGGCGCCGCGTCCGTGTGTGACTTCGAGCACCGCGTCGACTTCGCCGCCGTCGGCTTTGATCAGATGATGCGCGCCGCAGGTCTTGGCGAGTTCAAGCGATTTCGCGGCGCGATCGACGACGATGATCTCCGCCGCGCACAGAGCCGCGAGAACCTGGATCCCGATGTGCCCAAGGCCACCGGCGCCGATGACGACGGCGTATTGTCCTGGCAGCAGGTGACGCGAGGCTTTCTTCGCGGCGCGGTAGGCGGTCAGTCCGGCGTCCGTGTAGGGCGCTACGTCCTTGGGCGCGAGTGTCTTCGGCAGCTTGATCAGCGAACGCTGGCCGCTCAGCAGATATTGCGCGTAGCCGCCGTTGGCGTTGATGCCGGGGAAAGAGCTGTCGAGGGCGTGCATATCGTTGCCACGACGGCACGCCAGGCAATGCCCCGACGTTACAAGCGGGTGGCATATCACGCTGTCGCCGATCTTCACGGCTTCCACGCCCGGCCCGACCGCCTCCACCCAGCCGGCGTTTTCGTGCCCCATGATATAAGGCAGCTTCACGTCAACCTTGGAGCGCCAGATGCCTTCGATGATGTGAAGATCCGTGCGGCAGACGCCGGCGCCTCCGATGCGCACGATCACGTCGGTCGGGCGTGTGATCTTGGGATCAGGGACGTCCTCGTATTTGACAAATTCCTCCGCGGTCAACTTTTCGTCAAAGTCGTGAAGCACTGCGGCTTTCATTCCATCCCTCGGATTTCTTTCTTTTCCCCGACGGCGCGGGTCATTGTCGCAAGGCATGAGTTGCAAGGCCCGTGCCAGCATCGAAAGGCTTGGAAAACTTGGGGTTTGCGCAATCCGTCGGTTCTGAAATCGCTCCGATCGAGGTCAATTCTTGCCAGCAAAAACGTTCCGACTCGGAACAGTTTCAACCATCAAAGCAACGGTTGGCATTTTCATGGTTTCGGCTATCATGGTCATTGCGTGAAACGGCCCCGCTACAACGCGGTCGATCATCGGGATGGAAGCGAACCCCAAAGGCATTGGACGGGACAATCATGTTGCCGGTAAGAAGGTCCGCCGATCCAGCGCGCATCGCGCTCGAGCAAGAAGGTGTGCCGTCGCCGGAGTTTCTTGCGCCGGAAATCTACGATAGTTGGATGCGTTGCATCGCCCATGGGCTCGACGCGCGGCATCCGCCCGAAGCCGAGATCGTGCCTATGGCGACGCTGCGCCAGGAGCATCAACGGCACTCGCTGGTTCGTGGCCTCGCGCTGGCGGAGATGCATTCGCTGCACATGCAGATCGCCGGCACGAATTTCATGATCGCTTTCGCCTCGCCGGAGGGCCTGCTGCTCGATATCGTGTCAGACAACAGTTTCATGTCGATGTCGGATGCAGCCAACATTCGCCCCGGCGCGATATGGAAGGAGGAGGTTTGCGGCACCAATGGCGTCGGCAGCGTCGCGCATTTGAAGCGCGCGGTGACGGTGCATGGGGGCGAGCATTTCTTTCCTCGTTTCAACAATCTGACCTGCACCGCCGTGCCGGTATTTGCGCCTGACGGATCGTTGTGCGGCATTCTCGACGCGTCCTCCGATTGTCTGTCCCGGCAGGCGCACACGCGCGCGTTGGTCGGCATGGCTGCGACACAGGTCGAGAACGGATTGTTTCGCGAGCAGCATCGCGGCGCCAATATCATCACCTTGCACAATCGCGGCGAGTATTTGCATACGATCAGCGCGGGATTGCTCGCTGTCGATTCCGATGGCGGGTTGCTCGCAGCCAATCGCGCCGCGCAAAC
>Ga0302326_10024933_pt1 | contig 12137 bp, 12 predicted proteins | sample Palsa_T0_3_FD_202264 | JGI IMG/M metagenome (GOLD analysis project Ga0302326, IMG submission 202264) | Peat permafrost microbial communities from Stordalen Mire near Abisko, Sweden - Palsa_T0_3 | ecosystem: Environmental > Terrestrial > Soil > Palsa > Peat permafrost | place: Sweden: Abisko...
CTTCACCGGACCTATCGCCACGGCCGCCCTGGTGCATTCGCTGGGCACCTTTTCGGGGCCGGTGCTGATGGAATACAACTTCCAGGGACGCACGCTGCCGCATCTGCCGGTGTGCCTGGATTTCGCCAACGGGAAGCTGTATCCGAACAGCCGGCCGGGCCTGGGCGTGGAGGTGGACTTTAAGCCGCTGCGGCAGATCGCCGAAATCACCGAGCGAGTCACCAACCGCGCGCAGACCTACTTCCGGCCGGACGGGTCGATCACCAACTGGTAGGGTCGCTGTTGTCGTCTCTAGCTCCACCCTGGTTGCCGAGCCTCGTGGCGCGGGCACTCTTGCCCAATGCGACTTACCTTTCGTCAGTGAAACGATTCTGCATAAATAGTGGGGCGGGCCCTCGGCCTGCGGCGGCCTCCCAGACCGCCATTTTCTCTCCGCAAAGACTCGATTTCGGACCAAGAAGCGGGTCCAAGGGACCCGACCCAGAGGGTCCCCCGGCCAAGGGCCTGCCTATTTATGCAGACCCATCGACGACTCTAAAGTAAGTGACATTGGGCACGATTGCCTGCCCGGCGGCACTCCTGCCGCCGCTTTCGGCTCATTAGGGGTCGGCAGCCGCGCGGCCAGGACTGCGCCGCCGCGCGTGCGCTATGCTCGATAAATCATGCGCCGATTCTGCCTGCTCGCCATCCTCTCGCTCGCCGCTCTCGGCGCGGAAGAGATCGACATGTTCTGGGGCGTCCGTATCCCCATGCGCGACGGCGTGCAGCTTAACGCCACCATATTCAAGCCCAAGGCCATGCCCGCGCCGCTGCCGGTGGTCTTCACGCTGACGCCATACGTTGCCGACAGCTACGAAGACCGTGCCTCTTACTTTGCGCGGCACGGCTATGTATACGCGCTGGTGGACGTGCGTGGCCGCGGCAACTCCGACGGCGCCTTCGAGCCCTTCGCCAACGAAGGGCGCGACGGCTACGACATCGTCGAATGGCTGGCGCGGCAGCCCTGGTCGAACGGCAAGATAGCGATGTGGGGCGGCTCCTATGCGGGCTTCGACCAGTGGGCCACGCTGAAAGAGCATCCGCCGCATCTGGCCACTATCGTCCCCGCCGCCGCGGCGGCCGCCGCCGTGGATTTCCCGTTCTTCAACGGCATGTTCACGTCGTACATTATGCAGTGGCTCACTTTCACCAGCGGCAAGACCGGCAACCTGAAACAATTCGGCGATTCCACGTTTTGGAACGAAAAGTTCCGCGAGCGCTACACGCACAGCCTGCCCTTCCGGGAACTCGACCAGATCGCCGGCAACACATCCACGGTCTTCCAAAAGTGGATCGCGCACCCGCAGCCGGACGACTACTGGGACGCCATGTATCCCACGCCGGAACAATTCGCCCGGATCGACATCCCCATCCTGACCATCACCGGCCATTACGATGGCGATCAGACCGGCGCCCTGCACTACTATCGCGATCATATGCGCTACGGATCGGCAGCGGCGCGCGACCGTCATTATCTGATCGCGGGGCCTTGGAACCACGCCGGCACGCGCACTCCCAATCGCGATGTGGGCGGCCTGAAGTTCGGCGAAGCCAGCATGCTGGACCTGAACAACCTGCACAGGGAATGGTACGACTGGACCATGAAGGGCGGACCCAAACCCGAGTTTCTGAAGCAACGCGTGGCTTATTACGTGGTGGGCGCGGAAGCGTGGAAGTACGCCGCCAGCCTGGAGGCGATCGCCGCCGGAACGCGCACGCTATTCCTGAATTCGACTGACGGCCAAGCCAACGACGCGCTGCATTCCGGCACTCTGGATGGCGATAAGCCTACCGGGCAGTCCGCCGCCGACCGCTACGTGTACGATCCGCTGGATCTGCGGCCTGGCGCACTGGAAACCGCCGACAATCCGAGCTATCTGACCGACGAAACGGAGGCGCTGCACCTCTACGGCGATGGCTTGATCTATCACAGCGCGCCATTCGAGGAAGACACTGAAATCAGCGGCAATGCGCGGCTGGTGGCTTGGATCGCCATGGACGTGCCCGATACGGATTTCGAAGTGAATCTCTATGAAATCCTGCCCGGCGGCGGCAGTGTGCTTTTGACCAGCGACGCGCTGCGGGCGCGTTACCGCGAGTCGCCGCGCAAGCCGGTGCCGGCGCCGCCCGGCGAGATTGTGAAATACGATTTCCACGGCTTCACGTTTTTCTCGCGACGCATCGCCAAAGGCAGCCGCCTGCGCTTAATGCTGCGCTCGCCGAATTCCATCCAGTTGGAGAAAAACTATAACTCCGGCGGCGTAGTGGCGAACGAGTCGGCCAAAGATGCGCACACGGCGCACATCGCGGTCTATCATAATGCCGACCACGCCAGTTATCTGGAACTCCCTATCTCAAGAGCGAAATGAACTAGCCCTAAATCGCGTCCAGATCCACGCGGTCGATGAAGCCGATCACCGCCATATCGATGGGCGACTGCATGCGGCCCACGCTGCTCATGGCCGCGTACCCGTCGGTGGTCAGCAAGACGCGGTCGCCGATACCCGCGCCGATGGCATCCAGCGCGATGACGGCGTCGCCGCGATTGGAGCCGTCCAGGTTCAACGGCTGCACCAGCAGCAGATTGCGGCCCTCATGGCTGGCGTGTTTGCGGGTGGCCACGATATCGCCGACGATGCGCGCGATCAGCATGCCTCAGGTCCTCCTCAGATGGATGGAGTCCACAATGCCGGTGATGGTGGTATCCACCGGCACTTCATCGGGGAGAAACGCGTAGCTGGCTTCCTTGCTGCGCGTCCAGTAGACCAGTTCGCCCGCGCCGGCGCCCGTCCAATCGGCGCACACCAGACGCTTACCGGTAGGCTGCAGCTCAGGCGTCAGCGGCTGCACCAGCAGCAGACGGTGGCCATCCAGACGGCTGTCCTTCATGGTCGCCCAGACGCACCCCACCACGCGGCCCAGGAGCATGGTCAATCCAGTTGCACGTCGTCGATGATGCCGACGACGGCGGTATCCACGGGAAGATCCTTGCAACCGTCCGCCATGCGCGCGGAACTGCCGGAAACTACCAGCACTTTCTCCTTGAATCCGGCGCCGACGGTATCCACGGCCACCAGGTAGCCGGTCTCGTCCTTTCCCTCGGCTGACACCGGCCTTACGACGAGGAGCTTCTTGCCTTCGAGACGGGGATCCTTGCGGGTCGCCACCACGGTGCCCACCACGCGGGCCAAAATCATCGTGACCCTTTGGGCCGGCTACTTCCCGGCATTTTGCGTTTTGCCGATCGGCAGGATATCTTCCAGGCTCGGGTGCGGGCGCGGAATCACGTGTACGGCGATCAACTCGCCCACCCGGCGGGCCGCTGCCGCTCCCGCATCTGTGGCCGCGCGCACGGCCGCTACATCGCCACGGACCATGGCCGTGACGTATCCGGAGCCGATCTTCTCCCAGCCGACCAGCGACACTTTGGCGGCTTTGACCATGGCATCGCACGCCTCGATCATGGCCACCAATCCGCGCGTCTCGATCAATCCTAGCGCTTCACCCATCTAGACTCTCCCAAACCGCTCCCTGACCGGTCGCGGCTCTAATTTTAGCTGACTCCACGGGCTCTCAGGGCTTCGTCCACCATGCCGATGAGCTCCTCGCGCGTAACGTAGAATCTGTCCTGCTGGGGCACCTGTTCGGCGTAGACCGGGCAACCCGGCTCGGCGCCCGCGCGCGCTTTCACGCCATATCGCGTTCTGGAATCGAACAGCTTGTCCACTTCCACCTTGGGCAGCACAGTCGGCCCGCCCAGCAGTTCGGCCACCAGCGAAATGCGCGCGAAATGCTCCACGGTTTCCATGCGGAAGAACGCCTTGTAGACATCCTCGCCGTAGCTCACCGCGCCGTGATTGCCCATCATGATGGCTTCGTATTTAGGGATGTACGGTATCAGCGGTTCGGTCAGCGCGGGCGTGCCCGGCAGTCCGTATTCGGCCAACGGAACGCAGCCCAGCCCGATGATCACTTCCGGCAGCAGAGCCAGGTTGAGGGGGCGGCCCGCCGTGGCGAATCCCGTGGCCACCGGCGGATGGGCATGCAACACCGACCGGATGTCCGGCCGCAGTTCGTAAATCTTCATGTGCATGGCGACTTCGGAGGTGCACTCTTTGCGCCCGCTCAGCTTTTTCCCCTGCATGTCGACGACGATGAGGTCGTCCACATGCATCATGCCTTTGCTCACACCGGTGGGTGTGGCGAGGATGCGCTCCGCATCCAGGCGAATAGTGATGTTGCCGTCGTTGGCGGCCACCCAGCCCTTCTGATACACGAGGCGCCCGATGTCGACAATATCCTGCCGGTATTCCTGTTCCGTCTTGGCCATGGCGGGATAAACGATTGTAGCAGACGGAGGGCGCGGGATTGATCTCGCTCGATGGCGGGCGCGGCTGACGCGCCCGCCCGGCTGGGCGGCCTGGGAGGCCGCCGCAGCGCGAGGCGCTGCCCCACAAATACGCCATACGAATATGCGAGTGTATTTCTGAAATGACCGACCTAAGTAACGAGCCGGCTAACCGGAGTGGGGAATCGGCAAGTGACGTCCGCGATAGCCATCCTCCTGAACGATCATGATCGCGCCCTCGCGAAAGCAACACAATCTTTTCGCCGACCGTGCTCATCGACACCCGCATGTCGGCGAGGAACTTCACGCTGCCGGTCTCGTGAAGGGATGAACCTCCTCATTCGCCAGCGCCGATGCGTATGCTAACGCGTCCTGAATGTCTACCGGTGTTAGGTCGGGGTACTCGCGGACGATCTCGTTGACGGACATACCGTTCGCCACCAAGTTCACGATCAGCGATACCGTGATGCGCATCCCGCGGATGCAGGCGAGTCTATCACCCCACCCGCGCCAAGCGTCGCACCGCCACTGCGGAGAGCAGCAACGTCACCGCGGCGAGCACGCCGGCGTGTACCCAGGCGGCGCCTGCGGCCGGCTGGCCCAAAGCGCCCAAGGAAAGCTGCAGCAAATGATACGCCGGCCAGATGGGCGCGGCTCCCTGCAGCGACTTAGGCAACGGAATGAAAAGCCCGGAAAGCCACATCATGGGCAAATAGACAAGATTCACAAAGCCCGGAGCAGCAGAGCCGCTGACCCACACGCCGATGAACAATCCGATGGCGCAGAACGGCAGCGCGCCCACGATGTTGACCAGCGCCAGAGCCGCCATTTGCGGGAACGCGAGCGGCAGGTGAGCGGCGAACAGGGCGGCGCCGATCATAGTCGCCATGATGATGGTGTTGAACAGCATCGCCATGCACATCTTCGCCAGAAAATAGGCGGCGGGCGGAGCCGGCAGCGCGCGCTTGAGTTTCAGCAGCCCTTGCTCGCGCTCCCCGGCCACCGCCACGCCGAATCCGAACATGCCAGGCCCCATCATGCCGAACACCGTCAGGCCGGCGAATACGTTGATCGCGGCTTTCGAGTCGTGGCGCAGCGCCTCTCCAAAGAACACCACTCCCATCAGCAGATACACCAGCACCGGGATCGTCAAAAATGGTATGGCGAACGAGGGGGCGCGCAGCATGCGCAACGATTCGTATTTGGCTTCGGTCAGATACGGTTTCATGAGGCCACCTCCTGCGTCAGTTCAGTGAAGGCTTCGGCCAGGCCCGCGCGATGGACTTCCAGTTCCGCCAGTTGAGCATCGGCCGCCAGCAGGCGCCGGACGACGTCTTCGGCATCGCTGGCGACCACCTGGAGGCGGCCCTGATCGCAGGTTACGCTGTTCACGCCCTGCCAGCTCGCGATGCGCTCGACGGCCAGCGTGGTGCGGCAACTGATGCGTTTGCGGGACACCACGGCGCGGATCTCGCCGACCGTACCGGAGGCCATCAAACGGCCTTTGGCGAGCACCACGACGCGATCGGCCAATGCTTCCGCTTCTTCCAGATAATGAGTTGTCAGCACGATAGCCGTTCCGCCGCGCACGAGTTTGCGCACCGTATCCCACAGCATTTGCCGCGACTGGACATCGAGTCCCGCAGTAGGCTCGTCGAGGAACAACAGCTTGGGGCGTCCGCAGATGGCCATGGCAAACTGCGTCTGGCGCTTCTGGCCTCCCGACAGTTTTCCATAGGGGCGGTTCGCCAGCGGCGTCGTGTGGGTCATCTCCATCGCCGCGGCGGGTGAGAGCGGCGCCGGATAGTAACTCGCCACCAGGTCGATATGCTCGCGCACTCTAAGTTCCGGCGCCAGCGCTACTTCCTGCATCATCACGCCGGTCTGGCGTTTGTCAAAAAGCCGCGCCTCGCCGGCATCCGGCCGCAGCAGCGCCAGCAGAATCGAAATCGCCGTCGTTTTCCCCGCTCCGTTCGGACCCAGGAGCGCCAGCAACTCGCCGGCGCGCACTTCCAGATCCAGGCCGTCGAGTGCGCACGTTTTTCCGAAGCGTTTGCTTACGCCTCGCAGTTCCGCTAAGCAATCGTTATGCATCGAGCCATCCACAGCGGGCAGTACGTTATCCATCCGATAGAGTTCGCGCTTTTCGGCGAAAGGCGGCGGACTACCGGCGAACTGCGATTGGCGCGGGGGAACTGAACCGGCGCCCACGGCGTCTATCCGAACAGTTGAGCCGCCTAATCATGCGTTCGATGGCCGGTTGGCTGGCGCTGCCGTTGCTCTACGGGCAAACGCCGCCACGGTTCACATTGCCGCCGCACCTACTGAGGCCGGGCGGGATTCTCACCATCTATGGAACGGACCTCGGCCCGCACATTTGCGGCGTCCCGATCCCGCAAAACGGGCCGTATCCGCTGGACGCCTGCGGCGTACGCGTGACCGCCGGCGGAAAACCCGCGGGGTTGATGTATGTGGATGAAAAGCAGATCAACCTGAAGTTGCCGGAGGGATTGCCGGATGGTGAAGCGCCCATTCAGGTTTGCTTCGGCGAGGTGTGCAGCGATGCGGTGGCGATGCGATTCAGCGCGCACACCGCATACCTGCATTTGCAAGGGCCGGCTTACATCCACATGCCCATCTGGATGGAATTAGAGCTGCCGTATCCTTATAGAGCCGCTTATCCATGCCGGCTCGACCCTTGGGATTTCCGGAGCACCACCTGGGACCTCTATGAACTTGACAGCTACAAGCTGGAGTTGCGGCAGAACGGCGCGGCGCTTGCCGAGTCTCCCAGGCCGTCGGCTGGCGAATGGGTAGAGAAGTTCCCGGGATGCATGAGCGGATTTGGATTCGGCCCTCCCGACCGGCTGCCGCTGCATTTGGCCTATCGGATCGAATCGCCCGGCGGGTACTCAGTCCGGCTGACGGTGACGAGCGGCCCCGCCTCGGCGGTGGTCGTCCAGTCGGCCTGGATGGACATCGTGGTGCAGCCTTGCCCGCCCGGCATGCGCAGTGTGTGGCTGCGGTCGATGGCGGACAAGATCAAGACGGCATCCGCACGAGAATTGATTCGCGATATGGTGCCTTCGCTGCTGGCCTGGCCTGACGATAAGGCGTTTGCGGTTCTCTTTCCGGTTTACTCGGACTGGCTGCGCCGCCGGAACTGTGCCAATCAGGATTGCATGGTAGCCGCCTACCTGAGAAGCAGCCTGGCGGCATTCGACGACGGCCTTGTCAGGCGTGTGCTCCCGGCGGCCCGCTAGCGAGCCGCACAGGTACGCTTGCATCCGGGAGCGATTCTTGTCATAATCGCCCCTCAGACTCCGATATGACACCTGAACCCGCTTCCGACAACGCCACTCAGCCGCTAGGCGAGGTGGGGCGCATCACGGGCGTGTATTTCGACCCCAAAAAGGCCTTTGCCGATATCGCCGCCCGGCCGACGTGGATCGTGCCGGTTATCCTGATGATCCTACTGGCCGTGGCGTTCACGTACACTTACAGCACCAAGATTGGCTGGGATCGATACTTTCACCAGATCGCGGATACCAATTCGCGCATGCAGCAAATGGACGCCGCCACGCGCGAGACCGCCATTCAGCAGCAGATCAAGTTCGGTCCGATCTTCGGGTACATTTTCAGCGTGATCGGCATTCCGATCAGCGTCCTGATCATCGGCGGCGTGCTGCTGGGGGTGGGCAAGATGGGCGGCGCGTCGCTCACGTTTAAGCAAATGCGCGCCATCGTTTCGTATGGAATGCTGCCGTCGTTGATATCCAGCATCCTGGCGATCATCGTGATGTTCCTCAAGAACCCGGAGGACTTCAATCTCCAGAATCCGCTGGCGTTCAATCTGGGTGCGTTTCTGGAGCCGCCGCCGAACACCGGCAAATTCCTCTACGCCTTCGCAAAATCGTTCGATCTTTTCACCATCTGGATGATCCTGTTGATGGCAGTCGGTATTTCGGTAGCCGCGAAGAAAGTGTCGCTTTCGAAAGCCATAATCCTGGTCGCGGTGCCGTGGCTGTTGTGGACTTTGATATCCAGCGGCGCTGCCGGTTTGTTCGGTTAGGTGTGGGGCAGCGCCTCGCGCTGCACGCGGCGTCCCACGCCGCTCGGGTGGAAGCGGGCTGGGAGCCCAATGTCGCTTACTTTAGAATCGTCGATGGGTCTGCATAAATAGTGGGGTAGGCCCTCGGCCGGGGGACCCTCTGGGTCGGGTCCCCTGGACCCGCTTCTTGGTCCGAAATCGAGCCTTTGCGGAGAGAAAATGGCGGCCTGGGAGGCCGCCGCAGGCCGAGGGCCTGCCCCACATGGGGTTAAACCGCTTTCGTGCGGCGTGCGCGCTTCTTGGCCTCCGGCTCGGCGGGCGCTTCTTGTTCCTGCGCTTCGCCGGCGGCCGCCGTGGCCACCTGCACTGGCTTCTTTTTCTCCGCCAAGCTGCGTTTCAGGGCTTCCATGATGTCGATCACCGGCGCCATTTGCGGCTCGGGCGTCTCCACCACCTTCTGCCCTTCCTTCTTGGCTTCGATCATCTGCATCAGGTTGTCGCGATAGGTGTCGTGATATTTCTCGGGCTCGAATTCGGCCTTCAGCGTTTCGATCAGCATGTTGGCCATGGCCAGCTCGTTGGGCTTCACCAGGTCGGTGTTGGTGCGGAATTCATCCACCTGGCGAATTTCGTCCTGGTAGTACATGGTGTGCAGCAGGATGCCCTTCTTGCCCGGCCGCAGAATCACGATATGCTCGCGATTGTGCATGGCGATCTTGGCCAGGGCATAATAACTCGACTGCCCCATGGCCGCGAACAGCAGCGCATAAGGCTTCTCGCCGCCCTCGTCCGGCGCCATGTAATACGAGCTTTCCAGGTAAATGGGGTCCACCCCGTCGCCCTTGACGAATTCGAGAATCTCCATCACCTTGGCGGTCTTGGGAGCGACTTTCTTGATGTCCTCCTCGTCGATGACCACGTAATGGTCCTTCTCGTATTCGTAGCCCTTCACCAGTTCGCTGCGCGGCACCGGCTCGTTTTCGGCCTGGCAAAACGTCACCTGCTTGATGCGCGAATTGTCCTTGGCGTGCAGCAGATTGAAACTCACGGTCTCGCCGCGCGCGGCGCTGTATAGGCGCACCGGCAGCGAAACCAGACCGAACGTCAGATGACCTTTCCAGACCGTACTGGCCATATCAAACCCTCATGTGAGAAAATCGGCGCAGTTCCGAAGATATCATGTAAATGGAGGAGGGGCAAGGCTTTATGGCACTGGAAGAGTACGTTCGCAAACGCAAGTTCGAGAAGACTCCGGAGCCGGTCCCGCAAGCCGACGCATCCAAAGCCGCAGCCGAGGGCGCGCCCCGCTTCTACGTGCAGCGGCACGACGCCACGCGGCTGCATTACGATTTCCGGCTGGAGATCGGCGGCGTGCTGGTTTCGTGGGCGGTTCCCAAAGGGCCCTCGCTCGAACCGCTCTCCAAATTCCTGGCCGCGAAGGTGGAAGATCATCCGCTCGAATACGGCGAGTTCGAGGGCAGCATTCCAGCGGGCAATTATGGCGCGGGCAGCGTGATGCTGTGGGACCGCGGCACCTGGGATCTGCTGGGCGACAAGCCGGTGGAAGAGCAACTGGCGCGCGGCGATCTGAAGTTCCGGCTGCACGGCGAAAAGCTGAAGGGCGAATTCGCGATGGTCCACATGAAGAATCGCGGCAAGGGCAACGAATGGCTGATGATCAAGAAACGCGACGCGGATGCCGTGCCCGGCTGGGACATCGAGCAGCAGGCCTGGAGCGTGCTTTCGGGGCGCACGCAACAGGAGATCGCGCAGGGTCTGCCCGCGCGCAAGACCATGCAGAAGACCGCCGGCGATCCGCAGCGCGAATGGAAGAGCCGTCCGGCGAGCAGACCAGCCGCGGTGGCGGCCAAGGCCGCGGCGCCGCCTCACAGCAGGAAACATGCTTCCGCCAGCGGTCTGGCAGGCGCCGTGAAAGCCCCCATGCCAACTTCCATCATGCCCATGAAAGCCGCGCTGGCCGACACTCCGCCGCAGGGCGACGAGTGGCTGTTTGAGGTCAAGTGGGATGGCGTGCGGGCGATCTGCTTCATCGATCGGGAATCCGTGCGGCTGGTGTCGCGCACCGGGCACTCCTGCGAGAAGCAATATCCGGAATTAAGTGTGATTCCGCACTATCTCGCCGCGGAGCAGGCCATCCTGGATGGCGAGATCGCGGCGCTCGACGATAAAGGCGTGGCGCACTTCGAGCTGATTCAGCCGCGCATCCACCAATCCGACCCCAACTCCATCTCGCATATGGCGCGCTCGCGGCCGGTGGTGTATTTCGCGTTCGACCTTTTGTATTTGAATGGCTACGATCTGCGCCAGGTTACGCTGGCGGAGCGCAAGCAGTTGCTCGAATCCATCCTGACGCCCACCGGCGTGCTGCGCTTTTCCGAGCACTTTCCGGGTGCGGGCGACGCCATGCTGGCGGCCGCGCGCGAGACCGGCGTGGAGGGACTGATGGCCAAGCGCGCCGGCAGCCGCTACGAGCCGCGCCGCAGCAGCGAGTGGATGAAGATCAAAATCGTGCAGCGGCAGGAGTTCGTGATCTGCGGCTACACCGCCGGCGAGCGCGACCATTTCGGCGCGCTGGTGCTGGGGGTGTACGACGCCGGCAAGCTGGCGTGGGTAGGCAACGTGGGAACGGGTTTCGACCAGAAGACCATGGCCATGCTGCGGCAGAAACTGGATCCGCTGGTGACGCCGCAATCGCCTTTCCCGGATGCTCCCAAGGTGGGCAAGGATGTGACTTGGGTGAGACCGGAGTTAGTCGCGGAAGTCAAGTTTGCTAATTGGACAAACGATGGCAAACTGCGCGCACCGGTGTATCTCGGCCTGCGTCCGGATGTGGAGCCGCGCGAGAGTGTCCGCGAAGCTGGCCCGGCGCCCAGCCACATTGGCAAGGAAGCGGGATTCCTTCCTACGGACAAGGCTGAGGTCTCTATTACCATCGACCATCACGCGCTAAAATTCACCAACCTCAACAAAGTCTTCTACCCAGCCGAGGGCATCACCAAGCGCGACATCCTCAATTACTACGATGCCGTCGCGCCGCTCATCCTGCCGCATCTGAAAGACCGGCCGCTGTCGCTAAAGCGTTATCCCAACGGCATTGAACAGCAGTTCTTTTTCCAGAAAGATGCGCCGCTGACGTTCGCCCCGTGGCTGCGTACCGAGGAGATCTACTCCGATCACAACGAGGGCGCGATCCGCTACGTTTTCGCGCAGGATCGCGCCAGCCTGCTGTACCTGGTGAACCTGGGTTGCATCGATCATAACCCGTGGATGAGCCGATCGCCGACGCTCGATAATCCCGATTTCGTGCTCATCGACCTGGACCCACAGGACTGCCCTTTCGACATGATCGTGGAGGCCGCGCTGCTGGTGCGCGAGAAGCTGGAAGCTATCGGGCTGACCGGATATCCGAAAACCACGGGCGGCGACGGCATGCACGTCTATATTCCGCTGGAGCCGGTCTACAGCTATGAAGAAAGCCGCACCTTCGCCGAGATACTGGCGCACTTAGTGTTGCGCGATCGCCCCAACTTATTCACCACGCCGCGGGCCGTAGCGAAGCGGCAGAAGGGCCGAGTCTATTTCGACTGGGTACAGAACGGGAAGTCGAAAACCATCGCCGCGCCGTATGTGCTGCGCGCGTATCCGGGAGCGCCGGTAGCTACCCCCCTCGCCTGGGAC
>Ga0302326_10024935_pt1 | contig 12137 bp, 15 predicted proteins | sample Palsa_T0_3_FD_202264 | JGI IMG/M metagenome (GOLD analysis project Ga0302326, IMG submission 202264) | Peat permafrost microbial communities from Stordalen Mire near Abisko, Sweden - Palsa_T0_3 | ecosystem: Environmental > Terrestrial > Soil > Palsa > Peat permafrost | place: Sweden: Abisko...
CACCGCCGAAGACGACTCCGGCGTTTTTGGCTTCGCGGCTGGCGGAACACTCCGCGAAGCTCTCGGCGATTACGACGCCGAACTTTATGCCATCTACCTGATTGAGAGTCGGCAACAGCAAGGCGCTGGGCGCGCTCTGGTTGGCATCGTCGCTGAAGCCCTGCGCAGCCAGGGCTTCCACAGCATGCTGGTCTGGGTGCTCGAACAAAACCCCGCAGTCAAGTTTTATCGCCATCTCGGCGCGGTCGAGATCTCGCGGCAATTCATCGAGATAGGCGGCGTCTCCTTGCCGGAACTGTCCTTCGGATGGCCGACTCTGGAGATCGCAACTCCCAAAGTTGAGCAACCACTTTGAAACCAGCCAAAACTCGCGAGGCCCGAAAGCCAAACCCCGCTTGACGCACCCGCCGCCGATGCCTAACCTCAAGAATGGGCAATCATGAAGAGCAACAGCCAGGCAGTCCGCATCGCCATCGCCGTCGTGGTCATTGTCGGCACCATCAGCTATCTCGCGATCAGCGGAGTCAAAGCCAACAAGAGCTACTACGTCACCATCTCCGAACTCCAGGGCATGGGCAACGACGCCTACACCCGCCATCTCCGCGTCGCCGGCAACGTCGCTCCCGGAACGATCGAACACTCCGGCACCACCGCCCAGTTCGTGCTGGTTGAAAACGCCAATCGTCTCAAGGTCGACTACAAGGGCACCGAACCGCCGCCCGACACCTTCAAAGACAACGCCCAGGCATTGGCCATCGGCACTTATGGCCGCGATGGTGTCTTCCACGCCACCCAGCTCCAGGCTAAATGCGCCTCGAAATACGCGCCCAAGCCGGGTGAAATGCCAAATGCTCCGGGTACAGCACCCGCAACGGGAACCGCCTCTTTAGTAACGCCGTCGCTCTCCCGCTAACCGGACTTCCGCTGATCGCTTCTTAGCTGAAAGCTATACTCATCGCAGTGTCAGCCGCCCCAGCAAGCATCGTCCAGCTCTCCGCCGTCTCCCGCCTGTACGGGACCTTCGCAGCCCTCCGCAAAGTGACGCTCGATTTTGAACCAGGCCGCTGCTACATCCTCCTCGGCGAAAACGGCGCCGGTAAATCCACGCTCCTCCGCACCATTGCCGGACTCCTCCGCCCCAGCTTCGGCGAAATCACCGTCTTCGGAGCACTGCCTGAAGAAACCCGCGACCGTATCGGCTACATGAGCCACGCGCCGATGCTGTACGACGAACTCACCGGCCTCGAAAACCTTCGCTATTTCGCCAGCCTCTACCGCACTCGCCCATGTTTGCAGCCCGAAGAAGCCATGCGCTCGACCGGCCTCGACCCCGCGCTCAGCCGCCCGATCAGCCAATACTCGCAAGGCATGCGCCAGCGCGCGTCGTTAGCCCGCGTCCTGTTACCCCAACCGGAGTTGCTACTCCTCGACGAGCCCTTCTCCAACATGGACATCGCCAGCGCCCGGCAGATGCTGGCTCTTCTTGCCAGTCTCCGCGCCCAGCAGCGAACGATCCTCCTCACCACCCACCAGCGCGACCTCGCCGCCCCGCTCGCCGACACCTTCATCACCATGCAGGCGGGAGCGGTGCTGTCGATCGAGCAAGCCATCCAGCCTCAAACCAGCGGAGCCACCGCATGAAATCCGCCACCAAAACCGGCGTCAACAAAACCAATGCCGCTCGCTACCTCGACTCGCTCGGCATCGCTTACGAACTCCGCGACTACGATCTCGGCGAAGAAGAATTCTCCGCTACCGCCGTCGCCCATGCCATCGGCATGCCGCCCGAGCAAGTCTTCAAAACCCTGCTCTGCGCGACCCACGAGCGCGAACATGTTTTCGCCATCGTCCCCGGTGACGCCGAACTCGACTTCAAGAAACTCGCCCACGCCGCCGGCACCCGCAAAGCCGAAATGGCCTCCATCAAAGACGTTCTCCCACTGACCGGCTACGTTCGCGGCGGAGTCACCGTCTTCGGCGCAAAAAAGCCCTTCCCCGTTTTCGTCGACGAGACGCTCGAGCTCTTCGACACCATCTCCGTCTCCGCCGGGGCAAAGGGCACACAGCTAATCGTCAGCCCAGCCGACTACCTCGAAGCCGCTCAGTCGCTCGCGTCCACCACCGTTGCCGACCTAACCTAGTCCCTATTCCCTAGCCTCTATGCCCTATCTATTCACCCACCTAATCCGCGACCTCCGCATCGAGTGGCGCTCCAAAGACGCCATCAACTCAATGCTCTTCTTCGCGCTCATCATCGTCGTGCTCTTCTCGCTCGCCTTCGACCCCACCCGCGAAGTCTCCCGCCAGATCGCCGGCGGCATCCTTTGCGTCGCAACCATGTTCGCCTCGATCACCGCGCTCAACCAGACCTGGTCCCGCGAACTCCGCCATCAAGTCCTCGACGCCCAGCGCATGACGCCCGCTCCGGTGTCCTCGCTCTTCCTCGCCAAGGTGCTGGTGAACTTCCTCTTCGTCACGGTGGTGCAGATCGTCCTCACGCCGCTCTTCATCATCTTCTACAACCTGAAATCGGTCGGCCCGGCATGGCCGCTGCTGCTCGTCGTCCCGCTCGGAACCTGGGCGCTGATCGTCAACGGGACCTTCTTCGCCGCGCTCTCCATCCGCACCAGAAACCGCGAACTGCTGCTGCCGCTGATCCTGTTCCCAATCTACATCCCCGCGCTGCTGGCGATGGTGCTCGCCACCACCGACATCCTCACCGGAGAAGCCGATCCAGCGCTATGGATCAAATTCCTGGCCGGCTACGATGTGATCTTCACAACTGTAGGATTGCTGCTCTTCAACACAGTGATCCATGCGGAATAGGCCAAGACCTTAGTGCGATCAAACCTCGCCCAGATCGGACATGGAGCGCATGGAGGCGCTGCGTTAAACTGGAAGTCGCAATGAAGCTTTTCCGCCCCGCGCTCGGCATCCTCGCCATCGTCGCCCTCGGCCTGCTCGCCTACGGCTTCCACGTCGCCATGACCGTCCCCGCGGACGAGGCCATGTACAACGTCCAGCGCATCTTCTACTACCACATCCCCGCCTGGATCATGACCTCGCTCTGCTTCGGCGCGAACCTCATCGGTTCCGTCGTCTACCTTGCCACCCGCAACAAGCGGCCGTCTCTCGCCTTGCGCGCCGACGCCGTCGCCGTCGCCACCGCTGAGATGGGAGTCGTCTTCTGCCTCGTCGGCCTGGTCACCGGCTCGCTCTGGGCACGCTACGCCTGGGGCATCTGGTGGACGTGGGATGAGCGTCTCACCTCGACCCTGATACTATGGCTGATCTACGTCAGCTACCTGCTGATGCGGAACTTCTCCGCCGGCCCGCAGATGCGTACCCTCTCCGCCGTGCTTGCCATCTTCGGCTACATCGATGTGCCGATCGTTTATATGTCCACCCGCTGGTGGCGCACCCAACATCCCGGCCCAGTCTTCTTCGGCGGCCCCGGCTCTGGCATCGCGCCCAGCATGAAACCGGCCGTGACCTGGAACATCTACGCCTGGATGGCCTGGGCAGTCCTCATCGTCAGCATCCGCTACGCCGTCGAACGCCGCCAGCAGAAAATCGATGAAACCGACGCCCTGCGCTCCCTCGAATCTCCATCTGCCGCCCAGGTTGAGGTAGTTTCATGATCAAATCCATGTTCCCGCTCGCCGACCTCTTCCCCTGGGACCGCCAGAACGAATCCGTCCTCGGCCACCATCACCTCATCGCCGCCTACTGCTTCGCCTGGGGAATCCAACTCGCCTACCTCGCCTACCTCGGACTCAAGTGGCGCGCCTTGGTCAGAGTCGAGCGCCAGCCGTCGAATCCGCGGTAACGATGAAGCCGGGTACTGGGTGCCCCATTCAAGCCTTCCCTTTGGCTTGAGTGTGTATAACGGCTTTAGATAAATAAATCCGAACACCTTGCCATCTCTCTCCGTCTTAGCGCATGAACGCACCGCAGCTGGTGGTGGGTTCTGCATTGTGGGTTCGGGAGCCATGCCAATTTGCGATCCAGGCAAGAGGACGACGCCTTTGAGTCACTGGTCCACCGCCAGTCTCGCTTCGTCTTCCGCGTCGCTTACGCATTGCTGCGCAACCCCCACGATGCCGAAGACGTTGTGCAGGAGACATTCATGAGCCTTTATCGGACAGGAGCATGGCGGCAGATGAAGGACGAACGCGCCTTTCTCGCTCGCGCGGCCTGGCGGCAAGCCGTCGACCGCATCCGCGCCCGTCCACATCACGGCGAAAAGGACGTAGATGCAGCCCTGAAATTAGCCGCAAACGAATCCAGTCCCGAGCAAACCCTGCTCGCCGCCGACTCGCACGCAGCCGTGCATCGGCTGATCGACGCCCTCTCGGAAGAACTGCGCCAACCTCTGGCGCTGTCCTCCGTGCACGAACTCAACTCCCGCGAGATCGCAGAGATTCTCGGCATTCCTGAGGGCACCGTCCGCACCCGGCTTATGCGCGCCCGGCAAATGCTGAAGCAAAAGCTTTCCGTCCATATGGAGCACCGTTATGCCAAGTGACCGCGAACTCGACCAGCTTGACCGATTGATAGATGCCTCGCTGCCCGGCTATTCCCAAGCCGAGCCGCGGCCCGGCTTCGAGCGGCGAGTCCTCGCCTGTGCGCGCGCCGAACGTCGCTTTCGGCTAAGTCCGTTTGCCGGATGGGCGCTCGCCGTTCCCGCAATCGGCTGTCTGCTGCTCGTCCTGGTCATCCGGCACCATACCGGCGCCAGTCATCGAGAACCCCAGCCTCAGACCGCCGCGGCAAGCATTCCCGGCACATCTGCTCCCGCCATCATCGCGCGCAACCGGCCACCAGCTACCGTAGTGGGCCCTCAGTCGCGCAAATCTGCCAGGCCAGTCTCTCAGCAAGCATTGCCAAAGCAGGATGTCTTCCCTACACCATCGCCATTGACCAACGAAGAGCGCGCCATAGTCGCCTTCAGCCCGATCCCGGCCCAGCTGCCGATGCCGCCCGATTCTTCCATTTCTCAGATAGACCCAATTCACATCGCCGAATTGCAAATCAAACCGCTCGAGGTGAAGACGTTCGACATCTCCGACTCGATCCAATCCAACCCATCAAAAGACCAACCTTAAGGAGAAATCATGTGTAAGTTCGTCAAGCTCTCGGTGCTTCTACTGCTAACGGGAACGATGGCAGCAACTGCACTTGCCCAGTCGCCCGCCCCTGCTTCGCCCCTGAAGCACTACAAGACAGATTTTGTCGTGAAAGAAGTCGATGCGAATGGTCATGTCATAAATAGCCGCAGCTATTCCACCATTCTCGCTACCACCAACGAAGGCACGCCCAACCAAATCCGCAGCGGCGATAAGGTGCCCATCCGCAGCAGCTCCGGCGAAAACGGCGATATTAAATACCAATACATCGACATAGGCGTCAATATCGACTGCCGCTCGGTCAGCGAAATCGATCAGAAGCTGGCCATGTCCATCACGGCGGAGGTCAGCAGCGTGCCCGCCGGCGCCGACTCGAACTCAACCCTCGGTCCCCTGATCCGCCAATTCAAGTGGAACTCCAACGTGCTGATCTCGCCGGGCACTCCGACCACCATCTTTTCCTCCGACGACGTGAGCAGCAAGACCAAGATCGAATTCGAGGTCACCGCCACGCCGATCAAGTAGCTGGAAAATTTAGGATAAGCCCCTGCGCAACAGGGGCTTATCCCCCTCGGCCTGACCATCTTCCGCGACGGCAAACTCCTACCTTCGACACCGCAAATCGCTCCCTGCTGCCCACCGAAGATCGCCGCCATACTTTTATCGAGGCCCCGTAAGGTCAATTTCGACCTTCCAACCGAAAAAATCTTAGAAAAAAGTTCAAAAATCTTCCAAAACTACCACCTTTGTGGGATTTTCAAATGACTGAATTCCACATATGTTCAAGACACCGGAGTTTCAACCTTCTCTGCCGCGCCGGTCGCAAGTTCTTGATGTACCGAGTTCTATGGTCAGCGCGGCAGACTTTTGTTCTTGGCGTCACTTCCTTGTTTCTCTCGTTGCAAATCATAGAACCCTCGCGGCCGTCCCGCCCCGCCCCGTCCCGCCAAGCAAAGTTCCTAGGACAAAGTTATCTGGCGTCCGAGCAACATCGTCATCCACAAGAAACCCAGGATCCCCCACGTCGGAACTCAGCTTGCGACGGCGTGCAGCTCGGTTACGTTGCTCCTCGCTCCGAATTCCCAGTACACTAAGCATGGTTCGAAGGGGACCGCGCCATGCTCGTCGTCATGAAGGCCCAGGCCACGCCTGAACAAATCCAAGCCGTCTGCGAACACATTGAAAAATTGGGCTTTCGTCCGCACCCCATGCCCGGAGCCCAGCGCACCGCTGTCGGCATCACCGGTAATCAGGGCCAGATCGACCAGGGCAATCTCGAAGAGCTCGCCGGCGTCGCCGAAGTCATCCGCGTCACCAAGCCCTACAAGCTGGTCAGCCGCGATGTGAAGGAAGAGGACACCGTCATCGCCTTCCCCGGCACCAACGCCACCATCGGCGGCCGCGACCTCGCCGTCGTCGCCGGCCCGTGCTCAATCGAGTCGCGCGAACAAGCCTTCGCCGTCGCCGAGCAGATCACCGCAGCCGGCGCACAGTTCTTTCGCGGCGGAGCCTACAAGCCCCGCACCTCGCCCTACATGTTCCAGGGACTCGGCGAGGCGGCGCTCATTATCATGGCCGAGATTCGCGACCGCTTCGGCCTGCGCGTCGTCACCGAGGCGATGGACACCGAAAATCTCGACCTTGTCGCCGATTACGCCGACGTCATCCAGATCGGCGCGCGCAATATGCAGAACTACACCCTGCTCAAGGCCGTCGGCCGCAAGCGCCAGCCCGTCCTGCTCAAGCGCGGCATGTCCGCGACCCTCGACGAGCTCCTCATGGCCGCCGAATACATCATGTCCGAGGGCAACTACCAGGTCATCCTCTGCGAACGCGGCATCCGCACCTTCGTCGACCACACCCGCAACACGCTCGATTTGAGCATCGTGCCGGCAGTCCATCGCCTCAGCCACCTGCCCATCCTCGTCGATCCCAGCCACGGAACCGGCAAGCGCAACAAGGTCGTCCCGCTCGCCCGCGCCGCAGTCGCCGTCGGAGCCGATGGACTCATCGTCGAAGTCCATCACGAACCCGACAAGGCCCTAAGCGACGGAGCCCAATCCATCTACCCGGAACAATTCACCGAAATGATGGACGAGTGCACCCAGATCGCCAAGGTCCTCCACCGCAACATCCCCCACGGAATCCAGGTCGCCGAAGCAGCAGGCGCAACCAAGAGCGGTCGCTAGTAGTCAGTTTGGAAGTTGCATGAGCGAACAAGAAAAACCCAGCTTAGACGACGCGGACGGTAACTGTAGGCAGTGTGGACACCCGTTTAATCCCCACGATGTAATCGCCTACGATATGAATGATCTTTCTAAGGGAGGCGAGCTTACGTGTCCGGTGGCGGAGTGTAGCTGCTTTCATACGCTCGACTTTGACCTCAATGGGACAATGTAGTTCAGAGCTGCTCTACTGTCGGGCACTCGCCAGCATTCCGCTACATTTGGGGATAATCTAAGAAATTGTCATCTCGACCGGAGCGTAGCGGAGTGAAGAGACCTGCAGTTCCAGTCGAGTCCTCAGAAGAAACCGATTTGAGGAATCACGAAGGGGCACGGCTCCAGCCCTACCATCCATCCCCGACAAGAAAGGCGACTTCAGCCGCTGAGGGAATCGCCGCCCTCATCCTCTGCACCTTCCTAACAGCCTGCCGCCCCCACGACTTCCCCCAATACCCAGCCAACTACCGCGAATACGCCTACGTCACCAACGGCGCCTCGAACACCGTCACCGTCCTCGACATCGTCAATCTCCGCCGCGATCGCGAGTTCCCCGTCGGCGACGACCCCACCGGAGTCGCCATCTCCCTCACCCGCAACGAAGTCTACGTCGTCAACTCGGGATCAGGTACCGTCTCCGTCATCGACGCCCAGAAGAACTCCGTCGCCGCCACCATCCCCGTCCACAGAAAGCCCTACTTCATCGACGTCTCTCAAGACGGCCACCGCGCCTACGTCGCCAACTCTGGCTCCAACAACGTCTCCGTCCTCGACCTCGACAGCCGCAAGCAGATCGCCACCATCGGCGTTGGCGAAGCCCCGGGTCTCGCCCGCATCTCCCCCGACGATCAAACCCTCTTGGTCACCAATCGTGGCGGAGGCAGCGTCACCCTCATCGACGCCGCCACTCTCAAAATTCGCAGCGTCTTCCCCAACTGTCCCGGAGCCACCGACGCCGTCATCCTCCCCGATTCCTCCAAAGCCCTCATCGCCTGCTCGGCCGGCCATCAAGTTATGGTGCTAGCCCTCGCCCGCAAGCTCCCAGCCAACGACCCGTCGGCTCCGCCTCTAATTGAAGTAGAAAAATCCGACCATCTGCTCGACCTGCTCGACGTCGGCCAATCCCCCGTCAACCTCGCCATGAAACCCGACGGCGGCGAAGTCTTCGTCTCCAACTTCGACAGCAACACCGTCTCCGAGATCGCCACCGGCACCAACGAAGTCGGCGGCGCCACCCTCATCGGCACCCACCCCTCCCGCGGCATCGTCAGCCAGGACAATTCCACGCTGTGGGTCAGCAACTTCACCGCGAACACCATCGGAGTTTACGGCATCGACGACGGCAAGCTGTTGAACACCATCCATGTAGGAGACGGCCCCGACGCCCTCGCCTTCTCCAGCGCCGGACACCTCCTATTAGTAGCCAACTCCCGCTCCGGAGACGTCTCCGTCATCCGCACGGTTAGCTACTCGCCTCAGGGGGCACGAAATATTGGCGCATTGTTTACTATGCTGCCGGCAGCAAAGCACCCAAACGCGATTGCGGTGAAGGCTTTCCAAATGTCGTAGAGCTTGGCTTTGGGGGGAGAGCTTATTTTTCGTCTTGCACTACGATATCCCCGGTTTCTTTCCGCATTTGTCTGACGATATTTCTGCTCTTGAGCCAGTCCTTTGCGGCCATAACTCCAGAGTAGAGGGCGAATGCTCCGCTGATCAGAACAGTACAGAAGAATTTCGTGCTCAGAGAATTGGACAGGGGGACCGTCAGCAAAGTAGTCAGCGAAGCGAAAAAAGCACTCGCCCCGGCCCCAAAGAATGCCAAATGAACAGAACTGTACCCGGAGATTAACTCGCGGAGTTCCGAATCGAGCATCGGATACATTTCAAGACTTCTCTTCCGATACTTGATTACCGTGAGGCTTTCTGCGCCGTAAGGGCTTGGCACGATTGAAGGGGTCTGCTCGGCCATCTATAGGTCCACCTTAAACTCTGGCCCCAATATCAAAACATTGATGAAGTGGGTATTCCCGCAAACCTTGCACACCATTGCAGCACACGGAAGGGTTGGGGCATTCGATTCCGCAAACCCCGCTCGAAATCGCTCGCTGAACCAGTACAAACCTCTCTGGACGGCCCAATCTGAGTTGCCGCACAGAGGGCACCGAGGGTTTGGGATTTTTCGCTCAAGCGCCGCTATGACTTTGCTTTGAAAATCCGGCAGATGCGGAAAGAATACTAGAAATGGCTCCCGAGCTATCGAACCCGTTTGTCGATTTCTTGAGCCGTCCAATCTTTGCCAATATGAACCCGCGCCATTAGATCGTCGATCCGCGATTGCTGAATGCCCTATCACCCGGAAAGACCTTTAACATGCCGCCCGTGATTCGCTTGGCCATACCCAAAATCGCCAAAGGCGAGCCGGTGGAAGCGGCGGCCTTTAGGCCGCCGAAACAACGCCAGCTAAAGAGAAGGGCTTCACCCCTGGGCCCTCTCACCAATACACTCCGACTTGCGGCAGAGCAAAACCCAGGCCTAAAGGCCTCACATTCCTGCAAACCTATTCGTGGGGCTAAAGCCCCACGCTTCCACTGTGCGAGCCGCCTTCGCGACCCGCCATCTGTTGCCCGCACGCTTGACCCTGCGGTGCCCCTTCCCAAAATCGCCAAGGGCGATCCGGTGGAAGCGGCGGCCTTTAGGCCGCCGAAACAACGCCAGCTAAAGAGAAGGGCTTTAGCCCTGGGCTCTCCCACCAAAATGCCCGGGCATCGGATCAACCAACTCCGGATGCATCAGATAACTCCACGTATAATTGACCCTGAACCGAGCCCGAACCGGATTTTGCGCAATATACTCGACATGCCGCTCGAAATCCTCCGCATCCTGAATCCGATGTTCCGTATATCCCCGCTGCCAAACCTCACGACCGGAGCTGAGCTGAAACGAAAATCCACCCTTAATGAACTGAATCGCCTTTTCCAAAGGGATATCCTCCGCCGGCGTAAGGAGAAGGTGAACATGGTCGGGCATCACCACCCACCCATGGAGACAATACCGTCCCTTCTGCCGATCGGAACGAAACACATCCATCAATAGACTGGCGTTCCGCGCAACCTGAAAGATGGAACGACGATCCGCCGTCACAAACGTGATGAAGAATGTCCGCAACTCCTGAGGCGACAATAGAAGAGACATAATGGGAAAGCCCAGGGCTATTGCAGAAGTACAGTTGGTGTAATGTACGGCAGATTGGCGATATAGGCTTTTTCTTAAGGAAAAAGCCAGCCCGGCCGGAGTGCTTCACCTTACAGGAACTGTACTTCTGCTCTAAAGCCCTTCTCCATGCTTGGCCCTTCGGCGGCCTAAAGACCGCCGCTTCCACCGGATCGCCTTCGGCGATTGTAGTGCGATCAGCTTCAGCCGCCAGCATCAACTCGCCGGAGTTCGGTAAATCCTCTTCGCCCCTAGCGCTTAGCACCCGCATCCAATATCTGAATCCCACCCGTCGAGCCAATCACCACCTTGCTCGCCATGCCTAGAAACAGCCCATGCTCGACGACTCCGACGATGGACTTCAGCTTCTCGGCTGCCACTTCTGGCGGGAAACCCGACCCCGCCAGATCGCAATGCAGGATGTAATGCTGGCCGTCGGTGACATAAGGCGTGCCATCGTCCTTCACCCGCAATTCATGCGCGAAACCTGCATCGCGCACTCGCTTCGACGTTGTCTCCCAGCCAAACGGGACAATCTCCACCGGCAGCGTGAACACCGAGCCCAGCACCTTCACCAGCTTGCGCGGATCGACGGCAATCAGCAGCCGATCGCTCGCCATGGCGACAATCTTCTCCCGAAGCAGCGCGCCGCCGTGCCCCTTGATCAGGAAAAGCGTCCCTTCCTGGACCTCGTCCGCGCCGTCGATGGTCAGATCCAGCCGCGGCTGGTGCGCAAAATCAGTGATCGGAATCCCCAAGCCTAGCGCCTGCCGATGCGACTGTTCCGAGGTGGCGATCGCGGTGATCCTTAAGCCCGCAGCAACTCGCCGTCCAACTTCCTCAATGACCAGCGCCGAGGTTGACCCCGAACCCAGCCCAACCGCCATCCCATCTTCCACCTGCGAGGCCGCCCACACTGCCGCCTCGCGCTTCGCCGCTTCCGCCGGATCGTGGTACGCACTCTCAGTCGCCATTTCAGTCGCCATTTCAGTCCTAGGCTTGTGATATCACGCTGCGAACACCGACGGCAAAGAAACATCGGTCGATCGCCCATCAGCGCTGACGCGCCAGCACCAGCGTAATATCATCCGGCTGCTCCTGCGTCCCGATCCAGCTCCGCAAAGCCTGCATCACCAGGTCCGAAATGGCCGGCAAAGGCAAATGCCGATTGCGGCCAACCACTTCCAGCAACCGCTCCTCGCCGAAGTCGCCAAACTCATTCTCCGGCTCGGTCACGCCATCGCTGTAGGCAATCACGATATCACCGCTTTTCAAATGAACGGTTCCTTCGTCATAGCTCATCCCGTCCATCAGCCCGACGACGGTGCCACCGCGGTCCAGCCGGGCGACGGAGTGGTCGCCGCGCAGCACAAACGGAGGCAGCTGTCCGCCGTTGGAGTAGGTCAGCCGATTTTGTGTCCCCTCATAATGCGCCAGAAATAACGTCGCATACTTCTCCGCCTGGGTGCTGCGGTAGAGATGGCGGTTCAGCAGCGCCAAAACCCTGCCCGGAGACTCGAAGATCTCTCCGCAATTGATCTCCTGCGCCCCGTTCTTCACAATCTGGAAGGACGGC
>Ga0302326_10024936_pt1 | contig 12137 bp, 5 predicted proteins | sample Palsa_T0_3_FD_202264 | JGI IMG/M metagenome (GOLD analysis project Ga0302326, IMG submission 202264) | Peat permafrost microbial communities from Stordalen Mire near Abisko, Sweden - Palsa_T0_3 | ecosystem: Environmental > Terrestrial > Soil > Palsa > Peat permafrost | place: Sweden: Abisko...
ACACCAGTGAAAGTCGAAGAGTTGACCATGCGCGGTCTTTCCTTTTGGAAGATAGGCCGGGAAGCGAAAACCAGAAGGGGACTCCATAGGTGATCCACAGAGTAGGGTGTAGGCTGCAACCGGTCACGCGATCTCGTGTTTATCTTTGGGTCGGGGTCGTAGGTTTGAGTGCCGGGGTTGTAATCGCGCAGCGCGCGGATACTCCCGATACGGTAAAGAATCCGTTTGCCGGTGATCCGGCCGCAATTGCCGCGGGCAGGGATCTGTATACGCAAACCTGCCAAGCCTGCCACGGGGGAGAGGCGCGGGGAGATCGCGGTCCAGCGCTGGCGACGGGAAATTTTAAACACGGGGGAGAAGACAGCGACCTCTTCCAGACCATACGGGCAGGAGTTCCGGGCACGCAAATGCCCGCCTTCCCCGCCCTACCGACAGACACCATTTGGCGAATCATTACGTATCTCCGCAGCCTTAATGCCAACGGAGCCGCAGCCAATGAAGTCTTGGCGGGCGACGCAGTCGCGGGCGAACAGACATTCTGGGGCAAAGGCGGATGCGCCTCGTGCCACGAAGTGAACGGCCGGGGTGCCAATGTCGGGCCCGATCTGTCGGCTGCCGGAACAAACTCCGCGTCGTACTTACGCAGCGTGATCCTGAACCCCAACAGCCCCCAGCTCAGGAGAAGGCGCTTCTTCGGGCCGAGCGTAGTGAGCGTGAAGACTAAAAGCGGGCAGCAGATTCGCGGCATCGCACGAGCCGAATACAGTTACAACCTGATCCTGACTGACACCAGTGGAAAACTCTATCGGTTCGACAAGCGTGATCTGCTTGAGGAACGCACCGACCATGAATCGCTGATGCCGGCTAATTACGGTCAGCTTCTCTCAGCAACCCAAATTCAAAACGTGGTTGCCTACTTGAAGAGCTTGAAAGCCCGCGATTTGAGCAAGACTATCCAGGTGGAGGTACCCGGCGGCTTGAGCTTCGAACGGTTGCGCGATGCTCAGGCAGAGCCGCAAAACTGGCTGACGTATTGGGGCAACTACCAGGGACATCACTTCTCTGCTTTGCATCAAATCACCCCGGCCAATATCCCGCAACTTCAGGCACGATGGTCGGTGCAGATGCCGGGCAGCTCCGTATTGGAGGCGACACCGCTGGTGGTGGACGGCATTATGTATACTTCCGGTCCGCCGGGACAAATGTTCGCCATCGACGCCAGGACCGGACTTCAGATTTGGAAATTTGACCGACGCCAGAAGGTAGTGAGTCCGTACCAAATAAACCCCTTCAATCGTGGACCGGCGGTATTGGGCAACCGCGTAATCTTCGGGACACTGGACGCTGCGCTGGTGGCCCTGGATGCTCGCTCCGGCCGTGTGCTTTGGGAAACCCAGGTAGCCGACACACTCCAAGGCTATTCGATTACCGGAGCACCCCTGGCGATCAAAGACAAGATCATTGTCGGGATCGCGGGAGGGGAATTTGGCATTCGTGGCTTCATCGACGCATACGATGCCGCAACCGGTAAGCGGCTATGGCGTTTCAATACCGTCCCAGGACCGGGCGAGTTTGGCAACGAGACCTGGAGCGGGGACAGCTGGAAACGCGGCAGCGGTGGCGCATGGCTGACGGGCAGCTATGACCCGGACCTGGACACAATCTATTGGGCAGTGGGTAACCCTGGCCCCAGTTTGAACGGAGCGGTTCGCCAGGGCGATAACTTGTTTACCTGCTCTGTGGTCGCCCTCGATCCAGCGACGGGCAGGCGAAAATGGCACTATCAGTTCACGCCTGGCGACACGCATGACTGGGATGCCAACGAAGATCTGGTATTGGCGAACGAAAGTATTGCCGGCAAGAAACGCGACGTCCTTATGCAGGCCGATCGTAACGGGATGTTCTACGTTCTCGATCGAACGGATGGGAAATTCATTCTTGCCAAGCCGTACGTCAAGGAGACGTGGAATCTCGGCTTCGACAAGGATGGGCATCCTATTCTGGCGGCGAAATGGAAATCATCGCCAGAGGGCAACATTGTTTTCCCAACGTTGATCGGTGGTTCCAATTGGCAGAGCCCATCCTACGATCCTGTTCGGTCGGCGCTCTACGTGGCCGCGCGCGACGGCGGAATGGGTTACCGCAGTGGAGAGGTAAAGTTCGAAGCGGGACGGCAGTATATGGGTGGAGTGCCTTTCATGGGCGGCGAGCAAGGCCAGAATGGGGTGATGGCCATCGACACAGCAACCGGGACGGTAAAGTGGAAGTTTCCCATTTCCAATATGTCGGCCGCAGCAGGAGTATTGGGCACCGCCGGCGGAATTGTGTTTGTGGGCACTGCGGAAGGAAATCTGATTGCCCTGGATAGCGAATCGGGAAAGTCTCTCTGGCATTTCCAGACGGGGGCTGCCATCGCCTCGTCAGCTATGAGCTATGCGGTCGATGGAAAACAATTCGTCGCGGTTGCCGCGGGGAATGTTCTGTATAGCTTTGCTCTTCCTGATTAACCGTGTTCAACCTCTTCAGAGTGTGCGGGAGAACCTGCCGGTGCAGACTCCGCGTTCGCTCGCGTAGGACGGGTGGGCGGGTCACGTCAAGGTGGCGGCAGATGCTCGAGATTTGCCCGCGCCTGTGCATGATCAGGAGCGAGCTGTAAGGCGTGACGGAAATCTTCTCGCGCTTCGGGTATCTTGCCGGCCCTGGCTTCAAGAACGCCCAGGTTATTCCAGTCATCGGGGTCGTTTGCCCGCAATTGCAGTGCTGCTTTTCGCTCGGCAATCGCCTGCTGCAGTTCCCCGGTGCTGGCCAGCGCCTGCGACAGCAGCGAGTGCAGGTCAGGATTGTCTGGCGATAGCGGGATGGCTTCGCGCAGCTGGACCACCGCGTCGCCGACGCGACCCGATAACGCATAAGCGTCCGCTAATTGCTCACGCGCGTCCACGTCCTTAGGGCGCTGTTTGACGGCCGCTTCAAGAAGCTCCACTGCTTGCTGCGGCTGATTGGCTTGAAGTGCCAGATCTCCGAGGTTATAAAGTGCGGTGAAATCGTGCGGATCGATTTCGAGCGCTTTGCGCAGCTCGGCCTGCGCCGCATCTGACTGTCCTTCACTCGCCAGGGCGACCCCAAGCCCGCTGTGTACGGCTGCATCGGAGGGGCACTGCGCGAGCATGGTACCGAACTGCTGGTCCGCCGCGCTCGCCTGATCATGCTTTAACTCCAAGCTGGCCAGGTTGAAGCGCGCATCGCACGTCTCAGGATGAGCAGCGATGTCCTGCAGAAAGGTCTTCTGTGCCTGCTGCCAGTCACCGGAGTTTTCGAGCGCCGCGCCGAGTTCATTCAGCGTGCGTTCGTCGCCAGGATGCAGGGCCAGCGCACGATGAAAAGCAACAACCGCCTCCTGATACTTGCCCTGGCTGGCCAAGGCGGATGCGAGGTTATAGAGCGGGATGATGTCGTCAGGCTCCTTGGTCAGCCAGTTGCGCATCCAGGCCTCTTCCAGAAGGAGCCTCGGATCGGGGCCATAGCTAGGAGTGTTTACCGGCAAGACCTGCAGCCACAGGTGCGCCATCTCGTCTTCAGAGCGATTCCCAGCTTTCACGCGCACCGGAGGATTATGAGGATTGTGCGCATTGCCGGAAGAGTTGTCGTAGGTATAGCGCATGTGCACGACTGAACCTTTGGGCAGAAACACCGGCTTGCGATAGCGGTATACCGATTGCCGGTCAATATCCCAACCGGGAATCAGGATCAGCCATTTCTTCTGTTGATCGGGCAGTGTAGCCCACGCCTCCATGCGCTTGCCCAGATAATGCGCGTGGGGATAGATGCCAAGCACTTCGACATCCACGGGAAGCCGCAGTCCGTCCTCGACCACGAAGTTGCGCTCGCCGGCCGGAATGTCCAGCGCACTGTCGTGTTCCAGCTGGAGCAACATTGGCTGTTTCGATGGAGGTTGATCGGTAAAGTAGAGGCCGACCTGCGCCGAAGCTATCTCTGGCTTGCCCGAAGGCTTGAGATGCATATTGAGGATCAGGTCATTGCCGGGATCGAGCCTCCAGGGCATGCCCTCCGGCTCAACCAGCACGGGCGTGTCGGGTTTCCAGAATAGAAAGTTACTATCGGGATCAAAGTCGTTTCCCGTGTCCACCTCCAACTCCATTCCGGGAACTCCATCCTTCCATTCCGCTGGATGTGCACGGCGAAACGATGCTGTTCGATCGATGAGGATGTTTGCGTGGTGAACGATCTGCGGCGCGACCGGGCGGATTTCCATGGCGCGAATGTAATGTGTCTGCTTGAGGGGATAAGGGAGCACAAAGTTGCGAAAGAGGTCGGTTCCGGAAGCAGCCAAAGCAAACGGGCGTTCCACCGTAAGAATCAAGTCCGGGGTGCCATGCTGCCAGGTTTCGCTGTACGCCGGCGACCGCGGCGCTGCGGATGCATCTCCTTCGGCCATGCCGGTCGCTACCCATTTTGCGATGAGCGCGATCTGTTCGCTGCTAAGCCTGCGCTCATCGGCAAAGTCTCCATAACCAGCTTCCGGCAGCCATGGCGGCATATAGCGCGACGATGTGACGGTCGCCATTTGGGGCCCCCAGCGTCGCGCGTCCTGATAAGTCAACAGGCTGAACGGGCCCGCGCCGCCAGGATGGTGACAGGTGGTGCAGTTGCCATATACCAGGGGCGCAATCTGGTGGGACCAGGTGACCGCTGATGTTTGCGGCGTGGGTGAGACCTGTGCGGCAACGATGTGCTTGTTGGTCATCGAGACAGCGATCGTCAACGCCACTGTCACAATTACCATCATCGATACCGGGACCCAGCGCGTGTTCTTCATGGTTGCAGGACTTCAGCCGGCCTCTACTACAATCCGGGGCTGCTTTGCATCATGCCACCGTCAGTGATGATGGTAGTAGCCGTGATATAGCTGGCCCCGTCTCCGGCCAGGAAGGCGACTACACTCGCTATCTCTTCCGGCTTTGCCATTCGGCCTAGCGGAATGGCAGCGTTCAGTTTTTGCATGAGCGCGGGATCCGTCATGGTGGAGAGATTGATCGGTGTGGCAACCGCTCCTGGCGCGACGCCGACGACCAGGATGTTATGGGGAGCGAGCTCCACAGCCGCCGTGCGCGTCAACATGCGCATACCGCCTTTGGAAAGACAATACGCCGTGTTGCCTGGCATTGGCCAGTCTTCGTGGATAGACGTGATGTTGATGATACGGCCACCGCCGCCCTGCTTGATCATCTGTTTGGCTGCGAGTTGAGTGCCAAAAAACGCGCTCTTGAGGTTGATTTCCAACACTTTCTCGTATTGCGCTTCAGTGGTGTCGAGAATCGAGGTGCGGGTTTCTACCCCGGCATTGTTCACCATGACGTCGACGTGGCCAAATTTCTCCACCGCAGCAGCGACCAGGCGCTGCAGGTCATCCAGTTTGCTGACGTCCGCTTGAACGCCGATGACGCCTGTTCCCAAAGCGGCAATTTGCGCTTCGAGTGCATCCGTGGCTTCGGGATGGGAGACGTAGTCAATAACGACACTTGCGCCCTGTTTGGCGAGCTCGAGCACAATGGCTTTGCCGATACCGCTATTGCCACCGGTGACGATGGCAACTTTGTTCGCGAGTGACATGTAAACTCCCTTCGAACGTAATGTTTTGTCCCTAGTGGCCTGGATAACCTGCTCGACGCTCTAACAACTTGGCGATGATCCCGGTCCAGCCGGTCTGGTGGGACGCGCCCGCCCCTCGCGCGGTGTCTCCATCAAAGAATTCGTAAAAGGGCACGTAATCGCGGAAATTTTCGTCTTGCTGGAAGCGGGGGTAGAGGGCATTCACCTGGCGAGACCCTTCGCTGTTCTTAAGGAATATTTTTGTCAGGCGATCGGTAAGTTCGGCGGCGACCTGGTCGATGGTAATAAATGTTCCTGAGCCTGTCGGGCACTCGACCTTAAAGTCGTCGCCGTAGTAGTGGTAGAACTTCTGCAGCGATTCGATGATAAGGAAGTTCACCGGGAACCATATGGGACCACGCCAGTTCGAATTGCCGCCAAAGAGTCGCGATCGAGACTCGGACGGTTCATAGTCCACACTCAGTGGACGGCCATCGTCCGTCCAGTATGTATACGGGTGTTCAAGGTGGTAACGCGACACGGAACGGATGCCGTAATCGGAAAGAAACTCATTGGGGTCGAGCATTCTGCGCAAGATTGCCTTCATGCGATGTCCTCGCAGTAACGAGAGCAGCTTGCGCTCGCCTTTCCCGGAAACGAACCAGCGCGACACGAGCATGGCAAGATCCGGTCTGTAGGTAAGAAACCACTCCATGCGCCGGTTAAAGCCAGGAACCTTCTCCAGCAGTTCGGGATCCAAAGTCTCGACCGCAAAGAGAGGAATCAACCCCACCATCGAGCGGACGCGCATGGGCACCGCCCGGCCGTCAGGCGTATTAAGTACATCGTAATAAAAGCCATCTCCCTCGTCCCAAAGCCCTACCCCGCGGCCTCCCATATCCGCCATGGCCCCGGCAATGTACAGGAAGTGCTCGAAGAACTTGGTCGCCATGTCGTCGTAGACGATGTTGTGTTGTGCCAGCTCAAGCGCGATCCTCATCAGAGCGAGGGTGTACATCGCCATCCAGCTGGTTCCATCCGATTGGCTCAGGTAGCCGCCGTGGGGAAGAGCCTGGTCCCGATTGAAGACCCCGATGTTATCCAGGCCGAGGAAGCCACCTTGAAAAAGGTCGCGTCCATGCATGTCCTTTTGATTGACCCACCAGGTAAAGTTGAGCAGTAGCTTCTGAAAGATGCGCTCGAGGAAGGCAAGGTCTCCTGGATCATCCGGTGCCTGCTCGCGGCGAAACTTGCGGTCAATCTGGAAGACACGCCAGCTGGCCCATGCGTGAACCGGGGGATTGGCGTCACTAAAGTTCCACTCGTAGGCGGGCAGCTGCCCGTTGGGATGCAAAGACCAGACATGCAAAAGTTCTACCAGCTGTTGCTTGGCAAACTCCGGATCAATCAATGAAAAGGTCACCGCATGAAACGCCAGGTCCCATGACGCAAACCAGGGGTATTCCCACGTATCTGGCATGGAAAGGACCGTGCCGCTGTTGAGATGCTGCCACTCGGAGTTGCGGCCGGACTGACGCTGAGAGGGCGGCGGCGAAGAGTCGGAATCACCCGCCAGCCAGCGGCGCACGTCGTATTCGTAATATTGTTTGTTCCAGATCATGCCGGCAAAAGCCTGCCGTTGGACGAGGCGAGCGTCTTCGTGCTCCAGGTTGGCTTGAATCCTGAAGTAGAAGTCGTCGCAGTCGCTTTTTCGTGCGCTGGCAATGGGATCGAAATCGGCAAAGGGTGCTGGATTCTCAACCTGAGAGAGGCGCAGGCGGAATTTTGCACTGGCGCCGGCGCCTACCCGCGCACTGAGGTGCACGCAGGCTTTCGAACCACGCAGCAGCGGGTTCACCGCGGACCGATTACCATGCACGAGGTATTCGTGAAAAGCATCTTTGTAGTAGCCCTGCGATGCAGCTCCATAGAGGCGCGCAACGTTGGTCTCGTTTTCGCAGAACAGTAGCTCGGCCTGGTCTTCCACGTAGAGATAGTAGGTACCAAGTTGGGGATGGATGGCGGCAAGAACCGGACCCTGGGCGCTGATCTCCGGCTTCGCCATGGCAGGGTTCCACGACCACATATTGCGGAACCACAATTGAGGAAGCACGTGCAATGCAGCAGCTTCAGGACCGCGATTGTAAATCGTTATCTGCGCCAGGATATCGTCAGGTGACGCCTTGAAATACTCGATGAAAACGTCCCAGTATCGGTTTTCATCGAATACCCCGGTGTCGATCAGTTCGAACTCGTTGTCTTGCAGTCCCCGATTGCGATTTTCTTCTACCAGCCGGCTGTATGGGTAAGCGGCTTGCGGGTACTTATACAGCATTTTCAGGTAGGAGTGGTTGGGCGTAGCGTCCAGGTAGTAATAATATTCCTTGACGTCCTCGCCGTGATTGCCCTCGCCATTGGTAAGGCCAAAGAGCCGCTCCTTCAAGATAGGGTCTTGCCCGTTCCACAGCGCGAGGGCTAAGCATAGCCTCTGCTCCTCATCGCTGATGCCCGCCAAACCGTCTTCGCCCCAGCGATAGGCGCGGCTGCGGGCATGGTCATGGGGAAAGTAATTCCATGCGTCTCCGTTATCGGAGTAGTCCTCCCGCACCGTGCCCCACTGGCGTTCGCTAAGGTACGGTCCCCACAAGGAATCGCTTGCAGTGAGCGGCGGAGATGTGGTCGTTCCGGACATGAGCCTTCCAGGCACGGCTTATTGAAGCGCCCGCGAAGGCAGGCTTTCTGGCTAGCAGAACGATTGTACCGGAGCAACGGCGAACGACAAATCAAAGCTAAAGGTGGGCCAGGCCGCGCTGCAAGGCGACCACCACCGCCTGGGTGCGATCGGCCACATTCAGGCGCATCAATATCACGCTCACATGGGACTTAACCGTGGCCTCTTTGATGGACAACTCATCGGCGATCTCGCGGTTGCTCTTGCCGCGAACCAGCAGCGAGAGCACTTCGCGCTCGCGTGAGCTGAGCTCGCCGTCCGGCATACGGGAAGCCAGGGCGCGGGTGACCGGCGGAGGCAGAAAATTGCGCCCGGCATGCACCTTGCGCAAAGCCTCCATGAGCGCTTCATGCGGCATGCCCTTGATGAGGTAGCCCATGGCGCCGGCCTCGAGCGCCTGGTGGATATCCTCATCTCCCTCGTACGTGGTGAGCACAATGAAACGCGCCTGGGGTGCGGCCCGCCGGACTTCACGAATGACCTCGACTCCGCTCTTATCAGGAAGCCTGAGGTCCATGAGGGTGATGTCGGGACGATGTTCCCAGAAAAGACGGACCGCTTCCGCGGCGGTCCCCGCCTGGGCGGCTACCATCATGTTGGGTTGAGATTGGATGATGGCAGCAATGCCGAAGCGCATGATGGGGTGATCGTCGCAGATGAGAATCCTGATCTTCTGTTCCTCACTCATAGCTGCATGCTGTCCTGGGCAGCCGGGGATTGCAGGTGAGACCGCCGGATACTGAAGGAGACCGTCGTTCCCCGCGCGGGGACACTGACGATGCCAATGCGTCCGCCCATGCGCTCCACGCGTTCACGCATGCCTTCGATTCCGTAGTGTTGGCCGCCCTCGGCTTTTCGGCCGGCCGGGTCAAACCCGCAGCCATCATCGGTGACCGTGCTGCTGAGTTCGTCGCGGGTGTAGGTCAACTTGATCTGAATGCGTTGCGGACGCCCGTGCAGCGCCCCGTTGTAGACCGCCTCTCGTATCACCATCAGAAGCTCGCGGGCCAGCGAGCCGCGGACGCGAAAGGGCCGGCCCTCTTCTACGCAGCCCACCGGGATGCCGAATTCCTTACTGGTGCGTTCCGCGATTGCCGCAGCAGAGCTACCCAGGTCGGCGACGGAATCCTCCTTGTGGCGCAGGTTCCACACCGCCTGGCGTGCCTCATCGATGGTGGCCCGGACCTGCATACGCGCATGGTCGAGAAGATTCTCCTGGAGTGTGGGATTTTCACGCCGCAGGCTGGAGATCGCCTCCAACAGCGCCGAGATGCTGGTGCATCCCTGGATCACCGTATCGTGCATCTCTCGCGCCAGGCGGCTGCGTTCCTCGAGAACGGCTTTGAAACGCAGCCGCAAGGAACGGATGCGCGAGTGGTAGATGGCCAGAATCAAAAGCGCCGCCGCCAGCAGGCAAAGAGTCAGGAACCACCAGGTGTCATAAAAATACGGCCTCTTTTGCAGCCCGACGGACACCTCGGAGGTCGCGGATGGGTTGCTGACTTCAAAAGCCACGACGCGGAATCGATACTTGCCCGGAGGAAGATTGGTGTAACTGGCCATCCGACTGGTTCCGGCATAGATCCAGTCTCGGTCAAAGCTCTCCAGCCGGTAGCGGAAGCGAACATCCTCCTGAGAGCGGAGCAGTAGGGGGGCGAAGGCGATCTCCAGGCGCGAGAGCCCGGCTGCAAAAACCAGCGCGGAGGAGGCCGGCAACTCGCGTCCATCGGCCGTGATTCCCGTGATCAGTGCCCGCGGCGGGTCCACTCGGGCCGGTGGTATGGGCAGAACGCGTACCGCACCTTTGCTGCTGGCGAACCAGATGTCGCCGTTCGGGGCCACGGAGCCCGAGGGCTGCTGGCCGCCGCACAATTGTACCGGGCCGGCATCGTACGGCAGTTCGTAGACATTCACCTTGAGGTGCATGTCTGATGGATCTGGATCCAGCTCCTGCGGGGGCAGAGGGAACGACGAGATCGTAGTTGGGCCGCTCAGCCAAAGCGAGCCACGGCGGTCTGCCAGCAACTGATAGATGTTGTTATTCGCCAGCCCCTGGGCGGTCGTGTAGGACACGATCCTGCCTTTCGCGTAGCAAAACAATCCATGGCTACGCGTGCCAAACCACAAAGCTCCCTCATGGTCCTCGAGGATCGACCATACCTTTTCTTCGGCGAGCGCCGAGGTGACCGCATCGTGTACAAAGACGCCGGCGTGCAGGTGGCTGAGGCCATGATCGGTGCCGATCCAAATGTCGCCGTTACTGTCTTCAACCAGGGAGCGTGTGCTGAAGTAGGCAAGGCCATCCCGTTCCTGGTAGTTCTGCGTCTCGTTGCCCGCAATGCGGCTCACTCCTTCGTCGGTTGCGATCCACATGGCGCCGTCTCTGCTCTGCAGGAACGCGCGCACGAAGTTATTTACCAGTCTGCCCGGCGCCGTGTAGTGGACCACACCCGATCGGGTCAAGCGGTAAATCCCACTGCCGTCGGAACCGAGCCAGAGATCACCGGAACGATCGCGAAATAAATTGCGGAGCGCCACATCCGGTAACTTAGGGAACTTATACGGCCGGGCCACGCCGTCGCGAATGGCAAAGACGCCCGAGGTCACCATCCAGACGGTTCCGTTCGGGTCGGCGAAGATAGTGCCGGTACCGACATCGGAGTCCCCCGGCAGCGATATCACACTTACCGGGGTCTTGCTTAAGCGCACCATACCTTCCTGAGTTCCGATCCAGACTTGCTGCTGAGCATCTGCGAAAAGGCTCAGAACAGTGCTGCTGGGCAACAGGTCGGCTTTTGTCCAGCGGGAGAAGCGACCATTGGCATAAAGATAGAGACCATGCCCGATGCTGCCGATCCATAGCGCTCCATCGCTGGTCTGGCGCAGGGTTCGAACGGTTCCCTTGATCTGTTCTACTGGGTGAAATGCTCCCTTGACGAGCCGGTTGAGCCCGCCAACCGTGCCCACCCATATCGTTCCATCCTGGGTTTCGAGAATCGATTTCACGCGGTTCTCGCTGTTTCTGCCCGGAAGGCGCTTCATACTTACACCGGCTTGATCAAAGACCAGAAGCGCGGAGCCTCCCACCCATACACGATGCTCGCGGTCTTCGACGATCGAGTGCACAGCCAAGGCGGGTGCATAGGGAGAGGTATTCACCTGACGCAACTTGTCATGGACCAACTGGAAAAGGCCGTTGTCGGTGCCGATCCAGAGACGACCCTGGTCATCCTCGAGCAAGCTGCGGACGAAGCCGTTGCTTAAACCCGCCGCTTGGGTATAGGCACGAAAGACGCCATCCCTCAGGTGCACCAGGCCGCCGCCCTCGGTGCCGATCCAGAGGCTGCCATCGCGAGCCGCCAGAATGCAAAAGACACTATTGTCTGCCAGAGCGGGCACATTAGCGTGGTTATACAGATGGAAATGCGATCCGTCGAAGCGCAACAGGCCGCCAGTTGTCCCGATCCAGAGGTATCCGTCCTGGGACTGCTGAATCGCCTGTACCGTATCTTCGGGAAGGCCGTCCTGGATACGCCAGATACGGCGTGTATATTGCATGGCCGGGTCGGCACTGCCGGCGTTGGCGCTCACTGTCGCGGTCCTGGAGACGGCCTGGGCAGTCAAACCGGGCAATAGAGCCACTAGGAGTGTCCAAAGGATCCACCCGCCTCGCGGCCGGAGGCGACAGAATTTGCCACGATTGTCCCGTAAGAAAGACATTAGATCGCCCTGAACCAGACAACCAGCCACTACTGAGGCAGGAGTGTACCACGCTGACAATACGGCATTCCGGTTG
>Ga0302326_10024938_pt1 | contig 12136 bp, 16 predicted proteins | sample Palsa_T0_3_FD_202264 | JGI IMG/M metagenome (GOLD analysis project Ga0302326, IMG submission 202264) | Peat permafrost microbial communities from Stordalen Mire near Abisko, Sweden - Palsa_T0_3 | ecosystem: Environmental > Terrestrial > Soil > Palsa > Peat permafrost | place: Sweden: Abisko...
ACCATCGTCGAAGTAGCCGAACGTGCTGGGGTACTCCTTGCCACCGTTTAATTGCCAAATATCCTCCGCGAGAATGACCGCATCAAAGCCACTATCCTTGATAACCGGTCGGCCAAAATCCCATTTCCCAGTCGAACTATGAACGTGCACGTTCTCCCATTTGTCGGTTGTTCGGACAGATTTGTTTTCGTAGACAGTCATGACTTCGTCCTCCGTGTTGCTGACCGTGTTCAAGTACCGCAGCACCTCGGGGAAACAATGTTGATAAGGCGTTCCCGTCGATTTTTCCAGAGTCCAGTCCACGGGGACACAAAGTTGCCCACACCAATCTACTGTCAGTCGAAAAACTCTGAGGGGGTTACATCCGAGCATAGACTTGTGAGTGTACGGAATGGTGGCCCACATGGTGTGCCATTGGAGTGTATTCTCGGCGAGACTGTTGATGAAAGGCGTAAGATTCTCAGATGTCACTGGAGTACCGCCCTTGACGGGGGTTTCATTTTCGAGGATGTGTTTGTGCAACAGCCCGTTCTCGTCATAAGGGAACGAATCCTCGCGCATCGATTCAAGGACAATGTGAACGATGTTGGTGAATTTGACATCCCGTAATACCTCCGCGAGAAATGGATCGAGTTCCTTATCGAGGTTGGAAACGTAATATGGATCTTCGGCGGGATTGTAGCGCAGTGTGCCCAGAGGATGGGAGCCGACGCGATGGCTTTGATCGTCGCAGGTGTTGTTTCCCGAGCCATGGAATATTTCGTGGAGGAAGACGCCGGAGACGGCGGTGGTGACGTCGTACGCGAGCGTGGAAGTTAAAGACCTCCATGGACTTTCCGGCATGATTCCCCAACTGAGGACAAGGTAGATAAGCATGGGAACGAACGGGATCGCAAGGAAACGTCGGAGCGAGGAGGGTTCGTCGTCCGAGGGATTAAGGGAATGATGCATGGGGAGTTTGGGACTGAGTTTGCGAGTCGCCGTGTGGAAAAGGACCGTCCGTAGGAGCACGACAATTGCCCCCATCAAACAATAAAGAGTGAGGACCTTGCCGAATCCGTTGTTCCCCTGCGCCATGAGTTTGCGAAAGAATTTCCAGTCGGCCAGGACCTACGATCAGACAGCAAGCGCAGCAGAATACCTCAACACTCCGCGACCAATTTAACTCCGTGTTCCCCTCCAAATACAGCGACGCAAACACGCAACTCAGCAGGATAAGTGCAATTGATCCTACCGCCGCGAGAATCCGGAACAGGAGGCGCAAGGAAGCGAGTCCCCAGTGCAGGACGGTGAGAGTGAGGACGTCGAAAGCGAAGAGAGCGGGAAGCGCGAGGAGAATGCCGCCGAAGGGAAGGGGACCGTGTAGGTCTATTTTCATAATCTTGTGTGATAAGAGAGCGACGACCGCACAGTTGAACAGGCCCATAATCCATGGACTCTCCAACGATCCCAAGTATGCGGTGATCCTGGAAAAGACGAAACCGTTTGCAACTCTGAGGGCACCCGCGCCGCTCCTGATCTGTGGCATTCGAGGCCGATACTCCGGCCATTGGGGGACCCGCTCCCACGCGCCTTCCCACTTCATCCCTCGAAGCAACTCTACTGCCGACGAAATAGCCCGCCAAGTAACCGTCCAACAGCCGCAGCAGGGATCTCTGAAAAAGAGCGACGATTAAGCTTACTTCGAGGGTCGTAACGAGCGAAAGGTGTCGACGAGCAGAGTCTTCACGTTCTCGGACACACACTCTCCATTGGTGGCTATGGTCCCCTTCATAAACGAGCGCCCCAAACACGAGAGCCAGGCAGCAGGACACGGGCCATTTGGCTCAAGGGGGAAATTGGTTTTGCCAAAATTGACGACGGTCAGCGAGTAATTCACGCACATTACTTCAGCAGCCGCATGGGATTGGACGACATAATATTAGAGTTGGCTTGCTCGGCTAAAAGTCGCGTGAGCCAGCGCGCCAAGCCAAGGCCACAAGGGGGTGGCCCACAGGACAAGCTGCAAATGTCGGCTACAATGCCTTTCGCTGAGCGAAGGGGGCCACCGGCAACCCGGGGAACTCTGTGTAATGTGCTATATTCTGTGAACGGAGGCAAGGGGCGGGACACGTTCAGGCCAAGATTATGACCAACGACGACGTATGGAATGATTGATCGTCGCCTCGCCGGAGAAAGAATTTGTCCAGATCCAGGATACGAGGGGGCTTCGTTAAATTGTTTCGGGCTCGCATTTCTTCCGCTCTTTTTTCCGGGTGGCTTCGGATCGCGGTCCAAGCGCTACAATCACGTGCAGCGCCAAGCAATTTGCAATCAGGAATGTCCGCAAAGAGGTTTCCGTTCCGCCGATCTTGTCTGATCATCGCGACGGGGAAAGGCGATCAAACGGTTTTAATGTACATATGGGCATACAGTTCACAACAGAAAGCACCGGAGCCGTCTCTTACGAATTACTAAGAGAGATCAGCCACTTTTGTCTTTATCGGTCGCGTAAAGCAGGCAGTCTTGACCCCTGTGGCTCTACGCGGCGGAAGAAGGATAGCATGTCATAGTCGAGTTCCATGCACATATTAGTTCCGTAAAGGTGACGGACCAAGTTTAAACGTCGATAAGTATCTCGAACGAGAATAACTTCCGCCAAACCTCCTAGTGCTCTGCGACCCGGGTTGCGCACAGGATATTCCCACAGATTGTAAGGAGCGCCCAATGCACTGATAAGTATGGGCTGGTGTGGCAAGTGCGCATCGACCTCCGGTTTTTCATCCTCTTGGTTCGACCGGAAGAGTCATCATGGACTTCCACGGCCAATTTAGCTCAAGTCAGTTTCATATCTGATCCGTTTTGTGCAAAGTGCGCGCAGGACATCGGCGGAACAAGGAATTAAACTGAAAAATAAGCTTTCCGAGCGCCAAGAATTCTAAATTTAGATCCTCCCCATCGGCCCCCACTGGGAAATCGGCCAATCCCAGCCCAACAGCCATCGTTCCAAAACACGTCTTCCGAGCCCTGGAATCAGGTTCACCTGTTCACCACGGTTGATCGCCAGTCCCCGGTACAGATGAATAAAGAAACCGTCCGCGGTTTTGGTGATCTGGCGGTGATTGATCGTCGTCCCCCTTTCCGAAACCACGACCGTCTCGTGGGAAATTAGAGTGGAAATGACCACATTAAGAGCGGTCCGAGCGTACTACCGCGTTATTAACTAGCGAGCCCCTTTTCTGCGGCCTTTGTTAAGGTTCCGCTATCCCCGCGAAAACACAACCACGGCGTCATCACAGTATGCTGCGTACGCAGCTTCATCTTATCAGCCTTGTGGTGGCGGTGGTTTTGGCGCTTGTGTTGCTGGGGTCGCTGCATCACCGGGGGCACATCACGTTGCCCATGGTGAAGGAGTGGATGCAGTGGGAGGAAATCAAGGCGCCGGCGAAGGGGGAATCGGCGGCGGTCGAGGGGCTTCTGGATATCGATGACCAGGTCACTGTGGTCGAGGAGTCGGACCTGGAGATTCCTCCATTCGATAATTCCTCCGTGCGAATATACATTGGAGTGGTATGCCCCCCTGTGGGACTCTTCTGACGGGCAGGTCCAGGCGTGGTGGAAATTCGGCGAACGGTCAATCCTGCGGGAGGCGTATGAACATTTTCCATACAACTCGAGCGATAGGGTCACGATAGAATTCGTCCTCGGCAAGCCACCTAAGAACGATACGGCCACGGCGAAGCTGTTAGAATGGGAGCAGGAGCGATTCGGCGATATTCGGATTGTCGACATCCAGGAAAATATGAACAACGGCAAGAGCTACGAGTATCTGGCCATGATGGGAGATATGTTTCCTTCGACGGTCCGGCGCGAGGACAGGCCATTTGATTATCTGATGAAAGTGGATGACGATGCGTTCATAAATATTCCAAACCTTCTGAAGAGGCTACGACCAATGCGCCGGGAAGGATTATGGCTGGTACGCCCCCGTCTTATGTCCCCTGTTGTCGGTTGATCGACTTCTAAACTGTAGGGCCGCGGTATAGAAGACCCCCCTTTCATGTTCGGTGCAGGGTACATTTTCTCGTGGGATATCGTAACATGGCTGGCCGAAAACAGAGAAAACCTCTCATGGTTCCTGAAGATCGAAATTCACGAGGACCAAACCATTGCCCAGATGCTTCGCACACACAAAGACGTCCACAAGTGGTGGACCGAACTGGAGTACGACGAGTACAACGATTATCCGGGAACTCAGCAATACGGCCCGCCGGTCGCGATGACGAAGAAGATGATTTTAGTGCATAAAATGAAGACGCCGGAGTTGTTGGCTCACGCGATTGCGTGTTTTACAGGGACGGGATCATGTACGACTCCAATTGCACGAAGTAGATTCGTGCGACGACAGGGCAGGTGAAGAGGGAGGTTCGGAGAGATTGCATTACTACTAGGGCATTAAAAGAGCATGGCTATCCAAGTTTCAAGTTATTATTACACCAGTCGGGCAATAGATATTCGCGTTCACAAATCTTTAGTTGATCTCCATTCACGCCTCCAAAGGGTCGGAAAACGCTTTCTAAATATGTCAAGATAGCACCTACTGAACTGAGTCCAAAAGTTGAACATATCTTTTGACGGCTAATCAAGTTGATTATCTCTACGGAACCTCCCGGATTGTAACGGCCGAGTTACTCTCTCCCAAGTTTTCCTTCTGTATCTCTCACTGCTCAGTAATATGAATAACGCTAGGGCACGAGGAGCTGGAGCAAATGCGTACAGACCCTTGAATGCACCCTTGGCAAGGAAGTTCTGGAAAGCATTATGTCAGAAACAATCTCGTATCTCACCTACTACCACCCACTCGCTTCGGGGAACGACCCTGCAGAACAACGGAGGATGTTATGATGCTTTTAACGGAAAATATCCACTGGAGAGAAGGGAAGATATATTCAGCAGTATTCATGGGTGTCGCAGGCGCATTCAACAATGTCCACCAATGAAGGCTCATCCACAATCTGCAGCAGAGACACCGAGAGCCTCCTTCTGCCTCTACGAGCACATTCCAGCCTCTTTGGGTCTCTTCGAGCCTCCTTTAGCCTCCTCCCGCCTCCATCGGGAACCGAGGTCTCGCACCCCAGTCCGTAATAACAAGTCGCATCTTCCAAGGCAATAATGCGACAAGACGAAAATATTACTCTATCAAACGGTTTGCTGGTATGGAGATACTAATTTCTTGAAAATGGAATGGCCAGCCGGCAATGGATAATGGATTCTTGTGAAATTACTATTATTTATTCACACTAGATTCGATGGTGATATGACTTGTATATTTGGAACTAGTACGTGTTGAAGGTGACCGTTTCGGGTTCCGACTTTTTTGCGCGCAATTCAAGTGGCCATGGAATAAGGCTTGTGATATAATAAATGGATCTGCACACTGGGACCCCGAACTTAAGGTTGGGCAACGTGACCCTGCAGAATGGGCAGATCAGGACAATAGATAAGGACTATTGGAGTTTTAAATCCGCCCATGTGTATCCTTCGCAACACTTGTATTCCGAATCTTTCGGTCCTCGCAACAGAAACAATGGGAGGAAACATGAGGTACCTACCGAGTTAACGGCGCTGAACTGTGGTCCAGCAAAACAGCAATGAATCCCTTCGAAAACATGGACCCAATGTCACCAAAATACGAAGCTGAAGCGATCCATAAACTACGCTCGCAATTCGATTTAAATTTCCGTAAACCGAATGAGCATCCCAACGCCGGCGCTATCTTCTTCTTCTTGGCGCTTTTCAAGGGGAACAAATTTGGACGGACACAAAAGCCTCAAGACCTGAAAGATTGGATTAAAGCCACTCGTAAAGCGTCGGACTTCCTATCCGAAGAAGAAAAGAGCCAAGATACGATCTTCAAAAGTTATGCGAGCCTACTCTGGTTACTATTGCCATTGTCACGATTCCTAGAGTCTAGGGGCAATGACATGGAAAAGCTCATTCAAACCATTACCATGGTTAGCCAACAAATCGATTCCTCAGATGACAGTTTCAGGGCGGACCTCACATTCTTCAAAGCAAGGTTGTTTGACTTGCGTTTCGCGAGAAAGCGCTTCCTCGACGATCTGGAGAATATCATCGATTTGCTTACGGAATACCCCAAGGAGTACGGTAATTCAGCAGCGGTTTGGAACAATTTAGGGGTCGCGCTTCGGCTAAAATATCATTCCCTAGTTCATGCTTTGGACTTAACCAACGCGTATTCGGTTTTGAATGAGACTGTGGAAGCATTTCGTCAAAGTACTATACGGACGCCAAGCAACCATTGTTCGGAAGCCGGACGCCTAGGTCGATATTCCGAGGCTCTTCTACTACGATTCCAAAAGACGGGAGACAAAGCGGATCTTGTTGAGGCTGTTTCGTCGATTATTCGCGCTCTTACATTTGTGAACGACCAGCATCAGATGGCATTGATTAGGAGCCTCACAGATTTCACCGGTCACATTGAAGCACCAGGCGGACAACAGATAGAACATGTCTTGGTAACCCTCAACCAAGCCATTCAGGTTGCTACCTTCAAGATCGACATTTCGGAAGACTGGCCCCTTGATCCCCGAGACCCGAAGAGTGGTGAACGAATCAAATCTATGAAGGATATAAAAGATATGATCAGCCACTTGCAAATGATGTTACAGACCCAGCTTCCCCCCAACGATCTTCTCACAAACCTCCTAGGCCACGTTTTAGGCCTAAAAGCACCGGACGAAGGAAATTATACACCCCCTAACGCCCCCGAGAATGAACATCATGTAAGTTCGGAAATCATACGACAGATCTCTACAGCAAGTCCACCGCCGCGCCCTCGAAGGCCTCTGGGCACGACCGGGCTAGAAAACATGGGTACGCATGATATCAATGTAACACTGCTGAATTCTAGGTAACACGTGCTATATGAATTCTGCATTGCAGTGCATTGTCCATTGCGAACGGTTGACGGAATACTTCCGAAAAGAACTATACAAAGTGGACCTCAATAAAACCAACCCCCTTGGAATGGGAGGACGGCTCGCATTATCGTATGCCGATTTGATTTCCGATATGTACGATGAGAGAGGACGGCAATACATCAAACCTTCAGGCTTGAAACGAGCTTTGGCGGAATTTAATCCAGAATTCCGTGGATTTCATCAAAAAGACTCGTTGGACTTACTTGCATGTTTGATCAGTGGTATACACGAGGATTTGAATCGAATCAAACAGAAACCCTATGTGGAGCGCGATTTGTCCTTTGGTGACAACCCAACCCAAGAACAGTTGCAGAGCTGGGGGCGAGAGGCATGGGAAGCTCACAAAATGCGTAATGATTCCGTGATCGTGGATCTGCTGCATGGGATGTTTAAATCTACTACTGCTTGTAGTGTATGCCGTGGCATTGCTGCGACCTTTGATCCTTTTTCGGATATTACTATCCCTCTTCCTCTCCATAAAATGTATATTCCAAACACAATCCAGTCTTCCTAAATATTGACTGTAGCGTCCGAATGACGGTTGATGTGGTTTTCGTCCCGTTGGAGGGTAACCACTACAAAATGACCGTCAAACTTCCACACACCGCAAAAATCAGGGACCTTAAGAAGGTTGTGGGCGCAAGGATGGAGAAGAACCCTAACATGGTACTTACTTGACTTGTCTCAAATAACGATAGCTGCTTTGTGCCGAACAACGTAAAGGAGATGAGTTATTCAATCATCACCAAGACGACAATCTTTCCATCACGGCAATCCGCGAAGGCAACATTCTCTTTGTACACGAACTTTTCGAGCCTGAAATCCCTGGAGATCAGATTGTTATTCCTGTCGTTCATAGAAAATTATCTGGGGGAGTTTTCAGACCATGTAGTTTGCCATTTTACATTGCTTTATCGGGAGATGAGCAATATGATTTCGGCATGATCTACAAAATGGTTTACCAACGATACCGCCAACTCAATAGTGCCCTCGTATTTAACTCTTACGTCCAAGGGAATACTTCAACATACCGTTGTAACTCCCCTCAAAACTCTCTTAATCAAAGCTCTATTCACGATTCGGGTCCAACGATCTGAAAATTTGCCCGGGTCGATGCCCAGGGAATTCCAACATCCAGAGCGCTTACTCGACTTGGAGATGTACCTCAGCAGTTCAGCCATAGAGAATAAGTCCCTGGGCAGCGGTGCAACGCACACGCTTCAGGAAGGAAGCAACAAACCTGGTGAATCCGGCGGCGGACGGCGGGATCCCGAAACTAGTTTCGAGGACTTTATTCCTCCCTCTGAAATGCCACCCCCTCGACCTCAAACAGAATCAGAGGTCGCTGGTCAACCACCACCCCCGGCAGGGGTGAATAACCTCTAAACCTGTAAACTTCAGTTCGGCGATGGACTCGTTTGTCTTTGGTCCGACGAAATGTACCACCGAACCCTAGGGAACAAACGCCTAGAGAACCGCCCCACAATGTGGCAAGGTAACTGGAATAGCCGAGACGAATCAAATTATGACACCCCGTTGCTCTCCTTGGATGACTGCCTCGACGAACTATCTCAGATCGAAACTCTAAGTGGAGAACAAGCTTGGTCTTGTCCTGGGTGCGACAACCTTGTTCCAGCACAGACAAGTCTACACTTATGGCGTGTTCCAGAGATCCTGATTCTTCAATTAAAACGATTCGATCCTGTACGACAGAGGAAAGTCGACACTCCTGTAGATTATCCTATAAAAAATCTCGATCTCACCGATCGAGTCGGGGATACAGAATGGCTTAACAAGGTCTCGAAGGGGGAGCGCTTGACCTATGATTTGTTTGCGGTGGGCAAGCACTCGGGGGGACTGTATGGCGGACATTACACGGCAGACGTTTACAACTATCTCGATAGAAACTGGTATGATTTCAATGGTTCTCCCATTTCTCAAGCCAAGCTGATTTAGATACTCGGGTTTCGGATGCACGAATGGACAGGCTTGTTAGTTCCTCCGCTCTTCTTCTATTTTACAAGAGAAAATCGAGAATATAATCTGGCAGGAGTCACACGCAAGGCAAAGGTGGAAATTCGTCGACATCATTCTTAGCGGGGAACACTGAGTGCTCATTGTATTCAATAACGAACTACTACTATAGATATCGAGAGGGCAATGAAATATTATTCATAACGTCCATACAATATACTAGTACTAAAATTCAACTTCGATTCACCCCTGAGATACAACGTGTACTAAACTTTGTCAAAATCCGACACTCTAAGCCCAGGCACTGTTTGCACCAGATTTCCAACAACGCTCCCCTTAGCCTTCGCAATTTGCGCTACCAACCCCGGATCGTCATACAAATCACAAGTTCCTGTCCCCCCGAAACGAAGGAAATGACTGTGATCCGCAGGAATAGTAGCCGAGCAAATGTAACACTGAATGTTACCGCAAATCAAGCACTTGACTTGATTGCACTCCGTGCGGCCTTGCTTTTCGAACTCCTTTCCACATTTATTGCAAGTCCGAACGGAGGCTTTGTGCATAGCCTCCGCCACCCTGTTTATTGCAGCTGCTTTGGGATCATTTTGATATTCTACTTGGTAAGCGTAGGCCACAGATGACGCACCTGTACAACTCAATGGAACATGTTTTTGACGTTTGCAATTCATACATATAGTCTTCTTACAATTCGGACAGTAGAAATGCTTTAGTTGCTGAAGGTTGTCAACAATGCCGGAGAAACCGCAATCCAATGGGCACTGGAACCATCCCGGATCATCCTACGAATAAACCCAAGTTCAAAGCAAATCATGAGCAGAATAACACCTCGAACTTTTCCAAACCGAATCTTTGGCGTTCAAGTTTGGCGTATTTTTCAGCGTTTAGGAACAGTCCGGCTTCAGTGTTCGAATATTGTCCCTCGCATTTGTCGTTATGCACACATTTCATCGTACTTCTAACCGTCAACCGTCTCCTTGAATGGGGATTTACTTTCCGTCATCGATTTGGTTTCCTGCCCAGCCTCTCGCGCAAGAGTAACAGCAGTTATGAGGTACAGCCCCGGTACATACTGTTATTTCGCGAGGATGTACCTCTTCGCAACACATCTCGCTACCATTAAGGAACATCGTGACTGAAGCATACCATTCAATTTCATAACCAGACTCCGGTAGTTCAACAATTCCAGAAATCCATGTTACAAACTTGTAGGCTGAAATCAAACCCCGTATGTTGAGATATTTTGGTGTTCGACTTGAAGGATATTCGTGGGAGATGAAGTCTGTAAGAGATTCGAGGAACTGCCCAACCGTAGAGGTGCTGATCGGTGATCCTACATGTAGAACCTGTTCAACCACAAACACCCAGATTTCGGCCGTAATCTCTGCCATATTCTCGGGACGGGGAAAAGCCAAATGTCTGAACAGTTCGGTGACAAACTACATCAATATTGGTCTGGCGAAGACTTACATTCAGCGGTAAATTGGGAAGCGCATCGAGAAGCGAGCGGTGAGTGGCCGTAGCTTCCTACGCAAAAAGTCAACCAGCAAACAAAGTTACTGAATCATACCCTTGTCAGCTCCTGTGTTGTTTCGTATGCCCGGCCAGTTTTGCTGACCGCCATAGTATCCAGGAAAACATGGAAATCAGCGAAATCTACTCGACCGTCTCCGTCTGAGTCAATATGGTCAAACACATCCCGTAAATCGGAGTCTGTGTGATTTGGATGTGTCCTCTTGAGCACTATCGGTTACCAACTTTAACTTGAGGTGCGTCACCCCGGCCGATGTCGTTAGCCGTAATAAACCCATCGCCGTCCTAAAGATGAGACAGACCCTAACGCTTGGAATTTGCCGGATCGAAAAATACGAATGCGTTGTAATTGTGTATCAGTGCAAGTCTCACTGCTCGGAAGAGGTTATCGGGTACTTCTTCTGGCCTAACTAAGCGGCTCCCCACTTGACTCGGTTGTCTTTCACGAACAAACGCCAAGAAATTATAAGCATCGATGCGCTTTAGTGTCCGGGCACTCCACGGTCCGGTGTTGTAGACGCTTAAGGGTGTCTCTACATGGGAGAACTGTTCCGCAGCTGTGATCCAGTCGTCCCCCGATGCGGTTACGTAACTATTTTCGCTGGCCGTGACATACGAGTTAGAAATGGTAGTGACCGTCAACGGAGACGGCACCGGCTTTGTCAAACCACCCAAAATGGTTGTCGCCGAGAAGTCCTGTAGTCTCCTCAGTATGCAGTGAATAGTATCGGGGAAGGATGCATTGGGACAAACGATTTCGAGCAGATATTTGACGAAATTTTGGCAATTGTTTTCGAAAAGACGATAATCCGGCCGTTGAGTGACGATCCTAAGAGCTATCCCTCAATATGCTTGTCCAACCGACGACTCAGAGATGTACCTTCATTCTTGATTTCGTCTGCGGTCATATCGGTATGACCAACATATTGCGCGGAAAACCACTTCCATTCCTGTCTTAGATTGGCGACACTGAACTCCCTGCATATATGTACATTATTGCGATCATCCTCGTCCCTGAACAAGTCGTACATGGTCCCCAACTCGGTGTTGTCAATTGCACCGTACTCACGGGTCCGACTGAGAATCGCCTTGGCGTCCAGGAGACTCATTTCGCTGACGAGCATGCCCCAGTGACACAGATAGTGGCGTCCATCGGATGTCTTGATCAACGAAGGGAAGCTGCGGGCATGGGACAACGGCCGAGTGAAGATCCACACTGAATAGCCCATCGCCTGGCGCCCCTGTGGCTGATCGTCGTGCTGGTTAATAACGATGACGTGGCCCGAAATGATTGGCGCTGTTGATAACACGAAATTGTCGATGGAAGTACTTGGCCAGTCCCGTTCGGGAGCTGACCTTTTATTAGTCTAACTGTCTCTAATCTAGATAATAATAAGCTCTAAAGTCTAGACATCAACATTTGCCCTCCCTCAAACGTGTGCACCGCACACATCAACTTTGAAGGTTATTTTGAGCTCCAATGAATGACAAAAATGAAGTGGTCTCCAAGCTCTGAGATCTCCATGAATTCCTTCCAAATCGCATATCCTCAAAGCGCACAGGTGCCTTGCGCACCCGAGCTGAAGTTCTTGGCGCTGAGGACCCCTCCTGGAGCGCCGCGCGCTCCT
>Ga0302326_10024941_pt1 | contig 12135 bp, 8 predicted proteins | sample Palsa_T0_3_FD_202264 | JGI IMG/M metagenome (GOLD analysis project Ga0302326, IMG submission 202264) | Peat permafrost microbial communities from Stordalen Mire near Abisko, Sweden - Palsa_T0_3 | ecosystem: Environmental > Terrestrial > Soil > Palsa > Peat permafrost | place: Sweden: Abisko...
TGTCGGCGGTCGAAACGCTGGGTTCAACGACGGTGATCTGCACGGACAAGACTGGCACTCTGACCGAGAACAGAATGCGGGTTACCAAAGTGTGGCTGCCTGGCGGTGAGGTGATCCTCGAGACACATTCTGACGCAGTCGAATCCCCCGAATTGCGCATGCTCGCCTACACGGCGGCCGTGTGCACCAGCGCCGAATTGGCCGATGGGCCACTGCGGCCGGCGTCGGGGGATCCGACCGAGTTAGCGTTGTTGGAGCTCGCCCGCACCATGGGTATGCCTCTGGACCCGCACGATCGCGACGGCGGACGGCGGGCCGTGTTCCATTTCGACCCTCACCTGCGCAGGATGTCCACGGTCGATGTCGAAGGCGACGGAACGGTCGCGGTGCATACCAAGGGCGCACCGGAGACAGTGCTGCCGTGTTGCACAGATATCGCCGAGATCGGCGGCGGGCAAAGCGAACTCACCGACCTCGACCGGACTCGCCTGGCCGCGTTGATCGATCGCTACGCGGAGCAGGGACTGCGAATCTTGGCGATCGCCCGGCGCCGACTCGATGACGACGCCGCGATCGGCATGAGTCGTGAGGTCGCCGAGCACGGCATGTGTCTGCTCGGGCTGGTCGCGCTATTCGATCCGCCCCGGCCCCAGGTCGCCGACGCGATAACCCAGGCGCACCGGGCCGGGATCCGCATCCACGTGGTGACCGGGGACTACGGGCTCACCGCGGCCGAGATAGCCCGCCGCGTCGGAATCGGCTCGGCGGGCACCCGGATCGTCAACGGCGAACAGCTCGACGCGATGAGTGAACCCGAACTCGACCACCTGCTTTCCGGTGACGAGGAGATCGTTTTCTCCCGCAGCTCACCGGAGGCGAAGCTCCGGATCGGCGACGCGTTGCAGGCGCAGGGGCACGTGGTGGCCATGACCGGTGACGGCGTCAACGATGCCCCCGCTCTGCACCGCGCGGATATCGGCGTGGCCATGGGACGCTCCGGCACCGATGTCGCACGCGAAGCGGCGACAATGGTTCTGACAGACGACGATTTCGGCACCATCGTCGTCGCGGTCGAGGCGGGTCGACGGGTCTACGACAACATCCGCAAATTCATCGTCTATATTTTCACCCACGCCGTTCCCGAGGTCGTGCCCTTTCTGGTTTTCGCCCTCTCCGGCGGGGCGATACCACTGCCACTGACCGTGTTGCAGATACTCGCGATTGACCTGGGCACCGACATCCTGCCCGCGCTCGCGTTATCCCGGGAACCAGCCGAACCGGGACTGATGGATCGCCCACCGCGCCCACGTAAGGAAGGGATCATCCGCGGGGCGATGTTGCTGCGCGCCTGGGGGTTTCTGGGCGCCATCTCAGCGGTCCTGGTCATGGGTGGCTTTTTGCTCGTCCTACGCCAGGCGGGGTGGCATCCCGGTGACCCCACCGGGGTAGGTGCGCCGCTGCATCACTCCTATCAGCAGGCCACCACCGTGGCGTGGCTTGGCATCGTCGCCTGCCAGATCGGCACCGCATTCGCTGCCCGCACAGAACACGCATCGCTACGCGCGATCGGCGTATTAAGCAATCCAGCGCTCCTCGTGGGCATCGCAGGAGCAATCGTGTTTGCGCTGTTGCTGGTGTACACACCCTTCCTACACCCGGTGTTCGGCACCGCCGCGCTGCCGGTACACCAACTCATGCTGGTGATCCCATTCCCGTTCATCGTGTGGGGCGCCGACGAACTTCGCCGCCTGTGGATGAGGAGCCATCCGTGCAGCAATTGAGTTGGACCGATGACATGATGTTGCGCGCGGAAGGACCGGCGACGCCACTGCAGATTCAACTGCTGCTGATCTATGACCCGTCGACTGCCCCGAACGGCAAGGTGACCTTTAAGGGGATTCTCGAGGAGCTCGACGCACGGCTGCATCTCGCTGATGTGTTTCGGCGACGGCTCACCGGGCTGCCTGGCGGTTTAGCTAGGCCCTATTGGGTGGATGACCCGACCTTTGATCTTGAATATCACGTCCGTCATGTCGGGCTGCCCCAGCCCGGTGACTGGCGACAACTCTGCATCCAGGTCGCGCGGCTGCACGCCCGACAGATCGACCTGCGACGTCCGCCCTGGGAGATCACGGTCATCGAGGGACTGGATGCGGTGCCGGGGGTGCCAAAGGGCTCGTTCGCAATGGTATTGAAACTGCACCACTGTGTGGTCGACGGCCTGGCGAGCGTTCAGATGATCGCGGCATTGCACGACCTAGGTGCCGATAGCCCACGCCCCGCTGCGCCTGACAGTGCCTGGCGCCCCGGCGCCCTTCCCTCGACCACAGACTTACTCGCGCGTACGGCGATCAACGCGGCGCTGCAGCCGTTGCGGGTGGGCAAAGTACTCGCGTCGAGTGCGCCCCAGGCAGTCCGCGGCTTAGTCGGCCTGCCGCGCAAGCTGGTCGGTGGTGTCGTGTCGGGGCTCGCCGGTGGGAGTGTGCCGTCGCTTCCGCCGAAGACTCGCTTCAACCAGACAGTGTCGCCGCACCGTGTCTTCGAAGCGCGTTTCCACGACCTCGCCGATTTCAAACGGATCAAAGCAAGTGTGCCCGGCTCGACGATCAACGACGTGGCGCTCGCCTACGTCGGCGGCGCCCTTCGCGCGTATCTGGATGGCCACGGTGAGCTGCCCGACGAGTCCCTCGTCGCAGCCTGCCCGATGTCAATGCGTGGGAAGGGTGACGAGACCAGCGCGGGCAACTCGTTGTTCGGCCGGTTGCAGACGCTCGGCACCGACATCGTCGATCCGCTCAAACGGCTCGAAGCAATCGCCGAATCGACGGCGGGAAGCCGTTCTGGGTCGGAATCGACCAGGACCCAGCTCCTGGAATTGATCGGTACAGTGCCAACTTCACTGCTCGGGATCACGGCTAAGGCGGCCAGTGCGCTTCAGTTCTCTGGCCCGTTGATTGCCAACACGACAGTCACCAACGTGCCCGGTCCAAGCGAACCGTTGTTCTTCAGCGGCGCCCGACTCGTACGCGCCGCCGGCCTTGGACCGCTGGCGGGCGGCGTGAACCTTATTCATGTCGTCGCGAGCTACAACGGAACCTTGTCGATCAGCGCTACGGCGGATCGCAATGCGCTGCCGGACCCGGCGACGTATGCCGAATGCATGGAACAGGCTTTTGGGGAGTTACTGGCAGGCGCGGGCTGAGCTTTCAAGTACGGCCATTCCGAAACGAATTGCCCTCAGACCTCGTCGAGTCTGGGATAGAGAACTTCCTGAGTGAGCAACTGGAGGGCTGCGGCGATCGGAATAGCCACCAGCGCACCAACAATCCCGAGCAGCGCACCCCCGATGAGGACTGCGACCACCGTGATCAGGCCCGGCACCTTCACCGCTCGGCCGATGATTCGCGGCACCAGTAGATAGTCCTCGAGGAGCCGAAACACGATGAAGAACGTGATCGTTGCGATGCAGACCGGAAGCGAGACGGTCAGCGCCACCGCGGCAGTCACGACACCGGCGATTGTCGATCCCACGATGGGCACCAGATCGAGAACAGCGACGAAAATGGCCAGCACTAGCGGGTAGGGAACGCCGAAGGCTATCAGCCAGATGAAGGTCGCGACGCCGGTGATCACCGAAATCAACACATTCCCAAGCACATACGCGCCGACCTTGGCGAAAACCTCATCACCGATCAGGATTGCCCGGGGCCGACGGGTAGCCGGCATCAGCCGGTACAGAGTTGCGCGGATGCGGGGCATGTCGACAAGGAAGTACACCGTCAACACGATCACGATCATGGAATCAGCCAACGCGCCGAAGAGCGCGGTGCCGGCACTGACAACCTCGTTCAGCGCCGATCCGCCTGAACTTTTGGCCATGTCGGTGATTCGTTGTTGGAGATGGAACCGGTCATTGAGCCTGCCGATGGCCGAGGAGTGGTCCTGGGCTTGCTGAAGGTAATTCGGCACCTGGTGAATGAGGTCCTCGGCTTGCTGGACAAGCGGGGGGATCGCGGCAGCCACGAAGCCGCCCATCGCCCCGAGAAAGATGACGAACACCAGCGTGATAGCCAGCCACCGACGAAGGCCGCGGTTGACGAACCACGAGGCTGCCGGCTCCAGCCCGGTTGCGAGGAAGAACGCCACACCGATCAGCACCAACACTGATGACAATGACCCGAGCACCCGGACCATCCCGTACGTCACCGCGACACCGGCCGACGCGGTCAACCCAATGTAAAACGGAGACCGGCGATTGAATCGCCGACCTAAAGAACCGAGCGGCAGCTCGTCGGAACTCATCTCCGCTGCAAGGATTTCCGCTTCCGCGATCGGACCTTCCTCGCCGGAGTGCGGCTGGGCGACCAGGGGATGATGGCTTTCTTCGGCGCGATTGTCTGCTGCCGGGGATGGGTCTTCATGGACCCGCGTCATCTAGCACCTCCGGTGAGTGTCTCGAACGGGATCCGTCAAACCACCGCTGAACCGGGGGGTTTCCCGATAATGAGATTCTCCAAACTCCGCGCAGATTATCTGTGCGGCAAGGAGTCTCCTATTTGTCAACGTTTCGCTTGCACCGGCGCTACCGCCGAGGGGCGTTACGAACGCGGGGGAACCGTGGCCTCGCGTGTGAATCAACCCCGAAAACGGCTCCGTTTGAATTGCTTTTCGTTACCCGTTACGTTGGTCGGTCCACACGCCTGGCGCGAACTATTTAGCTGAACATCTGCACACGCATCGGCAAGCCGTGCGAACGCGGAAAGTGCGAAACCGTGGCGGGTTCCCTACTCAGCGAATCTTTTCGGGAATCGAATTCAATGCATCCAGAACATGTTCCGCCAGCTCGCCGGCTTCTTTGGCTCCGAGCTTGGAATGAGACGTGATGGTGTCTCTGATCAGTTCGATACGGTGGGCATAGGGCGATTGGAGCGTCGTCGGTGAAGCCATTAACTTTTCCTTTTCAATCGAGCATCTGAGCTCGCAATCGAGCTGCCCGATAACTACGACGTTACGCCGTGTCCCGTCACTGGGCGTCACCGGGCGTGACTACGGACACACGGCAGACTGTGAGGTCGCCGGGGCAACCTGGGGCTTGTCATTGCCGCCGCCGATAAACGTGCTGCGCGTTGTCTCCTGGCACATCGCTGCTGGTAACCGACGAGGCGTTCGCCTTTGCGGTGTTGACGGAGACTCCCCGGGGTACGCTCCCGAAATGACGGCACGACCGGCGACCCGCTATCGCGGACCGACTATGACTTCGCGGGCCAAGTGGTTGCTACGGGCCCGGCCCGGCGACTACCTGCTGGCGCTGAGCGACGCGATGGCGTCGCTGCCCGTGGTCGGCCGAGGCCTGGAGCCGTTGGGTGGTGTGACGGCGATGGCGTTGTGGGGCTACCGGATGGTGCCGGAATTCGTGTCCGCGTCGGCCAAGTCGTGGCTGACTCCTGGTATCGGTGAGATCCGCAAGGCCGAGCGCGACCAGACCCAGGCAGTCTCGGACGCTGCGTTGCGCGGCGTGGTCTCGGCCAGTGATCTCGACATCGAGTGGCCCGCGCCGGAGCGCACCCCACCGATATGGCGTGCGCTGCAGCATCGTCGCTACCTGCACCGCACGTCGGTGCGCTACGGCAAGCACCCCGTGCAACTGCTCGACGTGTGGCGTCGCAAGGATCTACCGGTGCGACCGGCGCCGGTGCTGATCTTCGTGCCCGGCGGCGCGTGGGTGCACGGTGGCCGCGCCGTGCAGGGTTACGCGCTGATGTCGCATCTGGCCGAAATGGGTTGGGTCTGCTTGTCGGTGCAATACCGCGTCTCACCGCACCACCGCTGGCCATCCCACATCACTGATGTCAAAACCGCCGTCGCGTGGGCACGCGCCAACGTCGACAAATTCGGTGGTGACCGCAATTTCATTGCGGTAGCAGGCTGTTCAGCCGGTGGACATTTGGCCGCATTGGCCGGACTCACCGCGAACGACCCCGACATGCAGACCGAGTTGCCGGAGGGCTCGGACACCTCGGTGGACGCGGTGGTGGGAATCTACGGCCGCTACGACTGGGAGGACCGCTCGACGGTCGAGCGGGACGGCTTCGTCGACTTTCTGGAGCGGGTCGTGGTCAAACGCAAGATCGACCGCCATCCCGACGTGTTTCGTAGCGCCTCGCCGATCGCGCGGATACACCCAGAGGCTCCCCCGTTCTTGGTGATTCACGGCAGCAGCGATTCGGTGATACCGGTGGAACAGGCACGCAGCTTCGTCGAGCGGCTCCGATCGATTTCCCGTTCGGTGGTCAGTTATGTGGAGCTGCCAGGCGCCGGGCACGGTTTCGACATGATCGATGGGGCGCGCACCGGCGCGATGGCCACCGCGATCGGGCTGTTTTTGGGCCAGGTTTACCGCAGCCGGGTGATCGCGGCCAAAGAGGTCATTTAACCGCCGCCCGTCTGTAGGGTCGCTCCCATGAGTGCCACGAGTGGGGCGCGCAGGTGAAGCGGCTGAGCGGCTGGGACGCCGTATTGCTGTACAGCGAAACACCGAACGTGCATATGCACACTCTGAAAGTCGCTGTGGTCGAACTGGACCCCGACCGTCGCGGGTTCGACATCGACGCGTTCCGCAGGGTGATTCACAGTCGGCTGTACAAGCTCGAGCCGTTTTGCTATCAGCTGGTCGATATTCCGCTCAAGCTGCATCATCCGATGTGGCGGGAGAATTGCGACGTCGACCTGAACTATCACGTGCGGCCGTGGCGGCTGCCTGCGCCGGGCGGTCGTCGTGAGCTGGACGAGGCGATCGGCGAGATCGCCAGCACTCAGTTGGACCGCAGCCACCCGCTGTGGGAGATGTATTTCGTCGAGGGGCTGGCCGACGACCGGATCGCGGTGGTCGGCAAGGTCCACCACGCGCTAGCCGACGGGGTGGCCGCGGCGAATCTGTTGGCGCGCGGCATGGATCTGGCGCCCGAGCCGCAGTCCGGCGAGGCCAGGTATGCGCCCGACCCCGCGCCGTCGACCGGGAAGCTGGTGCGGTCGGCGTTCGTCGACCACTTGCGTCATATCGGACGGATTCCGCGGACCGTCGGCTACACCGCGCAGGGGATCAATCGGGTGCGCCGCAGCACCCGTAAGCTCTCACCGGAGTTGACGATGCCGTTCACTCCGCCGCCGACTTTCATGAATCACATGGTCACTCCCGAACGCAGATTCGCGACCGCCACCCTCGCGCTGAGCGATATCAAGGAGACCGGCAAGGCACTCGGTGTCACGATCAACGACATGGTGCTGGCGCTGTCGGCGGGGGCGTTGCGCACACTGCTGCTGCGTTACGACGGCAACGCCGATCACCCGCTATTGGCATCGGTGCCGGTGAGCTTCGACTTTTCGCCGGACCGGATTTCGGGGAACTTCTTCACCGGCATGTTGACGGCGTTGCCGGCCGACATCGATGACCCGTTGGAACGGGTGCGGCGCACCCACGACAACACTGTCGATGCCAAGGAGAGCCACCATTTACTCGGACCCGAGTTGGTCAGCCGGTGGGCTGCTTACTTTCCGCCGGCGCCCTCGGAAGCGCTGTTCCGCTGGCTGGCCAGCCGCGACGGTCAGAACAAGGTGCTCAACCTGCCGATCTCCAACGTTCCGGGTCCGCGGGAGCACGGGCGGGTCGGCGGCGCATTGGTCACCGAGATCTATTCGGTGGGGCCGTTGACCACCGGCAGCGGCCTGAACATCACGGTGTGGAGCTATGTCGACCAGCTCAATGTGTCGGTGCTCAGCGACGGCGCCACCGTCGACGACCCGCATGAGCTGACCGACGCCATCATCGATGAATTCATCGCAATCCGCCGTGCCGCGGGGCTTTCCGAAGAACTGACGGTCATCGAAGCTGCGATGGCTCAGGCTTGATCACTCTGCGCCGAGTAGTGCCGTCGGCGCTCTAGCCGATGACCGGGAGGCGACGCTGTTTGGCCAATGTGTCGAGCGCCCGCTGCATGACGCGACGGACGTGGGCGTCGACCGCGTCGATGTCGGGCTCTTCGCCGAACTGTGCGGTCACGTCGATCGGCTCGAGCACCTGCATCACGATCTTGGTCGGCAGCGGCAGGTTGACCGGTAGCACCGCGGACAGGCCGAACGGGAAGCCCACCGAGATCGGCAGGATCTTCACCCGCATCAGCTTGTCCAGCCGCAGCGCCTTCGCCAGCCCCATCCCTCGGGACAGGTAGAGCTGGCTTTCCTGACCGCCGATGGAGACCGCCGGCACGATGGGCACCCCGGCGTTGATCGCCGCCCGCACGTATCCGGTCCTGCCGTCGAAATCGACGGTGTTCTCTGACAGCGTCGGTCGGTAGACGTCGTAGTCACCGCCAGGGAACACCACCACCACTCCGCCGGACCGCAATGCCTGATCGGCGTTTTCGTGGTTGGCGCGAATGAAGCCGGTGCGAATCAGGAAGTCGCCCTGCGGGCCGTTGAACAACATGTCGTGGCTCAGCGTGTAGACCGGACGGTCGTAGCCGAACTTCTCGTAGAAGCCGGTGGCGAACACCGGAACGTCCATCGGGAACAGTCCGCCGGAGTGGTTGGACACCACCAGCGCGCCACCGGCGGGGAAGGAGTCCAGCCCGTGGACCTCGGCGCGGTGGTAGCCCTTGATCAGCGGACGGATCCAGCCCATCACCCGCTCGGTGAGCCCGGGATCCCACTTGGACGATTCCGTAGGTTCGGTGTCGGTTGCCGTCAACGTAGTCCCCTGAGTTTCAGCGCGGGTTTGGCTGTGATGCTAGCCCAGCAGCAGTGGCTGGATACCATCTCCTGCGAGACCCGTCACGACTCAGGCAAGGAGCGTCACAGCGTAGTGAGCACTGAAGAAGCGGCTAGCGAACCCGAGGTCCTCGTCGAACAGCGGGACCGGATCCTGATCATCACCATCAATCGGCCCAAGGCCAAGAACGCGGTCAACTCCGCGGTGGCCCATGGTTTGGCCGACGCGGTGGACCGGCTCGACGGAGACCCGGGTCTGTCGGTGGGCATCCTGACCGGCGCGGGCGGCTCGTTCTGCGCGGGAATGGACCTCAAAGCATTCGCCCGCGGCGAGGTTCCCATCGTCGAGGGCCGCGGCATGGGCTTCACCGAGCGCCCGCCGGTCAAGCCGCTCATCGCCGCGGTCGAGGGCTACGCGTTGGCCGGCGGCACCGAGCTGGCGCTGGCCACCGACCTGATCGTGGCGTCCACGGAGGCGTCGTTCGGTATCCCCGAGGTCAAGCGTGGACTGGTGGCCGGCGGCGGGGGATTGCTGCGGCTGCCCGAGCGCATCCCGCCCGCGATCGCGATGGAGTTAGCGCTAACCGGCGAGCCTTTCAACGCAGAGCGGGCGCACGCCCTGGGCCTGGTCAATGTGCTGGCCGAGCCCGGCGGCGCGCTGGACGCGGCCATCGCGTTGGCCGAGCGGATCACCGCCAACGGGCCGTTGGCTGTCGCGGCCACCAAACGGATCATTGTCGAATCGCGCGGTTGGAGCCCTGAGGACAGGTTCGCCAAGCAGAACGCGATCCTGATGCCGGTGTTCTCCTCCAACGACGCCAAGGAAGGCGCGATCGCGTTCGCCGAGAAGCGGCCGGCGCACTGGACCGGCACCTGAGCTCAGGCGGCCCGATCCTCCTCGAGTTCCTCGGCATCGGCGCTGTCTTCGGCGGTGACCGGCCCGGCCACCCCCGCCGCGGCGTCGGTGGTGGGTACCGGCGCCAGACCCGGTTCCGGGGTGCGCAGCATCGCGGCGCGAGCGTCCAGCACGTGACCGATGAAGAAGTCGTACAGCAGGATGCCGGCGACCGCGCCGAACAGCGGCACGAACACCGGGATCCACCAGTAGTTGGTCGTCTGCCCGTAGTTACCGGGCAACGCCAGCTTTCCCCAACCTTCCAGCCACGCGAACAGGCGCGGGCCGAGTTCGCGGGCCGGGTTCAGTGCATATCCGGCGTTGGTGCCGTAGGAGCACCCGATCACGGCGATGACGAAACCGATGAGCAACGGAGCCAAGTTGCCGGCCGGCGCCTGATTACGGTTGTCGATCAACGCCGCGATCAGCAGCACGAGGATCGCGGTCCCGACGAGCTGGTCGACGACCGGTCCGAGGTAGCCGCCGTGGAAATACTGGGCGGGCGAGGTTGCAAAAATCCCGTAGGTGTCCATCGAATCTGCCCGGGCCACATGGTTCGTGTCGTTGAAGCTGTCTATCGCGGGCCGGTAGACGGCGTAAACCATGGCGGCACCGCAAAAGGCGCCGGCGATCTGGGCTGCCCAGTAGGGAATCACGTTGCGCCAGTCGAACTTTCGCGCCACCGCAAAGGCCAGCGTCACCGCCGGATTGAAATGCGCACCGCTGATACCGCCCGAGACGTAGGCCGCCAACATCACGGCGAACGCCCAGCCAAAGATGTTGATCAGCCAGTTGTCCGGGCCGAACGGTACGGTCTGCCGGCCCGAACCGGGCAGACCGACCACATTGACCGCGCACGTGCCGAGGCCGAGCAGCATCAGCACGAAGGTGCCGAAGAATTCGGCCAACATCGCGCCCGCTATCCCGGCGCGCAGCCTGGTCCAGGTGCTGTGTTTGGGCAGTGTTTCTGGTGTAAAGGTCGTCAAGGTGATGTCCCCAAATTGACTCGTCGTTGGTCGGTCATGTCTTGGCGTCCTCGACCCGAGGTAACCCATCCGCTCGGACGGGTAAACAATGTCGCGATGTGAGCACGGCCACTCTGCTGCGCGCCGGATCGTGCGGTAGTTGCATCATCTAAACTATGGCGTTGGTGTGGCATGACATTTTCGACGAGCTTTGTAACGTGTTGAGACCACAGAAAGTGCGAGCGTGAGTATTTCGCTACTTCTCGAGATGGCGACGTCGAGCGATCCCGATCGGACGGCTGTCGTATCGGGAGATGTTCGTCTGACGACCCAGCAGCTCAGCGATCTCGCCGACGGCGGCGCCGGCATCGTCGCGGGCTCGCAGGCGTCGCACGTTGCCTATATCGGCACCGGCGGCGTGATGCTGCCACTGTTGATCTTCGCGTCGGCGCGTGCCGGCGTGACATTCACGCCGATCAACTACCGGCTGTCCGCCGATGGCATCAAAACACTGGTCGCCAGGCTGCGCGATCCGCTGGTTGTCGTCGACAGCCGCTACGTCGAGGAGCTGGGTGGGCCGGATGGCCTCGAAGGTGTAGCCAAGCGGGTCATCGTGTCCGACGACTTTCTGTCGCAGGCCGCGGACGCCGAACCGGCCGCGGAATTCGCCGACCCGGACTCGGTCGGTGTCGTGCTGTTCACGTCGGGCACCACGTCCCAACCCAAAGCCGTCGAGCTCACCCACAACAATCTCACCAGTTATGTCACCGGCACGGTCGAATTCGGGTCGGCCGAGCCGACAGACGCGGCGCTGATCTGCGTGCCGCCCTACCACATCGCGGGAGTCAGCGCGGCCCTGTCGAACCTGTATGCCGGTCGCAAAATGGTCTACCTGCCGATCTTCGATCCCGAGGAATGGGTACGCCTGATCGATGCCGAGCACGTCACCAGCGCGACGGTGGTGCCAACGATGCTCGACCGCATCGTCACCGTCTTGCAGGCCGGCGGGCACCGGCTCGCATCGCTGCGCAACTTGGCCTACGGCGGATCGAAGGTGCCGTTGCCGCTGGTCCGCACGGCCTTAGAGCTGTTGCCGCACGTCGGGTTCGTCAACGCTTACGGCCTGACCGAGACGAGTTCGACGATCGCCGTGCTGACACCCGACGACCATCGCGACGCACAGGCCGCAGCGGATCCGGCGGTACTCCGGCGGTTGGGTTCGGTCGGGCAGCCGGTCCCGAGCATCGAGGTGCAGATCCGCGACGAAAGCGGCGTCGTCCTGCCGGCCGGGCAGACCGGTGAGCTGTTTGTCCGTGGCGAGCAGGTTTCCGGGCGCTACACCGGGATCGGCTCGGTGCTCGACGCCGAAGGGTGGTTTCCCACCAGGGACATCGCCACCCTCGACGAGGGCGGCTACCTGTTCATCGGCGGCCGCAGCGACGACACGATCATCCGCGGCGGGGAGAACATCGCACCCGCCGAGCTGGAAGACGTGCTGGTCGAGCACCCGCA
>Ga0302326_10024942_pt1 | contig 12135 bp, 9 predicted proteins | sample Palsa_T0_3_FD_202264 | JGI IMG/M metagenome (GOLD analysis project Ga0302326, IMG submission 202264) | Peat permafrost microbial communities from Stordalen Mire near Abisko, Sweden - Palsa_T0_3 | ecosystem: Environmental > Terrestrial > Soil > Palsa > Peat permafrost | place: Sweden: Abisko...
GCAGGGGGCGGAAGAGGCTTGGCTGCGCGAGAATTTGCGGGATGCCGAATTTGCCGGCGTGCTCCGCGGAGAGAAATTAGCTGAGGCTTACGCGAACATGGACCTGTTCGTGTTTCCGTCGCACACTGATACGTTTGGCAACGTGGTGTTGGAGGCGATGGCGAGCGGAGTGCCGGCGCTGGTGACGCCTTCCGGCGGGCCGAAGTTTCTGGTGGAGGATGGGGTGACGGGATTTGTGCGGCCGGAGAGAGAGTTTGCGGCGGCTGTGGAGTTGTTGATGCGGTCGGCTGAGCGCCACGCAGGGATGCGCGCAGCGGCACGGCAGTCCGTGATGAAGCGCGGGTGGGATGAAGTATTCGCCGGAGTTTATGCCGGGTACGAGGACGCGGTAGCTCCGGCGCGCGAAGAGCTTTAGAGCTTGGCCTTCTTCATGGCGTCGAGTGCGCCTTCTATTTGTTCAATCGTAGTTGCATATCCGAAGCGCAGGTGGCCTTCGCCTTGTGCTCCGAAAACAACGCCGGGGATGGCGGCGGTGTAGGCCTGGTCGAGAAGAATTTCGGCGGCTTTGCGGCTGTCCTTATGGATGTGGCTGCAATCGGCGAAGGCGTAGAAGGCGCCCGCCGGGGGATCGCACTTGAAGCCGAGGTCGAGCAGGCCGGCGAGAAGCAGATCGCGACGCTTGCGATAGTCGGCAAGGCGGTCGGCATGAAACTGGTGAGGCAGGGCCAGCGCGGCCATGGCGGCGTACTGGGTCGGCGTGGAAACGCCGTTGATGGAGTAGAGAACGAGTTTCCGGAGCCCGGTCATATAAGGTTCGGGCGCTACCGCGTAGCCGATGCGCCAGCCCGTCATGCCGAAGCTTTTTGAAAATGTGTAGGTGGTGATGGTGCGTTCGAACATGCCAGGCAGGCTGGCGATGGAAAAATGCTCGCCATCGTAGACGAGGTCTTCATAGGCTTCGTCGGCGATGACGATGAGGTCGCGCTCACGCGCGAAGGCGGCGACTTCCTCGGCTTCGGCGCGGGAGAAGACGACGCCGGAGGGATTCTGGGGAGTGTTGTAGTAGATGGCGCGAGTGTTTTCCGTCGCATAATTTTCGAGCGCCTTGAGCAGTCCGGTGCGGCGCGCGGAGGTGGTGGGAACGAGTAGCGGGCGGGCCTGCGCGCCGGTGATGAGGTCGCGAATCGGGGTCCAGTACGGGGAGAAGACGAGGACATCGTCGCCGGGATCGAGGACGCACTGGAAGGCAGAGTAAAGCGCATGCGCGCCGCCGGCGGTGAGGATGACGTGCTCTTCCTGGCAGGGAATTTTGTTGCGCTGCTGTAGCTTGGTGGTGAGGGCGGCGCGCAGCGGCTCGACGCCGGAGCTGGGCGCGTAGCGGGTGTGGTTGGCGGCGAGCGCGTCCGTCATGGCGAGCTTGATGAGCTGCGGCGTGTCGAAAAAAGGCTCGCCGCCGTGCAGACCCCAGACGGCGTGGCCGGCCTTGCGCAGAGCGAGAACCTTGTTGCGAATTTGAACGATGTCAGAGAAGCCGACCTCATCCAGACGGTGGGCAAGTTGCGTGGACGAACTATTTGCCATGGAGATCCCCAAACTCCTTAGCTTAACGTGAAATCGGAAGAGGCCGGGAGCTGCGCGGGATTTGGTGAGGTGAATTTTCTGGCGCCGGTAAGCAAGCCGGGCATTTGATTCGCGTACATTATTTAGATGGACAGGAAGAACGTGATCCTCGTGTTCGCCGCAGTGCTGTTTTTGATTGGTTTTTACGAGGCGTACAAGCACGAGTACAAGATCATGCTGGTCTTTTTCGCTGCGATGGCGTTCACTTTTGCGATCGGGATGCGTGGCCGGAATACCTGGATCCAATGAGCTGGCGGACGCGGTCGATTGTTTTCCTGTTGCTGGCGCTGGCTTGTTATGGGCTGGCGGTTTTTCTCTCCCACCGCGAATTTGTGGCTCATGTGGTGGACCAATCGCATGGGCTGGGCGCGGGCCCGCTGATTTGCATCGGCGCGGGCACGGGATTTCTGGTGATGGGAGCGCGGAAGCCCAGGGCGCGGTAGCACGCCGATTCAGGATTTTTGGGCGAGGGTCTGGTCGACCTGCTGGAACAATTTCTGCATGGAGAAGGGCTTCGCCAGCCAGGTGGCCTGTCGCAATGTGGCGGCCGCGGTGGAGGTTGCGACGGTCCGCGCGATGACGCTGGGATAGCCGGAGACGAAGAGAATTTTCAGTGCGGGGAAGCTGGACTGAAGCTGCGCGGCCATGTCGGGGCCGGAGAGGCCGCCGAGGTCGACATCGGTGACGAGCAAGTCGGGCGGGACGGCGAGGCGTTGCGCGAGTTCGAGGGCGTGACCGCTGTCGGCACAGGCGTGGACTTGAAACCCGCGCTGGGTGAGAGCCATGCGAAGGAGCTCGCGGACGGCGGTGTCGTCGTCGACCAGAAGGATGACGGACTGCTGGCGGAGCGGCTTCGTGAGTTCGGCTGAGGGAGTGGAAAGCAGCATCGGGGAGACGACTGTATACCCGGCTGCTGCGGTCTTTAAATGAAATGTGGGGCAGTGTGCTCTGGTAGGATTCGGCTATTCCCATGCCGAGAAGAATTCCAAATTGGCTGCTGGCATGCCTGGTGTTGACGCTGGGTGCGGCGTGGCTGTTTGGGATCGTCAGCGCGGCGGGTCGCGTGAACATTTTCCGCATCGGCACGCGGGAGGCGGCGATTCCGTTCCGCCAGGAGTACACGGACCACATCATCTCTGTGACGTCCTCGTGGAAGAAAGCGGGGCTGGCGGTGGGCGATCGCGTGTTGGCCACCAACGGCAAGGCGTTCACGGGATTTGCGACGATCCTCGACCAGGTGCGGGCGGCGCATGCGGGCGAGCTTTACGCAATCCGAGTGCAGAAGCCGGACGGGCGGGTGGTAGACATAACGGCGCCACTGGCGCCTTTCGTGACCGGGTATTTTTCACGTTCAATTGTGTTTCTAGGGGTACTGCTGGAGGTTGTGTTTCCACTGATCTGCCTGGCGCTGGGGACGTGGGTATTGCTGGAGCGGCCAGAAGACCCGCATGCGTGGCTGGTGTTTTTCATCCTGCAGTTTGTCCAGGCATTCCTCGGCATGCCCGAATATTTTGGCGGGCCGATTCAGCAGTTTATGGGCCTCTGGTCGACGATTACGTTCACGTCATTCATGTGCTCAGCGGTGCTTTTCGGCATTTACTTCCCCGAGAGGATGGAATTTGACCGCAAGCATCCCTGGGCGAAGTGGCTGGTGATCGGACCGCTGTTGGCGATGCTGCCGATGGATTGGTTCGAGACGCTGGCGCGGGCAAACTGGATACGGGCGTTCAAGATATTTCCGCAGGCGGTGTATCACTGGGGCGACAAGCTGGAGAACACGCTAGGGTTGGCGGCGATATCCGTCATGTGCGCCGGAATTTTCCATCAGACGTTCAATACGAAATCGCTGGATGCGCGCCGGCGGATGCGAGTGCTGCTGGTTGGGTCTCAACTTGGGTTGACGCCAACACTGCTCATCCTGATCATTGCGGCGATTCGGAAGGTGGATACGGAAGCAGCTGTACCGTTTCCATTTTTTATAACAGCGCTGCTGCTGTTCATGCTGTTTCCGCTGTCGCTGGCGTATGTCGTGATTGTGCAGCGGGCGATGGATGTGCGGATGCTGCTGCGGCAGGGGACGCAGTACGCGCTGGCGAAGGGTACCGTTCGCGGAATCCGGCTGGCCCTTGCGCTCACGATCGTGTATGTAATGTTTCGCACCATCGGACAGCACGATCTGGCGGCTTGGGTTGTGTTTATTCCGTTGGGGCTATTCCTGCTTTTGCGATTTGGAATCGAGAAGCGTGCGCAGCTTTGGATCGACCGGAGATTCTTCCGCGAGAGTTACTCGACAGAGCAGCTGCTGGGCGAGTTGAGTTCTCAGGCGGGGCAGTTTACGGAGACACGTCCTTTACTGGAGACGGTGACGCGGCGGATCTCTGACACTCTGCACGTTGATCGGCTGGTGGTGCTGCTGCGGACGCCGACCGGCTTCCGGCTGCAGACGGCGATGGGCGTGGAGCTACCGCAGGGATTTCTGTTGTCGCAAAATTCGAACGCGATCGGAGCGATAGAGCGAAGGCACAAGCCGACGACCGTGTACTTTGACCGGCCGGACAGCTGGCTTTTGGATGCGAGCGAGGCTGAACAGATTGCGTTGCGCGAACTGGACGCGGAGGTGCTGCTGCCGCTGCCGGGCAGGTCGCAATTGATGGGCGTGATGGCGCTGGGGCCGAAGCGGAGTGAGCAGCCGTATTCCCCGTCTGACCTGCAGATGTTGACGCTGGTGGGAACGCAGACCGGGATGGCGATTGAGAACAGCGAGCTGGTGCGGACGCTGACCAAGGAGATGGCGCAGCGGGAGCGGATGAATCGCGAGCTGGAAATTGCGCGCGAGGTGCAGGAGCGGCTGTTTCCGCAGAGCTTTCCTGAAGTGGCGGGCGTGCAGCTGGCCGCGGCGTGCCGTGCGGCGCAGGGCGTGGGCGGGGATTATTACGACTACATGTTGATGGGCGATGGACGGCTGGCGCTGGCGGTCGGGGATGTGAGCGGGAAGGGAATTTCCGCGGCGCTGCTGATGGCGAGCCTGCGCGCGAGCCTGCGCGGGCAGACGATGCAGGGCGCGACCAACCTGGCACTGGTGGTGGAGAACGTGAATGCGCTGCTGTATGACTCGTCGGCTTCCAACCGCTATGCGACATTCTTTTTTGGCAGCTACGATCCGGTGACGCGGCTGATGCGGTATGTGAATGCTGGGCACAATGCGCCGGTGGTGCTGCGGCCGCTGGCCGGGGTAGACGCGGAGGCTCCGCTGGCGGCGAAATTCGAGGTCCACAAGCTGGAGGGTGGCGGCCCGGTGGTGGGTATGCTGCCGGTAGCGCATTATGAGCAATGCGAGTTACAAATGCAGCCCGGCGATTTGCTGCTGGCTTACACGGATGGCATCAGCGAGGCAATGAATCCGCTGGAAGAGGAGTGGAGCGAGGAGAGCATGGCGGAAGAGGCGATGCTGCACTGGGCCGAGCCGGCGCAGGCGATCCTCGAAGAGCTGGTGATTGCGGCGGACCGATTTGCAGCGGGGGCGGCGCAGCATGATGACATGACGCTGCTGCTGATGAAGTTGGAATAGCTGCCCGGTTCAGGGCAGCAAATCTATTTTTTGTTTTCCCACTCCAGGTGGACGCCGGCGCCGGCGCCGTAGCTGGTTCCCCAGTTCATATTGTTGATGTTGTCGTGAAAGACCATCATCGTCTGGGTAACCAGGCCGCCGTAGACGCGGGCGTTGGGGGGGCCGAAGCCAGCGGTCATCCACAGGGTGTAGACGGGCTGGTAGGCTTCGCCATCGCCGGCCTGCAGGAGGCCGACGGTGTTCGAGACAGCGTAGTCACCGCCGAGATTCGCGGCGCGAACCGGGGCTGCAATCCAGTTGGGAAGATGGGTGAAGAGCGAAGCATCGGAATCCTGCAGGCTGCGCGAATAAAAGTCCAGCGAGTAATGCGCGGGCGCTGGAGTGGCGTCATATTTGTAACTGCTGGCGCGAAAATGCTTGAACTCAGTGGTTGCGACGGGAGAATCGGAGAGCGGACCGGAGCGCTGCAGGAAGAAGCTGACACGGGTGGCGTTGGGCTCAAGGGTAAATTTGTGAGCGCCCCAGACAAGGGCGTTGCTGCCGGAGTCGGTGGACCCGGGGTCAGCGATTTCGTGCGTTGCCGCGGCGCCAGGATTCTCGACATGCAAGGTGTAGACGACGGGCATGTGGGCGGGATGGCGGTAGGCGACGTAGAGCAAGGAGATGTGCCGCAGGGAGCGGAGGGTGCTCATGGGGAGCGCGCGCAGGTGAGCGTCGACCAGTGACCAGTGCTGGTGGGCGGGCTCGGGGCTGGCGCCGTTCCAGGTCATGATGTGGACGAGGACGGCGTCGGTGTCGCTGGGAAATCCGCCGAGGGTGGCCTGCAGGACGTCGGCAACATGGCCGGGGGCGATCTCGGCGTTCTCAAGATTGAACCAGAGCTGAGTGCGGGGGAGCTTGCCGGGCTTGTCGCTGCGGAGGGGGCGCGGCGTGCTTTTCCAGACGGTGGAAACTTCGGCAGCGTGGCAGGCCTGGTCGGTGAGAAAAAGCAGAATGATCCCCAGACCAGCGACGACGGCGCGGGCGAGAAAACGTCGAATTCGCGGGGATAAAGACTGCATAGGATCTTCCCTCTTTGCAGCTAAGAAATGGACACGGCGCCGGAATGCGGAAGCTGGCGCAAATTAAAGCTAGAGCGCGGGCGTGGCGATGTAACTCACACGTTGGTGGGGGGAAGAGGCGGCGAAAATGCAGCATTTTGATGAGACAGGGCTCTGCAAACCAGCGTGGTTGTCGACCCGGTTGCGCGATGCCATACTTCCGACACTGGGGTTCCACAATGTGCGGGAGTGCTCGCGGCCTCGTCTGGGGCTGCGCTGCTGGCAGTGTCGCTGATTTTCCCACCGCAAGTACGGGCGGCGGAGCTGCGCCGGGAAGCCGGGAATGGAGACCAGGGAATTGCCCCGGTAACGCCGGAGCAGACGTTGTTTATCGACGACAGCATTACCTTGAAATGGACAGATGAGCCGGTGCGGGCCGCCTATTCGAGCGGCGAGGCGTGCACGATCGGGCTGCACCTGGCGACGGCGCTGGCAGGCAGGTCAGCAACGCTTACTCAGACACTTTGCAGCAGTGCAATGCGTTTGTGAACGGCAATCCAGCTGGCGCAGGGAGCTGGAACGGCTTGCAGCGGGGAGAGCTGAACGGGGAAAATTATTCCGGCAGCGCGAGTGTCTTGCCGACGCTGCCGGGGCGTTACACGTATGCGCTGACCTGCGGCGGAGTGGAATCAGGCAGTGCAGCTTTGACGGTGACGGGGAGCGCGCAGCCATCGACAACGACGACGCTGGTTGCTTCGTCGCAGAATCTGACGCAGGGACAGAGTGCGACGTTCGCCGCAAACATCGGCTACACGCCGAATCAGCAGACTCATGCCGCTCCGACGGGGACGGTGACATTTCGCAATGGAGGCGAGATCCTCGGACAGATTGCGGTCAACGCAAATGGGGCAGCGAATCTGACGGCGAGTACTGTGGGGGAGACGGCGGGAAATTATCTTTACTCGGCGAGCTATTCGGGAGACGCAAATTTCGCGCCATCGAACTCAACGGACGTCAACGTGAAATTGTTGGCGCCAACCGCCGCCGTGCTTTCTGCGACGCCGGCTTCGGCGGCTGCTGGTTCGACGGTGACGCGCTGGCCGCTGTTCAGGAGCAAAATGCAAGCCAGCTGCCGACGGGCACCGTGACTTTCTATCTCGGCAAGCGCTTGCTTGGTCGATCCAGCCTGATCGACGGGCAGACCACCTGGGTGCAATCCACGCAAGGATTGGCGGCGGGCAGTTAATATCGTGAGCGCGGTTTATGCCGGCGATGCAGCAGATGCCGCGTCGACCGCGGCGCCCATCGTCGTTACCGTCACTCCTTAACGGATGGAGACGACGGTGTAGACGCCCGGCGGCGGAGTCCACGAATTTGTCGCAGCGTAGTTACAAAAGCGCAGAATAATGCGGCCGGTGGACGATCGATACGGCGAGGTGATGGAAACCGGACTGCTGCCGAGCATCGACGGAGCGATGACGTTGAAGGGCATGTCATCGGCCGTCGCGGCGGCCCCGTTGGGGCTGGACACCTGCTCGCTGACGTCGTTGCAACTCCCGGGAGCTATAGGGCGCAGCTGCAGGTTCCCCGTAGTGAAGGTGGCTAGCTGGTGGTAGACGGTGGAGCGCGCGGCGGGACCGACGCGGAGGGACGTGGTGTCGACCGCAGCGGTGGGAAATTGAATGGGATAGAGGACGCCGCCGGATTGGGATCTGCAATTGGCGGTGTGGAGAGTAAAGGTGCGTGCGCCGACTTCGGCGGAGATGTAAACGGACGTTACGCCGTTGATAGCGGCACCGGACGATTGCGTGGTGCCACCGGAGAGAATGGCGGGCGTTTCGTTGTAGCCAGTGGCTAACGATGCGGATGAGAGGGTGACGGTGCCAGTTCCCTGGTTGCTGCAGATCAAGGTGGCGATGTTGTAGCCGGTGCCGGTGGTGTCGGACCAGCCGGGGCCGAAGCCGCAGGCGCCGCCGGACGCGGCTTCGCAGTCCAACACGTTTTTGATGGGAGCGTCGGCGATGGAGGTGACGGTGTCGGACTCCTGATTGCCGCGGCTGGGATTGGCGCGCGAGGTGAGCTGCAGGCCGCCGTCGTGCTCCGAGCCGGGAGCGGCAGCGAAGATCCGAGTGTAACCCTGGACGTTGCCGGTGTGGTTGGTCCACTTTGTGACGCGGGATTGCGGGACGTAGCCTTCGGGTTGCCACGACAAGTTGGGCTCGAGATTGAGTGCGTGATTCTGCGAGTTGGCGCCGTCGAAGCCGCAGCTGTTGGCGATGCCCGATTGCAGGATGTCAGCGGAGGTGTTGTAGAAGCTGGCGGCGTCGGACTGGCGAAAGACGCAATTCTGGATTGCCGGATCGCCGCCGGTGAGCTCACCGCGGATGGTCCAGAAACTTCTGGCGACGGAGCCCTGCGTCGCAACGCGGACGACAGTGGCGGGATTTCTGCGCACAGAGGTGACGTTGAACTTGATGTCAAAATTGCCGCCCCACAGTTGGGCCGGATGGCCGTTGCCATTGACGAGGATGCCGTCCTGGCCGTCGGTGAGATCGAAGTGAGCTGCGGTGATGGTGTTGTAGAGGAAGGAGCCGGTGCCGGGACTGGCGGAACTGTTGGTGTAGCAGATCTGGTGAGCGTTGCCGCCGAACGTGGCGTTCTCGATGATCGTGCTTTCGGTCCAGCCGTTGTTGGTGTCTTCAAACAAGATGCCGCAGCCGTTGTTGAAGCCCCAGACAGCAACGCTGGAAAAAGTGGCGCCGATGCCGTTCTCGAGATGGAAGCCGCTTTGTGCAGTGCCGCTGCCGATGACCTGTCCATTCTGGACGAGGAGCGGCATCCAGAGGCCATTGGAGGCGGAGCCTTGCGCGAGCAGAAAGGCGTCGGAGGAGCCGGTGTATTTAAGGACGGAGCCGTTCATGTTGAGGATGCGCATGGGATTTCTCTGGCCGGCATTGCCGCAGGGCTGCGGCGCGATGGTGTGAGTGGAGACGAGGTAGGCGTTGGCGGGGAAGACGACCTCGACTGACTGCGGGCCGGTCGTGGAGCAGGCGACGGAGTTGAAAGCGTTGGTGGCCTGAACGGCAATGTCCTCGCCGGGAAATTGCGCGGCATGGAGGACGCGGTCGACCGATTGCGGAGCGAGGTTGCCCTGGATGACGAGACTCGAGCCCGGGGGCTGAGTGATCGTCTGATCACCGGAGGGAGATGCGGCGATTACGGGCGCCTGGGCAGCGGCGGAAGTGCTGAGGGCGAGCGCGAGCGCGGGGATGATGGACGCGAAGGCAACTTTGGAAAATCTAGCGGGTTGCATCGACATGAGTGACTCCTGGAGGTGGCCCGCGATTTGCATCTTAAAGGGGTCACGGGGATTCTGCGATCATATTCTGGACGAAGAGCAAGGACAGCGAATGGAATTACTGAACGTTGTGATGCAGCACGGCTATCTCGTGGTCGCGGTGGCGATGTTCGCTTACTGCATGGCCATTCCGCTGCCAGCGGGACTGTTGCTGGTAGCGGCGGGGACGGTGGCGGCTGGCGGATCGCTGAATCCTCTGCTGGTGCTGACGGCGGCGGTTGCGGGATCATTTGCCGGGGACCTGCTGATGTTCTTCGGCGGGAGGACGACGGGTTGGTGGCTGATGTCGGTGTTGTGCCGGCTTTCGTTTTATCCCGACAAGTGCATTTTTCGTTCGGCAAATTTCTTTTATAAGCGCGGAGCACGAACACTGCTGATCGCGAAGTTTGTGCCGGGCGTGGCGATGATGGCGGCGCCGGTGGCGGGCAGCCTGAATATGCGGCCGTGGAGATTTGTTCTGTATGACATGGGCGGACTGGTGATTTATTGCGGGGCATACATCACGGTCGGCTTCATCTTCCACAAATTGTTTTCGAGAATTGCCGAAGCGCTGCACACCTTTGGCCAGGTCGTGCTGGCGGTTGTGCTGGTTGCCGTCTTCACCTATGCGGTGACGTTCCTGGTGTTGACGCTGCGTGATCGGCGGTTCCTGAAGGTGGCGCGAATTCTGCCGAAGGAGTTGGCGGAGCTATTGGGGACGCCGGATCCGGATCGGTTGATGATCATTGCGGATGTTCGGAGCCACGGATATTACGAGCCGAAGATGGAGCGAATACAGAATTCCATCCGCATCGAGCCGAACCGGCTGGCCGACGAACTGGGAGTGATGACCGAGCTATTGGAGCCGTCGTGCGAGGTCTATGTCTACTGCACGTGTGCGCGGGAGGCGACCAGTGCGCGGGTCGCGCACATGCTGCATCAGCGCGGATATACCGCACGCGTCATTGAGGGCGGATTACGCGCGTGGAAGAAGGCAGGCTTCCCGGTCGAGCCAGTTCCGCTGATAGACATCGAGCATCTGCCGGAGTTCGATTAATCGATTTGTGCAGATGCAGTTACATTTCTACGGCTGCGATGTTTCGATGCTGGCGGTGATCGGCTTGCCCAGGGTTGCGGTGGCGTGCAGCGGGGTGTCGGCGGAGGAGCGGCCGACGCGAACGGTGTAGTTTCCGGCGTCGGCGCGCCACTGCTTGCCGGTGACGTCGAAATAAGTGAAGGCGCGCGGATTCAGCGGGAGCTCGACGTGCTGACTCTCACCCGGCTTGAGTTCCAGGCGGGTAAAGCCTTTCAGTTCCTTTTCGGGGCGCTCGATCTTGCCGGCTGGAGCCCCTATATATAGTTGCGCGACCTCGGCGCCCTCCCGGCTGCCAGTGTTCTTGACGTCGAAGGCGACGGTGAAAAGTTTCTGCCCACTCGGATCGGATGCCGGCGTCACGGTCAGGTTCGTGTATTCGAACGTGGTGTAGGAAAGTCCGTAGCCGAAGGGGAAGAGCGGCTGGGTGTGGTTGTGATCGTAGCCGCGATAGCCGACCCAGATGCCGTCCTTGTAATCGATGTTCTGCTGTGGATGGGCGATGGTTGCGGGCGTCGGGTAGTAAGACGCGAGCGAGGGATTGTCTTCGATGCGTCGTTCCCAGCTGATCGGCAGGCGGCCGGAGGGAGTCATGTCGCCGAAGAGCAGGGACGCGAGCGCGTTGCCGCCTTCTTCGCCCGGGTACCAGAGTTGGAGGAGCGCGGGCACGCTATCCAGCCACGGCGCGACGTTGATGCTGCCGCCGGAGTTGAGGACGACGACCACATTTTTATTGATCGCGGAGATTTCGCGAATGAGTTCCTGCTGGCCGAGGGGGAGATCGAAGCCACGATCGATGCCTTCACTTTCGGTTTGCGGATCGAAGCCGAGTGCGAGGACGACGACGTCGGCGTTGGCAGCGAGTTTCTTCGCTTCGTCGGAGACCCAATGGTCGCGGGCGCTGATGCCGACGCGAATTTCCGAGCCGCCGTAGCCGCCGGCGACGAGTTGTTCAAGGACGACTTTGTGCGGGCCGGCGGAGAGGTCGAGAGAGATCTGGTTGAGGGCAGCACGCGGGACTTCGGCATTGTCGATCAGGAGTTTGTCGTCGACGAGGAGACGCAATTCTGCGCCATCGAGCGCGTAGAGGTCGAAGGTGCCCGCACTTGCAGCCGTGTAGTAGCCAGTCCAACGCGCGGAAGATGGAGGCCGCGGTGGGCGCGGTGCGGGCGGGCCTTCGGGCGATGCGATGGCGGAGGTAAGGTGAGCTTGCTCAGCTTCCGCATCGGTGGGGTGGGATTGGCCGGAGGAGAAGTCGCGCTCCACGCGAGTGCTGGAGGGGGAGCCGGACAAATCATGATTCGCGAAGGTGTCGACGGTGATGCCGCGCTCGCTGCCATTCGGCTGCGTGGTCCAATGCGTGGATTCGGCGAGTCCATTGGGTGAAGGGATGGCGCGCGACCAGGTAACGGAGCCGGCGATGCCGAGGGAGTTGCTGATGCCTTCGAGATCGCTGGTGGAGTTAAAGGCGAGCACT
>Ga0302326_10024943_pt1 | contig 12134 bp, 7 predicted proteins | sample Palsa_T0_3_FD_202264 | JGI IMG/M metagenome (GOLD analysis project Ga0302326, IMG submission 202264) | Peat permafrost microbial communities from Stordalen Mire near Abisko, Sweden - Palsa_T0_3 | ecosystem: Environmental > Terrestrial > Soil > Palsa > Peat permafrost | place: Sweden: Abisko...
GGCGCCTTCGCTCATGTCTCGCATTCCCTGGTCAGATCCGCGGTGAAAGATGAAGAGGTCCAGCAATTTCGCGTGGACGGCGCCGAAATAAAAATTCAGGGCGTCGAATTCTCCGATGCATTGGCGAAAACCGATTCCGCCATTCAGGACCGCCTTCCCGACCTCGTGGGCAAGCCTTTTTCGCGCAGCCGCGTCGAACTCTTCGAGTTCGAACAGGTGCGTCCCGTTTATTTGTCGCACGCATTCTTGCGCGTGAAATTCGGCCCCCCCGTCGCGCGATTCACCGCAGACCCGAACAAGCCGCTCCCCGATGCCGTCACCATCCTGGCTCCGATTGATCCGGGGCCGGCTTTCTCCTGGGCCGGCATTGCCTGGAATGGAAACTCCGCGATTCCCTCGAACGAGCTCAACGCACTTGTCGACCTGAAACCGGGAGACACCGCCGATGGAATGAAAATTGAAGCCATCTGGGAACGCGTCCGGACAATTTACGCCGAGCGCGGATACCTGGACGCGACTTTGAACCCTGCTGCCCTTTTCAACACCGACACTTCGCACGTGGCCTATTCCGTCACCATCACTGAAGGCCCGCAATATCACATGGGCAATTTGGTACTCACCGGCTTGTCGCTCGAAGGCGAAAAGCGCATTCGTGCCGCGTGGAAGATTCCCCACGGCGCAGTTTTCAACAAGAACATCTACGAGGAGTTTCTCGAGCACGGCATCAAGCAGGCCTTCGTGGGCATTCCCGTTCATTACGAAAAGATCGGACGCTTCCTGCAGCAGGACGCAAACTCTGCCAGCGTGGATGTTCTTCTCGATTTCCAATAGCTGCAATTGCTTCTATACTTGTGTGCGTATGTCTGACGCATCCATTCCGATGGTCCAAGCCGCAACGGCGCCTGCGCTTCGTGCCGCGTCCGCTCCGCCGGTTGACCAAGCCACGGCCCTGGCCAAAGAGCAGCGCCTCTCCGATATCTTGCGCGGCCTTGATTCCGTACTCATCGCATTCTCCGGCGGCGCCGATTCCGCCTACCTTGCCTGGGCCGCGCACACCGTGCTCGCGGATCGGGCCCTGGCCATCACGGCCCTTTCCGCAAGTTTTTCGCGTCACGACCGCGAGCAGGCCGAGGCCTTCGTGCGTGGGAGCGGTCTCCGCCACGAATTCATCGAAACGCGTGAATTCGAAAATCCGCTTTACATCGCGAACAACGCCGACCGCTGCTACCACTGCAAGGACGAACTTTTCGACCGCATGCAAGCGCTGGCTAACGAACGCAATTTCAAATTCATCGCCTACGGAATCAATACGGACGACACGCACGATTTTCGTCCCGGACATCGCGCCGCCCACGAGCACCGCGTACTAGCTCCGCTTCTCGAAGCCGCGCTCACCAAGACTGAAATCCGCTGGCTCTCGCAACGCGCCGGACTTGCAACCTGGGACCGTCCCGCATCCGCCTGCCTGTCTTCCCGCGTGCCCTACGGCACGGCCGTCACACCCGAGTTGATGGACAAGATCGATCGCGCCGAAGCGGTCCTGCGCGAGCTTGGTTTCCGCCAGTTTCGCGTCCGCGCGCACGGCGAACTCGCCCGGATCGAACTCGCCCTCGACGAGCTCTCGGTTGGATTGCAGCCAATCATTTCGCAGAAAATCGCGGCGGGCATCAAAGAAGCAGGTTTCGCCATCGTCACGCTCGATCTGGAAGGCTATCGCCAGGGCTCGCTCAATTCTCTGCTCAAGGTCAAATGACCTCGCCTACGGGCTTCGTCCAGCCTCGCTTGCTGTTCTTCAAAACGCGCCCGCACGGAACTTCCAGTTGCGCATTCTCGTATATCTCTGATAGGAAGGGTGGCGCGACGCACTTCGAGCGCACGAACAAAATGACACGAACACGCAATCTCGCAAAGGTCGCCGGCATAGCACTCGCATTCGTTGCGTTGGCCGGATGCAGGACCTCCCACACGGGCATCGAAGGTTCCTTCGACCGCCGATTCACCGTGAGCGGTCCGGTAACTCTCGAACTCAACAACGGCAGTGGCGACACGCGCATCACTACCGGCCCTCCGGGCGAAGTGCGAATTCACGGCGAATTTCAAGTCGATTCATGGAGCAAACAGGGAGGCGAGCGCCAGCTGCAGGAGCTCGAATCGAATCCTCCTGTCTCGCAAAGAGGCAATCTGATTCACATCGGCGACGCGAGCCATCGTGGCTCTCACGACTCCGTGGATTACACCATCGTAGTGCCCTCCGACGCAGAACTCCGCAGCACGGCAGGTTCCGGCGACGTTGACGTCAGCGGAATTCTAGGTCCTGCGAATTTCACTTCGGGTTCCGGCGCGGTCAAAGCTTCCGGCATCGCCGGCGACGTGCAGACGCAGACAGGCAGCGGCGACATCGAACTTTCCGACATCAAAGGGCACGTTCAAATCGCGACCGGCTCCGGCGACATCACTCTCGACGCCATTCACGGCGACACGCGCATTCGCACCGGCTCGGGAGACATCGAAATGTCGCATCCCGGCGGCGCACTGGAAGCTGACACCGGCAGCGGAGACATCATCGTCAAAGACGCATCCCGCGATCTTCGCCTGCGCGCCTCTTCCGGCGATATCACAGTGGACGGAAATCCAGCCTCTTCGAATTTTTGGGACATTCACACCAATTCCGGCGAGGTCGTGTTGGACGTTCCGCAATCCGCCAGCTTCCGGCTCTACGCGCATTCCAGCTCCGGCGATATTGACGCCGCGATTCCCATCGTGATGGAAGGAACAGCCGCCAAGCACGAGTTGCGCGCGCGCATCGGCGACGCCAAAGCGCGCGTCGAAATCGAAACCTCTTCCGGCGGCATTTCTCTTCATTAATTCAAACGCGGCACAGCAAATCGCGTCCCCTCACGCGGGCTTTCGCGCTAGAATCGCACGTTCATGCTCGTTCGTTCCTTCGCCCGGCTCGCTCTCGTTTTTCTCGCGCTCGCCATCACTACGCTCGCGCAGAAGCCGTCGCCTGATTCGCTGCCGCCGCAGAACACCGCTCCGCAATCCAAAGATTCCGCCGCCGCGATTTCAAAGCTCGACGCAGACCCTGAAGTTCAACTGCAAAAAGCCCTGGCCCTTGCGGGGAACGATCGTGCCGCGCTCGTTCGCAACCTGAAAGATTATCTCCGCCGCTTTCCCGACGCTCCGCGAAAGGCCGCTGTCTATCGCGCGCTCGTGGAATCCTGCCAACAGATTCGCGACGATGCTTGCGCCCTCGATTACGCCGAGCAGTTCATCGCCGTGCAACCCGACGATTCGGAGATGATGCTTCTGGCCGTGCACCTTCTCCGCGCTCGGCGCGATGATGCCAGCCTCACGCGCGCGTCCGGCTACCTCACTCGCGTGCTCGATCGCCTGGAGAAATCCACGCCCGCCGATAAACCGGCGCGCTCCTCGCTGGAAGAATGGCAGGCGGAGCAGAATCAGCTTCGCGCCGCGCTCTACGACGTGCGCGGCCAAATCGATCGCTCGCAGCACAACTACGATGCTGCGGTGAAAGATTTGCAGCAGAGCTATGCCATCCGCCCCAACGCCATGGCCGCCCAAGAGCTCGGCGAAATCTGCGAAATGCGCAACGATTTCGCGCGCGCCATCGAGGAGTACACGCTCGCCTTCGTGCTTCCCGAAAATGGCCCGGCCGGAAAAGTGGATCGGCGCGAAGTGCGCAAGCAACTCGGCAATGTCTGGAGGCGCGTGCACGGCAGCGAACAGGGGCTCGGCGAACAGCTTCTCCAGGCCTATGATCGCCTCGACCTTCCGCCCGAAAATGCGAGTCCCGCCGAGCGCAACAAAAATGCCAAAGACACATTCGCTTTTGTGTTGCGAAATCTGGACGGAACTCCTCTGCCCCTCGCGCCGCTCAAGGGCAAGGTCATCGTTCTCAGTTTCTGGGCCACCTGGTGCGGCCCTTGCCGCGAGCTGGAGCCCGTGTTCATTCAGGTCGCAAGGAATTACGCGGGAAATTCAAATCTGATGTTTTACGCGGTGAACACGGACGAAGACGAAGCACACGTCCCCGAATTCGTCGCCCATGAGAAATGGGATATTCCGGTGGTTTTCGCCGATGGCCTGGATGATTTCATGACCGTGGCCACGCTGCCAACCGTTCTGCTCCTCGATCGCTCAGGGAAAATTTCATTTCGCGTGAACGGATTTCCGCCCGAAGGCTTTGCCGAGTCTCTCACTACCGCTATTCAGGACGCTCTGGCCCCGGCCAAGTGACCCGGCACGCCGTTTTTCAATCCCCTTCTGACGCCGCGCGCTTTGCGCTCTGCTGCGCCGCATCGCGGGCCGCCAAAATCGTATTCACGTGAATTTGCACCGTGTCGCGCACGAACCGCGCGTACCCTCCCGCCAGCGCAATCGCCACCGGGACCTTGTTCCGCCGCGCATAATCAAACACCAGAGCGTCCCGGCGCGCGAGTCCTTCCATCGAGAGCTTCAGCCCGCCCAGTTGGTCTTCGCGATAGGGATCGGCGCCGGCCACGTAAAAAAGTATTTGCGGGGCGAAATCGTGAAATGCGCGCCGCAGATGGCTTTCGAGAATGGCCAGATAGTCGTCATCGCCCACGCCATCCGGTAAATCGATGTCCACCGTCGAAGGCGGCTTGGGATACGGATAATTATTTTCCTGGTGGATCGAGAGCGTGAAGACGTCGCCATCCCCGCCGAAAATTTCGGCCGTGCCGTTGCCTTGGTGAACGTCCGTATCAACCACCATTGCGGTTTCGATCGCCCGGTCGAATTGCAAGCGGCGAATGGCTACGGCCACGTCGTGAATCACGCAGAATCCTTCGCCGTGATCGGGGCAGGCATGATGGAATCCGCCGCCGATGTTGGCCGCCCAGCCGTCGGCCAGCGCCCGCTGTGCGGTCAAAATCGATCCACCCGCCGCCAGCCAGCAAGCATCCATCAGCTCCTTCGAATACGGAACCTCCATGCGCTGGATTTCCGTTTCCGTCAACGACCCGTTCTTCAGTTTGTACACATAATCCTGCGAATGCACCCGCAAGATGTCTTCATCACTCGCCGGATTCGGAGACAGAAAATCACTCGCGTCCGCGATCTTGTCCTCCAGCAATTTATCGTGGATCATTCGGTATTTTTGCGAGGGAAAAACGTGCGCGCCCAGGTTCAGGTCGTAGCGATCATCGTAAATCAATTTGAGTGGCAACACGGCGATTTGAGATTACCCGCAAGTTTTCCCCAGCGCAATCTTCCCCGCTTCATCCCCGCTCCAGTATGTGTTAGCTTATTTGACGATGCGACGCACCAAAGCCATCCTGGTAATCTTCGCTCTGCTGGCCGCGCCGCTCGCCTTGGTGGCCCGCGCTGCGAACGCGGACGCCGCTGAATGCGGGCGCATCTGCTGTCTACCTCACGGCCATCATGTTGCACAGCCCGCGCAGATGGAGTGTCATCATTCGGACCGCGGCAATTGTCCCGAGTGTGCCATGAAGTCCGGCCAACAGCATCTGCATTACGGTTTCCTTGCGCCCATCGCCCCGGCCGCGCCTTTGGCCAAAGCGTCCGTCGCCATTCCGGGCTCGAACACCCACATTTCTACAATGTTCCGCGAATTTCCTGCTGCCGGCTTCCAGTCTGTTCCGTTTCAGCCTCCGCGTATCTAGCCGCCGTCCCGTTGGTTCCATAACTCGAATTTAGATTCGACGGAGGATTTCATGCGGAGGTTTATATTTTTGCTGCTCGTCCTCGCCTGCCTGTTGCCGGGGTCGTCTTTGCACGCGACGATTTTCGGAAAAATTCAGGGCATCGTGCACGACCCGCAGCACCGACCGGTTTCCGGAGCGGCGGTAAAGCTTCAGTCGGCCACATCCGACTGGACTCAAACCACGCAAACCGACGACAACGGTAACTTCGTATTCACCTCCGTGCCCGTTGGCGATTACAAAATTACGGTCAGCCAATCCAAATTCGATACAGCGGAGCAGACCGTCACCGTCGCTTCGAACTCCTCGCCGATTCTTCACTTTCAACTCAAGATCGCCACCGTAAATCAAACCACCGTGGTGGTTAGCCAGGCAGACGTCGCCAACGTCGATTCCGTCACGCCCACCACTCTCGTCAATCGCGAGGACATTGCCCAAACTCCCGGCGCCGATCGCACAAACAGCATGGCCATGATCACCGATTACGTCCCCGCGGCCTACGTCACCCACGATATGCTGCACATGCGCGGCGGCCACCAGGTTGACTGGCTCATTGACGGCGTACCCATACCCAACACCAACATCGCCACCAACCTCGGCCCGCAGATCGACCCCAAGGACATTGACTATCTCGAGGTCCAGCGCGGAAGTTACGAAGCCGACTACGGCGACCGCACCTACGGAGTCTTCAACATCGTGCCTCGCAGCGGTTTCGAGCGGAACAACGAAGCCGAACTCGTCACCAGCTTCGGCAATTGGTATCAAACCAACGATCAGCTCAACTTCGGCGGGCATACCGAGCGTTTCGCTTACTACGCCAGCGTCAACGCGAACCGCAGCAACTACGGCTTGCAGGCTCCCATCGGCGAAGTGGTCCATGACGCGGAGAACGGCTTCGGCGGGTTCGCGTCCTTCATTTTCAATCCCGATTCCAAGAATCAGTTTCGCGTGGTCGCTTCCCTCCGGCGGGACTACTACCAAATCCCCATCGACCCGAATCCCAACTCGGCGGGAAATGCGGTTTACCCCAGCTACGGCCTGCGCGATAGCGAACGCGAGCCCGACGGTTACGTCACCTTTTCCTGGATCCACACCTTTAATCCGAATCTCATCCTGACCGTTTCACCCTTCTACCATTACAACAAGGCCGGTTATAGCAGTTCGCCCGACGATGTCCCGGTGATCACCGATGTCAGCCAGACCGCTAACTACGCCGGTTTGCAAGCCAGTTTGGGCGCCAGCGTTTGGAAGAACAACATTCAGGTAGGGCTCTACGGATTCGCGCAACACCAGGACAGTTTCTTCAACAACATCTTTACCGATTGCGGCGCAAGCTGTAAGAACTTCGGCCCCTCGCAAGCCACTGTAACCGGCGGACTCGCCGAAGCGTATTTCAGCGACACCTTCAAGGTCACTTCGTGGCTGACGCTGATTGCCGGCCTGCGTCAATCACATTTTTATGCGCCCTCCGTCGGATCCCAGCCCGAGATCGTGGAGAACGCCACTGACCCTCGCCTGGGAATCGCCGTACGAGTCCCCCGCCTCAACTGGGTTTTTCGCGCGTTTTACGGTGAATACTATCAGGCGCCTCCGCTGCTTACCGCCACCGGCCCGTTGCTCGATTTGGCCAATAGTCAGGATCTGACGTTCGGCGGCTTGCGTGGCGAGCGCGACATCGAATATCAGTTCGGCGTCACCATTCCCTATCGCGGGTGGGCTCTTGACGCCGACACTTTTCAAACTCGCGCCAGAAATTGGCTCGATCACAACAACGTAGGAGACTCCAATATCTTTTGGCCCATAACCTGGGATCACGCACTGATTCAAGGCTGGGAACTCACGCTCCGTTCTCCGCGTCTCTGGCATCGCGGCCAGTTTCATCTGGCCTACTCCAATCAAATCGCGCAGGCATCTTCGCCCATCACCGGAGGGTTGATTTGCCCGCCCGCCACTCCGTCATGTCCGCTGAATATTCCGCCCGGATTGGCACCCGTGGACCACGATCAGAGAAACACATTGAACGTAGGCTTCAACGCCAGTCTTCCCTGGCAATCCTTCGCCGCAACCAACGTGTACTACGGCTCGGGCTTCACCAACGGATTGCCGGAGCCGGGCACGCCATATCCGGGCCCCTATTTGCCGCAGCACACCACGTTCGACGCGACCCTGGGAAAAAGTTTCGGCGAGAAATATACCGTGTCGGTTACGGCGCTGAACGTCGCCAATCGGCGCGTCCTGCTCGACAACAGCTTGACCTTCGGAGGTTTCCACTTCAACGATCCGCGCGAAATCTACGCCGAATTCCGCTGGCGCTTCCATTTCTAACGTCACACCGGGATTGTAACGCTGGGTTTCGTAGGGGCACGGCACGCCGTGCCCGGCACAAATGCTTGGCGAGAATTAAGCCCGAACCAACGGTATCGTAGCGGCCACCTTTTTACCCTGAATGGAGCGAAGGGTAGGTGGGCGTGGTTTAAATCCTAATTCTCGCGATCGAGGATAAATTCGGGGACGGCCAGCAGCGCCCGCCGGTACTCCGTATCTGGAAGTCCGCTCAAGCTCGCTTTCGCGCGATTCACGTACTCACGCGCGAGTTTGGTCGAGCGCTCGAGCGCACCCGTTTCTCTCACCAGTTTCGTAATCTCTTCCGGCCGCACGCTCTGGAAATCGCGCTCTTCCAAAACTTTCGCCACCAGCCGCCTTGCGTCTCCATTTGTATGCACGCGCGCCTGCGCATCGCCGTCGCCCCGCGTAGCCCCAACCGCCGTGGCGGAATCAAGCGCTCCCGCCTCCAACGCGAAAATCAGCGGCAGCGTCACTTTGCCCTCTTTCAAATCGCTCAGCACCGGCTTCCCCAGCTTCTCGGGCGAGGCCGTAAAATCAAGCAAATCATCCACCAGCTGAAACGCGAGCCCCGCGTTGCGTCCGTACTCGGCCATGGCCTCTTCCACTTCTTTGGGCTGCTTGCCCAGCACCGCTCCCAGCCGCGAGCATCCGCTGAAGAGGCACGCAGTCTTGCGATACGCCAGCTCCGTGGCTTCCGCCTCGTTTAAATCGATCCGCCCCAGCCGCGTCAGCTGCAGGAGTTCGCCTTCCACCATGTTTTGGGTGAGATCGATCAGGATATCGAGGATGTCGAAATTGCGTTCGCGCAGCGCCATCTCGAACGATTGCATGTAGAGCCAGTCGCCCGCCAGGACGCTCAGATGGTTTCCCCAGCGCGCGTTCGTGCTCGGACGCCCGCGGCGCGTGTTCGCGCCATCGATCACGTCATCGTGAATCAGCGTGGCGCTGTGAATCATCTCCACCACCGCGCCCAGCCGGATCGCGCTCGCTCCGCGGTAGCCCGACGCGCCGGCAGCCAGCAGCAACAGCGCCGGACGCAGCCGCTTGCCTCCCCCGGCGCACAAGTAACTCGAAATTTCGCTGACCGGCTCGATCGCCGCGCCATTTTGCGCCGCAATCTCCCGCTCGACGAGCGCCAGGTCTTCCCGTACTAGATCGAAGATCCCTTTGGCGATCTGGACAGCGAATGCCATCCCTGGTGTTTACCTTGGCCGCGCCGGAGAGGCCGGGGCGTCGAGCCGGAAAAAACGTCTGAAGTTCGCCGCGGTCGTGGCCGCGATTTCTTCCCCGGCTAAGTTTCTCACATTCCCGAGCGATTGCGCTACCTCCACCACATTCGCCGGCTCGTTCCGTTTTCCCCGCTTTCCCTGCGGCGGCAGGAAGGGCGAATCCGTTTCTGTCAGCAGCCGCTCCAACGGCAACTCGCGCGCGACGTCCCGCAAATGCTGCATTTTCGGATAGGTCACGTTCCCCGCGAATGACACCATGAATCCCATCTCCATCCCGCGCCGCGCTTCCCCGAGCGTCCCGGTAAAGCAGTGCAAAATTCCGCCCAGCCCCGTAGGCTTCCAATCCTGCTCCATGATGCCGAGGCAATCGTCCCACGCATCGCGGCAGTGAATCACGATGGGCAGCTTCGCCGCGCGCGCCTGCCCGAGTTGCCGCCGAAAAACCTGCTGCTGCACCTCGCGCGGCGAGTGATCGTAATAATAGTCCAGCCCCATCTCGCCCCACGCAATCACGCGCGGATTTTTCGCCAGCTCGTCGAGACGCGCAAAATGTTCTTCGGTCGCAAGCTGCGCTTCGTGCGGATGAATCCCCACCGTCGCGTAAATCCAGTCGTATTCCTCGGCAAACGGAATCGCCGCGTCCAGACGGTCCGGCCCCGTCCCGCTGCCAATCGCCAGCAGCGTCTCGACGCCCGCCGCCCGCGCGCGTTCGAGCATCGCCGCGCGGTCCTCGTCGAACTGCGGAAACTCCAAGTGCGCGTGTGAGTCGATTATTTGCAATGTCGGTTCTTATGTCTTGCAGGTTCTGAATTCGTAGCGGCGGCCTTCAGGCCCTGACGAAGGGTCAGGCCGGCCGATCCTTTTTGCCTTGTGGGTCGCGGCTTTAGCCGCGACATAAGAAAGACGGCGCGCAGCGCTTCCTTTGCGCAGTTTCACCCGCAGCAAGTAGTCGCTTTGCGCTGTGATCCACGCCTAGCGCTGCTCACTTCACTTTCGCGCCCGCAGGAATGTCTTCCGCAAATGTGCATAGCACCGGCTTCCCATCAGGCCCCGCCGACGCCGCCAGCAGCATCCCATTCGATTCCACTCCGCGCATTTTCCGCGGCGCCAGATTCGTCACGATCACCACCTTGCGCCCCACCAGCTCCTCCGGCGCATACGCCAGCGCGATTCCCGCCAGCACTTGCCGCACTTCGTCGCCCACATCGACCATCACCTTGAGCAACTTGTCCGCACCTGCAACTTTTTCCGCCGACTTCACCACGCCCACGCGCAGCTCGACCTTCGCGAAATCGTCAATCGTGATTTTCGCCCCCGGCACAGGCGCCGCGGCAGCCGCAGCTCCCGCGCCCAGCGCTCCCGCAGGAATCGCCGCCGCTCCTGCTGCCGAAGTTCCGGTGTTTGCGCCCTCCGCCGGCTTGTTCGTTGAAGTCGTCGCTGCATCCGGCTGCGTGCTCCCCGGATTCTTCAGTTCGTTTTCCATGGTTTCAATCCTCTCCAGTGCTTCTTTTTTGTCCACGCGCGGAAAAACCCCTTCGGGCTTCCCTATCTGGGTGTCCCCAGGAATAGCTGCCCAGCTCAATTTATCTATACGCTGATCCTCGAGTTTCTCCGGCCTCCCGAGCTGTTGCCAAATCTTACGCGCTGCATCAGGAATTACCGGATACGCCAGAACTGAGATGATGCGCAAGGCCTCCGCTGCCGTGAAAAGAGTTCTCTCAAGACGCTCTCGCTTGCTGCTGTCATCCACATACGTCCACGGCTTTTCAGTCGCCAGATATCGATCCCAAGTAGCGATTAGCCCCCAAATCTTTTCCAACACTTGCGAGAAGTCGAACTTCTCGTAGAGCTTGCTAATCTCGGCGAGGCTTTCGTCAGTGAAACTCCCGGTCGTGTCCGTCAGGATTGCACCTTTATCGAAGGCCCGTACTTTTCCGCCTAAGTTGCGATCAATCATTGCGAGCACTCTGCTGGAGAGATTCCCTAGGCCATTCGCCAAATCTGCGTTGTACCGCGTGATCAGCGCCTCGCGCGAAAAATTCCCGTCCTGCCCGAAAACCGTTTCGCGCAACAAGTAATAACGAAGCGCATCATTCCCCATCACTTTCACAATCGGCTCGGGATACGCCACATTCCCCTTTGACTTGCTCATCTTCTCCTGCTCAAAGAGCAGCCACCCATGCGCCACAATCTGTTTCGGCAACTCCATGCCCGCCGCCATCAAAAACGCCGGCCAGTACACCGCATGGAACCGGATAATCTCCTTGCCCATGGCGTGAATGTCCGCCGGCCAATATTTCACAAAATCCGGCGCATCGTGCGTGCCATCCACAAATCCGATTCCGCTCATGTAGCTCGTCAGTGCGTCATACCACACGTAGAAAACGTGCTCCGGATCGTCCGGCCACGGAATTCCCCACTGAATCGTCTTCCGGCTGATGGAAATATCCTTCAGTCCACTCTCGACGAAGCTCTTAACCTCGTTGAACCGAAAATCCGGCACCAAAAATTGAGAATTATTCTTATAAAGCTCGAGCAGCTTCCCCTGGTAAGCCGAGAGCCGAAAAAAATAATTCTCCTCGGACACCAGCTCCCCCGGCCGCCCGCACGTAGGACAATTCACCGGCTCCGGCGTATCGCTGATGTACAGATTGTCGTAAATGCAGTAGCGCCCTTCGTATTTCGCCTTGTAAATCGCCTCGGGGGAATGCTTCATCGTCCGCCGCACCAGGTTCTGCACCGCCCGCGCGTGTAGCGTCGAAGTCGTGCGGATAAAATGCGTGTACTCGATCCCCAGCAGCTTCCACAATTCCAAAAAGATTTTGCAGTTGCGGTCCACCAGTTCCGCCGG
>Ga0302326_10024944_pt1 | contig 12134 bp, 10 predicted proteins | sample Palsa_T0_3_FD_202264 | JGI IMG/M metagenome (GOLD analysis project Ga0302326, IMG submission 202264) | Peat permafrost microbial communities from Stordalen Mire near Abisko, Sweden - Palsa_T0_3 | ecosystem: Environmental > Terrestrial > Soil > Palsa > Peat permafrost | place: Sweden: Abisko...
CACCCTTTGACCGCCGTCATCCTGAGGAGGCTGCGAAGCAGCCGTCTCGAAGGACGCTAAGTCATCGTCCAAGCCTCCCGTTTTCGTTCTCATCGTATATAACCGGGCGAAAGCAATGGCCGAGGTGAGACGGTGGCGGAAGTCGAACGCGAGCGGATGGAATACGATGTGGTGATCGTCGGCGCCGGGCCGGCGGGGCTTGCCGCGTCGATCCGCCTGAAGCAGCTTGCCGCGGCGGCTGGCAGCGAAATCGGTGTCTGCGTCATCGAAAAAGGCTCCGAGGTCGGCGCGCATATCCTCTCAGGCGCGGTGTTCGAGCCGCGCGCGCTCAACGAGCTGATCCCGGATTGGAAAGAACGCGGCGCGCCGCTCAACACGCCGGCGATCGACGACCGGTTTCTGCTGCTCACCGAGCGGCGGTCATACCGCCTGCCGACCCCGCCGCAGATGCACAATCACGGCAATTACATCATCAGCCTCGGCAATCTGTGCCGCTGGTTGGCGACTCAGGCCGAGGAGCTGGGGGTCGAGATTTATCCCGGGTTTGCGGCGGCCGAGGTTTTGTACGATGACGATGGCCGGGTTTGCGGTGTCGCCACCGGCGATATGGGCATCGGCAAGGACGGGCAGCCGACCGCGAGCTACACGCCGGGGGTCGAATTGCGCGGCCGCGAGACGCTGTTCGCCGAGGGCGCGCGCGGCTCGTTGACCAAGATGCTGGTCGAGCGTTTCCATCTGCGTGACGGCTGCGACCCACAGACCTACGCGATCGGCCTCAAGGAATTATGGGAGATCGATCCGGCGAAGCACCGGCCGGGGCTCGTTGTGCATACGGTCGGCTGGCCGCTCGACAACCGCACCTATGGCGGCTCGTTTCTCTATCATCTTGAGGGCGGACAGGTGTCGGTCGGGTTTGTGATCGGGCTCGATTACGAAAACCCGTATCTCAGTCCCTTTGAAGAATTCCAACGCTTCAAGACCCACCCGGCGATCCGCGGCTTCTTCGAAGGCGGGCGGCGCATCGCTTACGGAGCCCGCGCTTTGAACGAAGGCGGTTTCCAGTCGATCCCGCGCCTCGATTTTCCGGGTGGGGCGCTCACCGGCTGCGCCGCTGGGTTCGTCAACGTGCCGAAGATCAAGGGCAGCCACACGGCGATGAAATCAGGCATGGTCGCGGCCGAGGCGGTGTTCGCGCGGCTCGGCGGTGACGAGCGTGCGAGCGTGCGGGCCGCGCTCGAGCGGAGCTGGGTGTGGGACGAGCTCTACCGCGTGCGCAATATCCGCCCAAGTTTCCGCATGGGGATGTGGGCCGGGCTCGCCTATTCGGCGCTCGACACCTATCTGTTTCGCGGCAAGGCGCCGTGGACCTTGCACAACCATGCCGATTACGACCGGCTCGCCCGTGCCGACGCGGTGCCGCCGATCGCTTATCCGCGGCCCGACGGCAAAATCAGTTTCGATCGGCTGTCCTCGGTGTTTATCTCCAACACCAACCATGAGGAGGGCCAGCCCGCCCATCTCAAATTGCGCGACCCGGAAAAGGCGATTTCAATTAATTACCGTCTCTACGATTCGCCCGAACAGCGCTATTGTCCGGCCGGAGTCTATGAAATCGTCGATGATGGCCCTGGGGGCGGCCCTGGGAACGGGACGAGCGGCAGCAAGCGGCTACAGATCAACGCGCAGAACTGTGTCCACTGCAAGACCTGCGACATTAAAGACCCGGAACAGAATATCGATTGGGTAGTACCAGAAGGCGGCGGCGGTCCCAACTACCCGAACATGTAAAGGGTACCGCCGCAAGTAGCAGGATGCGGATGGCGGCGATGGCATTTGCGATCGGGCGATTTTACCATGGCGGCTGTCTCCGGCTTGCGGCGCTGGCGGCAGCCGGGCTCTGTACGCTTCCCGCGATCGCCGCGACACCGCCGGCGGCGATCGAAGGAAAACCGCCACCCAAAGCCGCCGCGCATCTCTACGGCACTTACCTCGCCGGCCGCCATGCCGAACAATTGCGCGACTATCCCGCGGCGATTGCTTGGTTCGATAAGGCGATCACCGCCGATCCCAACTCGCCGGAGTTGATCAGCCGCACCTTTCTAATGGCGGTCGGCGCGGGGGATTTCGACCGCGCCCGGGTGTTGGCGGACGAGGAATTGAAGCTCGACCCCAGCGACGCTCTTGCCGAGCTCGTCCTGATCATCGATCGCCTCAAGGCCGGCGACGCCGGCGGCGCGGTCAAGCAGGCCGCGGCGCTGCCGCAAGACGGCGTGCATCGCTTTGTCGCGCCCTTGGCACTCGCCTGGACGCATATGGCCGCGGGCGATCTCCCTGGCGCCGATACCGCGCTGCAGCAGCTCGACAAGTTCAACGGGTTTCAGCCGCTGAAGAATTTTCAGCTCGGCCTGCTCTACGATTTCGCGGGACAGGCCGACAAGGCCGAGGGCTATTACGAAAAGACACTGGGGGACAATCAGCAGCTCAATTGGCGGCTGACCGACGCCATCGCTAATTTCTACGAACGCCACGGCAAAGCCGATAAGGCGAAGGCGCTCTACCAGAAATTCATCGAGCAGAACATCGGGAGCGAGATCGCCCAGACGGTGCTCGCTGCGCGCCCCCCCGGCGTACCGAAACCGCTAATCGGCTCGGCCAGCGAAGGGCTCGCCGAAGCTATGTTTGATCTCGCGAGCGTTTTGAATCAGAGCGAGACGATCGATCTGGCTCTGGTCTACGACCGGTTCGCGCTGGCCTTGCAGTCCAATTTTCGGCTCGCACAATTGCTGCTCGCCGATGTTTTGACGACGCAGGACAAGCCCGAGCAAAGCCTTGCCGTGCTCGAGCAGATCCCGCGCAATTCGCCCTATTCCTGGTCCGCGCGCCTTCGTGTCGCCGCCGCTCTCGAAACGCTCGATCGCACCGACGAGGCGATAACCCAATTGAAGGAGATGGCCGCGGAGTCGCCAAAGACGATCGGCGCCGATGTGCAACTCGGCGATGTGCTGCGCAACAAAAAACGGTTTGCCGAGGCGGCCGCCGCCTATAACGAGGCGCTCGACCGCGCCGCTGCGGAGAATTTGCCCGACCGTTGGGCGCTGTTCTACGACCGCGGCGTCTCTTCCGAGCGCGCCGGTAACTGGAAGAAAGCAGAAGCCGATCTCGAACACGCGCTCGAGCTGAAACCCGATCAGCCGCTGATCCTCAATTATCTCGGCTATTCCTGGGTCGATAAGGGCGAAAAGCTCGATCAGGGCCTAAAAATGGTCGAGAAGGCGGTCGAGCTGCGCCCCGAGGACGGCTACATCGTGGACAGCCTCGGTTGGGCACATTATCGCATGGGCGACTACGCCGGCGCCGTTGAGTATCTCGAACGGGCGGTCGAACTGGTGCCTTCCGACTCGACCATCAACGATCATCTCGGCGACGCCTATTGGCGCAATGGCCGGTTGACCGAAGCGCGCTATCAGTGGCGCCGGGCGCTGCAGTTCGGGCCGGAAAAGGAAGACGTCCCGACGATCGAAGCCAAGCTCGATCACGGGCTCGCTCCAATTTCGCCGGCCTCATCGCCGTCGCCGTCGGTGCCGGCATCACCCACGGAGCGCGGCGGCTGAGCGTAACGCCATCCGGCGCGGCGTTCGCCGCGTTCGCCGCTGCCAAGATCAATCTTTATCTCCATGTCGTCGGTCGGCGCGGCGATGGCTATCATCTGCTCGACAGCCTCGTGGCGTTTGCGGATGTCGGCGATGAGATTATCGCGGCGCCCGCCGCGGCATTATCGCTCGATGTGGCAGGCCCGGAAGCCGAGGCGCTGACTGGGCTTGGCGAAGACAACCTCGTGCTGCGCGCCGCAAGGAGCCTCGCCGCGTATTACGGCATAGCTCCCAGTGCGGCGTTGCGCCTCGACAAGCACTTGCCGGTCGCTTCTGGGATCGGCGGGGGGTCAAGTGACGCGGCGGCGACGCTGCGCTCCCTCGCCGCGCTCTGGAACCTGCCGCTCGACGAGCCGACAGCGATGGCGATCGGCAGCGCGCTTGGCGCCGATGTTCCGGCCTGCGTTGCCGGCCGGCCGGTCTGGGTGAGCGGGATCGGCGAAATGCTCGACCCGGTGCCAAGACTGCCGCCGCTTGGCATCGTGCTTGCCAATCCACGGCGCGAACTGGCGACAGCTGCGGTATTCCGCGCGCGCCAAGGCCCCTTTACTACGACCGAAGTTTCGCGCGCCGCGCCGGCGGACGCGGCGGCGCTGATTACGTCTCTGCGGCACCGCCGTAACGACCTCACGGAAGCGGCGGTCGGGCTGGTGCCGGAAATCGGCTCGGTGCTCGATCGGCTGGCCGAGTTACCGCATGCCTATTTGGCGCGCATGAGTGGGAGTGGCGCGACTTGCTTCGCGCTCTTCTCCGATCGGGATGCGGCTGAACGCGCTGTCGCTATCCTGGCGGCGGATCAACCGCGATGGTGGGTAAGAGCCGGCGCGCTGCTCGCGGGCCCGGTGCCGCTCAGGCCGGCGGGGCCGACGCATCGAGCGCCGCCCCAATACTAGCGGCGAGGCCCTCGGCGCGCGCTTGATCCTTGTCGTTGAATTGCTGCATGAGGTCGGCGGCGCGGCTTTTGGCGTCGGCCTCGCCACGCTCGCCGGCGGCGCTGTACCAGGCGTAAGCGTCGATCAGCGAGCGATCGACCCCGTCGCCGCGTTCGTAGAGGATCGCGAGGTTAACCATCGCTGGCGCCGACCCTTGCTGGGCCGCACGCTGGTACCAGCGTGCGGCGGCGGCGAAATCTTGATTCGCCCCGCGCCCTTCGGCGTAGGCCAATGCCAGGTTGAATTGGGCGCCAGTATGATTTTGGTCGGCGGCGCTGCGGTACCAGTTGAGGGCTTCGGTTTCGTCCAGTGGAAGACCGAGCCCCCGCTCGTAGAGAACCCCGAGATTAAATTCGGCGGCGACATTACCCTGCGCCGCAGCCGCGCGAAACCACGAGGCAGCGCTGGCGTAATCCTGCACCAACCCGTCGCCGCGGGCGTAGAGCACCCCCGCGTCGTATTGGGCCGCGGCGTCGCCGGCCTTGGCCCGCGTCAGGTAAAACGCAGCACGCTCCACTGGCTCCATCGGCGGTGCGTTCGGCGCCATCGAGGGCAGGGTCGGCGCTGGAGCGGGTGGAGGCGCCGGCGGAGCTGCCTGCGCAACGCCAACGGCGTGATCGGACACGGCGGCTTGCTTGGGGCTGACGCCCACGCCCGCCAGCTTCGCGATCAAGGCGCCGCCAGCATAGGCCGCGAGGGCAATGAGGAGAGCGGCGAGAACGATCGTCCCGGACAGGCGTAGCAAATTTTCTGCACCGGCGAGGCGTGCGGTCAAATAGTCGATCCCGCGGGTAGGCTTCATGTGGACAAGCCGTGGCGCCGGTTTCGGCTTGGAGGCCTCAGCCTCTGCCGGCGGAATGGCGCTCGGTGGCGGTGGCTCGGATGGCTGCAGCGTCTCCGCCGGGGGTTTGCGTGGAATTCTGCGTCGCACCGCCGTCGTGGCCTGGCCGAGGCCATTGCTCATAGCCGCGATGGCGCTGTCCGATTTGGTGCGCAAGGCTGAGCTGGCCTGGCCGAACCGCGCGCCGAGTGACGGTAGCGGTTCCGGCAGCGTCACCGTGGAGGTCGGAGTGTAGATCGACGCCGGGAATGACCCGCGGTCCTCCTCGTAAAATGAAGAAAGTCGGGATGGAGATGCAGTGGCTTCAGCCGGCGTCAGGCTCGGCTCAGCAGCCGGCCTGAACTCGGGCAAGGACGCCGGTTCGGCCGTCGCGGCCGCGACGACCGTCGTCGCAGGGATCGCCGGCGGTGAGGGTTGCGGATGAGCCGCGCCCGGTTTGATCTTCAACAGTGCCGCGAGCGGCGTGATCTCCGATGTCACGGCCTGCGGCGCGCCCACCGGCTTCGTCGTCGGCAGCCTCGTAAAGCGGTGGGCGAGGCCAGGAATCGTATACTGCGTTTCGCTCGGGACGGCCGCCGGCCTGGCGAAATGGCGCAGAGCGTGGGTTAGCCCCGGTGCTGGGGCTAATGGCGGTTCCGGCGCCGATGGCGACTCTGGCGCCGGCGTGGGCGCGGCAGGCGCGGTGACCAGCGGCGCTTCTACACCGGGGTCGGCGGTGGTCGTGAAATCGACCCATTCGATGTCGCGCCAGCGTCGCTGCCCGACCCGTTGCGCGCGGGCGACGGCGCCCACGGTGCTTCGCCGCGCACGAGTCGCCGTCGCCCGGGGCATTGCCGCCTTCGGCGATTCGCGGCGTGATATCTCATCCCCCTGCTCGCTCGATCGCTTGTTGTTGTCGCGCAAGACGGTCGGGTCGCCGGGGGGAGGGGTTGTGTCAGGCATGACGGTCGACTTCCGTCTGGGCGCGAGAGCATTCAATGCTTTGCCTGTCTACGATGCAAGTCGTTCCGCGCAAAGCAATTTTGGCGATAGGCCTCCGCGACGCCCCACGGCGAGCCGAGCTGATCCCGGGCGCCAGGTTAGCCGGCCGGTCTCTGGTGTTGTTGCCGCGTCGCGAGGTTGTCGATAATTTGCCGCGTCCGGCGATGGCGGCGAAGCGGCCACTGGCCCCGCCGGACCGGTCCGGCAGGTCGGTGGGGCGTAGCCAAGTGGTAAGGCACCGGATTTTGATTCCGGCATACGGAGGTTCGAATCCTCCCGCCCCAGCCAGCTTTGAGTCGCGGCGCTGGGCGTGAGCAGGCATCGGCGCACCGAGGATTTCTTGTGGAAATGCACATCTCTTGCCGCCTGAACCCCACCAGGCCGCCGAAGCGACGAGACAGCCCAAGCCACGAAATCTGCGGCCGCAACGGGGTTTCAAGAATTAGGTGAATGATTTTCGCAATTGGGAACTCTTTGGCAAACACGGTGTTACTCTATTGTTGATCCTAAAAGGAGTAATCCCATGAAATATGGTCTTTTGTGGCTTCTCGGCGTGCCCATTCCTCTTTTGATCATTGGATTTTTGATTTTCCATTGATTGACTGGGCTGAATTGTCTTCCCATTCCGCAAAGAGAATTTTCATGACAACGAAATCAATCTTGATTCCCGCGGCATTGGCTATTGCGTTGGTGGTTGGTACGTCTTCCGCGCCGGTGCAAGCCGCGGGCTGCCTAGAAGGCGCTGCGGTCGGCGGAGCGGCAGGGCATCTTGCCGGGCACCATACCCTAGTCGGAGCAGGCGTCGGCTGTCTCATTGGGCGCCACGAGGCGAATAAGAACGAGCGCGATAATGCGTACAGGAACGAGCGTGAAGATGCGGCTCAAGAGCGAGAGTTCGGCGGCGGCGGAAGATGGTAGCCAGCCGTAAACTCCTCTGCGCGGCCCGTACAAGCGCCAGGTTTATGGTTAAATACCGTTAAAAACCTGCCTAGGGCCCGCGATGTGTACGACATGCCGCGAACGCGACCCCAAGCCGGCGACTGGCTGTCACGGAGGCCCACCCGGTCATATGTTCTTCCTGATGTGGCGGCAGGTCAGGTAGAGCCCCTGCCGGCCGCTAAACAGGTGCGGACGACATTGTGCGCTCCTGGCAACGCAGAGAACGGCGCGGCGCAAGCCATGACAGACATCCAGCGCCACATTGAGCAGCCGATCGGCCAGCGATAGGGGTTGCACCGGGTAGCCCAACTGCGCCCGCTCGGCTCCTCCGAGCCAAGTCGATCGCTTTTGCCGGCGCGCCGGCCATCCGTGCGCCCGAGATAGCGGATCGAAGTCGTCGGTTTTCGGCACCGGTCGCCAATGAACCGGCTCGCCATCGGCGCGCCCGAAACTCGACGATCCGAGGACGGGAACCGAATCGACCTGACGGAAAGGGTACTGCGTATCATCGAGTTCGAGAAATTCAAGGATACCGGAAATTTCTTGCAAGGGATCGGTCACCAGATCCTCGAAGCGGACGAGCCGGCAGCGGCGCGGGTCGGAACTGCCAATAAACGAGAGCAGGCGCCGAGCCGAGCGGCGCCAGGCCCGAATTGCGTCGTCGTAACCCCAGCCAAAACTCCTGCGGCCGGACTCAACGGTCTCGGGGCCGCTACGAACGAGGATTAGGATATGGGCATCTGGGAACAGGAGCGAGGCGGCGTTAATGCCTTCGATGGTCGGCGAACGCAGCAAGAGCCGGGCATCGGGCCTCGCCTCGTCTTGTGGGCCGGGATCGGCATGGTTCAGGAGCGCCGCGCCAACACTTTGGGCAAGCCGCGGCGTCCCACCCGAATGCTGCCGCCACCACGCGTCCCAACTATCGGTGACAGAGTCGCAAAAGCGGATCAGCAGCGCACTATTGGCAAGAAAAAAATCCTCGGGGATGCGCGATTGCCGGCAGCTCGGGTGCAGCGCAAGCAGCGCCGAGAGATAATTGGTTCCGCTTCGCGGCAAAGCCGAAAGGACGATAATTGGCCGGCGCGAGTGCGACGTCTCACCCGAAATCGGGCGATCGCCAAAGCCGTCCAGCGATCGCGCCAAGGGGTTGAAGAGTTCCGCGGACATTAACCTCTCGCACCGACGCCACAGGCCGCAAGACGATTATACGACCGCAAAGCGCGCACCATCGCCGCGCAATTCGCCATGAAACAAAAAAATTTGATCGGGTGGCCCTGTTGCCGCCGAGAGGCCGGCTATCGGATCGCGGCAGTTCGATCGCGGCTGCGGGAACGGCCGGAAGCGGCGCTACTTTGCCGGTAGCATTCCTAACGCCTCGGGATCACGGTCCCAGCCGATACGCGCCGTTCGGCAGCGGCGGCTCAAACGCCGAGAGAGAAAGTTTGCTCAGCAGCCGGCATCTGGGGAAAGTCGGTCTATTGCCGACTCGCGCACGGGGTTGAGACGCGGCGGGAGGGACGATGACGAAACCGGCTGTGCGACAACAACGGCCCGTGGGCCTGAGCCGCACTGCAGTGCCCGCCGTGCTGTTCGCCGGAGTGGTTCTAAACCACCTGGCGCCGCTCAGCCGATGGACCGAGTTCCGCTATCTGCTCCTGGCATTTGTCGCCGTTGTTTGGCTTACCGCGATTGTTCGTGGTCGGCTACGCAATGCTTTTCTGTCGGTTACATCAGTGTTGCTCTGCGTCATCGTCATCGAAGCCTATTGCGTCATCGTCTATCCGTCGCTGGTCGACATCGAGACGCCCGGCTACCGGGTGTCGCGACCGGTCACTGGCTGGGGACCTGAGCATCCTGGCGTCTTTCATCACACCAAACTCGACGGCGGGGGACATATCATCTTCGATACCGACTACACGATTGGTCCGCAACTGACGCGGCGGGTAATCTCCGCAACCGAGGGGCCGACGGTCGCTTTCTTCGGCGACTCGATGACATTCGGAATCGGCCTTTCCGACGATCAGACCCTCCCCCAGCAATTCGCCGATCAGACCGGCCGCCGTTTTCGGGTCTTCAATCTCGCGATTTCTGGCTTCGGCCCGCAACAATTTTTGCGTGTTTTGGAGACTGGCCTCTACGACAAGTTGCTGACACCGACGCAGCTCGTTATCTATCTGACCGCGCCCTGGCACGCCGAGCGGTCGGCCTGCCTGCGAGGGTTCATGTTCTTCGCGCCGCGCTACGAACTCGTCGACGGGAAGCCGCAATTCGAGGGGAGCTGTGGCGACACCTGGTCGAACCGCTTGCGGGCGCTGTTGTCGCTGACCCCCGTTACCAGCGGGTTTATCGAGCCGCTGCTGGGCCGCTCCGGACCGCAGGCGATGGACCTCTACGTCGCGATCTTGAAGCGCGCCGGGGAATTGGCGCGTGAGAAGTACGGGGCGCGAACCGCCATCCTGTACCTGCGCGATTCGGCTTACACCCGGCAGGCAGGCTCGAGTGATGCCGAGATCATGCAACAATTGCGGGATGACGGATTAACGGTCATCGACGCAACGCTCGATGGTGCGGCGTTTCCGGGCCAGCCGCTTTATATCCCCGGCGACGGTCACCCGACGGGTGTGGCGAACCATGCACGGGCGGCGCTGCTGGAGAAGAATCTCGACGAGCTGTTGGCGCCCTCCCGATAAGTGGGGCCGAATTTAATCAACGAGCGTCTCCCAGGCGTCCATGCGGTCGTTGTGCTGATCTAACCGTACGGCGGTCGACCTGTCGAAACGTTGCATCCATCCTGGCGCTCAGGGACGATGCTGTTCGTCTCGCCAGTCATTTGTTCGTTACGTTAGCGCTACCAGTCGGTCTAGTGGCGCCTTGACACTTCCGCGGCTAGGATAGCCATCATGAGGGGACGTTGGTGAGCGTGCTCGGCGCAGTTGGCCGGATGATCGACATTCTTTTGATGTCGGCATTGTTGGTGCAGGCGTTATTTGGCTATAGGGTCGTTCGCACACTCCTGCAGCATATTCGTTATCGCCGCGATGGGATGCGTCGCGAGCAAGAGATGCTGGCTTGGGCGCTTCCCGCTGACGAAGCGCTGCCGGCGGTTTTGGTGCAAATCCCAACCTTTAACGAGGGGGTCCTGGTCCGGCGAGTACTCCGCGCGGTCACCGCGCTCGATTGGCCTCGCGATCGCCTGGCGGTGCAGGTTCTCGATGACAGTACCGGCGAGAGTGCCGCGCTGACGCGGGCGGCGGTTGCCGAAAGCCAATCCCAAGGCCACAATATCACCCTATTGCAACGCTGCGACCGCGCTGGCTTTAAGGCCGGGGCACTCAAGCTTGGTCTCGCGGCGACCCACCAGCCGTTTATCGCGATATTTGATGCCGATTACATTCCACCGCCGGATTTTCTCCGCAAATGCTTGCGACCGCTCCTGGCGCAGACCGATCTGGCCTTTGCGCAGGCGCGTTGCGATTTCTTGAATGCGGCACAGAACTGGGTGACGCGCGCGCAGGAGGTCATTCTCGACAGCCATTATGCAGTCGAGCAGCCGACCCGGAGCTGGACTGGCGAGATCCTGCCCTTCAACGGAACATGCGGCGTCTGGCGCCGGCAGGCAATCGAGGCCGCCGGCGGTTGGCACGGTGACACGCTGACTGAGGACCTCGATCTCAGTTACCGCGCCCAGTTGGCAGGGTGGCGGGCGGTCTACCTGGCTTCCGTCGCCGTGCCGGGCGAACTGCCCGATTCGCTTAGGGTCTGGGAGCGACAGCAGCTGCGCTGGAACAAGGGCTTTGCTCAAACCGCCCGCAAGCTGCTTCCCGGAATTGTCGTCGGCAGCCATCTGCCCTGGCATGACCGGGCCGCCGCGATCCTTCATCTCGGCGGCTGCAGCTACGGTGTGCTGTTGGCAATCACGGTGGCCGGATGGGTACTCGACGCCGGGCTCGGCACGATCACTTATCCCATCGTGCTGCCGCTCGCGGGGTTTGGCCTTTTGGAGGCGATTGGTGGCGCTTTGGGCCTGGCGGTGGTCAGCCGGACGCTGCTCCAGTCGCTTGGGGCGAAACGGGCCACCGAAGGTCTGCTGCCGGTGACCAGGATCGCTCTGCGTACCATAGCCATGCACATCTATGCGGGAGCCATGACCGCGCGCGACGTCCTGCAGGGCGCGCGCGGTCATCACTCGGTATTTGGTCGCACCCCAAAAAGCGGCGCCGGCCTCGACAGCGACGATGCGAGTTCGGCGAGCCTGCCACTGTGACAGCCTTTTTTGACACAGGGCTATGAGCAGCGGCGAGCGCCGCCCGGGCGGTTGGAGCCGCGACTAAAAGGGGCTAGCGGCAACGGCGGTGAGGCGTTCTCGATCAATAGTCACGTTGAAGATGAAGCGCACTGGTGAAAACGCCTCGATCGATTTTGATTACCGGCGCCAGCAGCGGCATCGGCTCGGCGTTGGCCGAGCGATATGCCGCACCGCAAACACACCTCGCCCTGTGCGGCCGCGACCGGGCCCGCTTGGAAGCGGTATCCGACCGATGCCGCCAGCGCGGCGCGGTGGTGTTCGATGCCTGCCTTGACGTTACCGATGCGGCCGCGGTTGCAGCCTGGGTTCAGGCCGCCGAGGCCGCCGCGCCGCTCGATCTGATCATCGCCAATGCCGGAATCCAGGGTGGATTATGGCGTGGGGGCGCCGGCGAGACTCGCGACGAGGTCGACTGGGTGATGAGGGTCAACTTCGCCGGCATTTACAATACGATATACCCGGCGTTGCCGGCCATGCGCCAGCGG
>Ga0302326_10024945_pt1 | contig 12134 bp, 9 predicted proteins | sample Palsa_T0_3_FD_202264 | JGI IMG/M metagenome (GOLD analysis project Ga0302326, IMG submission 202264) | Peat permafrost microbial communities from Stordalen Mire near Abisko, Sweden - Palsa_T0_3 | ecosystem: Environmental > Terrestrial > Soil > Palsa > Peat permafrost | place: Sweden: Abisko...
CACGACGACGACCGCATCCATCAGCACGACCCCCACCACTGCCACCCGATGGACCCTCGACCCCGGCCACTCCGCCGTCGGCTTCTCGGTCCGTCACTTGATGATCACCAACGTCCGCGGCGAGTTCGAGAAGTTCCGGGCCGACGTGGCCTACGACGCCGCCCGCCCCGAAGCGGTGCGCATCGACGCGACGATCGACGTCGCCTCGCTGAGCACCCGCGAAGCGAAGCGCGACTCGGACCTCCGGAGCGCGCTCTTCTTCGACGTCGAGAACCACCCGGCGATGACCTTCGTCTCGAAGAGCGCGCGCGCGGCGGGCGACGGCAGCGTCGACGTGACCGGCGATCTCACGATCCGTGGGATCTCGCACGAGGTGACGCTGGCCATCCGCGACATCAGCGCCCCGCAGGTGGACATGCGCGGCAATACCCGCGTCGGCGCGACGGCGTCGACCAAGATCAAGCGCTCGGACTTCGGGATGACCTGGAACAAGGCGCTCGAGACGGGCGGAGTGGTGGTCGGCGACGTCGTCACGATCACGCTCGACGTCTCGCTCGTGAAGGCCCCCTAGAGCAACCGGCGGTCATCCCGGGCCATCGCGCCACCGACGAACCTCACCAGATGACCCATGGCGATGGCACACGACGCGCATGCTCACGGGAAGGGAGGGGGGACGGGGAGATGCGACCCTCATTGTTGGAAAACGTGTCCCCGGAGGTGCTCGCTCTACTGGACGAAATGGTGTCCTCCGAAGGCGTGCCCCGCTCGTTCGTGGTTTCCGCAGCGATCAAAGCCCTTTACCGCTCACTGGCGTGGCGATGAGTCGGCCTTTCCGCTGTCCTGCCGTCGCGAAAGAAAGAAGGAATCGTACTCGACATTCTGCTCCGCAATCGGCCAAGCGTCTGCATTTTGCCTCACGGTCGATCGGAGCGGGTGTCGCCGAGTCGCTGCATGACCCGCCAGGCACGCGCTGCCCTCGGGGCGCCCTTGCCGAGGATTCGATGCCAGCGCCCGCTCGGTGTCTCCTCGATCCGTTCCGGCCGCGCAAGCTCGGCGCAGATGGCCGCGGTGCACGCCTCGGCGAAGACGTCGGCGGCGATCGATTCGCGCGGTGCCTTCACCCTCACCTCGCCGAACGCGCCCGTCGCCATGGTGCCGGAGTCGTCGTTGACGACCAGCGCCGCATTCGGACGCATCGCACGACGCACGCTCGCGGAGTCCGCGCCGATCACCGCGAGGTCCAGGTAGCTGCAACGCACCACGTCCACCTCCCGGAGCACCATCGAGATCACCCTCGGGTCGCGGCCCGCCCAGTGGCGCAAGCTGCCCATCACGTCGAGCACGACGACGGTCCCGTCGCGCCGCGCTCCCCGGGCGGCCTTGCAGAACGCCGCCAGCCTCGACGTGACGGCCGAGAGCCCCGAGAGGAGCAGCACCTGGGATGCCCAGGAAGGAGGGATCTCGAGCTCCGGCGCCGTCGCTGGGTCGGAGACGACGCGCGACTGTCCGCCGGCGGCATCGACGACCACAAGCTCGGTGACGGGTGACCCGAGCTTCACGCCGCCGACGTTCATGCCGAGCGCCGCGATCTCGGCCAGCGACGCACGCCCGAAGCGGTCGTCTTCCAGCACGGTCGCGACTCCGACGCGAACCTGCGTCAGCGCGAGCATCCTCGCGACGTTGAGCAAGCCGGCGCTGACGGCCGATGCCGCAAGCCCGCGAGGGTCTCTCGCCGCCTTCCACAGAGGCTCACCCGCGCAGATGACGTCGAAGCTCTCGCGTCGCTGTGCGACGACCATGGGAACGGCGGTACCCATCGAGCCATCGTAATCCCGGTGAGATAGAGTGGCAGGCCTCACAGACAGAGGCCGAATGACTGAAAGCCCGATATGAAGGTCTGGCAACTCGACGGGTCGTTGGAAGCCACCGTCGACATGCAAGCCGTCAGCAGGGACGTCGAGTTGATGAGGCTCAGAAACGGGCAGCACGCGCTCAGCGCGGAGCAAGTCGCAGAGGCGTCGCCCGGGGCACCATCCGCCGCGGCTGACGTGCCCGCGTCGTCGTCCAGCGCGTCCGACCCCAGCAGTCCCACGAAGCTCGCGTCGGCGTCGTCGTCCGGCTCGTCCGCGTCGAAATCATTGCCCGCGTCGCCGCCGGATCCGAGGCTGCTTGCTTCTCCTGGCGATCTGCCATCGCTGCCTCCGTCACCCTCGCTCGGCGGCGGCGCCGCGTTGTCGCCGTCTCCCTCCGGGGACTCTCCGCTGAGCCCGAGGCCACAGGCGGACATCGCCGCGAGGAGCACGGCCACCCAGCCTGCCCGGCACATCGCGGTGGAGGTGGAGCTCACGATCTTGCCACGATACGAGCGTGCCCGAGGCACGCGCAAGACGGAGCCGCCGTTTTAGCTCGGGCAAGCGATGAGCGACCAGTGCGTCATCTACCCTTCTGAGCTTTCAGGGCAGTCCCGGGTCGTTCGCGAGCGCGTGCTCGTCGGCGAAACGATTCGCCCGACTGTATACTTGGAGGTTGTCATGAACGGTGTCCGAGCTGAGCGTGATGAGGAAGTGGCCTGGCTCGGCCTGGACTTGGATGCTCACCCAGCGATCCGGTAGAGAATAGGGCTCGTTCGGAGCTCTTCCGATCTGCCCGAGAAGGGTCCGTGCGCCATGGCACTGAAGGGCCCGCGTCAGCTGTTCAGCGCTGACGCCGTTTGGCGGAGCCACATACAGTTTGGCCCCGTTGACGCGCTCCTCGGCATTGTCGCCGCCCGTCATGATGTGCGTGTAGAGCGGCTCGACGTGCAGAACCTTGAGCGAACGAACGAGCTCGTCCTGCGACGTGGCGATTGCGTCGCACTGCAGGCGCTCGACGCCCGCCGCACGGGCTGCGGGCAGTGGTGCCGTCGAGCACGCCGCGGCTCCAATGAGCGAGACTGTAATGACAGTGCCTCTAAAACAGTTGCGCATGGGTCTTCTCCTTCGTTTCCGTCATGCGCGTGCCAAGCAACTTTCGTGACAACGTCGAGCCAGGCGACCTCTGGTAGCCTCGTCGAGCGGAACGCCATCGCATGTCTCCTCGGGTGCAGACCGTATCCGGCGTCGTCGAGGGCGAGGCCCGCACGCGGCACGTCGCGTTTCTCGGGATCCCATATGCCGCGCCCCCGACGGGTGCGCGAAGGTTCCTTGCCCCCGCGCCACCTTCGCCGTGGACGGGGGTCCGAGAGGCGCGCGCATTCGGTCCGTCGGCGATCCAGGGCGAGTCGTTTGCCCCGGGGTCGCGGGCAGAGGGCGCCACGAGCGAGGACTGCCTGTTCCTGAACGTTTACACTCCTGCGATCGACGCCGGCCGGCGGCCCGTGCTCGTGTTCATTCACGGCGGCGCGTTCATCGTCGGCTCGAGCAGTGCGCCCCTCTACGACGGCGGCCCGCTGGCGGTGTCGGGCGATCAGGTCGTCGTGACGTTCAACTACCGACTCGGCGTATTCGGATATCTCTGCCTCGGCGAGCCCGGCGAACGATGGGGCGCGACTCCCAACGCCGGCGCGCTCGATCAGATCGCGGCGCTCACCTGGGTCAAGACGCACATCGACCGGTTCGGCGGGGATCCGGGCAACGTGACGCTCTTCGGCGAGTCGGCCGGCGCCACGTCCGCGCTGCATTTGATGGCCGCGCCTTCGGCCCGCGGCCTGTTCCACCGTGTCATCGCCGAGAGCCCGTCGAACGCGCTCACCCTCCAGGAACCGGCGACCGGCGTGCGGCTCGCCGAAGAGATCTTGTCGCATCTCGGCTTGGCCCTCGCCGATTCGGAGAAGCTTCGTGACCTGCCGGCGGAAGCGCTCCGCGAGGCTCAGATCAAGGCTCGCAGGCGCCCGTCGGACTTGTTCGCGGTGTGTCCGGTGATCGATGGTCGCACCGTCCCCCGGCAACCTCGCGACGTGTTCGCGGAGGGTGGCGGCGCACGGGTTCCGCTCGTCATCGGCACGAATCGCGACGAATGGAACCTGTTCGAGCTCCCGACGCCGACGGACGCCGACCCGTTCCCCGCCCTCGTCAGCGAGCTCCAAGCGCGCGGGCTGCCGGCGCCTCCCGAGGCGATCCAGGGTCTGCTCGAGGACTACCGCAGATCGCGCCGAGAGCACGGCTTGCCGCACCACGATCGCGCGCTGTTTCGCGCCGTGCTCGGCGACCTTCGATTCCGGATCCCGAGCATTCGGTTCGCGGAGGCCCACGCCGAGCGCGGTCTGCCGACGTATGCCTACTTGTTCACGTACGAGTCGCCGGCCCTCCGCGGTGCACTGGGCGCCTGCCACGCGCTCGAGCTCCCGTTCGTCTTCGGCACGCTCGACGCTCCGCTTCAGGATCGGTTCGCGGGGAAGGGCGAGCGTGTGGAGGCGCTCTCGAAATCGATGATGCAATCGTGGACCGCGTTCGCCCGGAGCGGCAACCCCGGCGGCCACATCCCCGAGGGCGCCTGGCCGCCGTTCGATGCGAGCGAGCGCTTGACGCGGATCTTCGACCTCACGATGCGGACGGAGGGTGCGCCGTTGGATGCTGAGCGGCGCGCGTGGACTCGCGCGTAGGCGTCACGGCTCCGGATACGTGTCGTTGGCGCGATCGACGACGTAGGCCCGCACGAGCTCCGCGAGGTCGGGCGTCAGCGTCGACGCGAAGCTCACCATCCCGTTCTTCGCGTGCGAGCCGTCGAGGACGACGCTTCGCCATGCTTCGGGAGACCCGAGCTCGCCTACCCATCGCAGGTCGGGCAAGACGCCGCCTCCGACCGCGGAGTCGCCGTGGCACACGAAGCAGTAGCCCTCGTAGAGCAGCTTGCCGACCGGCAGTGTCTTCGCGCTCGCGAATCGCGCGGGCGGCTTGGCCGGGGGAGGCGCAGGCGTGACGGCAGGCAGCGCCGCGGTACCCCCGATGCGGAACGCGAGAACGCGGCTATGGCCCGGCACGATGGCGCCCTTGCGCGCGGCCTCGCCCGCGGCGAGCGGGAACGACCCTCCGGACCCGACGACCACCGCCACGTATTGTTGCCCGCCGACCGAGTACGCGATCGGCGCGGCGACGACTCCCGTCTGCGCCGGAAACGACCAGAGCTTCTCGCCCTTGTCGGCCGAGTAGGCGTTGAACTGTCCGGCCGAGTTGCCCTGGAAAACCAGGCCGCCCGCGGTCGAAAGGACCCCGCCGTTCCACGCACCGGGCTGCTCGACTCGCCAGACCTCCTTCTGCGTCGCGGGATCCCATGCTTTCAGGTAGCCGCGGACCGAGCCGAGGAACTGCGCCTTCACCTTTGGGTCGGTCGGCAAGCCAAGGAGCTCGGGGTCGATGCCGATGTTCCAGCCGTGCGGATTGGGTGTGAAGGTCTTGGGGTCCCCGTAGAGGAAGGGGACGTCGTGCACCGGGATGTAGACGAGGTGCGTCCGGGGACTGAAGCTCATTGGCTGCCAGTTGTGCGCACCGAAGGGGCCGGGCATCGCAAACCACGGCTTGTGCGTCTCGCCGTATTGGGCGGCAGGGTTCAGCTGAGGCCGGCCGCTCTTCGGATCGACGCCGCCCGCCCAGTTGACCGCCGAGTAGGGTTGCGCGGACACGAGCTTGCCGGTCACGCGATCGAGGACATAGAAGAAGCCGTTTTTCGGCGCCTGCATGAGCACCTTGCGCGGCTGACCCTCGAGCGTGAGGTCTGCGAGCACGATGTGCTGGGTCGCGGTGTAGTCCCAGGATTCGCCGGGCGTCGTCTGGAAGTGCCATACGTACTCGCCTGTGTCGGGCCTGAGCGCGACGATCGACGACAGGAACAGGTTGTCGCCACCGCCGGGGCTTCGCAGCCGCTGGTTCCACGGTGAGCCATTGCCGACGCCGATGTAGAGCAGATCGAGCTCCGGGTCGTAGGCCATCGAATCCCAAACCGTGCCGCCTCCCCCGAGCTTCCACCACTCGCCCTTCCACGTCGCGGCGGCCTCCTTGAGGATCGGGGCCTCGAAGGGCTGCGATGGGTCGCCGGGCACGGTGTAGAAGCGCCAGACCTGACGGCCCGTTTCCGCGTCGTAGGCCGACACGTATCCCCGCACGCCGTACTCGGCGCCGCCGTTGCCGATGAGGACTTTGCCCTTCACGATCCGCGGTGCGCCCGTGATGGTGTAGCTCTTGGTCTGGTCGACGGTGACCACGGACCACGCCTCTTTCCCCGTGGCTGCGTCGAGCGCGACCAGGCGCCCGTCGAGCGTGCCCGCATACACGCGGCCCTTCCATACGGCGACGCCGCGGTTGACGACGTCGCAGCATGCCTTGACGCCGACCTCGCCCGGCACTTGAGGGTCGTATTGCCAGAGGAGCTTGCCCGTCGCCGCGTCGATCGCCTGCACCTTGCTCCACGCGCTCGTCGAATAAAGAACGCCGTCGACGGCCAGCGGTGTGGCTTCCTGGCCGCGGTTGGTGTCGAGGTCGAGCGACCAGGCGAGGGCCAGGGTGCCCACGTTCGAGGTCGTGATCTGCGCGAGCGGCGAGAAGCGCTGCTCGTCGTAGGTTCGGCCGTGGGATAGCCAGTTGTCGGCGTCCTTGTCCGCTGCAGTGAGCCGGGTTGCGTCGACTGGAGCTGGCGTGGGCGGCGTTGATTCTTCCTTTTTTGGCGCGGGCGCCTTGCTGCACGCGGCAAGGCCGATGAGCGCCAGAAGAGAAAGACCAGGGACGGCAAGGCGCATGATCGGCTCCAGTTGTCGAGAGGCGCCGGCAGGGTGCACGAGCAAAGCGGGGAAACCAATAGCTGTTTGTTCGGCCTTGCGTCGCTACCCTTTCGCAACCCGGGCTGTGCTACTGCGCGACGCAGTTGTCGACCATCGCCCACCAGAGGAGGGCGGCGAGCACCGTCGCTCCGTCCGGGGATGGGTTGACGTGATCCGAGGCGCTATCGAGGTAATCCCCCGTGTGCCCCTGGAAGGCGGGGCGCGTGTCGACGAACACGCACTCTGGACCGAGCGCGTTGCCCGTGCACGTGTACACCTCTTGCGAGGAGACGAACGTCGTCCCGCAGCACGCCTTTTCGACGAGCTCGTAACCGTAGTCGAGTGTGTCGTTGATCGCCGGGGCCGGCGTCGGCAGCCATCCGCCGCCCGCCGGATCGAAGTGCGGATAGGAGAAGAGGACGACGTGCTTCACGCCCCGGCTTGCCATCGTCGTGCCGAGGTTCGAGACGGCGTCGGCCACGCCTTGCACCGTCGTCGAGCAGCTCGTGTTGTCCGGAGCGGCCGACGTCGCGCAGGTGCTGTTCGCGAGCAGATCGGTGATGCCGCCGACCATGATGACGGTGTCGATGTCGGCGGGATCCGTGACGGCGCGGTCCGTCAGCGCCTCCTCGGTGAACTGATACGGGATGTTGGCCTGCGACGTGCCGCCGACCATCGATGCTCCGCCCGTGTAGTAGTGCCGGTAGGTCGCGTTGGCGGGCAACGCCCCGGCGCCCTGCGCGTCCGTGAAGAGGTCGAGCGCGGCGTTGCTGAGGGCGGGGTCGAGGTACGAGTCGCCGATCATCACGACCTGATTCGGCGTCACCGACCCCCTGCGGCAAACCTGGCCGCCGAGCCCAGAGATCGACAGCGGGCTGCTGGATCCCGAGGGCTCCGTACCCGGCCCGCACCCAACGAGCCATGCAAGGGCTCCAATGACGAGGGATGAGACTTGCTTCACTCGGCGCACATTATGTGGCGCTCCATCGGGGCGACCATGACGGCCGCGCTCACTGTTCGGCTGTACGGGCTCACGTCTGACCCCTCGAAACGCCCGCGAAATGGGGCGACGAGGACGCTATTGACGGTTCGTTGCCGCCCGTGATTCCGTTTGCGCTGTATCCATGGCATGGGCGGTGCGAGGAAAAGAGTCGCGTCTTTCCGCGCGATTCGTGTGGATCTTCGCCCGTGTGAGTCGCCACAGCGCCGAGGCGCAGGAGCTCCTCGCCCGGGAGAACATCGGCGTGGCCGAGTACTTCAACCCGGAGACCCGCGTCGGCCACCGCCTCATGATGGAATTGCTCCGGCTGAGCGTCGACGGGGGCGACCCGGAGATCGGGCTAAGGGCGGGCGCGGCCCTGCAGCCCGGCGACTTCGCGATCCTGGAGTACGCGGCGCGCAGCTGCTCCACGCTCCGGGATGCGATCGGTTGCTTCGCCCGCTACCTCTCCCTGCTCAACGAGGCCGCGGAGCTCTCGCTCGTCGAAGAGGGCGGGCGCGCGACGCTGCAACATCGGGTGACCGACGGCGTGCAGCAGTTGCCCGCTGCCAATGACTTCACGATGGCCGCAGCCGACGCGTTCGCGAAGGCCTACTGCCATGTTTACCGGCCTCCCCTCGAAGTGCACTTCATGCATCCGGAGCCGGCGCACCGCGCGGCCTACGACGCGGTCTTTCGGACGACGGTGAGGTTCGGGGCTCCATGCAACGCCTTCGTCCTCACTCGCGCGCACCTCGACACGACGTTGACGCGCAGCGACCCGGGAGCGCGCTCCGAGTACGAGAAACACGCCGAGGAGCTGCTGTCGCGAGTTCGTGAAAGCGCGGGCACCGCCGCGGCCGTGCGCCGGGAGCTGCTCGCGAACCTCCGCACGGGCGGGGGCACCATGGCGACCACGGCACGCCGGCTCGCCATGAGCGTCGCCACGCTCCGTCGCCGGCTGCAGGCCGAGAGCACGACGTACGCCGCCGTCCTCGATGCCGTGCGCTACGACCTCTCGAGGAAGTACCTGCTGGATCCCGGGGTCACGACGAGCGACGTCGCCTTCCTGCTCGGTTTTCGAGACGTTTCGTCGTTCTCCAAGGCCTTCAAGCGATGGACCAAGGGCATCAGCCCGGTGGAGTTTCGTCAGCGTCGACGGGGTACGGCCGCGTGAGCCGCGCGGCACGAGCCTCGGCACGGTCACGGCCCGATCTGTTCGACCTGCCCGGCGACGATGTCGCCCATCCATTGCGCGAGCGTCGGCTGTCCCGGACCGGCGAGCGGCTCGTAAAGCGCGGCCGGAAGATGTGCTCGTGCAGCGTGTCGATCGTACCGTTCGAGTCCGACGCGTCCGGGTCTCCCGTTCCGATGAAGTAGGACGAGATGCGGTCGGTGCAGAGGTACGTCGAGCGCAGGTTCATCAAACCCTCGTCGTACTGATCGCCGGTGAACCCCGGCACGTCGGAGCCCTGGAGTCCCAGCGTCGTCAGCAGGTTCGGGTCGGTGTCCGAGCAGTTGTCCGTCCCTGCCGCGAGAAACAGGCGGATGACCTGATCGTGGATGCTCGAGACGAGCCCGAAGTGGCCGTGAGGGTACTTTTGCAGCCAGTAAGGCACGATGTTCGTGAATCCGCCGTCCGGGTCCGAGCACTCCGCGCAGTCCGACGGCAGCGCCGCCTCGAGGCCCCAGAGGTTGTTCGACAGGGCCTGCAGGCACGGCGTGATGTCCTGCGTTCCCGTGAAGGGCGGGAAAGAATCGTCGATCAACGTCACGGGGACGCTGCCGAACGAATCCTGCACCAGACCGAAATTCAACCCCGCGCCGATGCCGCCCGCGCTCGATCCCGTCAAGACCACCTGAGCCACGGTCTTGAACGTCGGCACGATACGGCTGATGAAGAGCTGCATGTTCAGAGCGCCGACGAAGCGCTGCGTCGTCGCCACTCCGAGGTCGTTCGGGATGCTTGCCGTCGGGTTCGTCCCGATATGGGCGTCGCCGGTGCAATAGGGGATGTAGATCTGGTTCCAGTTCAAGAACGGGTTCGCCGCGTTCGTGGTGTCGAAGATCCCGGTAGTGTACGGCGCCTGCAGGCCCGAGACGGTCGTGAGCGATCCGCTGAACGACTCTCCGTTCAAGTCGCCGCCCGGAAAGACCTGGTTCATGTTGGCCGGATTGTGGTCGCAGAAGTGCGGGCTGATGCACACGCCTCCGCCTTCCAGGTAGATCATCAGCTTGTTGACCGACCCGTACCGAACGTAGATGCCGAGGGGGGAGCCGTCGCGGCACATCGCCCCCGGGAAGTTGTAATAGTTCCAGCCCGCGGGGGCGCCCATGCCCGCGTCGGCGCCCGGCACGGGGTCGTTCTCGCTCCGGCTGAACGGCGTGCCTTGCGCGAGGCCGGGTGGTGCCAGGTTCACGAACGACGTCTGCGTCGTGACCAAAGGCGAACACGTCGCGTCGCTCGACCCGCCGCCGTCGTCATCGGTCGTCGCGTCCGCGCCGCCATCGTCGCCAAGACCGCCGCCGGACCCGGTCGAGCCACTGGAGCCGCTGGAGCCGTTGCTCCCGCCGGATCCCGTCGAACCGCTCGATCCGTTGCTCCCACCCGACCCGCCGCCCCCACCCGAGCCGGACGACCCGGCGCCGGTGCCGCTCTGCGAGATCGGAGTTTCCGGCGAGGACGCGCAGCTCTGGATTGGGTAGATCGCGACGGTAGCGATCGCTAAGAGGCGGCGAAGCGTCATCGTCAACGAGGGCCTTTCGTGGCTCTCGGAGGTGCCGAGAGCGCGAGGGGCCACACCGTATTGCTACGTTTTCGCACCCGCCATGCCGGGTCGTAGGTTGAGCTACGAGGACGGATATCTGAGCGCGCAGGCCATGGTGCGAACGTTGGCGTCGATTTTTTTTCACGATAAGACGCGCGGTCGTCCGGTTCTAACGTCTCGGCGATGCCCACGATGCGGTCGCGAGCTTCGTGTACGACAGCGACGCGCCGGTCTTGCAGGCGGCGCCCTGACCAGCCTTCAGCGCGCTCACTTCCGTCACGAGCGCGTCGATCTGGCGCTGCTTGGCGGCCATCTCCAGGTCCGTAAAGCCGCAGCCGGCGAGCATGGCGCCCGCGCCGACCATCACGAGCCACGCGGTCCATCCGACCTTCACTCTTGTCTGCCTCATCATCTGGAGGTCGACCTTCGCTCGCCCGGCGCGAATGGCAAACTATCTGCCGAACTCGGAGGCGCGGACCGCCGCAGCTCGGAGCGAATCGCAAGCAGGGGCGTTCAAGGGCGCGCGCTCCCGGGGATCGCGGGCCGTATCGAAGCACGCCCACGCGCCGGGCGCGCCGACGAGAACGAGATCGTCTCGCGTGGCACCGAATCTGGCATCGTCGGGCTCCCAAACGCTCGTGGCGGTCGCGAGCAGCGCCGTCGGTCCAGGTCCCGACGGGCGAGCGCGAAGCAAGGAGCGGCCGGTCACCAGAGACGCGAGCGGCAACATTCCGCGAGCGTCCTCGAGGCCGAGGAGGTCGACGATCGTCTCGTGGACATCCTGGATGTACGTTCGCACCCCGGCGTAAGATCGCAGCGCCGCAACTCGCTCCTCGTCAATCGCGCGACGGCCCGCGGCGATCCAGCCGGGAACCCGGAGCTCTTCGTCGAAGAGCGAATGGTTGTGATAGAGGCCTCCGTGCTCGCGGAACTGCTCACCGTGGTCGGACAGGAACACGACGACGGTGTCGTCCCAGGACGCGAGACGGCGCACCTCGCGGAGGAAGGCGGTGACCGTTCGCTCCTGCAGAAGCACGGCGTTCCGGTAGTGGTTGTGGAACGCGCCGACGTCGCCGAGCGGGTCGGTCGAATGCGGAGCGAAAGGCTCGAGCGCCGGGTCGACGCGATACGGGGCGTGCGTGTTCGAAAGGTGCAAGACCGCGAAGTACGGCGTCGTCGGATCGAGGGCCCGGATGAACTGGAGCATCTCTTCGGTCGCCCGCTCGTCCGGCGCGCCGAGCTGCTCCTGCCCCATCCCGCCGAGCTCGGTCGCGGTGATTGTCACGTCGATGCCCGCGCGGCGAACGAAGGTGCCGAAGTCTTCGTACCTCGGGTTTTGCGAAGTCACGTAGGCGGTCCGATAGCCGACGGCGCGGGCGATCTCCCACAGGACGGGCGCAGAGTGCGCTGCGCTGAAGGCGGCATCGGGTACGAGCCCGGTCCAGAGAACCATGCATGCACTGAACGTGTTGGGGGTCTGGGACGTCAGCTTGCCGAGCGGCATCCGGTCGGGCACGACCTCGTCGAGAAAGTGAGCGCGGCATACGGGCGGTGGATCGGAGCAGAGCGCGTCGGCGCGAACGCTCTCGGTGAGCACGACGACCACGTTGGGTCGATGGAAACTCTCGAGCGGCGGCAGGGGGGCCGGCGTTCGCAGCGA
>Ga0302326_10024947_pt1 | contig 12134 bp, 10 predicted proteins | sample Palsa_T0_3_FD_202264 | JGI IMG/M metagenome (GOLD analysis project Ga0302326, IMG submission 202264) | Peat permafrost microbial communities from Stordalen Mire near Abisko, Sweden - Palsa_T0_3 | ecosystem: Environmental > Terrestrial > Soil > Palsa > Peat permafrost | place: Sweden: Abisko...
GGGATATGTGTGGGTATCTTTCATCGTTTGATCCTCGCTAGCGCTTCTCGCGGGAGTAGAACATTCAGCCCAAAAAGAGACGGGGTACTTCCATAATCCCGCACGTTGAATGTCACCACGGCTGCGGCGTTGCCGTTCACGGCCGCCTCCAAAAATATCTCCACCTGCCTGAGGGAAAGTCCTGCTGCCATGTGGTGTGATGTCTACAGAAATTCGTGGTGGCCTTGCCGCCCACAGCGGGAGGCAGCTTTTGGCCGTCGTCGTCCGCCTTCGGACGCAAGGCTCGCCATCACTCAACGTCTGAAAACTGCGACGAGGTATTGGAAAAATTTGCGTAGATCTGCGCATTTCCCCTTTTGGTAATCCAGCCAATTGGCATCTCTGCCTACAAATTAAGGTAGCGTTTCAATGCCCGCCGCATTGGCTGCTCGGTTCAAGGCAACGTCCCTGGAAGCGAGCGGCAGGCCTCTGCGCAAAGATAGCTCGAGATAGGTCGCATCGTACGCTGAAAGCGAATATTTTTGCGCCAACTCCGACGTCTGGCCGAGTGCAAAGCGCGAGCACTCGTCATCCACAATTGGACATAGTTGGATCAGGTGCTGCCGCGCTTGATCATACTGTTTGGGATTGATTCTTCTCCGGCGAAGTAGAACCAACAAAGCGTTCGCGACCTCAAACATCCAGAGCGCCGGCACGTAGAACTGTGCGTCTGAGTCCACTCGCTGCAGGAGTTCCGCACTCGCCTTGTTCGATTGTTCCAGCACAACCCATGCGATGCCGACGGACGAGTCGGCAACGAAGTCCTTGCTCAAGGACGTCCCTCATTGATGGCGTCCCTGATTTCCTTATCAGTGATTGGCTTGGAGCGGTTGCGTTTTGCAATTTCCTGCTGCAGCGTCCGAAGCCCCTGTACGGCGGCCCGAACCTGCGTGAGACGGCGGTCCCCTTCGGGAACTATACGTGCTACAGGCTTATCGTGCTTGGTGATGACGATCTCCTCCCCGCGCGAAACGCGCTCAAGCAGCTCTCCAAAACGCGTTTTTGCCTCGAAAGCGGTGATGGTGGCCATTCATCTCAGAGTAGCAGAATTAACTAGTCAATGACTAGTCAAACTATCTCGGCCCTTCGTGGGAGGTTAATGCGCCCTTTCCAAATACTTCCCCGTAGAAGCATCCACGAAAATAGAATAGTCGCTCGAACTTACTGAATCGCCCCAGACCACGCGCCAGGTGAGGTCGGGAAAACGGCGGGTCTGTTCCAGCAGGTAGGTGATGGGCTTGTCGGGATTCTTCTTGATATAGTCCGCGCTCTTCTCCGCGGCCACATCATAGGCTTGATCGGTGTCGGTCTTAATGGCTGCGATGGGAAACGGAAAGGCTCCGCCCTGAGAACCACCCGAGTAACCCTCTTCCAGCCCGGCGAAAACGCCCTGATGCAGATTCCCTTCTGCTTCCACAATCGAGTAAGTGAAGGTCTTCGACTTTCCCAGCGATTGCGATACGAAGATGGCTTCCCAGGCGTCTGCCTTGCCCTTTTCGGGTTTAGCCGAAAGGCGGATGCTTCGCAGCCGCAACGGGGCTGCATCCAGCACCCAACTGCGCGCCATCGGATACATTTTCTGGAATGCTTGCCGGCCGGTTACGGGCTCCGGCGGTTTCGCGGGTTCCTTGGCTTGCTCGGATTTCGGCGCGTCGGAACAAGCGGAAAGCACGGCTAAAAGCGGCAGCACGAGCAGGAGCGGGGTTTTTCTCATCCCTTACATTCTGCCATGAACGCGAACTTTTTCTCACGCCCCACTCGTGCGCGATTCAACAGTCGACGCTATCGGTATGTTCGGGCCCACCCAGTTATCTCGCAACGCTCCGTTGCGGTCGCGGTTCAGTTGGCCGTGTGCATGATAAACTTAGGCGTCGCGTCCACGACCAGTAACTGGAGTTCCGCGCCGTGCGACAAACTTTACTTCTCGCCATAATTATCCTGCTTCCGTGCCTGTCGGCCCAGACCCTCACCACGCACACCTACGGAGGTTCCGGCTCGGATGCCGCAAATGCAGTAACTACAGACTCAGCGGGCAACGTATATGTCGCCGGCACCACCACTTCATTCGACTTACCGCTGCTCCACCCCGCTCAATCCCAGAACACCGGCACCCAGCTTCTCTTCAGCACCAATGCCGGCTTTACCTGGAAACCGCTGGGGAACCTGCCCAACGCGTATATGCCGTACCAGCTTCCCCAACCGATGCCCATCGCAGTGGATCCCACAAATCCAGACGTCTTCTATCTAAGCTCCAATGGCTTGGTTTTAAAAACCACGGACGGTGGCCAGCACTTCTCCTCCACGATGTTGCTTCCGGCCGGTTACACGGTACTGACTACGATATTGATCGATCCTTCCAACCCGTCCACGCTCTATTCGACAACAGGCATACCCGGCGGAATATTCAAGAGCACCGATGGCGGCGCCACTTGGTCCGGCGCGATCCTTGGACTGTCCGCCGACCCCATCGGCCCGATGGCGATAGATCCTTTCCACACCCAATCGCTTTGGGTCACCGTGAACGGCAACGGATTCATGTCCACCGATGGAGCCAACTCCTGGTCGCCAGTGTCTTTGCCCGCGCCCGCCGCAAACGGCAGCGTCATCGAGTTTGTTTTCGACTCAGTGAAATCAGGCACGCTCTATGCGGCCGGCCAGCAGAACGGCTCCGCGCCCTACTTGCTGAAGAGTACGGACGGAGGCGCGCAGTGGTCCGAAGTGAGCGCTCCCTTCCAAGAATTTGGACTACTTGTAGCCGACCCGATCCGCGCCGGGTACCTCTATGAACTGTCGGCAACGGGGTATCCGATCGTGTCCGCCATTTTCTATCGCAGCACGAATGGCGGCGCCACATGGCAATCCTTCCCGTTTCCCGGAGGCTACGTGAGCGCCATGGCCCTGGATCCCGGAAATCCGAACATCATAATTGCCGGATCCTATCGAAGCAACAACGGCGGCCAGACCTGGTCGCCCACTATGGTCTCCCGCGACATTCAAATGACCTTCGCGCCCACCGGCAAAGATCTGGTGTATGCAAGTGGACCGCTGACGTCGGACGTCTTCCTGGCCAAGTTCAAACCGGACGGAAAGACGTTGGAATTTGCGACGTACTTCGGAGGCATGGGAAATGAAACTGCTTCCAGCGTTCAATTGGACGCGTCGGGAAACATCTGGGTGGCGGGAACTACCAGCTCCTTCGATCTGCCGGGCTCCGGGCATGGTCCGCTGCATCAACTGAAAGGCGTCGCGAATATTTTCCTGGCCAAGTTCAGCCCGCAGGGACAATTGCTCACCTCCGCGTATTTGGGAGGCTCTCTGACCGATACCATCGCGGGTTTAAAGCTGGATGCAAACGGTGATCCGTGGATCTTCGGTGCGACTACTTCGCCTGATTTCCCGTTCACCAAGGACGCGCCGCCGCCATCGCAGTCCGGCACAACTTACGTATTTCTGGCCAAAATCAATTCGTCCGCTTCCCAGCTTCTCTACGCCGCGCCTATCGCGGGCGTAAGTCAAGCGGGTGGCATGAGCATCGACTCCGCCGGTAACATCGTCCTGACCGGCACCGCATATTCTTCGGATTTTCCGGTGACCGCCGGCGTGGTTCACGGCACTTCGCCTCCCAGTCAAAGTTCTCAACTGGCTTTCCTCATCAAGCTGGATAGCAGTGGAAATACAATTTTCTCCACCTACCTCAGCGGGAGCGTCGGGGCGGACGGCTCAGGACTAGTGACATCTTCGCCCGGCACTGAGCTGGAAACTTCCGGCGTCGCTGTTACAACGGACAGCACTGGAATATATATCACCGGAAACACATCGGCGACGGACTTTCCTACCACGTCCGGCGCCTATCAAACGAAATTGAAGGGCAGCGGCTGCACGTATCCAGCGTTCGCCGAAGATACCGGATTGATTGGCACCATATATTCGTATCTGGTGGATGACGTTTTCGTAACCAAACTTAGCCCCGACGGGAAAACTTTGCTTTACTCCACCCTGCTGGGAGGCTCCTGCTACGATCGTCCCACCGATATCGCAGTAACTGCTGCCGGCGCAGTTTACGTAACGGGCGAAACCGATTCGGTCGACTTTCCAGTGGTATACCCTCAACAGGGCGCCCCTGGAGCTCCGATCTATAAATCTTTCGTCTCGATGATCTCACCAAGCGGAGCTTCTCTAACTTACTCCACGTACCTCGAGGCCGGTTCCGCGCCAACGATTGCACTGGGCACCGGCGGAATTTTGTACATCGCGGGCGATATAGGCTTCGATGCCCAAAGCATGACCTATAGCGGCTTTCCCAGCGGGCCCGCAAACCCATTGACGAAGGTCCAACTCGCCAGCTTGAATGTGTCCGGCGCCTCGCCCGGATTGGACTTGACCAGTGCGCTGAACGCCTTCAGTCTGCTAACCGGCCCGGCAGCGGCGGGCGAAATCGTCGAACTCACTGTCCCCGATTTCAAACCTGCGCAGGCGATCGATGTAGGAATCTACCAACGGCTCCCGCTCGGAACCTCGCTCGGTGGCGCCCAGGTCCTGTTCGATGGCAAACCAGTTCCGTTAATAAGCATTTCCGCTGGAAAGATCCAGTGCATCGCTCCCCAGGATTTCGGGAGCAACCAAAGCACTGCGATTCAAGTGAATGCCAATGGGACTCTCTCCAACACGTTGCAGATAGATGTCGCGCCCACGGCGCTCGGTCTGCTGTCTGCCGATGGCTCCGGCACGGGCCTGGCAAACGCCCGCAACCAGGACGGCACGCTGAACTCCGCCTCCAATCCGGCGAAGCGGGGAACCAGTGTCACCCTGTTCTTTACCGGAGCGGGCATTCCACCCACGGCCGTCACCGACGGCTTTCCAGGCGAAGTGCGCGTGACTCCGCTGCAGGGTTTCGTCCCCGGCATTTATGCCGCAACATTCGAGACTCCCACTGACACCAGCTTTATGTCGCCGCTGAGCGTAACGCTCAACGCGCCTGGTGGATCTGTTCTAGTAGCGGGATCCACCAGCCAAAGTTTGCTGGTCTATGTCAAATAGCGCAGGTTAAATAGAACATATCAGCGCGCGAAGCGGCGGGTCTATAATGAAGCCTAGACGGGGTGATTCGAAATGAGAATCCAGTTCTTTCCACGCTGCCTCATTGGGCTGGCCCTAACTGCCAGTGTGTTCGGACAAGTCAAACAACCAGCGGGCGGGCAAGGTGGCGGGGGAACCAGGATCCCGACGCAGCCGAACGGCCAGCCTTCCTTGAACCAGACGTCTCCCGATTTTTCGCAGCATCCTTTGTTCCTGTCGGGAAAAGTCAGCATGGAAGACGGCACCGCACCGCCGGAGTCGTTGGCGATTCAATTGATCTGCCATGCATCACCCCGTTCCGTCGGCCGCACCGACGGGAAAGGCTCTTTCAGTATCGATCTGAACAATCGCGCCTCGATGATGACTTTCGCCGACTCAAGCGAAGACCCACAGCCTTCCCGCACAGACGGCACTATGGGATCCTCGAACGGTGGATTCTCGAACACGGTTGCCTCGGCCAGCGGCGTGGCTCCTGCGCAGACTGTCGGTGATCGCGACCTGATGGGTTGCGATTTGCAAGCCGTGCTGCCTGGCTTCCGATCCGACGTGTTGCATCTCACGAACCGAAAATCGCTGGACGACCCGAATGTCGGAACGTTGATCCTGCATCGGCTGGCAAATGTGGAAGGGACCACCATCAGTGTCACCACCGCCATGGCTCCCAAGGATGCCAGGAAAGCCATGGAGAAGGCTCAAAACTTCACGAAGAAGGAAAAATGGGAGCAAGCCCAGAAAGAACTCCAGAAGGCCGTGGACATCTACCCCAAGTATGCGGTTGCATGGTCCGCGCTGGGGGACCTCGAAGAGCGCGTGAACGACTCAGAGGGAGCACGCAAATCTTTCGCGATGGCATTGGAGGCGGACCCGAAGTTGGTAACGCCCTACCTTTCGCTGGCCGCCATGGCCTCGCATGAAAGCAAATGGCAGGAGGTTTCCGATTATACGGAACGCGCGTTGAAACTCAACCCGGTGGACTTCCCACAAGCGTATTTACTAAATTCAATGAGCAATTATTATCTGAACAAGTTGGACCTGGCGGAGAAAAGCGCCCGCGCAGGCATAGATCATGACCCCGAGCACCGGTTCCCCAGATTGAACGAAATCCTGGGCGCGGTGTTGATCCGGAAACACGACTCCTCCGGCGCCGCCGAGCAGCTCCGGAAATACCTCCGCTATGCTCCCGACGGCTCCGATACGGCCAAGGCCAGAAAGCAGCTCGCCGACCTGGAGAAATCTCTCGCGCCGGAGGCAAAAAAGCAGTAGCTACCCTGTCCAGTACCAGGTACCGCCCACCCTGAAAGTACCTTGTCCCTACTGTCCTACACAGTCGAGACTGGTAACTGGCAGATCCCATGGAACGAGCCGATCTCGAGCAATGGAAGGCCCGAGAAGTCGCGCGGCTTCTTGGGTTGGTTGAGACCGAGCGCCGCTACTACCAGGAGATTGCCGCCTCCATTCCTGTTGGCGTGCTGGTGCTCTCGCCGGACCTGGCCATTATCTCCGCCAACCGGGCCATCCGCACCATGTTCGGGCTCACAGGCTCCACTCTGCGCGCTCGTCTGGACACGTTGCTGCCGGCCTGGGTGCTGGAGCGGGTCACTGAAGTTCTTAAAACCAGCGCGCCTCAAACCAACATTCTGGTATCGGAACCAAAGACCGGCCGTCGTCTTCGGATTGGAATCATCGCCATTCATAGCTGGGACGATGAATGGTCTCCCGAGGCGCTGGTCAGCGTTGAGGATTTAACGGGTCTTGGGGATGCGCCGGTACCAGTACCATCCGCGGGCTCTGAACTCGACAACCTGAATGCCGTGGTCTGGACCTTCGACCCAGCCGGCGCCAACTTCCTGTCCGTGACGCCCAATGCCACGCGTCTGTTGGGCTATCCGGTTCAGCATTGGACCAGCGATGCATCTTTTTGGACTCACCGCGTGCATGCGGCCGACCGCGAGTGGGTAACGCAATCGTACCGGCAGGCCATCCAGCGGGGAGTAGCGCTTTCTTTGGAATTTCGCGCCGTGGCCGCCGATGGCCGTGTGGTGTGGGTTCGGGAAAGCTCCCAGATTCTTACTGACGCTCAGGGCCGCCCGCGCTACTTGACTGGGTTCACGGTTGATGTCACAGAACGGCGTCTGTTGCAGGACCAGTTGGTGCAGTCCGAGCGCGTGCAGGCGATTACCAAATTGTCCGGCCGCCTGGCGCACGACCTGAACAACATGCTCATGATCGTGACCGGCCACAGCGAAGAGCTGCTGAACAGCCTTCCCGCAAACAGCCCCTTGCGAGCCGACGTGCAGGAGATCGTGAACGCAACGGAGCGGATGAGTGGACTGACCGGCCATCTGCTGGCGTTTACTCGCCGGCCAGGCAACGCGGCGAATCCGATTGCGCTCCACCAGGTTCTGGGCGCGGTGGAACGGAGGCTGGGTCTTCAGTTCAAGCATTCCACTCAGCCGAATATGGTGAAAGCGGATGCAGAGCGGCTGGAACAGATCGTGACATCGCTGATTGAGCACGAGCGTAAAGTAAACGTGGAGACTTCGAACTTGGAGATGAAAGAGCAATTAAGCGGGGCCGCTGAGACATTACGGCCGGGTTGGTACGGCGTGATTGCCGTCACGCTGGGTGACCGCGCGTTTGATCCGGACGCGAAAGGCAGTTGGTTTGAAGCTGTCCTCGCTGGCAAAGACGGAGGGGACGCTTGGCCGTTGGCGCTAACCCGCGCCTACGGAATAGTTCGCCAGTGGGGCGGCGATATTGTTGCGTCGGCCGCGGCCGGCGGAGGTACACTCTTGCGGATAATGCTCGAAAGCGCGGACCAGGCGGGCCATCGCGAGGCCACGCCGGCGGTGCAGCCGGTGAGCGCTGAGCCCAGCCTCACTACCGTTCTGGTTGTGGATGACGAAGCCCCTATCCGCGAACTGGTTCTGCAAAAGCTACGCCGGCATGGTTACCAGGTGCTGGAGGCCGCGAACGGCGAAGAAGCTCTGGCGATCTGCCGCGAACATTCCGGCGCAATCGATCTACTGATCACCGACGTAATGATGCCGCGCATGGGCGGCGCGGAGCTGGTGGACCGGCTGCGGAAGCTGGGAATCAATCCAAGGGTGCTATATGTTTCCGGGTTCACCGGCGATACCAACCTCTCGGCGCGAAACCTCCCGCCAGGCACCGCCTTCGTCGAAAAACCTTTTACGCTTGGATCGCTGCTCGAAAAAATTCAGGAAGTGCTGGGTAGTGGTTTCTAGTTTCTGGTTGCTGGTTAATGACTCCCTACACTTAGCAACCAGGAACCAACCAGAGACTAATTGCCGTACATCGCGCTGTATCCGAGCTGTTGCTTCACAAAATCCCTGGGATAGGAAATTTCCACTTTGCTTACTTTTCCCTGGGCGTCAAAGGTAGCTTGGATATCGGGATTGATGCCCGCCCAGTAGGTGGGCAGATTGAGTTTCTGATAGCGCGCCGCTACTTGATCCCGGAGCGCGGGATCGAAGTGAACGCCGTACTTGTCGATCAAAGCTTTGATGGCGGCGTAATCACCCTCCGCTTTGATGCGCATCAGCTCGGCCAGAAGTTGGCCCACGCCCTCGTGCATTTTTTCAAAGTCGAGCAGCGCCAGATAGGTTTTTCCGTTGCGCTGTTCTTCGACGATCGCTCCCGTCTTATCCCTGACGTAGTTCACGATGAGCTGGCGGTTGCGCTCGTGATCTTCTTCAATGGTGTCGCCCTGGCGAATGCGTTGCAACTGGGTGAGAGTGGTCCGTACGGCGGCGTAGTACATGGCTTTGCCGACGTCGGGGCTTGAGATGAGACCCAGCTCCTGGAGTTTTGGATCCCACACGTTCCAGAGCGCCATCAAGTCCGCTCGCGCCTCTTCCAGCGTGGAAAAATATTCCTTCAAATAGTAAGCCGCCTCGTGCGTCAGCTTTGGGCTGAGTTTGCCGGAGCCGTGACCGATGATCTCGTGCATTGCCACCAGCAGGCCCTCGGCTTCTTCATCATATTTCTTACCCAGCCGGATCTCTTCCGGCGAAGCCGCGAACTCTTCCAATACGCCGTTGCCGGTGGCGCTGGTGAGGGCGCGGGAACTGCCTGTGAAAAGGAAGCTCTTGCTGCCGTACCTCTCGTGGACCTGGTTCTCGTTGGGTAGGTTGTCTCCCACCGTGCTGACGTCAAAGTCGCCGGTCTCGATCAGAGATTCCACGGCCTTGGCCAGCGGCGGCTTCACCCCCTGTTTCCTGTATTCTGGCTTCCAGGGCGCGCGATCTTCGAAATACTGAGCGTTGGCTGCGATTTTTAGCATCATGGAATTCATCGCATTATCCGTTACCGTGACGAAGCTTTGCGACGTTCCCTTGGCGCCCCGGGCATCGCGATAGATTTCGATGAAGCCGTTCGCAAAATCCACCGGCGCGTTGTTCTGCACCCAATCCTCGCCAAAGTGAATCCAGTCTCTTGGATCACCGGTTTGGTAGTAGCGGATCAGGTCGCCGATGACCCGGGCTTGGGCCGGTTCGGCCACTGCCCGCGCCTTTTGCAGAAACGAATTCGCTCTCGCCAGATATTCCGCATAGAGACCCGGTGGAACTTTTCCATCCGGTGTTCCGGCGCGGTATACCCGTTCCACCAAGCGCCCATCGATTTTGGCTAGACGCGAGTTCAAGCGGTAATGTTCGGTGAAACCTGCCAGATCGCTCAGCTTCACGCCGGAGTAGAAGTTGTTCGCGCTGGCCTGGAGAATATCCTGGCGGCCGCGCGGACTCTTGGCGGTGATTAACGGCTCGAAATCGGGATCGAAGAGAGATGCCTTCAGCTCCTCGATCTCTTTCAGAAACGCCGGTTCGGTAAAACCGCGCGCGCCATGGCCCAGCGCAGCCACCCCGCCGTCTTTCAGTTCGCCGAAGCTGAACTCCGGCATGAATTTCTGCGCGGTATTTTCGTTATGGTTTCCGCGATTGGCCCAAAACAACTTGGTGAACGCCAGGATCTTGGCATAGGCGGCTGGATTCACGCCTTCCGGATGCGCCGCGATCAGCTCCAACACCCGCTTCTGCCGCAGGCCGAAGCGCGAGAGCTGATCGTAGACGATAGGATCGATCGCAATGGAAGCTTGCGTAAGCCAGTATCCGAGTTCCTGCTCCTTCGGGGTCTGGGTCCGGAAACTGGAAGCCTCGAGCTGCAGGAAGCCGGTAGAACCGACGCGATCTACCAGTGCGCTGTGATCCTGTCCGTAGCACAGGCCAATGGTTAAGCAAGCAAACGCGGCGAGTCTCATATGGTTCCCAACGAGAAAACGAGAAACGTTACCAATACACGAAGGATTCTTCCTCGCAGACCAGCAGCAGCGGAGGACCGCCGGTGGAAATCCTGGCGGCGTGCGCCACCACTTCCTTCCCGTCCTCCGATTCGAGACAGCGGTTCAGATCGTCGAGCGAGGAGAAGTGCACCTCGGCGATGCGGTAAGCCGTCACTTTTCCCTGCGGCGAACTCACAACTTTCGTTGCGACGAATCTGGTCATCCCTTTCAGCTTGGCCTCGGCCAAGGGCATGTGCTCGTTCTTGTAAGCTTCCTCGAAAGCCTCCTCATCCTGAGGCCGCGGGTAGATTACAACAATCTTGACATCGTGCGTTCCCATTGTCCCGAAGCACCAATCTTATCATTCCGCGCGGCTCGGCTCCTTGGTGTCTTTGATATTCTGGCTATATCCGAGCGAGGTTGCCACTTGAGGTTTGCGCGTTGACTGATTTCAACCATATACATTCACGAGACCGGGATGACTGGGTTTGCGGCCGCAGTATGGCGGTCCAAAATAACCAGTTGCTGCAGTGCGAGGGACGCGATCCGGATGAGGAAGAAGCCTGCCGCTTGTGCGCGGAGCGGATCATCGGCTATTTCGGCGAGCCGATGCATGTGCAGTGACAGCGGCTGGGTAGCGCTAGAAGCCGATCCTTCGCAACAAACTTTGGAAATTCGGATCACTGCGTAGGGAAACATAGTCGGGATCCACGTTCAGATAGGCCAGATAGGGATTGCGGTCGCTATACCAATCCTCGAGCCCGGCTATGGCGCGCCGGGGGTCGCCTAGATAGACGAATGTGGAGGGTAATGGGCGCTGAGTGGGAGCGCACGCGGCCATTTGCTTCCAGGCTAAGTCGCGCTGTCCGTTGCTCGCGTAGGCTTCGGCGAGTTGCGGGCACCAATTGGCGGTCTCTGGCGCGGCCAGAAGACTCTTTATTTCCGCAATGGCTTCCTTGGATCTGCCGGTGATCGTCTCCATTTTCGCCAGCATGACGCGGGCCAGGACATACCCGGGGTCCCGATCGAGCACTTTTCTTAGCTGCGCTTCTTCCAGATCGAAGCGACTCGCGTAGAACCAGAGTTCGGCAAGATTGATCATCGGCAGCATGGCGAAGGGATCTAGTCGCTGGGCCTGGACGAGCTCAGCTTCCGCTTCCTTGAAGCGGGCGCGGGAAATCAGGCCCAACCCGTAGCGCTGATGGGGCAGCGCCTCATTGGGAGCAAGTGCAATCGCCCTGCGAAATTCCGGCTCGGCCGCGGCCCAGTTCCAATCGTAGGAAAAGTATATCCAGCCGAGCGCGACATGAGCAATGTAGAGCTTAGGGTCAAGTTGAATGGCCCGCTCGGCTGCCTGCCGGGCGGCTGCGGTATTGCGGCCGTCTTGAACCCGATACTCGGGCAGCATGGCCAGGCTCTCAGCGAGCCAACCATAAGCGGGCGCGAATCCCGGATCGATCCGTGTAGCTTGGCGAAAATAATCCGCAGCCTTCCGCATGGATTCCGGCGTGCGGCGGTTCCAATGATATTTGCCGAGCTGGAAGCTTTCGATGGCACGCGGTTCCGGGCGTCGGGGATGGAACAACCACACGACAACAACCAGGATGGCGGCGCTGCCGGCGGCGATCCGGGCCATTTTCCGATAGTCCACCAGCCGGATTCCAGATTGAATCTTTTCTAAGTCCGCATGTACCAGACCCGCCGACTGATACCTTCGCCG
>Ga0302326_10024950_pt1 | contig 12133 bp, 17 predicted proteins | sample Palsa_T0_3_FD_202264 | JGI IMG/M metagenome (GOLD analysis project Ga0302326, IMG submission 202264) | Peat permafrost microbial communities from Stordalen Mire near Abisko, Sweden - Palsa_T0_3 | ecosystem: Environmental > Terrestrial > Soil > Palsa > Peat permafrost | place: Sweden: Abisko...
TGGAGCCGTACGCCCGCGCTCTGCTGCGCTTTCTGCACGTCGCTGTGGCCGGACAGGGGAGGGTCGAAGCGTTCGCTGTCGGGACCCGGCTCACCCGGCTCACCCGCCAGCTGTCATCGCGAGACCCCGATGCGGCCTTGCGCCAGGCCATCGAGCGGGTGTTGGACTGGTCGGGAGGAACCCGGCTGGGGGAGGGAATCGGCGCCTTCAATGATCGTTTCGGCATGCCCGGCATGGCCCGAGGTGCGATCGTGGTGATCCTGTCCGACGGCTTAGACCGAGGTGACCCGACACGTCTGGCGGGGGAGATGGCTCGTCTTCATCGGGCGGCCCATCAGACGATTTGGGTCAACCCGCTGAAAGCGTCGGCCGGGTATGAACCGCTGGCCCGGGGAATGGCTGCTGCGCTTCCCCATGTCGATCAGTTCGTCGAGGGTCATTCCGCCGCCTCGCTCGATGCGCTGGTCGGCGTGATCGCGAGAGGTTGAGCATGGAGGCCCGCCCTTGTCTCCTCACTGGACTTGTCTTGGTGACGAGCGTCGTCTCTGCGTGTTTCCCGGGCTGGGGATTTGGTCCCGGGGCATCCCAATGAGCGTTGCTGCCGTCGTCCTAGCCGCTGGCGGGGGCACGCGCTTCAAAGGTCCCGAGCACAAACTGCTGGCAGAGTTCCGGGGCCGCCCACTCGTATGGTGGGCCATTGCAGCTGCAGCAGGCGCTCATCTCGACGAGGTGGCTGTGATTGTTGGCGCCGCGGATCTCGGAGTGGCTGTCCCAGAAGGGGTGCGGGTTATCGAGAACCCCGATTGGGCAAGCGGGCAGGCCTCTTCTTTGCAGACGGCGGTGTCGTGGGCCCTCGAGCGCCAGCATGAGGCCTTCGTGGTGGGATTGGGGGACCAACCCCTGGTCCCGTCGGCGGCATGGGCTGCCGTGGCGGCTTCACCGAGTCCTGTCGCGGTGGCTACCTTCGACGGTCGGCGCAGACCTCCGGTCCGGCTTGATCGCTCGGTGTGGCCGCTCTTGCCCACTGCCGGAGATGAAGGAGCCCGAGTGCTCATGAAGGAACGGCCCGATCTGGTGTCCGAAGTAGTTTGCGAGGGCCTACCGGTCGATATCGACAACGAGGAGGATCTCACCCGATGGAATTGAAAAATGATTTTCACGTTTCGGTGCCGATCGATGTTGCATGGAGGGTGCTTACCGACCTTGAGCGGATCGCGCCATGCATGCCCGGTGCTGAGCTGCAAGAGGTCGAGGGGGACGAGTATCGAGGGATCGTAAAAGTGAAGGTAGGACCCATCTCCGCGCAGTACAAGGGGAGCGCTCGATTTGTCGAGAAGGACGACGATCAGCATCGAGCAGTGCTGTTGGCCGAGGGGCGCGACTCGAGGGGCCAAGGCAACGCCTCGGCCACGGTCACCGCAATAGCCACTCCTGACCCCGACGGGACGACCGTCTCCATCGTGACGGAACTCTCCATTACGGGGAAGGTGGCCCAGTTTGGTCGGAGCGTCATGGGCGACGTCAGCACCAAGATGCTGGGGGAGTTCGCCGACAGGCTCGAGGCGGACGTCCTGTCGCAGGCCGCTGGGTCGGAACCGAACGAACCGGTAACTGAGGCTGCGGGCGAGAGCAAGGCGACAGCTGAGGAATCAGATCACTCGCCCATCAGGACAATCCGTTCGGCGCCGGCCGAACCGGTTGATCTTCTCGGAACCGCCGGACCCTCCGTCCTGAAGCAAGTTGCACCGCTTGTTGCTCTGTTGAGCATCGTGCTGTTGTTGTGGCGCCGGCGTCGGCGCCGGCGTCGGCGAGCCTCATCGGGCTGAGTCCTGACGGCCTTCTACGTGGAAGGAGCAGAGGTCAATCAGATTCGCGGCGAGGCCCTCCCATGCAGTCGGTCGAGTCGCCGCTTGGCCATGGTTCGCCAACCTTCTGGCACGTCGTTGATGGAGGCTATGCGCTCAAGTACCTGGATCGGCGTGCTCGGTCGCACGGCCACCAAGTCGCCGACTGTAAGGCCGTGGCTTGGCGGACGGCTGGTGGTGATCGGATCGCCTGCGCCGATGTCGCCAGGCTCCCGAATGCGCAAGTAGGTACCTGAACGTCCACTCGACCCGAACAATTCGACGAATTCGGAGTCTCCCATACGCATCCCGAGCTTGAAGCACGGTTCTCGAGGCTGGGCCACCTGGAGGACCGTCGTACCGACGTGCCATTCTTGGCCGATGACACATGCAGTGAGATCGATGCCCTGAGTGGTTAGGTTCTCGCCAAAGGTCCCGGCGTCGAGATCACGGCCGAGGACGTCGGCCCACCACGTATAGTCCTCTATCGCGTAGGCGTAGACCGCCTTGTCCGGACCTCCATGCACACGCCGGTCGGCCTGATCGTCTCCGTGGAGATTTACTCCCTCGACCACTACCCGACCCTCGACCGGCTCCTTCCAGATGCCGCTTGTCACCGACCGCCCCGCCCAGGTGACGGTGCGTGGCAGACCCACATTGACTGAAATGACCCGGGGGGTGATCATGAGCTATCTCAACTCTTGCCTGGCCTCAATAGCGGCCAAGATATCACCGGCTTCCCGGCGCAGATGGTCCGCGACGCCGCTGTGATTGGCGCCGGACCGGCGTTCGCGGCGCATCGCGGCGCTGAAGCACTTGGAGCGGTAAGGGACGTTTTCTGGGTGGGCGATGGCAAATTCGTTTCGGCAACGCCGTCAGACGGGTCGGGGTTTTGGTTTGGCCCGAGCGATCAGAAGCGGAAGCGGTAGACCGGCTCACCCACGAGCACAGTGGGGAGCGATCGTGTGATGCCGAAGTCCAGACCCTCAAGGGTTTGGCGGTCCACGGATGACGTAATCACCGATCCGGTCGGATTTTTCGCTCCTGGTGGTACCGAGCAGCCCCCACATGTGAACCGACCCTGGACTACGACCTCGTAGACCGGCTGATCACTGTTCACGATGGCGGGAGCCGCCGCCTGCTCGCGCGTCGTCAAGATGACGTAGCCACGGTGGACGGACGCATCGCCGTTCCCACGAGCTTCGGCGACGACGCTCTTCTCTAGCTAGGTCGACGCCCGAATCGCGGTCGAAAGTAGCCAACTCGCCCGTATGCGCTACAACCGCCACCACGACCATCGGCTTGTCCGGCCATTCATGGCGAGGTAACCGGGCGGCGACCATAGCGCGCCGCTGTTCCGCCTCGGGTCCGAGTATGGAGTCAGTCTCTAACCCAAACGCGCCCATCGCACGTTGTAGATCGGCTGCCGAGGTGGCAGCAGCGCCGATGGCCCTCATCCGCTCGAACACCGCGGCCATCGGCAGGGACGGCGGTCGTTCGCGGTTCCGTCCGACTGGTTGAACGGGCGGAGACAGCACCGAGGCGAACAGTTCGGCCGCCGGTATGCCGCTACGCACCTGCGCTGCCGCGGTGGCACCGGACGACGTGCCGATCACCAAATCGGCGACCTCTGTCATATCAAGACCAGCTTCGGCCAGACCTGCGATGACTCCTATCTCCCACGCGTTTCCGGCGGCCCCACCACCACCGAGAACCAGAGAAACGTTGTGAATCAGCTGCGGGTGCGGCGTACGTCGCGCTGGGTCAGGCGCGGATCGGGCTTTGCTCCCAGTCGATGGGAGCGATTCGTAAGACTGCGACATGTTTTGGTCCCTTTCAGGGCATCCGAGATGCGGGCACCCGAGGACCGACGACGACGAAGCTCTAGCGGCTCCAACGTGAAGGGGTGAGCACCCGACTGTGAACGAAAAGAATCGGACTCACCTCCTTAGATCGTGCGCTGTGACAGCGCTCCTGAACCAACTGAGCTTTGAGAGTAGACGGGCAGGAACTCCGCCGCAAACGAAGCAGTTGTCGCCGGGATCCAGCTTGATCGTGAGCTGCCGGACGGGGGCGGTGAAGATGATTGTCCCCGGTGCCTCGTGCCGACGCGTAAGGGGGCAGGCTGAGTTAGAAAAACGCTGCCCGAGACACAATCCCATCGACCACCCACAGACTCAATCGATCAGGCCGCAAATCAAATGTGATCGCGTTGTGCAAGTCGTCGATCACTCGATAGATCTCGACCCAGACGCTGCTGCTGCCTCCAGCGCGTCTTCGGGGCTCTGTTTTTCCGTCGGACTCGCGAGTCAGATCCTGAGCCGGGTCGGTCTGCATCTCAGCCCGGTCGGTGCCGCCACCGGCCAGGGTCGGCCCTGCCACCAGTTCAGCGAGGCGAGTGACCGGTCAAGCGCTTTACCCGACGCTTCTTCAAGCCCTTTGGAAGATCGCGCTGCGACCCACGTTTGACGGCATTCTTCAATGCGACGCACACCCGAGGGGAGTCCACGCGCTCAAACCACCGAATCTCACCATCGAGGACGGCGCCCACCACTGAGCCGTGGCAGACCTTCTGGCAACGAACAGCCTGCACGGTGCCGACCTTGCAGAGTGCCCGGACCAGTTGATCGTGGTCACACGCTCGAGCGCATTTCTTGCCAATACACACATACGCGTATCCCATTGGATTCCTTCCCCTGGAGTCAGCATGAGGATAGACCGATGAGCCCGGCCAGGCGATCGGGGGCAGGGCGTCCGCTGAGGGCGAGCTGGTCACCAGCGATCAGGCAATTCTGGAAGTCGAGGTTCGGAGCGAGTAGACCGAACCCTTCTGTTGATCTCCGAGGCGAATGATGACCGATCGATACAGGCATCACGAAGGACGCGCATCGCAATGGCCTGGTCCTTCATCCAAGATAAGTGGCTCAGTTCGGAGCGCTCGTTGTAATCCCTAAGGGTGTCAGCAGCAACATCGTCCAGGACGTCAGCAGCGCTGGAGACATCGCCCATCAGTCCAAGGGCAATCGCCTTGCGGTAGCGAACGTCAGTATTCTCGCCTTCTTGACGCGCTAGCAGTTCAAGTAGCGCTTCGTCCTCACCGAACTCAGATCTCAACAGAACCACGGATACTGCCGCGATCTGAGCCACAGCCTGAACGTACTCTTCGAACCGCTCGGGGTGCTCAGGATCAAAGCTCACCCGCTTCGGTGGCACCGACGGAGGTCTGAGCATCTGTATTTCGAACGCGAGATGGTCCGTCTCTATCCTCAAGAACTGTCCAGATAGGTTGAGTCCAGTCGATTTGGACCACGATGAGGGCTGAAACTCTACGATGCCTATCCACCAACCATGGTCGTCGATCCAAACTCTGGACCGTCCCCGCCTTGTCAGTCCCAAAGGACCGAGAACGAACTTTGCTGTGTTCCCGATGATTCGATTGTGATCAGAGGTCCTCGGGGCCACACTTTATTGTGGCAGTTCCAAGCTGGCCCCGATCGCAGCAATGCCGGCGCACGGGGCGCCCGGAGCAGGAGACGCGTGCCCCAGAATCTTGAGAACCTCCCTGCGTGGTTCGCCATTCCAGCCTAGGAAATGAGGATGTTTGGCTGCTTACACTTGTGAAACAACCGCTATGCCGCCGAGGCATTACGCCGGAATGTTCAGGGCGTGCCAACTAGAGCCGTCATCGTTGGTCAGATAGACCTCTCCCGATCCAGATGGGGTGTCGGCAAGGACCAATGCCCCATCGCTCGGGTCGACGAATGCCATGTCCGACACCCCGGTCTCTTGGCCACCGAATCCCACGGACTCAGACCACGAGCTACTGCCCGCCGAGATCCTAAATACCCAGCTCCCGGCGACCAGTCCCCCGGCCAGCAATAGCATGTTCGGGCTTGGCATGGCGAGGTCACCCGCGAATCCCACTGCGGGATCAGGAAGACTCTGAAAGGCATAGCCGCCATCGTGGGAGAGGTAGGCCCGCTCGGCGTCGCCCTCCATACTGGGAGGCCCGACACAGAGCACCGCTATGTCGCTCGGGTCGATCGCTGCTATCGCTTCGATGTTGAATGGACCGAACCCATCGTCAATACCGGTCGGGCACGGAACGGGGAGCGAGACGAAGTGGACGCCACCGGACAAGGCCAGCAACTCCGGCTTCGGGTAGGCCGTCCATACGAAAACGGAGTGGTTCTCGACAACCAGGCCATACTGACCGGCGATCAGCTGTCCAGAGATGCTGGGTACTTCGGTCCATGAGTCTTGACCCACTGGGCTTCGGTAGAGCCTGCCGGAAGCGCTGCACGACAGCGCACTGGAGTCGCAAGGTTCGACTAACGCATAGACCTCACCGGCGCCCGAGGCCATGGCCAAAACGGTTCCACCTAGGTTCACCTCACGCCACTGGATTGCTCCGTCGTGGGTCGCCCACAACGTGGCCCCGTAAGCCCAGCCATTGAGCGCATCGGCAAAGTGCAGCTCGGGACCCGCAGAGTAAGCCGATTCTCCCAGTGCTGCGGGTGGAGGCGTCATCGATGTCCAACTCACTCCTCGATTGGTTGTTTCCCGAAGGGCAAGGCATGCACTCTTTGGACAGGCGACGTCGCCCAAGACGAATCCCACACCGGCCGTGACGAAGCTGACCGATTGGGCCGAGAAGCCAGAGATGTTGTGCGGCATGGTTGTCGTGGTCGTAACTGCGACGGAAAGCGGAGTCGATGTGGTGGGAGTAAAGGTGGTGCTCGAATCAGGAGTACGCGCGGTGTGTATTTGGACACTTGGAGCTGACACCGAGGAACTTGGGCCCGCGGTCTCATCGCAGCCTGCCACCACGAATGCGGGAACCAGGGCGCAGGCTGCGATAACCAATCGATGCAACTCCATACCATGTTCACGCCCGAGGGCGGCATTTCGTTGACGGGGCAGGTCTCTCCTAGTCAGGAGATACGGTAACTCGGTGCCTTTTCGTCGCCGGAGACCCCGCTTTCGAGGCATCGGTCCATTCTTGCGAGAGGGCGAGGCCATGTCCGCCGTTGAATACGAGCAGTGGCGAGACGCCCATGTCTGGGACCCATCCCGCGGGACGAGCTTGGTTATTGAGACAGACCTGGAGCCCGCCGCGTGGTTAGAACCCTTGCTCTCACCGGGTTCGTTCGAGGTGCGCATGACCGCACCGCAGGGTTTTGCTGCTTACGCGCGGGTCTTCTTCCCCTTCGTCGAAGGGACAACAGATGCGAGTGGGATTCAACGTGAAACACATATCCGGTGGAAGGATCTCGCTCAGATGAACGGGTGGACCCCTCATGCCCTCATGGAGCAAGAAACGATCTCGTGGATATCCGACGACGAAATCGATTTCAGGCGACCTCGTTCAGACCTCGCTACTGAGCAGTTCGAGGTGTTGCTTCCGATACTGGCTCGTCACACGTCCTCGACGAAAGGTTGGTTCCTTCTATGGGACGGTTTCGGAGACCTCAATGAGCAAGTCTTCGACAGCAGGGTTCCGAAGCTTCACCATCCGGGCCGAGACTTCTACTTGTTCAGCGGCCCTCTGGCTGCGTATGCGGATTTCCCGCATGATCCGAACTACTGGTGGTCGGATGATCGTGCGTGGTGCATCTCCACGGACACCGATTTCGTGTGGAGCTACGTTGCCGCAAGTGCTGCCTGCATCGAAGAGGTGATCTCCGTTCCCGTTTTGGACGCGATTGAAACGAGACCGGAGAACCCCGCTCGTTCTGGAATGGATGTTATCAACGACTCTGATTGAGGGATTCGAGTCCCCCATGCCGGGCTCAATCCCGGCGACGCTGGGGCAGTCCGGTGCTGACTCGGGGTGGCTCGACTGTCCAGCTCCCACGTATCAACTGCTTTGCTCAGCGGCCTGGATTGCCCGTGGCAGAGTCGGCGTGCGTTTCGCCGGCTGTGCTCTCCGCTCTCCATGAGTTGCCACGCTCGGCCGAGTGCTACAGAGAAGCACCCAATCAGTACGAAGGTGAGATCATTGATCAGATCGACGTCATGGGGATGCAGAACGAACGCTATGGCTAAGCTCAGTTCGGTCCCATAAGCGAGCAGGCTCAGAGCGAAAACGAAATAGTGCCTTGCGCCGGGATGTCCCAGATGCAATCGCAACGTGTGATACAAGCTGAGGACCGCCATTATCGCCGCACCCAATCCAAGGTTGTGGCCTGGGATGAGGGCGAGCATTGAGACGAAGAACGCGTTGACGAGCCCGGTGAAGCTGCTCGTTGCGAGTCCTCTGGCCGACGGCTCGGCATGAGGACCCATGATCTTCCCCGGTTTCAGCGCGATGACGACGAATAGCAGGCCGATGAGCGCACCGGCAGCTTGCGACGCTGCGTCAAAGAAATCTGAGTAGTCGTTCGGAACCACGTCGCCCTCCAGTGATGATGCCGCTTCGTTTCTAGGTGCTCAACCGCACGGGGGGGGCAAATGTATCGAACTCGCCTTGGTCTTATCACATCTTGTCCGGAGGCCTCCTGTAGGAACAGGACGGACGGGTCTCCATCCATCTGAGACATTCGGGTTTCACCGATTGTCCGTCCGCATCGAGGCGAGGGGCAGCATCCCTGATGTGCCGATCACCCCATCCGGTCCCGGCGAACGGGGGCACCGGCTCTGCCAGATTCACCGACTACTCAGGCGATCCTGGACCTTGCGGGTGGATTGTCTCGCCCCGGGCCAACATCTCTATGAACTTCTCGATGCGTCTGGCTCGGGTCTCAATCTTCTTTGCGCTTCCGATCCGATAGAGGATGGCGTACCGGTTCGCACTCGTGAGCTTGAGAAACATCGCTTGAGCACGGGGATTGGCGGCCAAGGCGTGCGCCAGGTCTTCCGGAACCTCCGCGCCGGCTTGTCCGGCGTAGGCGGTACTCCAACGACCGTCGGCTTTCGCCCGCCGAACCTCGTCTTCCCCTGATCGATGCATTCGGCCGGAGGCGCTCAGCCGCTCGGCGATGGCGACGTTTCGTCGAGACCAAGGGCTCCGCGCGTTTCTGGGTGTGAATCGTCGCCGGAATGTAGCGCTGTCACGACGCCCGAGCTGCCCATCAATCCAGCCAAAGCAGATCGCCTCGTCGAGTGCCTCGTCGTAGGAGAGCGTTGTTGGGTGTGTAGTGCCCTTCTTGGCAAGGACGAGCCACACTCCTTGTGACTTGGACTGGTTGCTACTCAACCAGGTCCGCCATTCGGCAACATCAGCGACCAACAGTTCTGGAAAATCCACGGCATCACGGTATCTCCGTCGTCCCGATCTGCCTGACCTCGGCCCGGCGTTCGGGAATACGCCTGGCGGACTTTCAAGGTCGGAAGGAATTCGACCCCTTTGGCACCCGATGACTTTGCTTACCGGCAAACGTCAAAATGGAAGACCCGGCTCTGAGCAGTTTCGCCGGACTACCGAAGGGAGACATAATGGACGTCATCAACTTGGGTGCGACAGACGGGCTGCCCCCAGTGAACTGGGCGAACGTCGTCGATAAGCTCGATGCCGGTTCACCGCCGGATCCCGATGCACACAACGCTCGCACGACGTGGCTCTCGACGGTGAACGAGGACGGGAGCCCGCACGTGACGGCGGTCGGTGCGCTCTGGCTGGACGGGAGCTTCTGGTTCCAGACCGGATCGGGCACGCGGAAGGGCCGCAACGTCGCACGCGACCGGCGCTGCTCCATCGCGGTGTCGATTCGCGATGCAGATGTCGTCGCCGAAGGTGAGGCAGAGCGGGAGACTGACCCGGCCACATTGAGGCGCCTCGCCAAGGCCTGGGCGGACCAGGGGTGGCCCGCCGAACTGGATGAGACCGGGGCCGGCATTACCGCCCCGTTCAACGCCCCGTCACAGGGACCACCACCGTGGAACGTATTTCGCATCAAGCCACATTCGGTGACCGTGGTACTTGGCACCGAGCCGGGAGGACTGACTCGCTTCAGGTTCTAACCTCAGCAAAAGCGGCTCAGAGCCGGCGTTCGCAGGCACCCACTTCCGAGAAGATTTGGGTATTCGTTCCGCTTTTTAAGATTGCCGGTGATCCCCGAAGGAGTGCGGTTCATTGCCTTACGAAACCCTTGAATTGCTGGCTTTCATAGCCGTCCTCCTCAACACACCCCTTGAATTTCGCCTCTGTTCGCGCAAGCCACTTGTGATAGCCGGGGGCTACGCGAACAGGAGGCGTGCCCCCATCCTTGGCCTCTGCCGTACAAAACTTGAGAACAGCCATGGGCGATGGCTGCGAGTACGTATTCGGGCCCTGCGTCAGGCCCAAGCCGACGCCGAGACCCGAGCCGAGAGCGAGGATTGCCAACAGTACGTACGGCACGAGGCGACGGTTCATTCCCATACATGCTCGCCTATTGAGTGACCCACGCCATTCATTCTTCTCCCCCCGGCACCTGAAACAGAAGTCCGTCTAGAGGCTGAGCGGAACCGGCGAGGGGGCTAAGCGATTCGGTGGTGCCGAAGTGCCCCACCGTCCCGGCGAACTGGGCTCGCGCGGCCGCCAGTTCGATTCCGAGTTTCGGGGTCACCGTTCGTCCGTTGACTATGGAGCACCCCAGCCTTTCTGACATCTTCCCTTGACTCTGACCGCTGGTCAGGGTTCACACTTCATCTTGTGGATGACCTCATGGCAATAGGCGAGTTCTCGGAGCACTCTGGGCTCTCGGCCAAACGGCTCAGGAGCTACGCGTCGGAGGGCCTCCTCGCCCCAGCGGCAGTGGACGCGAGCTCAGGGTATCGCTACTACTCGCCCGGCCAGTTGGCTGAAGCCCGGGTGATTGATGCACTCCGTCAAGCGGGAGTGCCACTCGCCGACATCCGTGCCTTCTTGTGTAACCCATCCCAAGAACAGCTCGGCCTCTGGGCGAGACAGCTCGAAACCGATGCGAACAACCGCCAGGGAGCCCTCATGGCTGCTCGCCAACTCCTCGCAACGAGCAAGGATTCCTCGTTTCCGATTTCGAGATCATATTTAAAGGAGAGGCACATGATCAAGCTTCGAACGGCAGGTCGCACTGACATTGGACAGCGTGAGAACAACGAAGATGTCATCGTCAGCAACGATCGTCTTGGTCTCGTCGCCGATGGGATGGGAGGGCACCCAGGGGGCGAGATCGCAGCAAATGTCGTGGCCGGTGTGGTTGCTGCGTCCTTCACGGGCCAATCGGCGGACGAGCTCGAAGCAGCGATACGGGCCGCGAACTGGGAAATCCGGGAGCGTGCAGTCGCTCAAGCTGGGTTGGAGGGCATGGGCACCACGATCTGTGCGGTGGGACTTCTCACGAACGGACAGCTCGCACTCGTCAATGTCGGCGACAGCCGGGCCTATCTATGGCACGGAGGTTCACTGACGCAGCTGACCCACGACCACAGCGTGACGTCCGAGCTCGTCGAGCGCGGAGAGCTCCGAGAGGAGGATGTACGGAATCATCCCTACTACGGTGTCCTTACGCGAGCGCTCGGCGTCGGATCCGATGTCGAGATCGACCGGGCAACCATTGTCCTCGACGAAGAAGACCGAATCATCGTATGCAGCGACGGGCTCTTCAATGAGCTATCCGGCGAGGAGATCGCGAACACCATGGCCGGAGGCGGAGACGTCGCCGCCTTAGTGGACGAATTGATCGCTGGTGCCATTTCTCATGGGGCTTGCGACAACGTATCCGTCGTGGTCGCCGAGGTTGCAGCCTAAGGTCGATCGAATTCGAGAAGAAGCTAGCTCAGCGACCCATCGTAAGCATGTGTCAGGGTGGGCACTGACCGGTGGCAGATGATGTCTTCAGTTCTGCAGTTAGTACCCCGAGCCGGCTTTCATTCCGGGGCAGACGTTTATTCAGCCTGTGGGCGGCACGAACGAACTATGGATCGCAGTCACTGGTTTGCAGGTCCACACTTAATCTCCCACGTTGCACCTTCCGATTCCCAGCTCGGTCTGCAGCTACGCCTTCTAGCTTGGCTAAGTTCATCGGTCATTGCGACTTGGATCACACGCTCCTTGGTGGCATTACGGACGGGCAAGAACTAGCAAATACGCCGAATGGGCCCATTGCCCGGCGACTTCTCCAAGTACGGCAAAGTTGACTCAAGGTTGGGACAGTGTTGGGACGACGTTGCGCATCTGGACGCAGACTTTCTCAGACTGGCTCATTCCCTAACTGATCGACCCCCGTGCAGTCGAGCTATTTCGCCATTCGAAAAGGAACACCTTACGAAATTGCCAAAACAAGCGCAGGCGTTTCGTTCCGATGGGTCTCCTTCTCCGCGTTGGA
>Ga0302326_10024953_pt1 | contig 12133 bp, 14 predicted proteins | sample Palsa_T0_3_FD_202264 | JGI IMG/M metagenome (GOLD analysis project Ga0302326, IMG submission 202264) | Peat permafrost microbial communities from Stordalen Mire near Abisko, Sweden - Palsa_T0_3 | ecosystem: Environmental > Terrestrial > Soil > Palsa > Peat permafrost | place: Sweden: Abisko...
TTGCTCCAGATTGGCGTGTTCACCTTCAGCGCTTCGAGCAGACCAATTAGCGTGAAGAGACCCTCCCCCGTGCTCACAAAGTCGACGGCCTCCTCTTCGAGAGTTCTTTTTGGCAGGGCCGCGACGTGCCCGCCGAGCATCAGTACTTTCTGCATCGGCTTAAGTTGCTTGACAGCGCGAGCCACTTCGCCCGCGGCCGGCATGATCTGAGTTGACGCCGACGGCTGATGTCCGTAGACGGGAATTGCCACCAGCCGCGGCTTCATCTCCATCGCCAGCGCGGCAACTTGCTCATTGGTGATTTCCTCCGCCTCCGCGTCAATAATTGCTACCGAATACCCCTTGCGGCGCACATAAGTCGCCATCAGCCCTGCCCAGACGGGAGGCTCGATCGCAGCCAATTCCTTGCCGAGAGACTGATAGACCCGCTTTCGGCTGCTTGGATTGATCAACACTAGATCTAAAATACCGTCGCTGCTCATAGCACACCTCGAAATCTCAGGCTTGGGGCCTCCGCACATCGAATGCGTGTCCCGGATCGATCTACAGGCGGTTCAGCAGATCGCACAGTTCCGAAATCTTTTCTTGCTCCAGGCCCGGGTAATTTCCAATGTAGAAACCATAGAAATGTATGTGCTCTACATTTGGATATTTCCGATACTCATCTCCCAGAAGCTTTCGTAGGTACGGCTGACGAAGCTGATTTCCGCCGCCCGAAGTCCCCCGCCGAAACTCGACGCCAGCGCTCCGCAACTCGGTCATCACGTGGTCTCGCAACACGTCATCCGGCCGGGCGAGAACCAGCGTGAAGGCGTAGTTGCTGCTCCCGGCCGTTTCGAAGTCCGTGAAATATTTCCGTGAATCCAGGCGCCGGAGGAAGAGAGCCAGGTTTTCGCACCGTTTCAGGTTGTTCGCCTCGAGCCGCTTCAGTTGTGACCGCCCGATCACTGCGTTTATTTCCGTTGACCGCATATTGAACGCGGGAAACGCGAAGATGAAATCCGGATTGAGATCCGGATATTTCGAATGATACTCGCTTCTTACCCGTGCGTCGCTGCTCTCGCGCACCATTCCGTGCGAGCGAAACATCCGGCATGCTTCGTAAACCTCGGGATCGTCCGTACAGATCATCCCGCCCTCGATGGTGCTCATGTGATGGGCATAATAGAACGAGAAATTCGATTGCCAGGAAAAAGTTCCAAGCTTCCGCCCTTGGAATCGTGCGCCGTGCGACTCGCACACATCCTCGATCAGCGGGATGCCTCTCTCGTGCAGCTCCGCCAGTAACAGCGGCGTAAGCGCGTTGTAGCCGAGGACGTGCGTGAGAAACACCGCCTTCGTACGCGGCGTCAGTTTCCGCAGGATCTCACCGGTGTCCATGCCGAGCGTCCGGAGGTTGATGTCGGCGAACACCGGTTTTAGCCCTGCCTGTAGGACAGAGGCGATATCCGACACCCAGGTGAGTGGCGGCACGACGACTTCCCCACTGCCCCGCAGTTCTCGCAGCACCGACATTGAAATCAGATTAGCCGACGACCCGGAGTTGGCCATCACGCTGTGCTTCACGCCGAGCCATTGCGACCACTCCTGTTCGAAGAGGCGCACCTGCTCCGAGCTGGTCAGGATGGGGTCGTCCCGCCGGAGAAACTCGATTATGCAATCGAGATCCCCCCGGGTGATGTTGTTCCGCATCAGCGGCCAATCGAGATTCATCACGTTCTTCGTTCCAGAACCGGTGAGTGCGCCTCGATCTCACTTGATCGTCAGGTAAGACGCGCGGGAGTTATACGGAAAGCGACTCAGTGCGATGTTGCCTAACCCGAAGACCTCGCTCAAAGCGAGCGTTTCTCCCGGGCAGGCAGGATCGTTGGCTTCATCAAATCCGACAACACTGCCGAGTGTCAGCCGATCCTTGATGGCACGAAGGCATTGGACGGTCGGCTCGTAGATGTCCATATCGAAATACGCCATCGCCACCACCGTTTCAGGATGTCTGGAGAGATATTCACGAATGCCCACCGCAGCATCACCCTTGATCACCTCGTACTTCTTGAGATGTGGCAGGGGGCTCTCCTGCTCCTGCATATCGAGCACGCGCTGAAGAAAATCCTCGTATTGTGGTGACACCGCATAAGCGCCAGCTTTCATTCGGTCGCCATCTTTCGGGGAAACACCGCTGAGACCTGCGAACGTATCGAGTCCGACGATCTTGCGCAGCCGGTTGTACGGCTCGTAAATTCCGCGCAGCGAGGAAAAGAGCGATAGGTTCTGGCCCCAGCGGCATCCGAATTCGATAATCACCCCCTGCACGGGAAGAATCTGTCGATAGAGAAAGTCCATAAACAGAACACGAGACAAAGTTTGCGGCGTCAGGAATAATCCAAGATTCAGCAACAATTCATCGTCAGGGATTGGGCACTTCCGAAGAAGCTCCACGAATTTGCGTCGGCGGGACTGCTCAGCCGGACCGCCGAAGGTGAGAATACCGATCTCTGGTTGCTGCTCCATAACATGACCTTCCCCGCTTCACGACCCAAGGGTGGTGAGCCGGGTTTCTGCGCCTTTGGCTACCTGTGCTTCTCCCAGAGGTTACGGCACATCTGAACGATCGCTTCTGAATCGAACTGCAGCTTTTTCCTCAGTTGTTCCCGCTGAAAGTTTCCGAGCGCCAGTCTATCGGGCGGCCCCAGCCGCACAAACTCCATCGGCTCTGATCGGGTGATGCGCCAGGCCGCAATAGCGGCAGCCAGCCCACCCTGAGGGTAGTGCTCCTCGACAACGAGAATCGCCTCGATCTCGGGGGCAATCCTATCCAGAGTCCGTGTATCGAGAGGCTTTACGGTATGAAATTGGTAGACGATCGGCTCGATTGCCGTGCTTTTGAGCAGCTTCAGGGCTTTGCTGACCACGACTGCCATGTCGCCAGTCGTGGCGATGAGCACTCTTCTCCCGCTGGCAACCAGCCTTGCACGGCCGAGAACGCATGGCTCCTCAGCCTCAAAAGTGCCCTCGCCATAACGCCCAACGCGGAAATAAGCAGGGCCGGGCAGCTGCATCACCTGCGGCAGGAGTGCCGTGACTTCGGTGCTGTCGCCAGGCGCGACGACGGTGAACCCCGGCAGCAACGACATCAAGGCGAGGTCTTCTGCGGCATGATGCGTGATACCGCTGGCAGCGTATGTATAGCCCCCGCCAGCTCCAACGACGACCACCGGTAATCCAGGATATGCAACCGAAACACGAATAAATTCGAAGGCTCTGCCTGTCAGAAAAGAGGCGATCGAATAGGCCACCGGCCGCCAACCCTCGAGGGCCATGCCGGCGGCACAGCAGATCAATTGGGCCTCAGCCACTCCGACATTCAGGTAGCGGCCCCCAAACTTTTCTCGGAAAGGGTCGAAGACCTGAAACCCGAGATCACCGGTGAGAAACGCGACCTTCGGGTTCTCCTCCGCGACGCGCAGCAACGTATCAGCGAATGCCTTTCTCATCGCTGCTGCTCCAGATGGATTGGAAGGGCGTTCAAAATCCGCAGCGCTCCTTGCAAGTCGTCATCGGAAGGAACTCGATAGTGCCAAAGCACATCGTCTTCCATGAAGGAAATGCCGGCTCGCGTGTTGGCGATAATCGCGAAGGGCTTCCCGTCCTGTGATGGATGTTGCTCGAGGGCTGCCAGCACCTCCACCAGGTTATTGCCATTGATCGTTTGGCTCGACCAGCCGAAGGAGCGAAACTTGTCTTCCAGGGAGGTGTGTCCCATCACCTGATCGCTGCGGCCGACCGCTTGCACCCCGTTATAGTCGACGATCGCGACCAGGTTGCCCAGCTTGTTGGCAGCGGCAAACATCGCCGATTCCCAAACGCTGCCCTCGTTGCATTCTCCATCCCCCATCAGCACGATGGCCCGCGCCTCGATCCGTTCGAGTCGCAGGGCAATCAGCATCCCCGTGGCAATACCTAACCCTTGTCCAAGGCTGCCGGAGGAGCACTCCAACAGAGGGAGAGCATGTTTGCAAGGATGATTCGGCAGAGGAGAAAGTTCCCTGCCGTACTCGAAGAGCCACTCTTTCGGGAAGAAGCCGCGGTCGGCAAGTACGGCGTAAAAGGAAGTACAGCCATGCCCCTTACTGAGAATAAAGCGATCCCGATGCTTATCTCGCACACGATCAGGCGAAACCCGCAGCCATGAGTAGTACAGTGCGACGAGCACCTCAACACAGCTCAGCGATGAGCTCAGATGACCTTCCCGCGCATCGTGTGCCATTTGAACGCACGTCGCCCGAATCCGGCGACAGACTGACTTGAGATGATGCTCGCGCTCACTATTCATGGCTGATCGGTTCTTCGAACGATGCCGTCTCCGCTGCTTCGGACTCCGGGCGCCCGGACAGCCGCGTGAAGCGATCGAGGTCTTTACGGGCGATATTGTTCCGCATCAGCGGCCAGGTGAAATCCATGCTTGATGCGATCCGCTAGAATGGCCCCTTGAACTCCAGAATTTCCGCCGACTCGATAAAATCCGGCTGCCAAGATCGCTTTCCTTTCACTAGCGCATACGCCTCCGCGGCAATCGATTGGGGATTTGGATAGAAGAGCTTTTCCAGCGCCTTCGTGGTCGGACAGACGACCGGCGCGAAGCCGATTCGCTTAAAACTGAACGCCTGCTGCCCCTGAAGGTACTCTGCAACGGCGGTCACAATCTCCGCGCTGGCGCCGCAACAGGTCCACGCGGAGTCGACAACGAGCAGCCTACGAGTTCGGCGTACGGATTCTGCGAGAGTTCGAGTGTCCAGCGGGCTAAGCGAAACCGGGTCGATCACTTCAGCATGGATGCCGACGCTCGACAGAGCCTCTCTGGCCCGCAGGCAGTCGACGACCGAATGCGAGATGCCAACGATGGTCAAATCATCACCCCGTGCAAGGGTGCGTGCCTGGCCGAATGGAACGGTGTACAACTCCTCTGGAACGTGCCCCTTCTGGAAGAGGGACATTCGATGCGAGATGAAGATGACAGGATTATCATCGCGGATGCTTTGTGCCAGCAGGCCCTTGGCATCATACGGCGTGGTCGGCGCGACCACGCGAAGTCCGGGAATGTGCATGAATAGCGAATGAAGTCCCTGTGAGTGTTGAGCGCCTTGACCCCAGCTTCGACCGATGACGCACCGGATAACGATGGGAACGGAAACCGTCCCGCCAAACATGTAGCGGCTCTTCGCGGCAAGGTTGACGATCTGATTCATCGCCAACAGCATGAAATCCATTCGAATATGCGTGTGGATAGGCCGCATCCCCGCCAGTGCCGCCCCGATTGCCACACCAGTCATTCCCTCTTCGGACAACGGTGTGTCAAAGACGCGGCCAGCCCCGAATTTCTCCAGAAGCCCGCTGGTCGTTCCGTAGAAACTCTTGAAGTCATCGACTCCCTGGCCCATCATGAAGACGGATGGATCCCGACTCATCTCCTGGTCGGTTGCTTCACGCAGGGCCTGTGCGTAGGTGATCAATCGTTCGTGCACGCTCATGAAGTCTCTATTTGTACAGATCGGTACACAGCTCCCGCTCATCGGGGAACGCGGATTGCTCCGCGTACTCGAACGCGTCTTTGATACGCGCCTCAACCTCTGCCTCGATTTTATTTCGAGTGCTTGAGGAGAGCGTCAGGCCAACTTGCAGAACCTGGTCTCCTTTAAACCACTCGTTCGCCTCCGACTTTGACCGGTAGCCGGAACCAAAATCCTGGTTCGGTCCAACGTGTTCCATCCAACGATAGCACATACATTCGAGAAAAACCGGGCCTGCACTCCCCCGGCGCATTTCTTCGACGGCCTTGGCGGATCGGCTGCGGATCTCGTTCACATCCATGTCCTCAATTTTCGAGGCAGGGATGCCGTGGCTCCGGGCCAGATCGCAGATGTTTGCCGCGTTTTGACGGTCCTTCTGCCTGGAGTGGATGGCGTAATTGTTGTTCTCGCACACGAACAGGATCGGTACGCGCTTCAGCGCGGCGTAATTGAGGCTCTCGTGAAATACGCCTTCCTCGGCGGCGCCGTCGCCGAAAAAGCAGGCAACCACCGCGTCACTTCCGCGTTGCCTGAGGGCCCACGCATAACCGACGGCTTGGGGAATATGTGTGGCAACTACCGCTGATGCACCCATCACACCAGCTCTCACATCGATCAGATGCATAGAGCCGGCTTTGCCCTTGGCGCACCCAGCCTCCTTCCCATAGAGTTCTGCAATCATTCGGTTGAGGTCGCCCCCCTTGGCCAAATAGAGCGCGTGACTTCGATAGGATCCAAAAACGATGTCGTCGGGCTTGAGCGCCTCGCAGACGCCAACGGAGACCGCTTCCTGTCCAATGGAAAGATGAACAGGGCTCATGATCTTATCGCCCGGATAAACCCGCGCGATTTCCTCTTCAACTCGGCGGATCAGGTAGAGGGATCGGTAGGTTTGCTCAGACATTCGTTGCAGCCTCAATTCTTCGATCATCCGTCACGCGCCGACGATCGAGGTAGTCGCGGTAAGTGGCGACGATGGCTTCTCTCGCGGAAGTTCGTGGCGCCCACCCCATAACCTCCAACGGTGTTGAGTCCAACGTTTTGACTGGCATGCCATCGGGGCGCGAGGCATCAAAAACCAATTCGCCGTTGTACCCCACCGCATCGCGAATGATCTCGGCTAACTCCCTGATCGAGAAATCGATGCCGCTCCCGAGATTGATTGGAATCGCCGATGAGTAACTCTGCATTACGAAGATGCAAGCCTCTGCCAGGTCGTCTGCGAAAATGAACTCGCGTCGAGCGTTTCCGGTTCCCCACACTTCTACCGATGCCGCGCCCTCAAGTTTTGCTTCGTGCATCCGATGAATCAGGGCGCCGACGACATGAGCGTTGTCGGCATCAAAATCGTCTTCTGGTCCGAAGGCGTTGGCTGGTATCGCGGTGATGAAATCATCTCCGTATTCTGCTCGAAAAGCCTCCGCGAGCTTCAAACCGGCAAGTTTTGCCGTCGCATAGGCAGCATTGGTCGGTTCCAGCGGACCGGTAATCAGACTCTCCACCGCCATCGGTTGTGGACAGAGCCGAGGATAGCAGCACGAACTGGCGAGATACAGCAGCTTGCGCACTCCGTGACGATGCGCCGCGTCGATGACGTTCAGCGCCACCGCCAGGTTGTGCTGCATGAGCGTTGCCGGATACTTCTGATTCGCGGCGATTCCGCCGGAATTACCGGCCACATGGAACACGTATGCAGGCTTATGCAGCGAGAACAGCCGTTCGACGGCAGCCGCATCTGCCAGATCAGGCTGCTTCGCTGAAGGACGGCAGAGACGCGAGAATCCGCGTGAAACGAGCTGCCTGAGAAGGGCCGCTCCGATGAGCGTCTCGCCTCCGGCCACTAGTACCACATCCGAAGAATGCATAGCGACTTTGGAAGCGGTGTACAGGGGACTACACGTGTGTGAAAGCGGCGGGTTCCTTCGCCGAAGTGATCAGCTCCCGGAAAACCGGCAGCATCGCGCCGGACCGCGCGGCCTCCGCTTCGGCATATTCCGGGTCTGGGCGGTAGTAGATAATCTGGCTTCCCATAAAGTCAAACTCAAACGGCACGCAAATTAATTTGCTCAATCGGCGCTTCACATCCGCCTGGCGTTCAGGCGGGACGAACAGCAGCATGAATCCCCCACCCCCCGCGCCCAACAGCTTGCCCCCGAGCGCGCCCGCCCCTCGCGCCTCAGCATAAATCTCGTCTATGTGCTCGTTGCTCACGCTCGCACTCAAATTCCGCTTGATTTGCCACGCCTCATGCAACAGGTGACCGAAGCCGCTGATCTGCTGCTGGCTGGTCAAGAGGCCAAGTGCTTCGTTCACCAGGTCCTTTAGAATGCGCAGATGTCGGCGGCGTCCTTCCATCTCGTGAGCGTAGGTCGACGCGATATCAGAACTTGTTCGTTTGACTCCGGTGTAGAACAGCATCAAGTGTCCGCAAAGCTCGTCGAGCCGGCTTTGAGGCAGGATGACGGGTCGAACAATAATCTCACCCGACTCCAAAAACGCAACCTGGTTGAATCCGCCGTATGCGGTCATGATCTGATCCTGGGAGCCGACGGTTTCCTTCAAGACCTCCTGCTCCAGATGGATTCCCTGCAGCGCAAGCTGATGCTTGCTCACCATCCGTCCCTGAACCGCGTGCAGCGCATGCAGGAGCCCCACGGTGAAGGCGGAACTGGAGCCCATTCCGCTTCTGGCGGGAAGGTCGCCGTCATGATGGATCTCGACACCGCGCTTCATTTCCATGAAACGAAGCGCCTCCCGAACGGCGGGGTGCCCGATTTCATCGATTTCATTGGTGTTCTCGATTTTCGAGTAAACCGCGCGATAACGATGCTCGAAAAACGGCGGGAGATAACGAGCGGTGAGGTAGCAATACTTATCGATGGTTGCGGCCAGTACGGTACCCCCGTGTTCTCGATACCACGACGGGAAATCTGTGCCACCGCCAAAGAAGGAAACGCGGAAAGGGGTGCGTGAGATAACCATGTATGAACCGAAGCTGTGAGGTGGTATGAAGCGAACCAGCGGAGTCTTTTCACAGCCTCCACGTTCGAAGTTTACCCTCTGCACCGACCACAAACAAGAAAATACTGGCTAAGTTGGCGGGGGGATGGACATTCGGGTGCGAACGAACCGTGCTGCCAACCCGAAGTCCTCGACGATCGCATCGGCAGTCGTACCCGATGCGGCAAAAGATGCGCCGTAACCTGTTGTGACCAATATTGTTATCGCTCCGACGGCCCTTCCAAGCGTGATGTCGCATGGTTTGTCGCCGATGACGATACATTCTTCGGGAGCAAAGTCATGCTCCAATGCCGCTCGCAACAGGAGTCCAGGGCTCGGCTTTCGACACGAGCAATGGTCCTCTGGCAGATGAGGGCAGCAATATATCCCATCCAGCTTAACCCCCCCGGTAGCCAGGAGCTCGTTCATCCGTGCGTGGATTGCCTCGACCCGCAGCATGTCGAAGTAGCCTCTTCCGATTCCCGATTGATTTGTAATCACCACCAGACCAAGTCCGAGTTCTTGCAAGAGGCCAAGGCCCGTGAGGACTTCTGGAAGGAGTTGCACCCCGTCGGGACTCGAGAGGTAATTCCGCTCGACGATTAACGTCCCATCGCGATCCAGGATGACGAAGCGGCGTCTGCTCATGAGCCCCTTTTCTGCAATGTCCTGAAGAAGGCGTTCGCGACGGAGTACGACTCGGGTGTGCCGATGTCCAAAAAATCATGGCTGCCGGGTCGGCCGAACAGGCCGTGGTTCACGAGCGTTGGAAATACTTCGCGCTCGATCGACACGGGACGATCCGCCACAATGTGTCCAAACAACTCACGGCCCGTGCAGTAGATTCCGGCATTGATCAAGCCTTTTTGCGCGTGGTGCCCCTTCTCTTCGAACCTGACGATGCGCGATTCGCTGTCCAGCGTCACAGAACCAAACCTGGAGATATCGGAAACCTCTGCCAATTGAATCGTGGCGCCCGCACCCTTGAGTTGATGCCATTGCCACAATTCTTCGAGTCGCACATCGCAATAGGAGTCGCCGTTCATCGAAATGAGCTTCGACGATTTGCACGTTGCGACCGCCTTTGCCAGGGCGCCGCCGGTGCCAAGCGGCTCAGCTTCCACCGAGTGTTCGACTTGCAGCCCCCGATAATTCTCGCCCAGCTCTTGGCGCAACTGCTCCGCCTTATACCCGGTGCACAGAATCACATGGCGGATCCCGGCCACCAAGATCTGGTCGAAGAGATAGGTGATGAAGGGTCGGCCGTTCACCAGGGCGAGCACCTTGTTGCGGTCCGTCACCACCGATCGTAACCGGGTTCCCATGCCCCCCGCGAGGATCACTGCAGTGACGTCCTCGAGCATGGTGAACGCTCCAATCAGACATTCTTCAGAGGATGCCGCCCCAGCATTCGGTAGGCAATCAGGAGCTCTCGGATGCCCTCATCCAAGGAGCGCTTGGCCACGAAACCTGCCTCACGAAGCCGGGCATTGGAAACGATGTAATTTCGCTTGTCAGGATCACTTCCGATCGCAGCAGCCTGGATGTACAACCTCGGAACATACTGCTTCACCTTCTCCGCAAGTTCGATTTTCGACAGATTGGCATCCTCCAACCCCGCATTGTATGCCCGGCCGGCCATGCGCGCTGCGCTTTCGATACAGTGGATGAAGCAGTCGGCCACATCGCGGATATGGATGTAGTTCCGTTTGAAGTCTTTCTCGAAAAGCACCAGGTAGCCGTCGGTCACAGCCGCATAGACGAAGTGGTTGACCAAAAGATCCAGACGTGGTCGCGGTGACGTCCCGAAGACCGTCGCCAGCCGCAACGTTATCACGTTCGGCAGTTCCAGGAGTTCCAATTCGGACTGGCATTTGGTCGTCCCATAAAGGGAAATCGGCTCGAGCGGCGTTTCTTCCGTGCAATAGCTCGCTCCGGACTTGGTTCCGTACCCGCTGTTTGTATTGGGATAGACGATTAATTGGCTGGGGCTTCGCAGTTTCGCAAGAAGCCTGATCGCGTCCACATTCACCGACCTGGCCCGCAAAGGGTCGCGATCGCAAGCCCCCGCGCCCACCACCGCAGCAAGCGGAATGATCACGTCGGCCGCCCGCACCAGCGGGGCGAGCACCTGCTCATTGCGAGCGTCTCCGAAGAAAAAATCGAACTGCGGCCGGGCGCAAAGGTGAAAGAGCGAGTGCTGTCCGTACTCAAGCGTATCGAGGACCGCGACTGCGTACCCCTTGTTCAACAGGTGCTCGCAAAGGATCGATCCCAGATAACCCGCTCCACCAGTGATGAGTACGCGATTTGGCATTTGGCGAGCAGTTTAACGAGTGAGGTGACTTCCTCAATAGCCGCCGCGCGACGCCGCCCCAACGGTTACAAGCAATCTTCCTGGAAACCCCCTGCATCGGGGAGGATCGGATGCCAGAGAGAGCAATGGATATACTAAACTGGCTCGCTGCGCGCCACAATTCGCTCGCGCTCCCGGCGCAGCAGCAGGCGCTTCAGCAAGCCGATCATTCGGGCCATTGTCACCATCGTGGGGCTACCGAGCACATATCGCCCATTGCGCGCGGTGATTTGTCGGCTGCGCAGCAAGCGCGCGAGCCGAACGTGCAGGATTTCTGCGGCATTGTATCGCCGAAGTAAACCGGCTTCATCGAGCCAGCCCCCGGCCTCCACGATCTCACGCAGGATCCGGATCCGCCGCGCCGTTTCACCCAGATTGATGAAGTGAAAATATCCGTAACCTAGCGCCCCGAACGTGAGCATATTCACAAGAAAGCGTGCTAAGTTGTCAGTGTCGCTATCGGCGGACAGCCTGTTTCCGCATGCGGTTACCGTAACGGTGACGATGCCGCCGGCGCCGAAGCCGATGATGATTGATCTCAGCAGGCCATTTCGCCGAAGGCGAAAGACAATGACTTGTAAGACGCAGTTTGCCATCTGCCCGGCCAAGGGTGCAAGGGCGATGATCCACGCGGGCGGCATCGCGGTCACCCTCCTTTGCCTGCGCCCATCAATGAGCGAGCAAGCAGTATGATGCGAACCAGTCGGCGGCCCTTCGCGGTGATTGCAAAGCCTGCATCGTGAGAGATTACAAGCTGGTCGCGCAAAAGGTCGGCAATTCTGGGCCGAATCAGCACATCATCGGAGGCGAGTTTTACCAAGTCTGACTCCAAGGCGCCCGCCGGCCCCGCGTCCGCGATCGCGGTCGTCAATACCAATGATGGGCTGTCCGCCTCGATCGCGGAGTATGTGATGATATACGCTAACGCGAACGCAATATCGAAAAGCACCACCTCAAAGCACTCGGCGGGCGCCACTAGAAGACGCAGCGCGGCGGCGTAGTGTCGACCAACGATCAGAGAGCAGCCAGCCAGCGCAAACGGCGGGGCCAAAAACAGAATCAGCAGAATCCTCGTATGTCGCTCTGGCAATCGCCATCGCCAGAGAATAATGTGAATCGCGAATGAGATTGCCACGCACGCGATGCCCCACAACAGCGGCCTCATGAGCGCTCCAGACTTGGACACCGGATGGCATTCAAGCGTGAGTCATCC
>Ga0302326_10024954_pt1 | contig 12132 bp, 8 predicted proteins | sample Palsa_T0_3_FD_202264 | JGI IMG/M metagenome (GOLD analysis project Ga0302326, IMG submission 202264) | Peat permafrost microbial communities from Stordalen Mire near Abisko, Sweden - Palsa_T0_3 | ecosystem: Environmental > Terrestrial > Soil > Palsa > Peat permafrost | place: Sweden: Abisko...
GGGCGCAACTGAAATAGAGATTGACGCACTGGAGCGATACCACTGGGTTTCCCCCATCGACCCCGCTGGTCTATTCGGATATTCCTATGTGATTCTCGGCTCCATGATGGGTGGGAAGATTATCGTTAAGCGATTGCGCGCCACTCTCGGGCCGACTGCGAGTTTTCATTTCTATGGCGATCAGAATGAATGCTCTGAAGCCCTCTGGGCATCGTTTTGCTCGAACCTTGAGGAGAACGGAAAAGACAACGTAGAGGCGATTTGCGCAACGGCGGTGGGGATATTTGATGCCTACGCGGCTTGGTTATCGCAGCAGCTCCCCCAGCCTGGTAACTGCTGATGGAGCGTTTAGCAGGGTGCAGCAATCCCCTTCCTGGCCTCGCCAAGTGCGCCCTGGAACCGATCCAAATCATTGGTCACATTCAACCGCACGGTCTACTGTTCGCACTCTCCGAGCCGGATCTAATCGTGAGGCACGTCAGTGCCAACGTCTCTACTTTGCTGGGGATGTCTCCTGATATTTTGTTGGGATGCTCGTTCGAGAAGGTCCTGGGAGCGCAGCTCTTCGAGACGTTCCGGCCTCAAATGTTGAGCGACGAACCATTTTTAGCGAAACCTCTTTGCGTCCCAGTTAGCGGTCGCGGAATCGAGATGCATGCAATCGCCCATCGGCACGACGGCGTTCTTATTGTGGAGCTCGAACTTGTTCACGGAACCCATTCGCTGGAACCCCTCGAACTCAACGCCCACATCCGATTTCCGGTCACGCGCATGGAGCAGGCGGCCGACGTTCAGGAGCTGTCGCGGCTGGCCGCGGAGGAAATCCGGCGACTCAGCGGATTCGACCGCGTCATGGTGTATCGATTCGACGATGTTTGGAACGGTGAAGTGATCGCCGAAGCCGTGGGGTCCTTGCCAGTCTTGTACCTCGGTTCGCGCTTTCCAGAAAGTGATATTCCGGCCCAGGCACGGCAGCTCTTTCTGATGAATCCCTCGCGATCACTTGCGGATGTCGCCGCAACGCCGGTGCCGATCATTCCTGAGATCGGACCACTGACCGGAAGACCCCTGGATTTGACGCGCTCATCCCTGCGGAGCGTCTCAGCGATACACATCACGTATCTGCGCAACATGAACGTACAGTCATCCATGACTGTTTCGATTATTGTCAACCACCGGCTTTGGGGCATGATGGCATGTCATAGTGCCGTGCCGCACCGTCTGGATCACTCGACCCGCTCAGTCTGCGAACTCATTGTGCAGATTTTCGCGTCGCAGGTTGCCCTGCGCATCGACAACATCGCTTTGCAATCCCGGCTGACCTCCCGAAGAACGCTCGAAAAATATATGGCGGACATCGAAGCGTCCGAATCGATCGTCCAGGCAGAAAGCTTACAAAGTCCTCAGCTCCTCGATTTACTGGGCGCGGACGGAGTGGTTTCACGTATTGACGGGATCGTATCGGTCCAAGGCGCAGCCGTGGATGAAGAGTTGCTGCTTCCGATCATCGCCAAGTTGCAGAGCATCTCAGCACGAGGAGTGGCGAGTTCCAACAGCCTCGGCTTGCTGGAACCCAGCGCCGCATCCTATGCGGGTAAGGCTAGCGGAGCCCTGTACATTGGACTTACGGAGGGGACCGGCGATTATCTTCTCCTGTTACGACGGGAACTCGTAGAAACGATCACGTGGGCCGGGAATCCTGATAAAGCGGTCAGCGTGGATGAGCGGGGCAGCTTGCGCCCGCGCACTTCGTTCGCGGCTTGGAAGGAAACCGTACGTGGCCGCAGCCAGCCTTGGAGCGAACTCGAATTAGAAAATGCGTCTCTCGTGCGCGAGCAATTGCTCCGCTTGAGAGAAGCACACAAATTGCGCAAGTCCGAAGAGCACGTTCGGCACCTGGCAAACTACGACGCGCTGACGGGCCTCCTCAATCGACATTCCATCCACCTCCAGCTGGAGCAATGCGTACAGAAAGCGACGGCTGATCATTCGTCGCTCGCTGTTCTGTTCATAGACCTCGACCACTTCAAGCCTGTCAATGATCGTTACGGCCATGCCGCCGGGGACAAAATTCTCAAGATCACCGCCAAACGGATGCAGCATATGGTACGCCCCGAAGACATCGTCGGTCGGTTGGGCGGCGACGAATTCATCGTCATTCTACCCGGACTAGAACTGGAGACTGACGCGTTGAAGGTAGTGGAGCGCATTCTACGCGCTGTAGAGAAACCTCTTGAAATCGATGACGGCGTTCGCGTCAGCGTTACGGCCAGCATCGGACTCAGCCGCTTTCCCGTCGACGGCACCAGTAGTGAGGTTTTGATCAGCCGGTCGGATATCGCGATGTATCGTGTGAAAGGCAGTGGTGGCAACGCCTTCGAACTGTGCCGGGCGGGCGATATCAAAGGCGGCAGGGACAATCCCTAACAATTCACTCCCAAGCCCCCATAATGGTCTCACGTCTCCTCAAGTATGGCTCGGGAGAGCTGAGCGGGACTACCGGAACATGCCAGCCACTCATTAAAGAAAGCTGTACTTTCCCGCTCCAAATCCACGCAGGACAGGCCCTCATAGGTCGCGTAAGAATTGAAATAGCGGAAAACCGTGCTGAACTCGGTTTTCCTTACGGTTTTCTGGTCGATTTTCTGCCCTCAATTCTGTAACCCTCGACTAAACAAACTGATACGAAGCCAGTACCGCAAAACCCGCACGCGGGCAAGTACGTTAAAAGGCGGGAGCGACCCCCTCTTTTCGTTCGGCCTGCGGCCCGAAAAGTAACACGGGGTCGCTCCCGCCCTTTCTTACGGCGTAATGCTTTTTGTATTCGCCCGCATTGGGTGAGAACTGCTGCCAGCAACTACAAACCCGTACTCAACCGACCAGCCCACCGATCCCCAAAGAATATTTTTCAAATCAGGTGGGCATTTTTTCTTTCTAGGATTTTCCCGAGGCGTTGCCCATTAGTAGAGATAGAGGGTCACGTCTTTCCATGAAAGCCGATACGCATCCTAGAAACCGCATGGGACAAGTCGAAAAGAGGCCTTCTCTCCTGTGGGTCAGAGGGAAGCATGAGAGGGCCGAACGCACTTTTCGAGACAAAGAAAATTGAATGTCCCCCTCACATTTCCCACATTTTGCGCCTCTTTATAAATAGGGGATACTCTCGCCGGTTTCTTTGAATTCTCTCGGAGAGGCCTGGCAGATTATTCGCCCTTACTTGGGGAAGGGTTTGTGATGCGCGTTTTAGCAGACATGGCTGATGTCAGACTCCGCCAGCTTCTATTTGGCTGTGAAATCATGCGCCGAAATCAAACACTGGAAATGGAGCTTAAATTTACTCCCAATTTTCCCTTCTCAGACATGCGTACAGTTTGCAGACAATCGTTGGGCATGACGTTCGCACACACTGTTTCTCTGCAATCTCTCAGCTCGTCTTTTGTGGCCGCGTTCCATGGCCTCGATTCAGACGCCAGAAATGGAGTACGCTTTTCAGGCTCGCGGCAGGCACACAAAATCATCGCGCCAGAAGCACCTCATTATTCTCATGCAGCACTTCTAAGTATCCCGGATGTTTTTTGGATTAACAAATGGCGTCCCCTTTTTGCGAATGCTTCTTCCGAGGGTGAACGGTGCATGAAAGACACGAATCACCCCCTCCGTCACCCTTTGCGTCACCATCGGATTTTCGGAAGAGTCCGAAGGAGAACAGGTTACGCATGGCGCGAAGGTCAATTTGGGCGCGGACAAAACACCGGATTGGGCTGGAGCGACCCCACTTTTGTGCACGTATCCGTGCCCAAAGTAATTCGTGGGGTCGCTCCAGCCCAACTGCGCGGTGACCGCGCAGAGTATTTTGTCCACGTCCAAATGGGAACAAGAACCACGTCGAAGGCGGTTTTGAACCACCTAAATTCGTGAATCGAGTCAGGTCCAGAAAAAGGGGGCCACCGTCATGCCAAGTGGAGATGAAAGCCACACTGAACTTCTAACGGTCCAGGAGACCGCCAAACTCTTGAAGGTGCCAGTGTCTTGGGTCTACGGACACACTCGAAAACGTTCGATTGATCCCTTGCCAGGGTATCGGCTCGGCAAGTATTGGCGCTTTCGGGAAGACGAATTGTTGGCTTGGGTGTCACGTCAGCGAACAGGTCGCCAGGCGGCTTGACATGCGGACTACACTGAGAAGCGACGAAGAACAAGCTGGGCGGACCATCGAGATCCCAAGGAAGGGAGAAACGATGGCTCGAAGAGGTTTCCATCAAGGATCGCTTTTCCAACGCGGCACCCGGAGAAAGCTTTGGGTGGCACGCTGGTGGGAGGATGTGATTCAAACAGATGGCACGCTCGGCAGGCTGAGGCGGTCCGAAGTGATCGGGACTGTCGCTGAATTTCCGACGCGCCGCCTTGCGATGCAGGTGTTGTCTCAGAGGCTAGGGTCCATCAATAGCGGCAAGGCAAGACCGCAGTCCGTCCGTACCTTTGGCAACTTCGTCAAAGATGATTGGACGCCTGTAGTTTTGCCCACACTCAAATACGCAACCCAGAAGCACTATCGGTACATGCTCGACGTGCATCTCATTCCGACTTTCGGCCAGAGACAGCTTCGGGAACTTACCCGAGAAGAGTTGCAAAGCTTCCTCAGTCGAAAGCTCAGCAACGGGTTATCGTGGGAAACCGTTCACCACTTCAAGTGTGGTATGAGCAAGATTCTCGGAGCAGCCGAGGAATGGGGCTATATTGCCGAGAACGTAGCTCAGAAAACGAAACTCCCGCGACGGCAGCATGGAGCGGAGCGGGTTGTTCTCACTCCGATCCAGATACGGGGCATAGCTGCGGCGCTTAATGAACCCGCACGCGCAGTCACGTTGCTACTGGTGCTGACGGGATTGCGTGTAGGGGAGTTGCTTGCGCTTCGATGGGGGAGTATTGATTTGAAGGCTCGTTTGCTCCGCGTAGTCGAGACGGTGTATGACGGGCACTTCGACAAACCCAAAACGAAGCGCAGTACGCGAACCATTCCGATTGGGACGGAGACGGCAGAAATTCTCGCCGGCATCTGTTCCACCACTGTTGACCCAAAGGCCCTAGTATTCGCAACACGCGAGGGATTGCCGCTAGATCGCTGGAATCTCTTGCGCAAGCACCTGAAGCCTGCCGCGAAGAAGCTAGGGCTTCCTGGTGTCACCTGGCACCTTCTGAGGCATAGCCACGCAACAATGCTCGATGTTGTAGGCACGCCGCTAGGGACGATGCAATCGCTTCTAGGGCATTCCACACCGGATATCACGCGCGAGATTTATTTGCACGCGATACCGGAAGAACAGCGTCGCGCAGTGGAAAGCGTCGAGAGGCTCGTATTTGGACCCAAATGGACCCAAGTTCAGGTTCCGACACAGACCACGTCAGGCAGAGTAAATTGAAAACAAAGAAGTAAGTGGTCGGGGCGCGCGGATTTGAACCGCGGACCTCCTGCGCCCAAGGCAAGGGCTCCTCTCCCGTTGGGTCTTCCGCCCCAGGGTGTACCAAAACACATGGTTTGATACGGCCGATTTCGAGTGGAACTCACCTCGACTTTTGTATCCTTTGCGGCCACCGCGCCGACACCCTTTTGGTACACGTGGCACTCGGATGCTCCGGCCACGCGCCTTACATCAAATCCTCAAATCCTGATTTCTGTTTTAAGGAGAGTCTACTTGAGCTTGTCGGCAACCTTGGCCAAGCCAGCCCTTGCGCAAGCGGCGTCCTGTTCGCCGTCGTGCGCTCCGCTGACAGAGATTGCGCCGAGGAGGTCGTCGCCGACTTTGATCGGGATGCCGCCCTTCGCGAATACCGAGTCGCTCATGGGGACCGGTGTTGCGGTTCCGGGGGGAGGGTTTGCCGCCGGGGGGCCCGATGGAAATCCGAAATGCATCACGCTATTGGTCTTCATGCGGCCAATCTGGACACTCCCAAGTCCGGCGCCATCGTCCCTCAGAAGCGCTTTGAGTTCATTCCCTCGGTCAACAACGGTGACCGTGACTTTGTAGCCCTTTGCGCGACACTGGAGCATGGCTTCTTGCGCCATGGTCTGCGCCACCTCGATGGTCAGTACTTTCTCAGTCGGTAGCCCTTGTGCCGACGCTAATACAACGGTAGCCGCGATCCATACTAGAAGGGAACTGAGTTTCATGCCGGACCTTTCTGCTGCTCATAGTGTGGCAGCGCCGAAAGAGAACCGCTCTGCCGTGTTTGTATTCATTAGACCTATCCACGGCAGTGTTCTTGTTTGACTTAACGCTCGCCAATGTTCTCCTTGCTGACTTGGCGAGCGGATCTGGCCGAAGTGGGAAATGCACCATCTGAGCGTTGGGCTTTTGCCGCCTTCCGCATGCCAGAATGACTCGCGTCTCGGTTGATGCCCAAGGCCGACGGCCCTTCTAGCAAGACATTAATATTTTCCGTCGCCACTTGCCTTTAACTGCTCACTTAGCAAGTGGGTCAGGCCGAATCTGGAAGTGAACCATTTGCGGGGTTTGTCCCTTGCCACGCTCCGAATGCCAGATGACGCGTGTCTCAGTTGATGCCCAAAGCCCACGCCCTTTCCACCCGGTTTTGGGATCGTCAATGCGCCCGTCCATGTCACGAGTGTAAAACCCCATGGGATAGGGGACGCGAAACGTAAACCACTCTTTTGTATCAGGCTTGAAAACCTTCAAAGAGTCGGAGTCGGTCCCGAGCACTACCGAGACGTTATTGCCCAAGCCCAAAGTGTTGTAGCGATCCACCCAATTGAGATAATGCCAATCCGTGCGGATGTCAGTCCCCTTGAACACTGGGCCTGGCACCGGATAGATCGTCCAGCCTTCCGGGCAGTGCTGTCCGGTTGCAGTCGGACCATTCAGCACCTTGCATTTGCGCCGGTCGAAGCTCGCCAGTTCGCTGCTGCCAGCCAGCGCCGTCCACACCACGCCGTTGGTATCCACGTCGATGCCGTGCGACGCGTAATGCATCTCGTTGGGAAACTTCGGATTGTTGAACGGCGGCTCGTAAACCTCCGTCGCACAGGTCGCGGGGGGATTCGGGCCCGGTACCGCCCGCACGATTCTTCCCGGCAGAGGGAAAGGTCCCGCGTACCACACGCTGCCATCCACCGGGTTCACCGAGATACCGTAGCCGTCGGGCGTCCCAATGCGATCCAGCTTTGGATCGGGCGGCTCATTGAGCATGGTAAACGCGCCGGTCTTCCCGTCCCCGTTATAGTCGATCACCGGGGCACACCAGCCCTGCGCTTTGGCTGCATCGTGCGTCTCATCCCACACGCGCGTCTTGAACCACCCCAGGCCGCCGCGGCGCAGCGAGAAATAAATGGTCTCGTCCTTGTCGTTGGCGAATGCCGCATGGCTCTGCCCGAAGCAGAGGTCCACTGCTTCGATTTTTTCCGTCTTGGGATCGTAGATGTCCACGCCCCACCCGGGAGGATTTTCCCAGGGCTTCAGGACGCGGCCCGCGCTCTGGCGCAGGTCCAGGCCGATCCGCTGAATGTCTCCGTTTCTGGGATTCCCGTCCTCCCAGGTTTTCGCAAACACGTTCCCGGAGATGGACTTGCAGAAATCAGGGGCTTCCGGCTTGCGATTCTGCATGTTGATCCAGAGCCGGCCTTTGCTATCCATCTGCGTGTTCGCCGGGTTCACGACATCTTCCTTCCAGACGATTTGATTGCCCCAATAGGGCGACCGCGCCGTTACCTGTTGCGGGGACCACGGCGGCATGGATTTTCGGTCGGCTTCGTTGCGCAACGGCAGCTTGATGGTGCTGGCGGAGTTTTCCTGCGGGTCAACGAAAACGAGCGTGCCCCTTTCCCAGTCGGCCTCGAAAGCGGGCCCGTTCGCGTTCACGTGGGGATTCCATTTATTCGTAGTGACCAGGCCATGGAAGAAAGACTCCGGCGCGCCCAAGTCCCACAGTGTAAGCACCACATTGCGTTCCAAACCTTGCGGCCGCGGAGGTGCGGGAGGAACTTCTCCCGCCGTAATGCGCGAAGTCCAGTCCGCAAACATGGCGATACCCTGGTTATACCCAAACTGGCTCATGGTATCGACCATCTCGCCGCCTGTCTGGCCCGATCGTATCCGGCGATCCCAGGCGGCAGTGGCGGACGGGAACGTGCCCAGATTCCGCGGCATTTCCCGGATTGTCTTGGTCCCCATCTGGTGGCAGGCTTGACAGCCTGACTTCACCAAATCGACCCAGTGCGCCTGAGTAGGAATCACGCCATGAACTCCATAGAGCACACTGTCGGCACCAGGAGCCGGCATGGGAAAGGCGCTCTTCGGAGGGATCTTTAACAAGGACACCCAATAGTTGGGTGGGTAGTATTGTGCAGCGGCAACAGGACTTGGGGCTATCACCGCGTGAAGCGCCAAGGTCCTGCCCGGTAGTGCATCGACCGGGGTTGAGTCTACGAGGCCGTAGCCCCGCACCCAAACTTTATAGCTGGCCTTGGGCAAATCCGGCAGCAGAAACCTTCCCTGATCATCGGTGACCACGATTTTGCGCAGCTTGGTCTCAAAATCCCTGGTCTCCGCTATCACCCAGACGCCGGCCTCAGCGCCGTGGGAACTGGTCACCACGCCGCCAATGTCGTCAGTGCCCACAGCTACCTCGCGGGCCAGCGCGGCGAGCCCTTCTTCCCGAGGCATGGCTTCGATGCGAACCATACCAGGGCGGCTGAAGGCTGCACAGATCAGAAGCCCCAAAACTACAAGCCGGACGATCAACCGTTTCTCCATCAGGATGTCCCTGTCACAAACGTCTTGCGTCTCACGGCAAAGGTTAGAAAATGATCTTCAGTGCGAACTGAATCTGCCGCGCCGTGGTCGAAGTAGTGGTGATCTGGCCCGCCGTTCCAACCGGGGCTTCTGAGTAGGATCCAATATCGGATGTGCTGCCGGGAAAAACAGTTCCGGAAGGCATGCCAAAGTTTGAGCGATTTAGAATATTAAAGAACTCGGCGCGGAACTGAAAAGCTCCCGCTTCTCCTAAGAAGTGCGCAGCGGTGTCTTTCACGAGAGAAAAGTCCCAGGTCCCCAGACCTGGTCCCCGAAGAAGACCACGTGAAGCATTACCGAGGATGCCGCAAGTTTGCCCCGCGTTCCCCGCTCCTGGACACGGCACCATCGGCTGTAATGTAAACATCAGCGGATTAAACCACTGAGCTGGATTCCCTGTTATTACGGTGTTGGCATAGAATGGAACGAAAGTCTTTGTCGTACTATTGGGATGCCCGTCCGGACCGATCTGCCCAGGCGCCACCGTAGCGGTTCCTACGTCCACCTTTTCACTGAGGGCATTTTCTATAACTCCCGAATTCGATCGATTGATGCTATCAAGAGGAGTGAAAGGGTACCCGCTCTGCACTGACACGATCGTTCCGATCCACCAGCCGTTTGAAAGTTTGGTTAGGAAGCCATTCCATCTGGGGTTTGGAAAATGGTAGAGCAGGTTGAATCGCAAGTTGTGCCGAAGGTCAAAACACGAAGGCCCAGCGTCCCTTCTCAGAAAATTCGGGTCGCTGCTTTCGTCCATGCCCGGAGCATTGCAGTCCGAGACCGCTAGGTTACCCTCGGTGGTATCTATGGAGTGGGCGAACGTGTAGTTCCCCTGGAACTCCAACCCTCTGCTTACCCGCTTGTTCAGGGTGATCTCAAACGCGTTGTACCAGGAATCCCCCACGGTGCTGGTAATCTGATCGTTCAGATAATTCGGATTGATCCTGCAAGATGGCACGGTGTTCTCGCAGGCCACGAGATTGTCGGACCAGTACTCTACGTTTCCAGGACCAACGTAGGTGGGAATGCCCGGATTACCTTCCCGAACTGTAAATAAGTGAGCACCGCGTGTATGTACATACGCGGCCGTTAACGCCATGTTCGCAGGCAATCGCTGTTCTATGCTCAGGTTATACTGCAGCATGTGCGGCTGGTAGGAGTTGTAATCGACATTCTCGGACAGCGTCTTGCCATACTGCGCTGGTGTGAACACAAACGGGAATGTGATGACCGCGTTTGCGGTCTGATTGTTAATCTGGGTTGTGCTGGAAATCGGTGGCGAATTGGCTGAGTTCTGGGTGAAAAGGTTCCCGTAATTTCCAACATCATAGTAGATTCCAAAGGCGCTTCTAACTGAAGTCTTTCCGTTTCCGAATACATCCCACGCAAGGCCGAGCCGAGGGCTGAAGTTCAAGAGGGTTGGATTGACAAAAATCGGGCCCTGGGTCGGTGTTGGGTCCAGTCCATGGTCTCGAATTGCGTACCCGTTATTGTTCAGTTCCCAGGGCGTCGTTATGAATTCGTAACGCAGTCCCAAATTAAGAGTCAATCTCGACGCCGCGCGCCACTCGTCCTGCGCGTAAAATCCAAACGTGTTGAAAATGAAATCCCGGTTCGAATTAGAGCCCGGGGTGGGTGCGGTGTATTTCGAAGGAATAGCCTTCAAGAGCCCGGCCAAACTGGCGTACGTTATCGATCCCGCGAGCTGCTGGCCAGTAAGAGCCTCGTTGTATCGGTTAATCAGAACACCAAACTTGAAACCGTTCTTACCCTTGTCATAGTAGACATCGTCGCTCAGCGTGTAGATGTTCTGAAGGTGGAAAAGCGTGAGGGTGCCGGTATTGCCGATGGTGGAAAGGCCCGTGACCGACACTTGTCCCATCGGCTGCCCCGGCACAAAGGAGGGAACTCCTGGCGTCGCCTCAAGATAAAGCGGCATTGTATTAAAGTTCGTCCGTGCAAAGGAAAGACGAACCGTGTTCAGTAGAGTGGGAGAGAAAATATGAGTCTCTGATAAGGTCAGATATTGGTCGCGACTGGTCCCCGCGCTTCCCCACTGTGGGAAAGCCGCTCCGCCCGTCGCGCTGGCAGAAAAACTCGCCAGAGGGTCGTTTACGTTGCTCGCGTCGGACGTATAGCGCCCGAAAAGAGAATTCTTGTCCGAAAAATTCTGGTCTATCCGCATCTGTCCGTAATACACGTGCTGCGAATCGGGCGCAGAGAACGAAAAGGTAGGAGTCGTGAGAGTCCCTGCTGTCGGACTTGGATACAGCGCCAGAAAAGGCGCGGTAATTGGACTGACTGCCAGCGAATTCGTGCCCGCACCTGCCGGGTTGCTCCCCAGTTGGGAACACGGCCCCGTGGATCCCGCCGGCTGAACACCTTGGCCATTCCAAACGGCCTGACCGGTAAAAGTCGGATGGCACGCAGCCGCCGGCACATTGGAGAGTACGGTGAATCCCAGCTTTACATTCAGCTGCTCGTAAACCCCATAAAAGAAAGTCTTATCTTTCTTAATAGGGCCACCCATGGATCCCCCAAAATTGTTCTTTTCGAATTGTGCGATTTTCGGGCCGTCGAAATAATTCCGGGCGTCCAAGGCGCTGTTTCGGAGATATTCGAATGCATCTCCATGGTATTGGTTGGTTCCCCCCTTGCTGACGATCAACATCTGGCTGCCCATTGTCATTCCATACTCGGCGCCATAGGCATCCGTAATGACTTTGTACTCCTTGATTCCATCAACACCTAATGTTGTTGACGCAATGGACGAGCCTGTCCAGCCGGATTGATTCACGATGGAAGTTCCGTCCAGCAGGAAGTTATTCGAGATAGTTGGGGATCCGTTGCTGCTGAAAATTGTGCCGGTCATTCCCCCCAGGCTGTTATTGTTTTTGTTTTGCGATACGCCCGGTTGCATCAAGCTAAGATCGATATAGTTCCGTCCGTTCAGCGGGAGGTCTGCCATTTTGGCGTCGTTGACGAGCCCACCCAAGGAACTGTTGGTTGTATCGATCATCGGCGCGCCAGCCTCGACGGTTACGCTCTGCGTGGTTGAGCCGACCTGGAGGGAGAAGTTTACATCGACAATGTCAGCCACGTGTAACTCGATACCGGGCTTGACAATACGTTCGAAGCCGCTCTTGTCAACGATCACTCTGTACTCGCCGGGAGAAAGCGCCGGAATGGTATACAGGCCAGATTCGTTGGTCTGAACCGTAGCGGCGGCGCTTGTATTCACGTTCACAGCCTGAACGGTCGCACCGGTGACTACGAGTCCCGAGGAGTCAGTAACCCGGCCGGTCAATGTGGCGGAACGTTCCTG
>Ga0302326_10024955_pt1 | contig 12132 bp, 6 predicted proteins | sample Palsa_T0_3_FD_202264 | JGI IMG/M metagenome (GOLD analysis project Ga0302326, IMG submission 202264) | Peat permafrost microbial communities from Stordalen Mire near Abisko, Sweden - Palsa_T0_3 | ecosystem: Environmental > Terrestrial > Soil > Palsa > Peat permafrost | place: Sweden: Abisko...
GCAAGATACTCGGATTGGCGCTGCAATGGCAGATGCGCTCACGTGCAATGCGCTGGTGAAGGCGTTCGGCGCAGAGAAACGTGAAGACTACCGGCTGGCAAAGGTGCTGGGCAAATGGAATAACCGGACGGCGCTGACATGGGTGAAGGCGACGCGCAACGGAAGCCTGCAGATGTTTCTCTTGCAAGGGTTGCGCTCTCTGGTACTGGTCTACGCGGTATGGCTATGGTGGCAGGGCCGGGCGACGGCCGGCGATATGACGTTCGTGCTGACAAGCTACTTCATCGTGCATGGCTACCTGCGCGACATCGGGCAGCATGTGCGCAACCTGCAGCGCTCGGCCAATGAGATGGAGGAGATGGTGCAGTTCCACGCGCAGCCGCTGGGCGTGGTAGATCGCGCCGATGCAAAGCCGATCCATGTGAGGCAGGGGGAGATCGTCTATGACCGGGTGACATTCTGCTATGGAGCGCAGGCAGAGCCGCTGTTTCGGGATTTCTCGCTGCGGATCCATACCGGCGAGCGGGTAGGGTTGGTGGGCCATTCAGGATCAGGCAAGACGACCTTCGTGAAGCTGCTGCACCGGCTGTACGACGTGGGCGGCGGGAGGATCGTAATCGACGGGCAGGATACCTCGTGTGTGACGCAGGACTCGCTGCGTGCACAACTGGCGCTGGTCCCGCAGGAACCGATCCTGTTTCATCGCACGTTGGCGGAGAACATTGCGTATGGAAGGCCGGAGGCGCCGATGTCGGACATCGAGAAGGCAGCCCAACTGGCCCATGCGCACGAGTTCATCCTGCGCCAGCCGAAGGGGTATCACACGCTTGTAGGCGAGCGCGGCGTAAAGCTGTCTGGAGGCGAGCGGCAGCGTGTGGCGCTGGCACGGGCGTTTTTGGCGAACACGCCGGTGCTGGTGCTTGATGAAGCGACCTCGAGCCTGGATTCGGAATCCGAGGCGCTGATCCAGGAGGCGATGGAGCGTCTCATGGCAGGCCGCACGTCGATCGTAATTGCCCATCGGCTCTCGACCGTGCGGATGCTCGACCGGATTCTTGTCTTTGAGCGCGGGAGGGTGGTCGAAGAGGGAACGCACGAGGAACTGGTGCGGCGCGAAGGCGGCACTTACAAGCGGCTGTTTGAGCGGCAGGCTCTTGGCCTCACGGTAGACGGCGAGAAAGCATTCGACGACGAGTCCGATTTCTCGGACAGCGCGGTGATGCATTGAAGCAGCTCGACCTATCGTTGGTCTCCACAAACGTTTATCGTTACCGATTTGTTCTCAGTTTCGAACTGGGGCGACGGCCCTCACATAGGTGGTAGCGCTCAACACCGATAGGCGGCCAGTCCGCCATTTATTTCTTCGCATCTGATTGCCTTTCTTCCATTTCCTGGGGTTTTGCGCCTTGCAGGATAATTCTCAGACCCTCTCGAAATCTCCGGTCATAGTGATCGAACAGAATCGAGGATGTCTGCCGATGGAATGGGAAGGCTGCGGGGTCAAGACGTGCATCTCGTTCTTCAATCGAGTAGCGGGTAGACCGCTCGCCAGGGGTCGGAAAAACCGCCTGTTCTTCCATGACGAAGCTGAGTGTGTAGTTGTAAATGGTACCGAACAGAACAACTGCAGCGCGTACCGAGAAACCTGCTGCGAGCATTTGCATGCCGATCCTATCGGTCGTCTTCAGGTATTCCGAGTTGGTGAGTCTTGTTCCAGCCACCATGCGGGCGCCATCCCGGTATGCAAGCAGCGTCTTCCGCAGGCCTTCTCCAAAGGTGGAGGCCCATACCCTCCAATCGGATGTTTTCCGCGCAGGGATGAGGTTTCTAGCGCCTTCCGCGAGGACCGTAGTCGCCATTTCGTCGAGCAACTCCTCTTTGCTCTTGAAGTGCCAGTAGATCGTGGCGGCCTGAACGTTGAGCTCGACACCGAGACGGCGAAGCGTCAGCTGCTCCAACCCATCCTCGTTCAGCAGCTTCAGTCCTGCCCGTGTCACCATGTCGCGGTTGATCTTCACCAGCTCAGGATACAAGCTTGACACTTATTTATCAAACAGTGTTAGATTTAATCTAACGTTGTTCGATTATAGGAAGCGCAATCCCGGCTTCTGATATCGCAGGAGGGAATGGCATGAAAGCAGCAGTTGTCACGGAAGCGGGCAAAGCGCCCGTCTACGGCGATTTTGAAACACCTATCGCAAAGACAGGAGAAGAGATCATATCGGTGCGCGCATCCGCGCTGAGTCCGTTCTCAAAGTCGCGAGCTTCGGGAGCGCACTATAGCTCCGTGGGCGAATTCCCCTCGATTGCTGGGACGGATGGTGTTGGCATAACGCAGGATGGGAGGCGAGTTTATTTTGTCTTGCCTGAAGCGCCGTTTGGGGCGCTGGCTGAGATGTGTCCCGTCCGCTCCAGTCAATGTGCGATGCTCCCGGATTCTCTCGACGAGATCACGGCCGCCGCAATCGCAAACCCCGGCATGTCGGCCTGGGCAGCGTTGGTGGAGCGGGCTCACCTTATGGCGGGTGAAACGGTGCTAGTCAACGGTGCAACTGGAACCGCCGGCAGACTTGCCGTTCAGCTGGCAAAGCATCTCGGGGCTGGCAAGGTCATCGCGACAGGCCGCAATGCACAAGAATTGGAAGAGGTAAAGAAGCTTGGTGCCGATGTCGCCATTCCGTTCGAGCTGGGCACGCCGCACCCATCGGGAGCAAAGGATTACGAAAATGTCTTGAAAGAGGTCTTTGCCTCCGGGATCGACGTCGTCATCGACTACCTATGGGGCGAAAGCGCAAAGACTATTATCGTGGCGATCGCGAAGGCAGTAGAGGACGGAACACCGGTGCGCTTCGTACATGTTGGTGGGGCCAGCCGCGAGGAGAACATCGCATTGCCGGGGGCCGCACTTCGTTCTTCGGCGATCATGCTCATGGGCAGCGGAGTGAAGAGCGTACGCCTGCCCGTTCTGCTGCAGTCGATTAGAAGCGTCTTCGAAGTGGTCCAACCGGCAGGCCTGAAGATTGCGACGGCGGTCGTGCCGCTCGCAGAGGTCGAAGAAACATGGGTCAAAGCAACTGGGAAGCCGCGTGTGGTCTTCTCGATCCCTTAGCCCATGCGTCTATCGACGAACGGCGTTTGCGGTAAGATTCTCCCCGCAAACGCCAGCTCACGTTCATCGTTTGCGCAGGCTCACTCGTTCCTTGTTGCAGCCCTACTTGGAGACGGTCACCGAAGTGTGACCGCTGGCCGCCTTGTCGTTGGCATCGCCAACGTAGCTTACGGTGAGCGTGTCTGTCCCCACAGTGAGCTTGTCTGCGGGGATCGCAATGCTTGCCTCACCGTTGGCTAGGGTTGTGGCTGTGGAGGTGTAGCCGCCTCCGGAAAGCGTCACTGTTCCTGTCGGAACTCCAGCGGTAGCTGTGACCTTCACAGCTACGGACAGAGAATTCGTGGCAATCACGGAGGTCGAGGCAGGCGTTACGGTTACAGCCGGCGTCAGTTTTGTGACGTTCACCGTGGTATGACCGCTGGCCGTGTTGTCATTTGCGTCGCCGCTGTAGGTTGCCGTCAACGTGTCCGCTGCAACGGTAAGTTTGTCCGCTGGAATGACTATGGTGGCTGCGCCGTTGGTGAGTGTGGTTGCAGTCGAGGTATAGCCGCCGCCAGCGAGGGTGACTGTGCCAGTTGGTGTTCCCTCTGTGGCCGTTAGCTTTACGATTACTGACAGCGAACTGGTTCGAGCAACGGTTGTAGCTGCTGGAGTGACGGTCACTGTTGGCGTCAGTTTGGTGACTGTGACTGCAACGTGTCCACTAGCCGTGTTGTCATTTGCGTCGCCGCTATAGGTTGCGGTCAACGTGTCCGCTGCAACGGTGAGTTTGTCCGCTGGAATGACTATGGTGGCTACGCCGTTGGCGAGTGTGGTTGCAGTCGAGGTATAGCCGCCGCCAGCGAGGGTGACTGTGCCGGTTGGTGTACCTGCGGTTGCCTTCACCGTTATCTTGACGGATAGGGATACTGCACGCGCAATCGAAGTGGAAGCCGGAGTCATGGTCACCGTCGGAGTCAGTTTGGTTACAGTGATGGCTGACTTTCCGGCTGCCGCTGCGTAGTTTCCGCCGCCGCTATAGGACGCCGTGAGTGTGTCAGTGCCCACGGTTAGTTTGTCCGCAGGGATGGTGATGATTGCCTTGCCACCCACGAGCGCCGTTGCTTCGGAAGTATAGCCTCCACCGGAGAGCGTTACTGTTCCGGCGGGCGTTCCGGAGGAAGCCGAGACGGTGACCGTAACCGCAAGAGAGTCGGCGCGTGGCAGGGTGGTTTCTGCTGGCGTTACCTTTACCGTGCTTACGACCAGAGTGACGGCGACGCTGGCGGTGCCGCTGGAGGTGTTGTAAGTAGTGCTGCCGGAGTAGGTTGCGGTGAGCGTGTCAGAGCCTTTCGCCATATCGCCTGCAGGGATGGTGATTACAGCTTTACCGCTTGCGAGTGTGGTAGCTGCCGAGGTGTAGCTGCCGCTCTTCAGCGTCACTGTGCCAGTTGCCACAGGATCGCCGGCCGCGCCACTTACCGCGACCGTCACTACCAGGCTCTGCGCCTTGGTAATGATCGAGGCAGATAGCGTCAGCTTGACCGTGGGCGTAACCTTCGCCACCGTAACGGAACCCGATCCTGTTGCGCTGAGATAGATCGGAGAACTGGTGGAGTTGGGCGTATAGCTTACATCCAGCTTGTCTGTACCCGCTGCCAGCGAACCGGCGGGTATGCTGATGTTTGCTTTGCCGTTCGCAAGCGTAGCAGCCGTCGAGGCATAGCTGCCACTGGTCAGTTTTACCGAGCCCGTAGGAGTAGCCTTGCCGCTGGCTCCGCTTACTGCAATTGTCACCGTCAGTGCCTGCGCCGTGGTGATGCTTGACGAAGATAGAGTGACCTTCACAGCAGGCGCGATCGGTTCCGGTGTGACCGTCGTGGCGTCGCTGGCTGAGTCATTGCTCGTGTTGTATTCCGAGCCGCCGGCTACGGTTGCGATGTTGGTCACCGATGCAGGAGCGGTCGATTCTACATTGACGGTCACAGTGATCGGCGGGTAGTTGCCACTCGCGGCCAGTACGTCACCGCGGGTGCAGGTCGGCAGCTTGCTGCAGGTCCAGCCTGAGCCCTCCATGCTCTCCAGGGTTAATCCGGTGGGGACGGCTTCTGTCACCGTCACGGTTCCACTGGTCGGCCCGTCTCCGATGTTAGAGATAGTGATCGTGTATCCCGCCGCGCTCTCGCCTTGCCTGAAGTTGCCGGTATGCGTCTTGGCGATGGTAAGATCGGGCGTTTCAGTGTGAATCTTGGCGACGAAACCGTCATACTCGCCGCCACCATACTTGGGTTGGGGCGCTCCGGAAGTGACTGGCAGGCCGACCGCTACGCCTTGAACCACTCCGCCCACAGAGATATTGCCGAGTGGGTCGACGGCCGCGCCCGCGATCCAGTTGTTTGTGCCGGGATCGCCCAACAGAGACGAAAACAGAAGGGAAGTACCCGTGGAGTTGAGCTTGGAGATAAATCCCGCGAATCCAAAGGAATCTGGTTCCACTGGATTCACAGTTGGGAAACCGCCGCCAGCCTCGCCGGCTACGTAGACGTTTCCCAGCGCATCAAGCGCAATGGAGGAGACGTATCCGCCCACGACGCCCGTTCCATTGATCCCTGGGTTGGAATTGTCGTCACCCAGGAGGGTCGACCATACAAGAGCAGTTCCAGAGGGATTGATTTTCGTAACAAAGGCGTCTTGACAAGAGCCACCACCGCCCAACAGGCAGGCCGTCTGATATGCTCCCGCCGTCGTGGGGAACGTCGGAGATTGAGTGTACCCCGCGACATAGGCGTTGCCGGCTCGGTCGGCCGTGATAGCTGCGCCCCAGTCGTTGTCGCCGATCGTTTTTGCGTGGAGATAAGTGAGGTAGGTGAGTAGATTGCCGCTGTCGGTCGCTGGACCGAACTTGGCTGCAAAGCCGGCGACAGTGCTCGTGTTCGGTGTTTTAAAGGTCGACTGGAATGCACCTGCCGTCACGGGCATGTTAGGAGATTCTGTCGATCCGGTTATATAAAAGTTGCCGCTCGGGTCGACAGCGACGCCTTGCACTGTGGTGTTGAACTGCAATGCCTGGGCATCTCCGATCAGAGACGAGTACAGGAGCGATGAGCCTGCCGCATTGAAGACAGTGACAAACCCACTTCCGGCATTTCCGTTGGCCGTCTTGACCAGCGCATTGGAGGTAGTGGGGAATACGTCGTTGCCCGAAATATTGCCCACAACGTAAGCTTGCTCTTTGCTGTCCACCGCGATGCCGTACGCAGCCGAGTAAGTGGGATAGGCTCCGCCGAGAACGGTCGAGTAGACGAGTCCGTTACCGGAAGGATTGAGCTTTGTAACGAAGGCCGATAACGCCCCAACGGTGGTCTGGTATGCACCCTTGGTGACGGGAAAGTCGGGGGATTGCGTCCATCCCACCACGTAGGCGTCTCCAGAGGCATCCACGGCGATCGCGGATGCGTTGTCGCTATCCGTATTCGGATCGGAGCCGGCCAAATAGGTCGAGTACACAAACGCCGTCCCAGCGGCGTTGATTTTAGAGACAAATGCAGCCTGATTCCTGCCGCTGTATCCAGCCCATTTATCTTCATAACCGGCATGGGTGGGGAAATCCACGGAATAGGTCTGGCCCGTGACATAGGTATTCCCGGACGAATCCACCGCGACCGCGTTCGACAACAGGCTGGAGCTTGGAGAGATGCCCCCATAGGGCGAAGTGCCCGCTCCGACAAAATCAATGCCCGAGCCGCCCAGGTAGGTCATGTAGTCGAACTTGGGATCGATGATCAGCGGCTGGCTGCGATCATATTTGCCTAACCGGAATCGCACCTTGTTGCCGGATAGGGTGTAATTCGCTGCAATGACCGTCTTGCTGTCGCCTGCGCCCTGGTAAACCAGCGGTTTGAGCAGTAGAAGATTTCCGGCCACTGTCTTGAGCGTCACATTTCCATCCGTGTCCAGGGTGGGTTTAACGCCGCTCAGGCCGAGCGCAATCTGATTGGGATCAGCGCCGGGCGCGACGACGAAGTCGTATTCGAACTGCCTTTGATTGCCATAGAAGACGGCGTCGACGCCGGGATAAACGCTCTGGTACTTCACCTTCGCGTAGGTCTCGATGTCCGAATGCCAGCGTTTGGGGTCATTGCCGATAAAGTAATTGACCACGCCTGGCAGCCGGTCTGTACCCGTGACTTGCGCAGCACGATGCGCGTTCAGCATCTCCATGCGGATGACGGGCGGGTGCGCATCGGATCTCTGCGGAGTCCGCAGCTTGAGGACGGCGGAGTTTGCGGTGAGGAAGAGCGAATAGCCGTCGCCGCGCGAAAGAAACTTCACCTGGCTGTCGATCTGGCCCTGATTGGCCTCAAAACTCAGCGGAATATCTGCAATCCTGGCAGTTGCCCGGTTGCTAGCTGGGTCCGCGCTCGCATGTGCTGCAGTTCCGCAGCAGAGGGACAGCCCTGCAATCGCAGCCAAGATCGCGAGCAATCCCTGGAAGCGTGGTTGAGAACTTGGCTTAATACGGATGCGGAACAGATATTTGGCTAGACCGAGCATTGATTTCTCCCCATTCCAATTGCGGATCGAGCCCTAAAGCCACCTGGCCGGCGAGTCTCCAGGGGGAAGGAAGATGCTGCCCTTCTGGCTCTATGAGTTCTTCCTACGGGTGCTATCATGGAGGCAATTTCAGTCAACGCAATCTGCCTTCACAGGCCAAATCGGGCCAGTTCATGCCAACACCTCGCAAGGACCCAACGAAAGCAGAGAATTCCCGCTTGGGAACTCGTCTTGATTCCTGGAAGGAGATCGCGGTCTACCTTAGCCGGGCTGAGAGAACTGTCAAGCGTTGGGAGACAGATCGCGCATTGCCTGTCCATCGCGTGCCAGGTGGCGGCCGCGCCTCGGTTTACGCCTACTCGCTTGAACTGGATGACTGGCTGAAGTTCACTCCCACTCCAGAGAAGGATGAGCCAGAAGCTTCCGCCCCGGAATTAGCGGAGGTTGCGGAACCGGCGGGAGTCGCGGCCGCTCCCGATTCCGCGAGCCAAGCCGAACTGCTGAATTCGTTGCCGGCACAGCCGGTGGCTGCCAGATTCAGCCTGACACGGAGATGGATATTTGCATGCGCGGTGTTGGTCCTGGGAGGGATCCTGGTCGCTGCTTTCCAACTGGCAGCGCTGCATCGTCACGGACTCGGGGTTTCCGCAACTGAGCCATCCTTCTCCGCGAAGAGCCTGCCGAAGTCCGGTCCAGCGGCTCCGCTGGTCGTTTCCGATGCTGAGAATATCCAGGCTCGCGACCTTTACCTCAAAGGCCGGTATCAATGGAACCAGCGAACGCCCGATAGCCTGAATCGCGCTCTCGATTCCTTCACCCAGTCCATCGTGCACGACCCCAGCTACGCACCGGCCTATGTCGGACTGGCCGATACCTACGACCTGCTTCGCGAATACTCCACAATGCCGGAAAGCGATGCTTTTGCGCGCGGCGTCGCTGCGGCCAAAAAGGCCGTGGAACTGGACGGCTCCCTCTCTGAGGCGCATCGCGCTCTGGCTTTCGCTGAGTTTTGGGGCAACTGGGATTTCGTCGATGCCGAAAAAGAGTTTCATCGCGCCATCGAACTCAATCCCAAAGACCCTGTCGCCCGGCGCTGGTATGCCAACTCCTTCGCCATGCCGGGAAGATTCGCAGAGTGCCTGGAGCAGATCAACAAGGCCCAGGAACTGGACCCTTCTTCCAATGCGACCCTGGCCGACAAAGGCGTCATGCTCTTCAACGCCGGAAGAACGCGGGAGGGCATCGCGCTCCTGAAAGAAGTAGAGCGCAACGCCCCGGAGTTCCGCTCGCCACACTCCTACATGATGATCATCAGTCTCTATCTCCACGACTATCCGGCTTTCCTCGCGGAGGGCCGAAAGGCGGCCGAGATCACCAACGATATCGTGTTGCGCAATATCATTGCCGCTGCCCAGAGAGGATACATGGGAGATGGCGAGCGCGGCTTATTAAAGGACTTATACGCAAGCGAGAAGAACTATTACTTTGCTGGAAAGTTCAGCGGTACGATGTTGGCCAAGACCTGCGTCATGATGGGCAAAAGGGAAGAAGCGTTGCAGCTTCTCGAAGATGCCTACAGCCATCGTGAACCCTATCTTCTGAATTGTCTGGTGCATCGGGATCTGCTTACCTTGAAAGACGAACCCCGGTACAAAGCGCTGGTGAAAAAGCTCAATTTCCCGGCCTCCCCAGAAGCTGCTGCGAAGTAGATCGTGAATCGATCGAACCATGCCCATGATGCTGCGTGCACAGCGTATTGCAGTATTGCGGCATGGGAATGATTCGAAGAGCTTTATAGAAGGCAGAAAAAAGGCCTTGACTACACACCAACTAGTAGGTATGTTGCATATCAAATGTTGGTATGCGATGAGTCCGGCGGAAATACGGCACGAATCCAAAACCAAGATCCTGGACGCGGCCATACACGTCATTCGCGCCAAGGGGTATTCCGCGACGCGTATCGAGGACATATGCGAAGCGGCTGGCCTGACAAAAGGCAGCTTTTTTCACCACTTCGATAGCAAGGAAGAGTTGGCTCTGGCTGCTGCCGACTACTGGATCGAAGGCACTGCCGCTCTGTTTCTTTCGGCGCCCTATCACGCCCCCGCCGACCCGCTCGATCGCCTACTGGCATACACCGACTTCCGCAAGTCTCTTTTGCAGGGTGACCTGCCAGACTTCACCTGCCTCGCCGGAACCTTGGTGCAGGAGGTCTACGACACGCACCCTGCCATCCGCGACGCTTGCAATCGCAGTATCAGCGAGCACGCTGCGACGCTGGTTTCAGACATCGAAGAGGCTATGCGTCGGCGGGACATGCACCCTGACTGGACCGCGGAGAGCCTGGCGCTCTACACCCAGGCCACCCTCCAGGGCGCGTTCATTCTCGCGAAAGCGAAACAACATCGCGAGGTCGCTGCTGCAAGCATCGATCATCTGCGGCGGTATCTGGAGTTGTTATTCAATCAATCTTCATCGGCAAAGGAGAACACGATATGAGAGATGGAACTGCAGCCCTATTGGCCCACCATTCGCTTATTCGCATAGCACGCAGGTGAAGATGTCGATCGTGTACATCGAATGGCATGCGACTTCCTGTTTGAGTGGCTATGGCCGATCATGGATTTCCGCAGGCAGACTGGGGAATGGCAGTGCGCCGGCTCGCACCTGATGTCAGTCGTATGCCGTAACTGCTCTCCAGTGAATGCAAGAATGCAGCGTCACATGCTTTCCCGGAGAACCCGATGAGTCGAAACGGATTTGCTGCAGTTGTCTCCCTAATCCTGCTCCTGAGTTCTGTCTCTGTGACCTCGCGACAGACGTGGGCGCAGGACGCCAAAACTCCATATCCCGGAATGGCGCCGCTTGACCAATACTTGATGGCGGATCGGAATGCCGAGATAGCACTTTCGCTGAGCGCGGCGCCCACATCCATATCGCGCGATGCAACCGTTCTCGTCTTTGAGAGAAGTGGCTACCAGACCGCGGTCAAAGGGAAGAATGGGTTCACGTGCCTGGTTGAACGCGCGTGGATGTCTCCATTTGATAGCCCGGAGTTCTGGAATCCCAAGATGCGTGGGCCGATTTGTTATAACCCAGCCGCGGTGCGGACAATTCTTCCGTACACAATCAATAGAACCAGGCTGGTATTGACCGGATTATCCAAGGCACAGATCCGTGAGAACATCTCTGCCGCGATCGCGAAGAACGAACTTCCGATGCCTGAAGCTGGCGCGATGTCTTACATGATGTCGAAAGCAGGAAACCTCGGTGATTCCGTAGGACACTGGTGCCCGCATCTGATGTTTCATGTTCCCAAGACAGATGACGCGAATTGGGGAGCAGACATGGCAGGCTCACCGGTGTTGTTCAACAACGAGTATCGCGATGTCCCGGAGCCGGAAACCATTTTCATGGTTCCCGTTTTCCATTGGTCAGACGACAGTACAGCACCACATCAGGCAATTGATTGAGTCCCCGGACATCTTGCTGCCGAGTGCAATGGCAGCCTTCGAAGGCGAGGGACGAAGCAGTAAATCTTCAGGAGGCGAGCAATGAACATCAATTCAATCACTCATCACCAGGTTGATTCATTCCTCAGGAACGGATTCAAAAAGCAAAACGAGATGTTGCGCCGCGTTATGGCTCCCTGCATTTTGAGCATGTCTCTCGTGTTAGGGCTGAGTCTTCTCACGTCGACGCCGCTTCTCCAACAAGAAGCTCATGCGCAAGGGATTACAACTGGGAGCATCTCAGGGACCGTGGCGGACAGTACGGGAGCTGTGATTGCCGGGGCGACCATCACAGCGACTGCGAAGGCTACGAATATCACTTTGAATGCGACCTCCGGAGGCGATGGCAGCTTTTCCTTTAAGGACGTGCCGATCGGCACTTATACGGTCGTCATCTCCGATAGCGGCTTTGCGGGCCTTACGCTGAACAACATCGAGGTGGTATCCAGCCGCGAGCAGGCACTTGGCGTTCAGAAGCTGAGCCCTGGTGGTACAGAGGCAGTCGTCGAGGTTTCCTCAGCCCAAAATATCCTTGAGACTTCTCAGGCGCAGGTCAGCACCACTTTCGACGCCGAACAGGTCACCAACCTCCCAACCGCTGGCGGCTTCGATGAACTGGCCCTCCTTATTCCGGGCGTTGTCGACACGCACATGGACAACTTCTCGAACTCGAACGGAGCCAACTTCTCCGTCAACGGCGAGCGGGGCCGCGCCAACAACTTCGAGATCGACGGCCAAGCCAACAACGACACCACGATCACTGGACCGCAAGTGTTCTTCGGCAACGACGAAGCCATCGCTGAAATCCAGGTAATCACCAACAGTTTTAGCGCCCAGTATGGCCGTAACGCCGGTTCAGTGGTCAACTACATCACCAAGTCCGGCACTAACACCATACACGGGGCGGCAATCTATAAGTATTCCGGCGATTTCACCAGCTCCCTCGCACAAGGCGTATCGAAGGGAGAGCAGTTCGGT
>Ga0302326_10024957_pt1 | contig 12131 bp, 14 predicted proteins | sample Palsa_T0_3_FD_202264 | JGI IMG/M metagenome (GOLD analysis project Ga0302326, IMG submission 202264) | Peat permafrost microbial communities from Stordalen Mire near Abisko, Sweden - Palsa_T0_3 | ecosystem: Environmental > Terrestrial > Soil > Palsa > Peat permafrost | place: Sweden: Abisko...
ATGGTCACTATGAAGTACATCAGGAACGCGAAGGACTGCGTGTAGGCGAAGGCCAGAAACAGTAAGGCCGACGAGAACCCGCCGATCAATCCGATCATCAATTCGATCCAGATGAAGCGATGCACCAGCCCGCGATGAATGTATCTCGACAGCGCGCTGCCAATTCCCATGGAGAAGAGGTAACACCCGATGATAGTGGAGAACTGGAAGACGCTGTCACCGACCAGGTAACTGGCCAGCGTGGCCGCGACGAGCTCGTAAATCAGTCCGCACGCGGAGATCAGGAAAACGGATATGAATAGAACCAATGCCACGAGTCTCGCTGCCTCCGGGCGCTGCGGGCGCGTTAGTGAACCGCCGCGGCGATAATCAGGCAGAGACCCAGGGAAAGGGCGCCTATCAGAATCGCCAGCGCGATGTTATGCTCCAGAACAATCTCTTTCCAGAGATGATAGGGCGTCAGCTTATCCAGAATGAAAAAGGCAACCACGAAGATCAGAATGCCCAGAACGGCAAACACGAGGGCGTTGACAACGTTGTCCCAGGGGAGCGTCATTTCACTTACCTCCTGTGTAATGGTGATAGCTGCTATAGATAGAACGATAAGAGCCGGGATTGTCCCGAATGGACATCGGCAGGTCCTTGACCTCGGTGACCGATGTAAAGCTGAAGCCGCGCCAGGCGCCAACCCCGAGAAGCAATACCGTCGCGATTCCGTAAATCAGATAAAGCCGGTTCCAGATCATTGGCCGCCTCCGAAAGTCTTCATAGGGTGATCGCTTTCGGCCCAGCGCATTTGCTCGAAGTTGTAAGTGCGCCAGGAGATCAGCAAGGCAGGCAGCAGGAGGACGGCCAACGCCACCAGATAGATTCCCAGCACCGGCACATCGCGCGTCACCGTCACAGCATAGCGCATGGCCCCGGAGCGGGCGTCCGATTCCGGCTCGACTCGCAAGTAATAGCGGCCCGGCGGTATGGATGGCAGCACAACGCGATCATGCGGGCTGCCCTCTTCCCAGCGGCCGTCCGAATCGACGCCGCTGTAATAACTGACTTCCCGCCCAAAGTCGTATGCTTGCCCGGTATCTTCGTCGATCAATGCATAGCTCAGATAGAGCCATTGATTGGATACATCTGCGTCTGTCTTGACTTCAACCGACGAGGTGCGGCCCTTCAGTTCAAATTCCGGCGTGACAAAGGATGGCTCGGTGGTCGACGACGGCGAAAAGGCATAGGTATCCTGAAATACCTGTTCCTGTTTCGAAAAGAATTGGTTCAGCGTGAAAATCACGAAGATGGCGGTGAAGAGACCCGCGAATGTGAACCAAATCTGACTGGCGGAGGCCCGCAGCCCCGAGGGTTGATTTTCGTAAACGCCCACCGGCGTGGGCGGCAGGCCCGCCAGCCCAAATGCCTTCCAGATATCTGCGCCGTATACATATTCGCCGAGGGTCCAGGTGGTCTCGTTGCCCGCGGTTTCCGACGAGAGCACATACGGCGGAGCAATATAGTCGGCCACTTCGACGGAATCATCTACCCTCAACTGCCAGGGGAATTCGCCCAGCGCGAAAATGGTTTTGGCGAAGCATGTCTGGAACTGCTTGTACTTCTTACCGAGATACCTGGCCGAATCTGCCTGCACCTCGGGCAAGGCGGTGACTACACTTGCGTCATTCCAATGGCCGTCATACTCGGTGAAGTAACGGAATCCTTTGTAAGGGCTGAAGAGCAGATATTCGCGCCAGTTATAAGTGATGTCATCCATTATCATGGCGCGCACCTGGAAACCGATTACCTCATAATCCGCGCCGCGCCACTTTCCCCGGCTGCCCAGCGGGATCAGCGGAACCTCTTCCTCTATGGCGGCTTCGAAGCGCTGCAGGATTCTGAGTCGCGGGTCCTTGGCATCCAGAATGAAATGACAATGGTCGCACACGATAGTGACAGCCCGCCCCATGGACCGCACAGCGAGCGGCGCGCCGCAGTTTGGACAGGCCAGCGTCTCAACCCGAGGCGCGCCAGGCGGACTCGGCGGCTCTAGCGGAGTCATGACCATCCCTCGAATTCGCGGAGATTCTTAAGCCGCAGCGCGTCGAACTCAACCATTTTCCCCAAGTAGAGCACCGGCTCGGAGCCGCTGTAATCGAGAGTCGCAAAGTCGCCGCCTGTCGAGCGCAAGTCGACGAATGTAGCTTCCTGTTTATCCCAATACTGAAACGGAAGCTCGCCTTCCACCCCGCGATAGCGCGCCTGCGTGATGGCGGTCGCGGCAAACGCAACCTTATTCCACGTAAACCGATCGCCCAAGCGGACCGAAGCAAGCGCCGGCAGCGATTCGCCCGCGAAGGTGAGCGTCACTGCGTACTGGCATTGCGCATCCGAAAGCCACGCGCTGGCGCCCTGGTTCAACACGATGTGCCACTCGTTCCAGGAACCCTCGTCATAGTCGTAAATGATACGCCCGGCGACCATGAAAGCGCGGTCTTGGTAGACTCCGGATGCGCCGATCTGGATTGGGGAACTGTCAGGCGGCCAATCCGAGACTACTCCCACGCGTTCCAGTTTCACGTCCGTGCGAATGAGGATGGAACGGCAATGCGCGCAGGTGGTCTGCACGCTGCTCGACCACTGGAACAGAATCGGGGCGCCGCAGCTTGGGCAAAGCGCGGCAGGCTGAGTCATGCGCCGCCCCTTGCGGCGATATAGTCTCGCGTGACGTCGCGGACGCTGGTGCGCTGGGCTCCCAGATATTCGTGCAGCCGGGATTCGAAATCGCACCGCGGACGCGGGCTGCAGCTAAACGCGTTCAGACAGATCGACCGATGTTCCGGGAAAGTGTGGCATGTCAGGTGCGATTCCGATAACAAGGCCAACCCCGTAATGCCGCCCGCATCCGGGAATTGATGCCAGAGAATCTCCCCCACCGTATGCAGGCCCAGGTCGGCGATGAGGGCCGCGAAAAGGGTGCGCAGCACGCTCAAGTCCCGCAGTCCGTCGGGTGAGCAGCCGTGCGCTTCGACAATCCATTCCACACCAACCATAGGTTGCGGGCAGTTACAACTTAGTATACTGACCAGCGAGCGGGAGTCTCAATCGGTCTCCGGCCGTGGCGCGTTGGCCCAGTGACCCGACGGATCGCTGCCGCTGACAATCACGCCCTTCGCGTTCCACCCCAGCTCAGCGCGTACTTCGGCCGGACAGTATCGCAACGTGAGTCCACAGCGCCGCCGGTCCGATGCATTGGCTTCCGACCCATGTACCAGCAGATCGCTGTGAATCGAGATCGCTCCGGCGATGAGTTCGTTATCGAACGGCGCGCCGAGTTGCTCCACGCCGGCCACGGTTTGGTTCAACACGTTGGCGTCATCGTTTTCCGTCAGCGTATATGTCAGATGGCCAAACCAATGCGAGCCAGGAATGAATCGCATGCAGGCGTTCTCAACCTTGGCATCGTCAATCGCCAGCCACACGGTCACGGCTTTTGAGGGCGTGAGAGGCCAGTAGCTGGCATCCTGGTGCCAGGAGACGCGTTTGCCATCGTGGGGCATCTTGCAGAAGAAATGCGATCCCCATCCGATGACATCCTCGCCGAGCAGATCTTTCACATAGGAAACGATCCGCGGATGCGTCAGTAGATCGTAGACGCGGCCATAGCGAAGGTGCGCCGTGCTGATCGAATAGCTGTCGCCACCCGCTGCCAGCGTGCGTGCCAGGATTTCGTCGAAGTAGCGGCGGATATCCGCGATCTCGTCTTCGTCGAACACCTGAATCCCCGTCAGATAGCCGTCGCGATTGAAGGCCGCGACCTGCGCGGTGGTCAACTGTTGCGGATGGTCCACTTTTGAGGGATGAAATCGCAGATCGCGCGCCACCGCGAGCAGCGCTTCCGTCGGCGGGATGAATGTCGGGCCTCCCATGGAACAATCGGCAGTATACACCCCGGAGGGCTCGGCGCGGTATACGTCAGCCCTGATCCCTCCGGTTTCGACTCAATTCGAAGCGCGTTCACACGAGTGTGAACGCGGCACGCAATAGTGCGTGCGCCACGATATGATGAAGCTAATGAAGCTGGCCGTCGCCGCCGATCATGCCGGATTTCCTTTGAAAGATCTCATAATCGCGGAACTGCGGAAACTTGGCCACGAAACAATCGACCTGGGCACAAACTCCACCGCCCCGGTGGATTATCCCGACTACGCACAAGCCGTAGCGCGCGCAGTGCTCGATGGCCGAGGGGACCGCGCCGTGCTGGTCTGCGGCAGCGGCGCCGGCGCCTGCGTCGCAGCCAACAAATTCCGCGGAATTCGCGCCGCCACCTGTCACGACAGCTTCTCCGCGCGCCAATGCGTGGAGGACGACGATGTCAACGTGCTCTGCCTGGGCGCTCGCATCATCGGCCCGAACCTCGCGTTGGAATTGGTTCGCGATTACGTGAACGCGAAGTTTTCCGGCGCTGAGCGCCACCAGCGCCGATTGGGTAAGATCGCGAAATTCGAGGCGGATTTCGGCGCTACTTCAGATACGGGTGCGGCTCCGGGATAGCCGCGCCATCCTTACGCGGCGATGAAGCCGCGAAGTTGACGCCGGTTCGCGCATCGTGTACCACTGCCTGGCCGCCGCCCATCTGGCTTGAGAAATCGCCCAGCACCTGCAGTTCGTGGCCGCGGCCCATCAACCGCTCGCGCACATCGAGAGGAATGCGGCTCTCAATTGCTACGTCACAACCGCCTAACGTTAGTTTCGTAAATCGCGGGGCCTCAAGAGCGGCCTGAATGTTCATGCCGTGATCCACCATATTCGAGACAAACTGCGCGTGCGCCTGGGCCTGGTTGAGCCCGCCCATAATGCCGAAGCCGATGTGTACGTCGCCCTTCTCCATGAAGGCCGGAATGATGGTGTGGAACGGCCGTTTGCGCGGCGCCAGCGCGTTGGGGTGTTGCGGATCGATGTCGAAAAGGCCGCCGCGGTTCTGCAGCGCGAAGCCGTAGCCATCCACCACCACGCCCGAACCGAAATGCTGGTACAAACTCTGAATCAGCGAGACGATGTTGCCTTCGCGATCGATCGCCGCCAGATAAATTGTGTCGCCCGCCATCGTCTTGGGGCTACCGGGCGCAACCTGGCAGCGGGCAAGCTGCGGGTCGATCAGCTTGGCGCGATCGCGCGCGTAATCCATGGAGAGCAACCCTTCCACCGGCGCCTTGCTGAAACGCGGGTCGGCCACGTAGCGGTGCAAATCGGCGTACGCCAACTTCTGCGCTTCGATCTGCGTGTGCAATTCCTCTACGCCGCGCGGCTGGTATTGCGACATCGGGAACAGCGAGAGAATGTTGAGCATCTCAAGCGCGGCGATGCCCTGGCCGTTGGGCGGCAACTCGTAGACGGTCCAGCCGCGATAGTCCGTGGAAAGCGGCTGCACCCATTCCGGCTCGAACTGCGCCAGATCGGCCGCGTCCAGTTTGCCGCCGAGCCGTTGACTGGTCTTAAGCAGCGCTTGCCCGATGGCTCCCTTATAGAACGCGGATGGGCCCTCGGCAGCGAGCAGCCTGTATGCCGCGGCCATCTCCGGATTCTTGAACATCTCGCCGATAGCTGGAGCGCGCCCATCGCGCAGGAATACGCGTTTGGCGTTTTCGTCTTTCGCTAATTTGGCTTCTTCGGTTTTCCACGCTTCGCCAATCATTTCGGTGACGGGGAACCCATGCTCGGCGAAGTAAATCGCTGGTTGAAACAGCTCGCTCCAAGGCAGCTTGCCGAAGCGTTTGTGCAGGCTGGACCATCCGCTGACCGCGCCCGGAACCGTAACCGATTGGATGCCTTCCTGTGGCATCTCCTTGATGCCCATAGAGTTCAGCAATTCGATAGTCTGTCCCTTGGCGGACCATCCGCTGGCATTGATGGCGGTGATCTTGCCGGTCTTCGCGTCCCGGTAAATGGCGAACAGATCGCCGCCCATGCCGCAGCTCTCCGGCTCCACCACACCCAGCACTGCATTGGCCGCGATGGCCGCATCCATCGCCGAGCCGCCGCGCGCCAATATCTGCGCGCCCGCCTGAGACGCCAAGCTTTGACTGGTGGCCACAATGCCGCGGTCGGAAATCACCATCGAACGGGCTTGGGATCGGTCTTGAGAGACGGCGGACATAGCTGTTAACAGGAGGAGTGCCGGTAGAAGTGCCGTGCGCATGAAATCGAATCATAACAGTTTCGCGGCTCGCCGCATGCTCCCGCGAGCTTGTCCCGCCAGGCCATCGCGCCTGAGAAGGCCGGCCGGTAACGCTGGCGGCCTTGCGGCCAGTGGTTCTCCAGAATCCAGAACTCCCAACCCGATGTGCGTTCCAGGAGCGAAACCGAAAACGCTTGCCAATTTGAAAGGAGTGGAAGCGCTACGAAATTTACGCGTCCTTGCGTATCTGCGGACTAACCGACCTCGACCAATTCGGCCAACGTCGTCGGCTCCGGCACATGCTCGCCGTGAAGACGCATTCCCGCGATGTGAAACTCAATCGCTTCAGCAATTAGCGTTCGCGCCTCGTCCAGCGTCTTGGCCACTGCAACGCAGCCAGGCAGATCGGGAACGGTAGCTCCTACACTAGAAGGCCCCTGCTCAAAAACAACCGCGTATCTCATTTCTCGATGCCCGCCTGTACCACTATATTCTTAAGCGTGCCCGCAGGGGCTTCCTCGGAAGGGTGACCCGCGACCGTCACCGTGCCTGGCTTCGACGGATGATGAAACTGACGATGGCTGCCTTTCTGTCATGCATTGCGTTCAGGTTGATAGTTCCTCCTGGGCCGCGCCGGCTCTCTTTCCGGATGGTTTGAAACCACAAGCTGCGGGGGACAGCTTGCCTCGGCGCCAGTCCGCTTGATGTTACTCGGCGACCGGCGAAGCGGTCACTCAACCGCGTCGCGGCCCACCATCCGAAAAATCTCACCCGTTCGGTTTAGGTGGCCGCATTGCCGCTAAAATGAGTTTTCATGCGACGCTATTGGGCGCTGTCTCTCCTCGTGATTGCCGGGTGTTCGCCGACTCCGCCGCCCGCCGCCGATCCGGACCTTACCGCCGAAATCCAGCGCATCCGCGCCATCGATAACCACGCGCATCCCGTGCGCGTCACGCAGCCCGGCGAACCCGCCGACCGTTTCTTCGACGCGCTTCCCGTGGATAATATGGAGCCGCAATCCGACCCCGTCAATCTCCGCCCCAATGCCCCCGCGATAGCCGATGCCTGGCGCGCGTTGTATGGAGCCGGGCGCGTGGACCAGCAGCGCAAGCAGACGGTGATGCAGCAGAAGGGCAACGCGTATCCCGACTGGGTGCTCGACCAGATGGGCGTGGAAACGATGCTCGCCAACCGCGTATCCATGGGCCCAACGGTTCAGCCGCCGCGCTTCCGCTGGGTCCCGTATGCGGATGCGCTGATTTTTCCACTGGATAACTCGAAGCTCGCGGCCGTGAACTCAGACCGCAAGTCGTTCTTCGCGCTGGAAGACAACCTGCGCACACGCTACTTACAGGACGCCGGACTTACCACGCCGCCCGCGACGCTCACCGAGTACCTTTCGCGCGTGGTCACTCCGACACTTGACAAGCAGCGCCAGGGCGGCGCCGTCGCCGAGAAATTCGAGGCCGCATACTTGCGCTCACTTGCTTTCGACAAGGTGGATCGCGCCACGGCGGAGCGTCTCTATGCAACCAACTCCACTGCCAACCAGCCCGCCGATTACAAGCTGCTGCAGGATTTCCTGTTCCGCTATATCGCCTCCGAATGCGGACGCCTTGGAATGGCCGTGCACATCCACACCGAGGCCGGCGCGGGGAGTTACTTCGAGGTAGCCGGCGCCAACCCGCTGAATCTCGAATCGGTCTTGAACGATCCCGATTTGCGCAAGACCAGGTTCGTCATGCTTCACGGCGGCTGGCCGTTCATCGGCGAAGTCACGGCGCTGCTCACCAAGCCCAACGCCTATCTCGATTTCTCCGCGCAAGATCTGGCGCGCACGCCCGCCGCCCTGGCGCAGACCCTGCGCGAGTGGCTCGAGTTCGTGCCCGAGAAGATCCTGTTCGCTACCGATGCCTATCCCTACAGTCCGGAATTGGGTTGGGAGGAATCCGGCTGGGTCGCCGCGCGCGCCGGACGCCAGGCGCTGGCCATCGCCCTCACTGGCATGATGCGCGATGGCGAAATCACGCGCGCCCGCGCCGCCGAGCTTGCGCGCATGGTGCTTCGCGATAATGCCCGCGCCCTTTACGGATTCCAATGACACCGGTCGGGTATCACTTCGAGTCAGTCTGGCGAGGCCAAACCAGCATCTCGCCGTCCCAGAGAAGGCCGACGGGGGCGTCGACCGCGGACCAGGGGGTCCGCCCTACATGGCTCCGCTTTGCAATGTTCGGCGGTGTGGAAAGGTTATCCGGTTGAAGCCGTTTGACGCAATCCTCTTCGATTTCGATGGAGTCCTGATCGATAGCGAACCTCTGCACTGCCTTTGCTGGGCGGACGTCTTGAAACCGCTCGGAATGACACTCGAATGGGAGTTCTACCGCGACCACTGCATCGGCATCGACGATCGCGAGATGCTTCGCATGATGGCCACTCAGTCCGACCCGCCGCGCGATTGGGAACAGCTCTGGGCGCAATACCCGGCCAAGAAGGAACTGTTCCGCGATAGGACGATGAGTGCGCCGCCGTTCGACCCCGCGCTGGACCATTTCCTGGCGACGCTGCACGGGCAGTACAAGATGGCCGTAGTCAGTTCCAGCGCCCGCGCCGAAATCGAGCCGCTCCTAAAGGCCGGCGGACTGCGCCGCTATTTCGATACGATGGTCTGCGACAAGGAAGCCGGCGCGCATAAACCAGCCCCGGAACCGTACCTCATGGCGGCCCAGTTGCTGGGCGCGAGCAACCCCTTGGTGGTGGAAGACTCCCCCGCCGGAATCGCCAGCGGACGCGCCGCGGGCTTTGAGGTGCTGGCTGTCCAAAGCCCGGCTGAGGTTCCGGAGTTAGTGCGCCGAAGATTGGCGCGGGCGCATGAACTGGGTAATTCCTAAGCCGAATCGGCCCTGCGCGCCGCAGCTGAGCGCGCCTGCTTTGAGAGCGCCGCATGAGACGCCGCGCTGTGCCCTTCTTTCTTCAGCGCCGCCAACGTCGCGCGCGAGCGCTTCGCAGAGGGCTTCTTCGCCCCGCTGCTGCGTCCCTTGGCCGAATCGCGCTTCGCCTGCTGGCGTGTCCGCTTGGACGTGGTCCCGCTCTTCGGCGGCGCCAGTTTCACCCCCGCGCGCCGCGCCTTGGAAAGTCCAATGGCGATCGCCTGTTTCGCCGACCGGGCGCCGTGCTTCCCCTCACGGATATGCTCGATCTCCTCGCGCACGAACTCCCCGGCTTGCGTGCCTGGAGCCTTTCCTTGACGCGCGTCCTGCTGCGCTCTTTGGATGGTTCTTTTTTCCGGCATAGCGCCTGTTCTTTGAGCATGCGAGTTGCCAGCGTGGCAATCCGCCCAAAGGCGCCGTAGCGCGCTGAACCTCCAGGGCCGCCTGAAAGGCGGCTGCAGGCAAAATTGCCTGCCCCACAATGATGCGGGGTTATGAATCCCAGCTGGACGGTGATGCGTTCGTCTTTGGCCGGCAAGGGAGAGAATCGAATCAGTCGTATCACTTGCGAAGTGCCGGGGGATGCGACGGAAGTGCGACGCCCCAGTGGACAGTCGCACCGGTCACCCGCAGCCGTATTATGCTTGTGGGCGTATGTCCCGTCCAAAATTTGCGCTCCTATCCCTGGCCGGCCTCGCCGCCGCGCTCTATGCTCAGCAGGGCTACAAAGACACGCCCATCCTACCCGGGCAGCCGTGGCATGTTCACGATCCCGACCGGCCGCATCCGCACGCAGTCACTCCTGGAGCCGAACCTGGCGCGCCGCCATCCGACGCGATGGTCCTGTTCGACGGCAAAGATCTCTCTAAGTGGGAGCAGCACGATCACGGCAAGACTGTCGACGCCAAATGGAAAGTGGAGACCGGCTACTTCGAGGTTGCGCCGGGCACGGGCGACCTGATCAGCCGCGGCCGCTTCGGCGATTGCCAGCTTCACGTCGAATGGTCTGAGCCAACCACGGTGCGCGGCTCCAGCCAGGACCGCGGCAACAGCGGCGTCTATCTGCAAAGTCTCTACGAAATGCAGGTGCTCGATTCCTACAACCAGCCCACCTATGCCGACGGCCAGGCGGCCGCGATTTATGGACAATGGCCGCCGCTGGTCAATCCGATCCGCCCGCCCGGCCAGTGGAACACCTACGACATCGTATTTGAGGCTCCCAAATTCGAAGGCGAGAAGCTGGTCAAGCCCGCGTTCGTCACCTTCTTCTTCAACGGCATCGTGGTGCACAACCGGAAAGAGTTGAATGGCAACACTGAACATCGCGCGCTGGGAACCTACAAGCCGCATGGCGACGAGCCGCTGCTTTTGCAGGATCACGGCCACCCGGTGCGCTATCGCAACATCTGGATTCGCGCCGTGAAAGGCTACGACCAGCCGGAAAAGTGATATAAACGGGCGATGCCGGTAATTCTCTTATGATCCAAACCCCTGTGGCAGTGGCGCCGGATACCAGTTTCTATGGCCATCCGCGCGGGCTCGCGACGCTGTTCTTTACTGAGATGTGGGAGCGCTACAGCTATTACGGCACGCGCGCGCTGCTGATTCTCTACATGGTCGCGCCCGCCAGCACCGGCGGCTTGGCGTTCACGGTAGAGAAGGCCGGCGCCATTTATAGCGTCTACGCCGCCATGGTGTATCTGCTGTGCCTGGCCGGCGGCTGGGTGGCTGACCGAATCACCGGGCAGCGCCACGCCGTGTTGTATGGCGGAATGCTTATCGCCGCGGGTAACTTTTGCCTGACCGCGCCCAGCGTGATGGCCTTCTATGCCGGATTGGGGCTGATCATGCTCGGCACGGGAATGCTGAAGCCCAACGTGAGCGTCATCGTGGGCCAGCTCTACGCGCCTGGCGATAAGCGGCGCGATTCGGGCTTCTCCATTTTTTACATGGGCATCAACATCGGCGCGCTGGTTTCGCCGCTCATTTGCGGCCTGGTGGGAGAAAACATCAGTTGGCGGCTCGGCTTCGCTATATCAGGCATAGGCATGGTAGCCGGGTTGATTCAGTATTGGCTGGGCGGCAGGCATCTGGGCCAAGCCGGATTATATCCTTCGAGCACCGGCGACCCTTTGAAAGACCGCACACAGAAGCGCACCGGTATCCTCGCCGCGCTGGCGGCGCTGGCCGTTCTGGGTGGTCTGACGATGCTCAGTTCCTCGGGCGTCGTCGAGATTACTCCGACGACCGTCTCCAACGGTCTCGGGTGGGTACTGATTGCTATCTCCCTGGCGACCTTCTACTGGCTGATCTTCGGTAAAGGCTGGTCAGTGGACGAACGCAAGCGGGCAGTGGCGATTCTGGTGCTGTTCATCGCATCCGCCATCTTTTGGGCATCGTTCGAGCAAGCTGGATCGTCGCTCAACCTATTCGCGGACCGGAATACTAACCGCGTGGTTCTTGGCCATCAATTTCCCGCAAGCTGGTTCCAATCCGTGCAACCTTTGTTCGTAATTGCGCTGGCGCCGGTATTCGCATGGCTGTGGCTGGCGTTGGGACGACGCGAACCATCGAGCCCCGGAAAGTTCACGTTGGGCCTGCTGCTTGTTGGTCTTTCCTTCGCCATTATGGTTCCGCCCGCGAGAGGCGGATTGGTGTCGCCTTGGTGGCTTGTGGGCTGCTATTTCCTGGCTACGTTGGGTGAGTTGTGCTTGAGCCCCATCGGCTTGAGCGCCATGACGAAGCTGGCGCCCACGCGCATCGGGGGGTTCGTGATGGGAATCTGGTTCCTGGGTACGGCTATCGGCAACTGGTTGGCTGGACGCGCCGGAGGACTTTTCGAATCCATGCCGCTCCCGCAGTTGTTCGGAGCTGTCGCGGCATCGGCAATAGCGGCCGGGTTGGTGCTCGCGTTGCTGATCAAGCCCACGGTGCGGATGATGTCGGGCGTGAAATAACGCGGGCGGCAATGCTGCTCATTCAGCGGAGAACGGACGACTCTGCTATTCGTTATGTTCCGTGGCGGCGCGCGAAGCGGG
>Ga0302326_10024959_pt1 | contig 12130 bp, 12 predicted proteins | sample Palsa_T0_3_FD_202264 | JGI IMG/M metagenome (GOLD analysis project Ga0302326, IMG submission 202264) | Peat permafrost microbial communities from Stordalen Mire near Abisko, Sweden - Palsa_T0_3 | ecosystem: Environmental > Terrestrial > Soil > Palsa > Peat permafrost | place: Sweden: Abisko...
GCGCCCCCACAGGCACGCGAGACGCTCGCCGGCGCCGTCAGCGCCAGCAACCGGCTACGCAGTGGGCTCGGCGATCAGGTGCTCGCCACCGCGCACACCGCGTTCGTGCACGGCTTCCACGTCGCGTCGCTACTCGCCGCCGGCCTGGCGTTCGTGATGGCCGCGCTCGGCATCGGCTTGCGAGACACGGAACCCCACCCACCCTGAGGAGCGACATGCCGATCAGAGCCGCCACTGCACCGGGAGGGTCCCATAGCCCTAGCCGATGGAGACGGCACGACCGCGGCGAGGGTTGGTGGGTCACGGGGCAGTCCACTGCGAAGCGTGCGGGCTGGTGGCACTATTGGTGCGGGTGAGCCCATGGGTGATTCCCGCGTTGCGGGATCGGGCGTGTTGACTTGGGGGCGCCCCCACCGGCCTGTCGGTCGCCGTGGCAGTGGGCACGGCGACCGATTGGTCTTCGTGAACGCCGTGTGCCGGCGCGCAGCCGCCGCCAGTCGGTGGCGTTCTGCGATGATCTCGCGGGCGACGGCTGCATGGAGTTGGTTTGTCATCAAGCACTCTCCGCCGACCGCCGTCCAGCTGATCGACCTTGACCCGACCCGACGCTACGACCTCACCTCGTTGGTCGACGGATTAGCCGAACCGCCCGGAATGTCATCACGCGACCCAGCAGAGCGCTCCCGCTCAGGGCGAACCGACGTCGATCGCGCGCTCCTCGCGATCCCGGCAACAACCTACGCGCTCGAGCTGACCGGCCGAGTACCAGACCGGGCAGGAAAGATCCCCTGCCCATTCCACGAAGACCGCACTCCTAGCCTTCAGCTCTACGACGACGGGACGTGGTTCTGCTACGGCAAGTGCCAAGCGGGAGGGTCGATCTACGACTTTGCCTCGCGGCGATGCGGCCTCGGCACCAAAGGAGCGTCGTTCTTGGCGCTCCGCGACCGCCTCGCACAGGAGCTGAGCCTTCCTCGCTGAGCTTCGGGTGCCGAGGGCACCTGCTCGTGGGCGAAAGGCAGCGAAGTCGTCGGTGTGCCTCGGCGGCCCTACTTTCCCCGCGGCGCAACGCAGCCCCGTGTTGCGCTGCTTCTGCAAACGGCGGTGAGCGGCAGCCGGGCTCGAAGTGCCGGAAAGGCGACGGAGGAGAAGTCTGAAAGACGCGCTCGGACCTCCCGTCCGCATCGGCACTGTTGTGAACAGAGAGGCACAGATTAGACAGACCGGCCACCCGCTGCAGCTGCCGTTTACGCCGAGGCGTGCGCATGGTTTGCTGCTCGCGCGGCCTGCATCTCTGATAGATGGTCCATTGCCCAGCGGCAGATCGCGACTAGCGGCTCGCTAAGCGTATGTCCGAGGGGTGTGAGCGTGTATTGGACGTGGGGCGGGATCACGTCGATCACGGTGCGCTGCACGAGTCCGTCGTGCTCCATGCTGCGCAGTGTCTGCGTGAGCATCTTCTGGGAGATGCCCTGGATCGCTCGTTTGAGCTCCCCATGTCGAAGCGGCCCGTCCAGCAACGCGTAGACAACTAGGCACGTCCATTTGTCGGCGATGCGGTCGAGCGCCTGACGCGATTCGCAGTTCTGGTCGAGGACGTTTGGCTGAGCAGTGAGCGAGGGATCCATCCGCCAGGTTCTAGCAGTGCTGGTGGGCACTTTCAAGTACCTACTTGTCAAGTGGTGCCTTGGTGGCTAGCGTGGGTTGCATGCCATCCATTCTTGTTTCTCGCTTCGGTGCGACGGGCGCTGGAACTCCCGTCAACGCTTACATCCTCGAGGGTCCAAGTGGCGTGGTCGTGATCGACGCGACGCTCACGGTCTCCGACGGCGCGGCCCTGCGCTCCCGGGTCGACGCCTTGGACAAGCCCTTGCTTGGGGTCGTTATCACCCACACCCATCCCGACCACTACGGTGGCTTGGCCGAGCTCGTGCGCGGCCTTCACGTGCCGGTGTTTGCCACGGCGGGCGTGTCTGACGTGATCCGCCGCGACGATCCGGTCAAAGAGCAGATTTTGCGCCCGATGTTCGGCGATCAGTGGGTGCATGCGCGGATGTTCCCTAACCAAGTCGTGGCCGACGGGGAGGTTGTGGCGTTGGATGGGATCCGATTGAGGGTGACCGATCTTGGACCTGGCGAGTCGCCGCACGACAGTGTGTGGACGCTCGTCGATGATCCATCCGTGGTGTTCTCGGCGGACGTGGCCTACGATCGCCGACATTGCTATCTCGCCGATGGGTTTTTCGTCGAGTGGCTCGCGAACATCGACCGGGTGCGGCGGGAGGTGGCCGTCGGCGCGACGCTTCACCCTGGTCACGGCGAGCCGTGCGGTGTTGAGGTTCTCGACTGGCAGGAGCGTTACATCTCCACCCTGGTCGATGCTGTGCGAGGCGCCGATTGGGGAGACCCGGCGGGCGCCCGGTCCGCGGTGATCGATCGCATGCGCGAGTTTCTTCCGAGGAGTGAGCTGCAGTTTCTGATGGAGTTGAGCATCGACCCGCTCGCGGAGCGTCTGGGAGGGCGCTGATGCGGATCGGCCTGCTTGGAACCGGTATGGTCGGACTCGCGCTGGCGGACCGGCTCGCGGAGCTCGGCCACGAAGTACGCATGGGCGCACGCGATCCCGATAACGAAACAGCTCATCGTTGGGCGACGCAGGCCGGCGCGAACGCGAGCTGCGGCGACTTTGCCGACGCGGCGAGCTTTGGCGAGCTCGTGATCAACGCTACCGCTGGCGCAAGCTCAATACGTGCGCTCGAACAAGCTACGGCCGCAGCGCTGGCCGGGAAAGTGCTCCTCGACGTCGCTAACCCGCTCAACCAAGAGGCCGGGGAGACGACTCTGACCGTCGTCAACGACGACAGCCTCGGCGAACAGATCCAACGCGCGTTCCCGAAAGCCCGCGTCGTGAAAGCGCTCAACACCATGAACTGCCAGGTAATGGTCCACCCCGAGCTGGTTCCAGGAGAGCACGTCGTGTTTGTCTGCGGCGAAGACACCGGCGCGAAAGACGCCATCGTCAAACTTCTCGGCGGGTTCGGCTGGCCGTCTCACCGCATCATTGATCTCGGTGGCATCGCCGCCGCCAGGGGAACAGAGGCGTTCCTGCTCCTGTGGCTCCCGACATGGAGCGCGCTCGGCGGCCTTCCGTTCAACGTCGCGCTTCCTCGCACCTCGCGCGCCGAATCGGCGTGAGCCCGAAGCGGTCCTGGAGTTGAGGCCACGAGATGCGGCTGACTGACAGAGTGCCGAAAGGCGATCACGTCGGATCCGGGCGCAAAGACGCTGTAATTCGGTATGGCGACATCCATGGCCCATAATCCAGACCCTCCACCGCCAGCGTCAGAGAAAACGTTCCCACCTGGCCCAGGAGCAACGTTCGCGGCACAGGCGCAGCCCGAGTTCAAACAGGTACACGCAGACGTCGAAAGGAGAGATCGTCTCACGAGCCCGGTCGAGCTCCTCTGGGACCTGGTCTTCGTCTTCGCGATCACGCAGGTCACCACGCTGCTCTTGCACCATCTTTCCTGGGCCGGGTTCGGACGCTCGATGCTGGTGCTCTCGCTCGTTTGGTGGGCGTGGTCAGCGTTCGTGTGGGCAACGAACGCCCACGATGCAGAATCGCCAGCGCTACGAGCAGCACTGCTGCTCGCATTGCCCCTGATCTTCGTCGTCGGACTGACGATCCCCCTCGCCTTCGGCTCAGACTCGATCCTTTTCGCAACGACGTACGCCGGGGTGCGCTTCATACACCTGGCGCTATATGCAGACGCATCGCGGCGCGGCCAAGCATCCAGGCACGCGATCACCGGTTTCGCAGCTACGGTCGCGTTCGGCATGGGCCTGCTGATCATCGGATCCTTCCTCAGCGAATGGGTGCGACTCACGCTTTGGACCATGGCAGCAGCAATCGACTACGCCGGCCCGGCGTGGCTGACACGCGAGCGACTGCGTGCGCTGCAACGAGTCGCCGTCGCGCACTTCGCTGAACGCTACGGCCTGTTTGTCATCATCTGCCTCGGCGAGTCGATCGTCGAGATTGGCGTTGGCGCCAACGGACGCCCGATAACCGCAGCACTACTCGCTGCCGTAATCGGTGGAGTCGTGATCACCGTCGGCCTGTGGTGGACGTACTTCGACCGCTTCGCAGCCACCGCAACCGACCGGCTCCACGACCACCAAGAACCAGTACTAGCAGCAGCCGACGGGTACAGCTACCTACATCTCGTGCTCGTCGCCGGCATCATCGTGTTTGCCGTAGGCATGCGCCTTGCGATCCAACACGCTGGCGAGCCGCTCGACGACGCTGCGCGCCTGGCGCTCACCGGCGGCATAGCGCTCTACCTTGCAGGACACGCCGCCTTCCGCTTACGCATCGTCCGCTCACTCAGCTACGAAAACCTCGTTGCAGCCGGAGCCGTTTTGGTCCTATTCGCTCTCAGCGGCGACCTTCCAGCCTGGTCAGTAGCAGCCGCCGTCAGCGTCGTAATGGCCGCCCTCTGCGCGCGCGAGACGAGCCGCGAGCCCACACCAGAAGCCGGAATAGCCCTCACATTCACTTCGCCCTCACGATCCGAGTGAGCGCATCGGTCTGCGGGAGAAATTGCTGTCCAGTCGGAAGCTCCGGTCGTTCCGACCCCTTACGATGGCGGCGTCGCCATGCTGCTCGTGTCGAAATGCGAGCAGGCGTCTTTTCGCGCCGCGCGCCACCGGCAACCATCAGATCGGGTCATGCCGCTCACTTCTCGCTCCACTAAGCGGAAGTCTTACTCCTCTGCTGAGAGGTGATCGGGCTGATGCATTCCGTCGGATCCAGCAGCGAAGCGAGGGTGGCCGGACCCGCTTTCGCTCGACGACGAGATCTCCGTCGGCTCGGGCAGCGCCCTGCCTTGCGCGGGAAGGGCGCCTCAGCCGTCCCTCCTTGCACGTTCGGCGGCATCGGAGCCGCGACGTGCCCGAGATCCGCGCGATGGAGGTCGCTCGTTCAGTCGAAGATGGTTTGCGTCGAGGCGGGAAAGCAGGCGTCCGCATCCGCGACCCGAAGTAGCTCTTCTGCATCCAGTGCGCGATGGGGCGCTCGCCGTCGAGCAGCCGTCGCTGCTGCTCGTGTAAGGCAGGCAGCTCAGCGAGAGGGCCGCATTAGCGACAGACCAGAAGTTCTGGCTCGCGGTCGGCTTGGCGAGTGACGTCGGCGGGCACCGCCGGCTGCCGTGAGTCGCTAACGGTCCGCGCGGGGGTCGCGTCGCGTTCGTCGCTTCTGCACTTCGTACCACCGGCCGCGAGTCCGAGCTCGGCGGCGAGGCTGACGCGCACCGCCGAGCGTGGGTGAGCTATTCGGTGAGCATCGTCGCGAGGCCATCGAGCACTCGGTCGAGCCCCAGGTCGAAGCCGTGCTTGAGGCGGTCGGGGTCGTGCGACGCGCGAGCGTCGAAGAAGACGCGAGTGAGGAGCGGGTAGCGGCCGCTCTCGATCAGGCTCTGGATGTAGGGGAGTTGCGTTTGCATCCATTGCTCCGGGTCAAGGCCGGAGCGCCGGACGGCTTCCTGCTCGGAGAGCTCCTCGAGGGCGCGACCGCGGACGAAGGCGTCGAGCGTTTCGACCATCACGAGCATCTCGTCGATCTCGAGGCCAAGACCGTCGATCGCGCTGAGCACCTGCTCGTAGACCCGAGCCGTATTGGGTCCGAGACTGCGTAGGCCGGCGCTCGGGACGGCCACCCACGGGTGGCGAAGGGCCATCGCCCGCAGGCCGTGAGCGAACGAGCGCAGGTCCTCGCGCCAGTCCCCGCGGACCTCGAATTGCAGGTCGTTGCCCATCACCGCGTCGACCATCAGGTCGATCAGCTCGTCCTTGCTGGCGACGTAACGGTAGAGCGATGCCGCTCCAACCCCGAGCTCGACCGCCAGGGTCCGCATTGAGACCGCCTCGATTCCGTGCGTGTCGGCCAGCGTGACGGCGGCCGTAGCGATCTCCACGCGCGAGAGCGAAGGGGCGGGCCCGCGAGCGGCCCGCTCGGGACGGTCCCAAATGATCCCACGATCCGAACTCATTGCGAACAGTGTACTCAATCTGCTACCGTGGCCGCGAATACTGCGAACGGTGTACTCAGTAAGGAGTCGCAATGGAAACGAGTGCAGACGTAGGGTCGATGGTCCAGCCTGACGGGCTGCCGAAGCCCCCCGGCGCCGTCAGGCAGCCAGCCGACCGCAACCCGCTGCGCTGGTTCGTGCTCGCGGTGGTGCTCGCCGCCAACATCATGGATACGATGGACGCGACGATCGTCAACGTCGCCGGCCCGTCGATCCGGCACGCGATCGGCGGCAGCGCCTCCACCCTGCAGTGGCTGAGCGCCGGCTACACGCTCGCGTTCGCCGTGTTCCTGATCACCGGCGCACGGCTAGGGGACATGTTCGGCCGCCGCCGAATGTTTCTGGTCGGCTCGGCCGGCTTCACGGTGATGTCCACGGCCTGTGCGGTCGCTCCCTCGTCGCCGGCGCTCATCGCCTTCCGGGTGCTCCAGGGCGCCTTCGGAGCACTGATGGTCCCCCAGGGGGTCGGGATGCTCAAAGAGGTCTTCGCCGATGACGAGATGGCCAAGGTGTTCGGCGCCTACGGGCCGATGATCGGGCTGTCGGTACTTGCCGCACCGATCCTCGCGGGCGTGCTGGTCGAGGCGAATCTGTGGGGGATCGGCTGGCGGCTGGTGTTTCTGATCAACGTTCCGATCGGCATCGCCGCTCTCGCCGGGGCCGTGCGCGTCCTGCCGCGGACCGTCGCCCACCCCGGAATACGGCTCGACACCGGCGGCGTGATCCTCGTCGGACTCGCGCTCACCGCGATCATCTACCCCCTGATTCAGGGCCGCACGGCCGGCTGGCCCGCGTGGACGTTCGTCATGCTCGGGGCGGGGCTTCTGCTGCTCGGCGCGTTCGTGATGTGGGAGCTCCATTACCGCGGTGATCCGCTGATCGAGCCCGGGCTGCTGGCCAGCCGGACCTACACGGACGGGATCCTTGTCGCGCTTGCCTTTTTCGGCGCCTTCAGCGGAGTGCTGCTGTGCGTTTCACTGTTCGTGCAGCTCGGGGAGGGATTCTCCCCGATCCACGCAGGCCTGACGCTGACCGCGATGGTCGTCGGACTGATCGTCGGGATGGCCGCCTCCTTCGCGCTCGTCGCTCGCCTCGGTCGTCACCTGCTGCACGTTGGCATCGCCCTCGTCGGTGCCGGGGCCGTCGTTCTGGCCCTGACTGCGGCAGGCGGGCATACCGCCTCGACGCTGGACCTCGCTCCCGGACTTCTCCTGTTCGGCGCCGGCGCCGGGATGGCGATGGGACAACTCTTCGACTTCATCCTCGCCGGCGTTGAGATGGACGAAATCGGCTCCGCCTCCGGCGTGCTCCAGGCAGTGCAGCAGCTATCGAGCTCGATCGGCGTCGCCGCCCTGGGAACCATCTTCTTCACAGCCTTCGCCAACCATCCTCCGACGCACGCCCTGGCGATCACCGCCTGGGCGTGCCTGATCCCAGTCGTGGTGGCGCTCGCGCTCATCTTCCGGCTGCCGATGCACGCCCGCAACCGACCTTTTGACCCCGGCACAGCGAGACCGCGGCGCCGCGGATCGTCCGAGAACCACGCCGTAAAGCACCAATGACGCCGGAAGCCAACCACCAGGAATCGTTCGTAAATCGATCTGTAACCGAAATCGCGACAGACCGCCGCATCAGCATTGCGTCGAGCTGAAAGGAGCATCATGAAAGCAGCACAATTCAGCCAATACGGAGGCCCTGAGGTCCTAGAAATCGTGGATCTTCCCGACCCACATCCGGGTCCCGGTCAGGTCCGGATCGTCGTGCACGCCGCCGGAATCAGCGCGACAGATCCAAAACTGCGTGCGGGCACGTTGCGTTTTGGTGCGGAACTCCCGCAGACCACAGGTCGCGACGTTGCGGGAGTGGTCGACGAGATCGGCGAGAACGTGACCGACCTAGCCGTCGGCGATCGCGTGTTCGGCGTCTCTGACGACGGCGCCGGCGCGGCCGAGCTGGCACTACTGACCTACCGCGCGATCATCCCGCCGTCACTCGGGTTCGTCGACGCCGCCGGACTCCCCGTCGCACTCGAAACAGCAACGCGCGCGCTAAACCAGCTTGGCGTCGCAAGCGGAAGCGCACTGTTCATCAACGGCGCCTCCGGCGGGATCGGCAGCACGGCCGTCCAGCTCGCCGTCGCGCGCGGCGCGCGCGTGATCGGCGCCGCCAGTGCTGCCAACCAGAGCTACCTAAGCTTGCTGGGCGCTGAGCCCGTGACCTACGGCAAAGGAATGGTCGACCAAGTTCGCATTCTCGCCCCCGGCGGCGTCGATATCGCACTCGATGTCGCCGGAAGCGGCGTCCTACCCCAACTCATCGACGTCGCCGGGGGCACGCAGAACGTGGTGACACTCGCCGACTTCCAGGGCTCTACGGAACACGACGTGCTGTTCAGCAATGGATTCCTCGGTCACGCCTTCCACGCACTCGCCGAGATTGGTGAGCTAATCGAGGCCGGACGATTCTGGCTTCCCGTCGACCGGACCTTCCCACTCGCCGAGATCGCCGAAGCGCATCGCACCAGCGAGCACGGTCACGTACGAGGCAGGCTAGTGCTCATAATCGACTAAAGGCCACGAATCCGGTCTAGCCGATGGAGCGATCGCGTCCTTGGGCTCACGGGGGCACTGGTCGTAGACGCTCGCCATCGTCGCAGCAACCGCTCGGGCGTGACTTCCGCATCCACAAACGTCCGGCCTGAGAACGATGCTCGAGGCTCCCGCAACGGACGACGAGGGATCGCCCCGTCCAGCGGTCAGATCAGCGCAGCTCTCCGCGCAAGCACGAGCGCCGACGTGCGCGTCGCACCAGCAAAGCAGGGCATAGTCGCCCACTTGGGCTGGTCTCGCATCTCGCCCAACAGCGCGACCCTGCGCAAAGTAGCTCCGTCTTCGTAGCCTCCCCTCCCCGCCGTCAAGGGCGCCGCTTCGCGGCTCGCTTCGCACCGCCCTGTCGGGCCGCCTTTGACTGCCCGTCCGCTCCGGCTGGATGGCAATGAAGGTCGCTGACGCGGACCTCATCAAAGGCCCTCCGACCAAAGGAGCACAGATGTATTCCGGCAAGTCGAATATCCGCACGTTGCCAGTCAACGCGAGTGGCGGTGAACACGGAACCGCGACTCACCACCCGCGGGTGACATGTCGTGCCGCACCTCGAATCCGCGCAAACCGAGACAGTCGTGCCGGCCCGTGAGATGCCCGGGCGATAACGGAAGCAGCGGTCGGACGGGATCATGACCAGGGTAAGCGTGCTGCTGCTTGGCGCCGGCGGGTCACGCGATCGGCGCGGATCTCGTGGCCGCATGCGATCGATCAGCTCTCCGCGCGTGGGCGGCCGGCGGCCGCGAGAAGACATCTCTTCTGCGAGAGGCGGTCACTGCGACATGACAGCTCGCCCGAGCCGTCGCGCTCAGAGGCAGGGTCCTTTGCCCAGCCGTTCGTGGTCAGCCGCGCGTGGCCGCGCTGGCCGCGACTGCGGCCACTGGGCGCCGCGCCGAGAGGTCGCTGCTCGGGACGGCATGCTCGAAGATGAGCCAGACTACTTCGTGTGTCGAATCTGGTGCGCGTACTCGAGGACCAGGACATCGACCGCGTCGTCGAGCTGTCGTTGGCGGCGTGGGCACCCGTGTTTGCGAGCTTTCGGCGGGTACTCGGCGATCGGCTGTACTTTCTGGCCTACCCTGACTGGCGCGAGTCGCAAGCACGGGCGGTCCGCTCGGTCTGTTCAAGCGAGGAGACCGACGTCTGGGTCGCGATCTTCGACGGGCGGCTCGTTGGGTTTGTTGCGTCTCTGATCGACCTCGCGAGCGATCCGCTCGCCGGTGAGATCGAGATGATCGCGGTTGACCCTGGGCATCAGCGGTCGGGGATCGCGACTGAGCTGCTCGAGCATGCAATCAATCGCCTGCATGAGGCCGGCGTTCACCTTGTCGCGCTCGCCACTGGCGGCGATGCCGGGCATACCCCCGCCCGTCGGCTGTATGAAAAAGCGGGATTCCGGGCGCTGCCGCTGGCCCGCTACTACCGCCGCCCATAGCGTCCGCTCTAGTGGTCCACGCGGCGGACGCGCGCCCGCTGAATAACGCGCTGGGCATGGTCGCGCCCGAACCTCATGCTTGCCGGACCGCGGTCCAGCTGTTCCTGTAAGCACGAAACCAAACTGCTGCGTGTCCGCCCAGCCGTCGAGACCGAAGGCCTGCACCAGCGAGAAGGCCGGGCTCGCGCGAGAGGTCCAAGAGACCCCGCATTCGCCACGAGCGTGTTCGTCGCGGGGTGGCGATCCACGACGCCCGAGTCGGCCCGGCCCTGCCCCGCAGTCCGCGCAATGCAAGTGCGCCGCTGGCGTCGCGCCGATGTGCGCGCCGGAGGGGAAGCAGGTTCCTCGCGTGGCAAGCGCGGCGTCCGGACTGACGGGCGTCGCGAAATGCTTTGATGCAACGGGAGGTGACGGTCGGACTCAGGACGGGGTTTCGGCCCGGACGTCCAAGATTCACGTCCGGTCGTCCGAGGCGATCGCGGCGAATTGGCGGTGGAGCTTTTCGCCTCGCGTGGGGTTGAGGGCTGCGATCCATGTGATGCGGCCGAGCAGGTGCGCTCGGAAGTCAGGTAATGCTTGGGGGTTCTGGCTCGCGGGCCTATGAGGATCGCTCGTAGTGCGTCGTGTTCGGTCCGGACGACGTTGGGGCGCTCATTCGTCACGATGCCGCAGACGCGTTGACGGCCTGCGTGGGTCACTTCAGACGCTCGCGATCGCGAGACCCTGCGTTATTACTGTCGGGTTGACCGGCGGCGGAGATACCACCTGGAAGGTGTCGGCACCCGGCGTCGCCAGTGTGGCGGCTGACACTCGCGATGCTCGTGTCGGGCCAGAACCAGGTCTAATCGGATGATCGCGAGCTGCGTTCTAACGGTGGGTTTGCGGCTTGTCGCGGATCCGTGCGAGGCGTTGGATGATCGCTTTGAGCATCGTGGGCCTGTCGAGGGCGCCGAGGCGCAGATAGTCGGTTCGACCTGGCTTTTCCAGGGTGGCGACCCCGTGGAGGCCTGCCCAGAGCATCCAGGCGTCAAGGTGAGGATCGGTGCTGTCGCTGAGCCCCGCCTCGGCGCAGGCGCGGATGCAGTTCTCCACTAGCGTGAATGTCTCGAGCGCGTTGGGGGCGTATCCGCCGGCGCTGAACATGAGTCGGTAGCGAGCCTTGTGCTCCCAACCGAAGCTGACGTAGGCACTCCCGGCGGCGACGAGCGCCGAGGTGGGATTCGGCTGAGTCGAGGCGGCGCGAGCGACCGCATCGTGGAGCTGGTCAAAGCTGTGTGCGAGCAGTTGCTCAGTGAGGCTCACGAGGTCAGGGAAGTGCGAGTAAATCGCGGGGGCGCTGATCTGGGCCTTGCGGGCGATCCCGCGCAGGGTCAGTCTCGCTGCGTCATCGGTCTCGTCGATGAGCGCGATCGCCGCGTCGAGTATCTCCTCTCGCAGTCTGCTGCCCTCGCCGCGAGGGTTCCGTGTACGTGTTGATGTGGTCATCGCAATCGAGTCTTTACAAGCGTTAAGTTATGACCTATAGTTCAGCCCGAGCTAAGTTTACATCCGTTTAGTGATCAAGGAACCGAGCATGGGCCAACTGATGAAGGATGAGTTGTTCGAGGCGCAACTGTTGCGGGCGATGGGCTACGCGCCCTATGGGGCAGCGGATATGGGGGAGTGTCTGGCGACGGCCGGTCGGATCTCGGGGACCGAACTCGACCACTGGCACGACGAATGGTTCAGCACCGCCAATCGCGTCCGAGAGATTGCGGAGAGCACCGAGGCGGCCGGCCACATGGAGAGCGCTCGTAGCGGGTTCTTTCGGGCGTCCAACTACTTTCGGACCTCGTGGCTGTTCGCAATGGGATCGCCCGTCGACGCGCGCTTGGTCACCGCGTATCGACTGGAGGTCGAGAGTTTTCGCCGCGGCGCTGAGCTGTTGGAACGGCCGCCGGAGATCGTCGAGATCCCATACGAGGGCCGCACGCTTCCGGGCTACCTGTTCCGCCCGGGCGTCGACG
>Ga0302326_10024961_pt1 | contig 12130 bp, 4 predicted proteins | sample Palsa_T0_3_FD_202264 | JGI IMG/M metagenome (GOLD analysis project Ga0302326, IMG submission 202264) | Peat permafrost microbial communities from Stordalen Mire near Abisko, Sweden - Palsa_T0_3 | ecosystem: Environmental > Terrestrial > Soil > Palsa > Peat permafrost | place: Sweden: Abisko...
TTCTGCTCTCGCTCATTGGCATTCCCATGACCGGTGGATTCTTCGCCAAGTTCTACGTCTTCAGCGCGGCCATGCGGGCTAATCTGATCTGGCTGACGATCATCGGCGTCATCAACAGCGCGATTGGCGCTTACTATTACCTGCGCATCATCGTCGTCATGTACATGCGCGAGTCGCGGAAAGTAGTTCCCACCACGCCCATTCCATTCGGATTGGGATTCGCGCTCGCGCTGAGCGTCGCAGCCACTCTCTATCTTGGGCTGCTCCCAGATCGTCTCCTCCAGGACACGCAAGAATCGGCCCGGGAACTGCTTCGGGCGCCCGAGCCCGCGGCTGCGAACGCCACGCCAACTCGGACTTCCGAGAGCGTGCGTCCGTACTGATTTTTTATCGGAAATATTTAAAACACGCATTTGACAAGGACCTTGGGCCGCGTGCATCATGGGTGCACCCAGTTCAGTCCTGACCCTCTTAAAGGAACTGACAGCGAACCGAAGGAGTGCATCATGTTGAAATTGATTCGCAGGTTATGGTCGGAAGATGCGGGACAAGACATCGCGGAATATGCCGTAATGTTGGCGGTTATTCTGGTACTGGTGGTCGGAACCGTCCGACTGATCGGCTCTAATGCCAACAACGCATTCTCGAATGTGGCCAGCTCACTGCAGTAAACCAGCACAGTCGATTTTTGTGGAACGGAAACTTTCTATGACTCGATTTACCCCAGGCACCGTCTTTACCGGCTACTACTGGTTTACCGGAGTAGCGGCGGCGGCCCGACTTGGGGTCCGGATGAGCCAGTAAAGCCACCCAGACTAACCGAGTCAGCCACAGCCGCGATCCAGAGATCGCGGTTTTTGTTTTTTGAGGAAGCGCCAACATCCCCGCAGCCACACAAGGAGAAACACGATGATCGTCAACATGTCGGAAAAAGCCAGCGAGCAGGAAATCAACCACGTGATTGAGCGCATCCGCGAAGCTGGTTACCAGCCACATGTCACCCGCGGAACCGAGCGCACCATCGTCGCCGCCGTGGGCAGCGGACGCCGCCACGAGATCGAAGCCCTCCAAGTCGCGCCGGGAGTCGACAATGTCGTCGCCATCGCCCAGCCCTTCAAGCTCGTGAGCCGGCAGGTAAAGGCGGAGCGCACAGTGGTGAACGTCAACGGGGTCGCGATCGGCGGCCCCGAGGTGGTGGTCATCGCGGGTCCGTGTTCAGTTGAGTCTCGCGAGCAACTGATTGACACGGCGCACGCCGTGAGGCGTGCCGGTGCTGCCATGTTGCGTGGCGGAGCGTACAAACCGCGCACCTCGCCTTACGACTTTCAGGGCCTCGGCCTGGAGGCGCTTAAGATTCTGCGCGAAGCCCGCGAAATCACCGGCTTGCCGGTGGTCACAGAAGTAATGAGCACGGAAGACATTGACATCATCTGTGAATACGTCGACATGCTGCAGGTCGGCGCCCGCAACATGCAGAACTTTGCCCTGTTACGCCGTCTGGCTACTGTGAAAAAGCCCATCCTGCTGAAGCGCGGTCCATCGTCAACAGTAAAAGAATGGCTGCTCGCCGCCGAGTACTTGCTCTCCGGAGGCAACAATCAGGTAGTTCTCTGCGAGCGTGGCATCAGGACCTTCGAGACCGAGACGCGCAACACCATCGATCTGGCTGCGGTCGCGTTGGCTCGCGATCTGTCACATCTTCCAGTGATTGCTGACCCCTCGCATGGGACCGGCAAGCAGAGCCTGATTGCGGCGGTTTCTCGCGCAGCCGTGGCCGTGGGAGCCGACGGCTTGATCATCGAAGTGCATCCCTGCCCGGAGCGGGCTTTATCCGACGGTGCCCAATCGCTTGACTTTGCCGGATTCGGCCGGGTCATGCGCGCATTGGCCGAGCCGCTGCGCCAGACCGCCAGCCTGCCCGCGGCGTCTCTGGTCTGAAGCTAAGGCGGTAAGGGTTTGAAAAGGGCGCGCCTTCAGCCGCGGAGGGGTTTCGAACTGAGCGTCAATGTGCCGAAGGCTGCTTGACCTGCATAGCGGGGTCGCCCAACAGAGTAAATGTCTCGCGCACGTCGCGGTCACCAATGTGCGACTTCGCCCTGAGAATTGACTCACCCAGGGTACGCTTCGTGCCGAAGACATTCTCAACCACGAGTATGTCGAGATTCGTTTGCGGAGGAGCCTGGTTCAATCCGCTCGAAGCCAGAACCGCAACCGCGCCTCCATTCGGCGCCAGCAATAGCGTCACGCCCAGCGGTTGTGCATATACGTCCTGAAAAAATCCATTCAGGCAGTCCATGATCAGGAAAACCGGAAGTTGTGATCCGTTGGTCAGCGAAGTAACCGAATTGGCGTCGAAGATATCTGCCCCGGCCCACTGATCTTCGGAACCGTGTCCCATATAGTTGACCAGAAGCTGGCCCGAATTAATCCCGCTGATGATGTCGGCGGCCGCGACGGTATTGCCGACCGTGCCTCTGAATACATCGATGGCCTGCATTGTCGCGGGCAACTGCGCCTGCACCGTCTGGGTATCTTGCGTGAAGCTTTCGGTGTCGTCCTTGTCGGCCACCATCAAAGCCTGTGAGGTCCACGATCCATTCGTGGACTTACCTTCGTAGGCGACGATCTTTCCCACCACAGTTGCGGCTTCATCCAAAGTACCCACCGGCAGGCGGCCGGTAGCGATGCTCGGCATGCCGGTGCCGGTAAAGTCGGAGAACCAGTCGTCAGATGCGGTCATCAGACTGCTTGTGGGCACAATGCTCGTCGGCACCAGATCGAGATGGCCCAGGCCAAGATAATCTCGGGGATCGAGCGAAGCGCGCCCATTCAAGAGCAAGTAGGTTGGCGGAGTTTTCCAGTTCGTATTCGCGGATTGTAGGAATTGCCGGATCGCGAATGGACTGCGCTCTCCAAAATTAAACTCGTCATACAGGTCGGTGATAAATACGACAGAGGAAGACCTTCCTTCAGCCCGATGCGCGCGGACTAGTGGCGCCAGCGCCGGCGCAAACTCGTTCCAGGTGACCATTGCGATGTCGGCGCCAGGCTGCGGACTGTGCCAGTGCGATGGATGATTATTCCGCACGGCCGCCGCAGAGAAGAAGCGATTTTCCGCGACCGCCAACAAAGTGTGATCCACCGGCGCGGACGCATTCGTAGTTGTCCATGGCACCTGCACAGCGATCTCGTCCTTGCCGTTAAGCAGTTTTACCTGTGGCGAGAGCTGTACCGGGCGATTTGGATCCGTGATGTCGAGCACGACTGGCGCGCTGGCGAGGCCGCTGACTTTGATCTCGTCGCCGGCCCTGCCGGTAAATTTCAACTGGTCACCATCGGCAGCATAGAGGTGTGGATAGGTGATGCGGATCGATTGCACCAGACTGGTGTCGTAGTCGCCGTTCTGCGCCGTAAGCGTAACCGTATTGCTGCCTTCTTGCAGGATTCCGGCAGGCAGCGGCACGTTTAAGGTTCCTTTAGCCTGGCCAGTAAACGTAACCTCTCCTACCGCTGTTCCGTTAAGAGCGACCGTAACGTTGTGCGGGAAGCCGGTGATCACGCCCTGCAGCACGAGATCAAGTCGCGCCGTCTGGGTGGATCCTGTGTCGACATGAGGAGTCACTAGAATTTGGTCAACCGGTGTGGGCGAAACAAATGCGCCGAAGAAATTCTCTCCGTTCGTGGTAAGCAATGCAGAAAAATATGTGGTGTGCTGTTCCAGTTCCACGGTTGTGAGAAAATCAGCTGGAGGCTGGTTCGATCCCGTCGATGGCTGCAACAACGGAATTCGCAGACCAGCGCCCTCTCCGGAAACAAGCCAGTAGACTCGCGTGCCAGAGAAGACGGTGTCGATCCCCGTGCCGTAGAAGTTAATTGCTGCCTGAGGCCCGAACCCGCCCGGCCCCGCAGTCGCACCAGTGATACGAATGGGTTGTTCAATCGCTTCCGCGAAAAGATGCAGCACGGCTGGATCGACGTTGGGGTCAAGCCCAGCCTGCACCAACTCCGGCTGGGTAACGTGGTGCCAGCCCTCATGCAGGACGTAAATCTTCACCGCGGGATTTGCGGCAAGCTCAAACTGCTTTTGCGTCTGGCTGACTGTCGGTGTACCCAATTGCGGCAGTGTCTCAACTACGTGGCTCTGCTGATTTCCTGGCGCTGCCGGTTGCGACTGATTCAGTTGGCTCACCATTCGCGTTTCATCGCCCGTCGCATCGCGCGTCGCGTCACGCGTCTCATCGGCGGAGCTTTCACTATTCGGTTTCGAACTTCCATTCACCGAAACCGGCCCATGTATGGTGCGCGTACCGTTTACGTCGATATCTTCCAGCCAGTACGAAGTTCCCGCGACCGGTGCGGACGGATCAATCCACTCATAGGACCGGCCTGAGTGTTTCGGCAACGCGCCGATCATCAGCAACGCCGATCCCGCAATCACCGAAGGATTCATGCGCACGCGGCTCCCATTCAGCTCGCGGTAAACGTTGAATCCGAAGTTGTGGGTTTCTCCGCTGGTTTTCCACATCACCATCGTCCGGTTGGCTCCGTTCTTGTCGGTGCCGGAATAGGCTGTAAGGAACTGCAGGTTAATGCTGGTCGGAGCGAGAATGGTTTCGGTCTGGCTCGAAGTATCGTTCGCGACGTTGGGATCAGTCTGGTCCGCCGTCACGGTTGCGGTGTTCGTCACCACTCCTGGCGTGTTCGGCACGGTCAGAATCGTAATGGTTGCGGTGCCTGCGTTGGCCATTGTGCCCAGCAGACAGGTGACAGTCCCACCCGCCTCCGAGCACGATCCCTGCGTAGTGTTGGACGAAAGATAGGTAACCACAGAAGGCAAAGTATCGGTGACCGTCACATCGGTTGCCGACGCGGGTCCATTGTTGGTTACGGCGAGCGAATAGGTGAGGGGAGTTCCATCCGTCACCGGATTCGGAGTTGCGGTCTTAACAACTGCCATGTCCGCGCTGTTCGCGTTGGCGACAAGCACGGTGGCGCTCGCGGTGTTCGTGGAGAGGCTGGGCACGACGTTGCCTGCGGTCGCCGTAGCGGTGTCGGTAATGCTGGTCCCGGAGGGTGTGACTGCGTTTACCTGCAACACCAGCGTGAAGCTCGCGGTGTGCGTAGTGCCCACAGCCAGACTGCCGCCATCGGTGCAAGTAATAGTCCCAGTGCCGCCGACAGCGGGCTTAGTCCCGCAAGTCCATCCCGCCGGTGGAGTGATCGATTGAAAGTTGGTGTTCGGCGGCGTGGTCTCACTGAACGTCATCCCCGTAGTCGCCGCGGCTGGACCGTCATTGGTTACGGTCTGGGTGTAGGTTACATTGCTTCCCGCCGCGACTGAACCGGGAGCAGCGGCGTTCGTGACCACCAGATCCGCTTGCGTTGCCCCTGCCACCACATCGGCGGCGCTAGCGCTGTTGTTAGCCGTACTGGGATCAGGAGTCGAAGAACTCACACTCACAATGTCGTTAATCGCAGTGCCGGCAGCCGTCCCCACATTCACTTTTACGGCCAGAGTAAAGGTGCCGGCTCCCGTGGCCAAACTGGGATCGCTGCACAAAATGGCACCGGTCCCGTTCACCGCCGGCGTTGTACAGGTCCATCCCGTCGGAGAAGTAAGCGATTGGAAAGTCGTATTCGCGGGTGTTGTTTCCGAAAAACTCGCGCTGGTCGCCGTACTCGGCCCCGCATTCGTCACTACTTGCGTGTAGGTGATGTTGTTGCCCGCTTGCACGGGCACCGGACTGGCCGAGTCCGTTACCGAAAGAGCGGCCGAGTCCGCGACGTACGTGGTGGCCGTAGCACTGTTATTCCCGCTGTTAGGATCGGCGGTGGTCGAGGAAACAGAATCCGTTTGCTGGATCGCAGTGCCCGCCGCGACGGTCGAGTTCACGGTTACGACATATGTAAATGTCGTAGTCGCATTCGCCGCCATCGTTGTCGTATCGGTGCATTTGAGCGTACCGAGAACACACGTCCAGCCCGTGGCACTCAAGGAAACCGCTGTCGTGTTCGCTGGCAGAGTCTCAGTAAGCACCGGAGCATTCGCGGTGGCCGGTCCGTTGTTGGTGACGGTTTGCGTGTAGGTGATCGTGCTGCCCGCGTTGACTGGGTTCGGACTCGCGGAATTGGTCACGCTCAAATCCGCCTGCGTTCCTGACGGCACCGCGATCGTGGAGGTTGCGGTGTTGTTCGCTTTGTTCGTGTCATTTACCGTTGTTGCCACGGTCGCTGTGTCGGTGATGATGGTACCTGCGGCAGTGCCGGCAGGCACCTTGTAGACAGCCGTAATTGTTCCCGTGGATCCTGGCGGCACACTTGTGCTGGTGCAGGCTATCGGAGAAGCATTCGGACAAGACCACGTCCCACCGCCGGCATTCACCACGGTCGCAGAAACAAATGTTGTGTTCGCCGGCAAGGGCTCGCTGAACGTCCCGTTACCACAATTGCTGGGACCACTATTGGTGATGACTTGCGTGTACGTGATCGTTCCACCCGCCAACACCGGGCTTGGAGTTCCACTGTTGGTGACGGCCAAGTCGCAATTCACGCCCAGCGGGGTCGAAACCATGATGTTGGTATTGTTGGCCGAATTGGGGTCGCTGCTGGTCGTCGTGACGCTGGCAGATTCCGAGATCGGACTCGAAGTAACGGTCACGGTCGTCGGAACGCTTACCACCACGATGATGGCGGCCTCAGACGCAACCGCCAGACTCGCAGCAGTGCAATTGATGTTTCCCGTGCTGCCTACCGCTGGCGCCGTGCAGGTCCATCCGGCGGGCGCCGAGACGGACTGGAACGTTGTGTTGGTGGGCGTCGTTTCGCTGAAACTCAGTCCAGTCGCCGTGGCCGGACCGTTGTTCGATATCGTCTGGTAATAAGTGATGTCATTTCCTGCCAGCACCGATGTTGGCGAAGCAGCCGTAGTCAAGACAACGTCCGCCTGCGTCACCGTTCCCACGACATCGGTAGCCGCCGCGGAATTCGCCCCGAAGGATTGGTTTGTGGCATTCACCGTGACCAGATCGCCGATCTGCGTGCCGCTCGCCGTACCCGCCGCCACTTTATAGACAACGGTAAATGTACCGGTTGCGCCGCCCGCAACGCTGGCGTCCGTACATTGCGGCGGGAACGCCGTACAACTCCAACCCGCGGGTGGCGTGATCGACACAAAAGTAGTGCTTCCAGGCGTGCTCTCGGTAAATGTCGCGCCGGTCGCGGCGGTCGACCCGGTATTCGTGACTACCTGCGTGTAAGTAATGTTGTTGCCGGCCTGTACCGGGTTCGGCGAGGCAACGTTGGTTACCGTCAAATTAGGAGCAGTCGTGCCTACGACGGTGGTTGCGCTTGCGGTGTTGTTGGCAGAATTCGGATCGTTAGCGGATGAACTCGCGGACACCGTCTGAGCGATTACCGTTCCATTCGCAGTGCCAGCAGTCACTTTCACTACGAGACTAAAGGTCGACGCGGTCGATCCCGCCATGTTGACGTTTGTGCAGATGACATTGCCCGTGCCGCCGGCTCCGGGTGAAACACAACTCCAGCCCGTCGGCGACGCGATCGAAACCAGAGTTGTATTCGAAGGAATGGTCATTACAACCGTGGCATTGTCCGCAGCGCTCGGTCCGTTATTGGTGACGCCGATTGAATACGTAATGTTGCTTCCCGCCGCGACCGGATCTGGCGACGCGCTGTCGGTCACCGCCAGATCGGCGCTCGAAACCACGCTGGCGACGTTCGTGGCCGTGTCATTCAGAAGATTGGTTTCGCTTCCGCCACTGACCTGGGCAACATTAGTCACCGTCGCCGGCGCTGATTGCGACACGGTGGCATTGACTGTGATCGACGGGTAGGCAGCCCCCGCCGCCAGAGTGTCAGACCGCACGCAACTCGCGGTCTGCCCCGAAACTGAACATGTCCATCCCGTCCCGCTCGCGCTCGTAGGCGTCAGACCAACCGGCAGCGTGTCGTTCATGGTCACAACTCCGCTGCTCGGACCGTAAGCACTCAGGTTGGAAACCGGAATCGTGTAGCTCGCTGTCGAGCCCCGAGTGAAATTGCCGGAATGGCTTTTCGTCAGGGTCATGTCGGGGGTGCATTCCGCGCCCGACTGCGTGCCCGAAGTCGAAGTGATCGATCCGTTGGTCACGCTCGTTCCCGCTGCCCCTGCCGTGGCTCCGTAGATGACCCCGGGAGTCAGCGTAGTCCCCGAGGCTCCGCCACCTACAGTGATGCTGGCGGGCGCACCGGAAACCAGGATGACGCCGCCACCACCGCCACCACCGGGTCCATGCCTATCCCCTAGCGAATACGGCTGCGACGCCCACGCATCGCCGCCAGTTCCGCCGTTCGCTTGCAGCGTAAGCCCGCCTTCCCCGCCATTTCCCGAGAGGATAACGATCGAACCGCCCGCCCCCCCGCCGCCGCCGGCATCATTCGCTGTACCGTTGTAAGCGGCTGCTCCGTTGGCCGTGAATGTCGCCGTACCGGTGAGCGCGTATGCACGAATAATGATGATGCCGCCGCCGGCCGCTCCGCCGCTGGCCTGATTGTCGCCATCGGAGTTATTACGCGTTCCTGCTCCGCCACCGCCACCCATAGCGACCCGGTTGATGGTTGCAGGAAACACCGATCCACCCTCGCCGCCCACACTCAAATTGGAATTCCATGAGTCCCCGCCGAATCCCCCCATACCGCCGTTGCCGCCACCGCCGCCGCCCGCGTTTTGATCGTTGGTCCCGTTGGGGTCGCCGTCGGTCCCACCGGCTCCCGCGTTACCCGGAGCGCCGCGCGCCATACTCCCGTCAGTTCCCGCAGTACCGCTGGGATAGCCCACGCCGGTCGTGGTTTTCAGAAAGGTGCTACTCGACTCCACCCACCTCGGCGTTCCCGCGATTCCCTCGCCTTTGCTTGCATCCCAGCCGGCGGCGCCACCGGTCGCCCCGGTATAAGTGGCCGGAGACGGCTGTTCATAATCCGTGTCGGCTCCGCCCGATCCGGTCAATTGCATGCCGGCACCCCCGCGGAAACCAAGGCCATCCATCACTACCGTGGCTCCGTTCAGGTTCAGGGTGGCCGAAGCGTCCATGACCAGCACTCCACCCGTGGCACCGTTCCACGCCGGCGCAGTGAGTCCCGTGGTTGGAAGAATCGCGGTAGAGTATTGCGGAACAACGATGACCTGAAACGTGCTCTGACCTTCGGTCGCGGTCGCCGCCGTGGCGTCATATCCAAACACCAACCCGCCGCCCGTGCCGGCTCCGGAGATCGACACCGCACCGCCGTTTGTGGTCACCGCACTAGTGGCGGTAACGAATTCGTAATTGCCCGCACCGTTCAGCGCGGTAAACCCGGTACCGGTGTTGCCATTTCCATACGCCACCGTGTTCGACGTATTGATGGTGGCATCCTGCATCTGAATCACCAGCAGAAGATCGCCTACCGCAATCGCAGTTCCAGCTCCGGCAGCTTTGCCCACGGTGATTGATTTCGCACCCGCCAGCACACTCGCAGAACCCGGATAGTAGGTATTCACCACACCCGCCGGCGTGCCGGCTGTCGCTAACGCCACCGCTGCGCAGGTAGCCGACTGTACCGTGGCTACCGCCGTATAACTATTGTTACCCGTGTTCGGATCGGGTGGCGCGCCGGAGTCCGTGATCGTTGCCGTATTGGCATAGGATCCCGCCGTCGTCGCCGTCACAGTCACCGTGATCGTTGCGGTCGCGCCGCTGGCGAACGGCGTGGGCAACGTGCAATTGATCGGACCCGTGCCCGTGCAAGTCGTCCCTCCGCTTGCCACCACCGATCCGAAAGTCGGTCCCGTCGCCAGCGTATCTGTAAGGGTCAACCCGTTGGCGGCCGACGGACCGTTATTCGAAACTGTGATGGTGTATACCGAAGCCTGCCCTAGGAATACCGCGCTGCCCACACTCGTGCTGACCGCAACATCCGCTGAGGTTGGATTGATCGACACCGCACCCAGTGCCCAGTTAGAAGTTCCACTAAAGGTCTCCGAGATGGGCAGATCGGGCGCACCAGCTCTGGTGCTGCCGCTTCCGGACAGCGAGCCTTGCGCCAGGGTTCCGCCGCTGTTCAGGTTCCACTGCGAAACCTGCGGGCTCGGGATCGTAATCGTCTGATCGCCTCCCGTGGCCAGTACGTCCAGCATCATCCCATTCACCACGCTGGGGACATCCAGTTGCGAGTTGGCGCCCGCCGCCCCGTCGGCGGAAACAAATGCGCCGAGCGGAACCGTCTGGTCCACTCCTGTGAATGTCGTGGCAGCCACCGCTCCCCCGACCGATCCCCCGCCCGCCGGCACGTTGACCGTGACTGCAACGTTAAGGTTCGTGCCCGAAACCGGATTCAGCAAATACCACATCTCCACTCGCCGCGTATTACCCGCGTCATTGTGAAATCCCCATTGCGTGAGCGCGGTTCCGTTGTATGTGGCCCCAGTGATTGTGGTGCCGGGAGAGTTCGCAATGTTCAACGACACACTCACGATCAGCATCCGATTCGCGCCGTTGGTTGTCGTGTGAGTAAATGTGCCTGTATAGGTTCCGGCCCCCGGGGCCATGTTAGCCAGTGAAGTGGTGGCGTCTACCGCGACCTGAGCGTGCCCCGTGGTCGGGGCAAAAATGGTCGCGGCGAGAACGATAAACAACAGGCCAAGTATGCCGCGATTGGGGCGCGCCGCATCGCGCGGTTGAACCGTAGAAGCCTTGATCGACGGAGTCCAGCTCGACGAAGCCCCGATCGAAAGGGCAGCGGGGCCGCTCAGGAATCTTGTGAGCACACGTTGCCCACGCGCCGCACCGCGCCAGAGCAGGCTGCTCATCCCTTTCAACTTTACGCGCACCATATTCCTACCCACCCGCACCTCTTTGGCGACTGCGAGTCCCAGGATTTGCTCACCGCACAGCGGAGGGTCGTCCTGCTGGCCGCCATCGCCGCGCGTGATAAACAAATTCTTATCTGGATCGGCTAATACGAGCCGATGAACCTGGAAGCCGCTATGGCCTTTCGTTAGAACAATATCGTCCTTTCGTAATTTGCTCACGATTACGGGAGTAACATAGACGATTTCCCCGTCGCGGATTGCCGGGGACATGCTGGCGCCGCGCGCCTCAAATCGCACGCCCATGCCGCTCTTCAGCAGTTCGCGGCTGAGCGCCTCGAACCTCTCTGAATCAGGCCTGCGATCGGTCATGAAGGTTCACAATAGTCGTGTGTGTCAGGAAAAATGGATCCGTCGCGTCAGGCTTTGAAGGGCGCGGCTTCCAGCCGCGCCGTAAGCGTTGCAAAAACGAACAGCGCCTTTAGCCGCCGCGGGACGCCGCCTTAGTCTCGGAACTCGGCGATCTTCTCGACCGCCCGCTCATCCGGCTCGAACGAATAGCGATAACACGGAACCGTGTCCACCAACTCCTCTAGAAACAAGAGCGCCGAATCAACATATTCGTGCCGGTGAAACGGCACAAAACTGCGCGCAAACAGTTCCGCCACTGCGTGGCTCGGAGACAACCGCGTGATCACATTTCCGCGCCCATGCTCCAGAACAAAAATCCGCGTCAGCCCCGCGCACCCCGGCGACGCATACATCGCCTCCCCATGCCAGGGAGTGCCGTACATTCGCATCTGCCGCTTTTTCGAATTACAATCCGCTTTCAATTTGTCATCCTGAGCGAAGTGACCGGTCGGCGAAGCCGAGCGGTCACGAAGTCGAAGGACCCCGGGCTCGGCGGCACTACTTGCGCGGCTGAGAGGAGTTCTCACCGACAACGCGTCATCCCTCCGCACAATAATCCGGTCATCACTCAAAACCTCAACATCCTCGCGCTCAGTCCACAGCCGCGTAGTCGTACTCTTCCCCGCCCCCGAATGCCCCACAAACAAATTCCCCGTCCCATCCGCCCGCACAATCCCGCACCCATGCAGCTCGATCGCCTTCTCCTGCGTAAGGCGGTGCATGATCAGAAGTTCGTCCAACGGATATTCAAGAGACTGCACAACGCTCGGGAAGCGCGCGAATGACTCTTCGCTCATCAGTAACGTGGCATGACGGAACCGTCGATCTACGAGCAGCTTCTTATAAGGTCGCCCACCGACAGTCGGAGCGCTGATA
>Ga0302326_10024965_pt1 | contig 12129 bp, 9 predicted proteins | sample Palsa_T0_3_FD_202264 | JGI IMG/M metagenome (GOLD analysis project Ga0302326, IMG submission 202264) | Peat permafrost microbial communities from Stordalen Mire near Abisko, Sweden - Palsa_T0_3 | ecosystem: Environmental > Terrestrial > Soil > Palsa > Peat permafrost | place: Sweden: Abisko...
CATAGCATCGCACAAAAATAAATCCCAACCGCCGATCGGTTGCAGCATGCGGTCGAAAACAATCGCGGTCGTTTCCGCATCGGGCAACGCGCGGTGAGCGATGGGCGGTTCGTATCCCAACCGGCGGGCGAGATTTCCCAGGCTGTTGCCGCCGCGTCCGAACCGTCGCCGGGCGATGCGAACCGTATCCAGCACCGGAGCATTCTCCAGGCATCGCTCGATCTCTTTGCCGCATTTGCGAAACTCGCGATTCAGAAACGAAAGATCAAACCGAATGTTGTGTCCCAGGACGATAGCGCCGCTGAGGATCGCGCACATGGCGTCGAACTGATCTGCGAAGCTCGGCTGGCCGTCGCACATTGCCTGGCTGATGCCAGTCATTGCCGAAACACCCGGATCAATTCGGCGATGAGGATCGACCAGTTGCTGATACTCCGCGATCTTTTTTCCATTCTCGTAGCGGACGATTCCAACCTCGATCACTCGATGGCCAAACTCCGCGCTGGCGCCTGTGGTTTCCAGGTCGATGCAGGCGATGGGAATGTCCTTCAGAGCGGCGATGAGAGAGAATTGCATGGCGAGTTTCATTTTACCGGCGATCCCCCTAGAGTCCCGTCGCGTCCCATAAAAGAGGACTCTTTGCCAAAGCCATCCTCCATAAATAGTTGCTAATATGGATGCAACTATAAATTTGACAGTTATTTAGGGCGGTTCCGCGTTCTCCCTTTTTCCATTGACGTGGAAAATGCATTTCTGATAAACTTGCTATCTCCGCAGTGGGTGCGGCGTTGGTGCTTCCGGGTGGTTGTACCAGCGTGAAAAGCGAATCTGTTTTTGGGAAGGGAATGAAGTCATGCGTAACAAGTTGATTTTGTCGGCCGGTTTGGCTCTGTCCATATCGGTCATGTCCCCGCGACATGCGGCGGCGGCCTCCGAATCGCTGGATTTGAGTTTCTCCGGTATTACCAGTGGAATTTCCAGCGACTATGCGTTGCTGTTTTCCTCGGAGCCGGGAACCGAGACGTTTGAAGGATACGCGCCGCTGGCGAGCATTCCGACGGGTTCTTCGACTCAGTCGGTCACGCTGACTCCTGAATCGTCCTCTGGGACGGTTCCCACGAGCATTGAGACCAATACTCCAATCGACGGCATCGTGCTCGTTGGGGTTTACGACGCTACCGAGGTTCCGGGAGTCACCGTTGGCGTCAGCACCACATTCGCTGCATCGATTGAAGGCGAATCCTTCAGCACGGTGACGGCGCCGATTTCGTCGCTGATCCCATCGGAGAGCATCGTCGTAGGGGCACTGGAATCTCCCTCGTCCACCGACCTGAGCGCGGTGCTCGGATATATCGGTACGCCGATCGCATCCGACAGTGCCGTGGCGATTATTCCCATCGGCGGCAGCGGCGATCTGGTGGATTTCAGTGACGGCACCCTCAACGGCACCCTGAGCGATTCGCTGTCGACCACCGGCACAACTCCGCCCCCGCCGCCGCCCGGCGTTCCGCTTCCCGCGGCCGCTGATAGCGCGTTGGCAATGCTGGGCGTGCTCGCCGGCGCTTCGCTGCTCCGTCGCAAAATCGGCCAGCGCGCTCTGTAATCGCGTTGGTTCCATAAGTCTAACTCTCACCGGTGGCGGAATAATTACCCGCCGCCGGTGGTTTGTTCTCAGAATGACCAACCAATCCCGCTCGCGAATTGCGTCGCTGTACGGCCGATTTTGCCGCATCGCCAATTCCGGACAGTCGGCGTTTCTGTTGTTGATTCGGGTGTATATCGGATACCAGTGCGTGATCTCCGGCTGGTCGCATCTGCACAATCTGGACAAGACGGCCCAGTTCTTTGCGTCCCTGCACATTCCCGCGCCAAAGCTGAATGTCGTCATGTCCGCGATGACTGAAATCGTCGGCGGAGCGATGATGGCGCTAGGATTATTCGCGCGTCCTGCGGCGCTGGTTTTGACGGGGAATTTCATCGTTGCCATGCTTTCGGTTCAGCTTTCCAATTACGATTTTTCATTTTCCAAACTGGCCGCGCAAATCTGGAGCGATCAGAGTCCGATTCTGGGCGATACGGCTTTTCCATTCCTGGCGACATCGATCATTGTGCTGCTCTTTGGACCTGGGTGGTTTTCCGTGGACGGCGTGCTCCGACGATGGTGCGCGGGAAAAGGGGCGCAGAGACCTTGAGGGCGCCAACCGAAAGCCCACGGATAGCAATCCGTGGGCTTTACGTCTCATCCTGTTCCTTCAATCGCGCAATCACGCTGAAATCCTCGAGCGTCGTAACATCCCCTTTCACATCCCCGCTGGTCGCCAGTTCGCGCAACAATCTCCGCATGATCTTTCCACTGCGCGTTTTGGGCAGTGAATCGGTAAATCGAATCTGATCCGGTCGCGCCAGGCTGCCGATTTGTTTGGTGACCACCGCGCTCAATTCCTTTTTGAGATCGTCGTTGGCCGCAAATCCGCGGCGCAGCGTGACAAACGCCGCGATCCCTTGCCCCTTGAGTTCATGCGGCATACCCACGACCGCCGCCTCGGCGACCGCCGGATGCGACACCAGTGCGCTCTCGACTTCGGCGGTCCCCAGCCGATGCCCCGACACATTGATCACATCATCCACCCGGCCCATGAGCCAGAAATATCCATCGTTGTCCCGCCGTGCACCATCGCCGGTGAAATAAAATCCCGGCACATCGCTCCAGTATTGGCGGACGTAACGGTCCGGATCGTTAAAGATGCCGCGCAACATACTCGGCCAGGGTTTGCGGATGACGAGCAATCCGCCCTGATTCGGCGGCAATTCTTTTCCATCGCGGTCAACGACAGCGGGATCGACGCCGAAGAACGGCAACGTCGCGGTGCCGGGCTTGGTGGGCGTGACTCCGGGCAGGGGGGTGATGAGGATCGAGCCGGTTTCGGTTTGCCACCACGTGTCGACGATGGGGCATTTTTCGTGACCGATGACCTGGTGATACCACATCCACGCCTCGGGATTGATCGGCTCGCCGACCGTGCCGAGCAGACGGAGGCTGGAGAGATCGTGTCCATCGACGAATTGCCGGCCGGCGCGCATGAAAGCGCGGATGGCAGTCGGGGCGGTGTAGAAAATATTGACCTTGTGACGCGCCACAATCGTCCAGAACCGTGAGAAGTCCGGGAAATTCGGCGCGCCTTCGTACATAAGCGTCGTCGCGCCGTTTTGCAGCGGGCCGTAGATCACGTAGCTGTGCCCCGTGATCCAACCGATGTCGGCGGTGCACCAATAGACATCCTCATCGTGCAGATCGAAAACATATTTGCTGGTGATGTAAACGCCCAGGGCGTATCCGGCCGTGGTGTGAATGATACCCTTGGGTTTGCCGGTGGAACCGGAGGTGTAAAGCACGAAGAGCGGATCCTCGGAATCCATTGGCTCGGCCGCGCAAGTTGCCGATTGCCCGGCGATGACATCGCTCCACCACACATCGCGACCGTCGGTCCAATTCACTTTTTCGCCCGTGTGTTTGAATACGACCACTTTTTTCAGCAGCGACGTTTTGGCACAGGCATCATCCACATTGTTCTTCAACGCCACGATTTGCCCGCGTCGCCTGCCGCCATCGGCGGTGATGAGAATTTCACTGCCGGCATCGGTGACGCGATCAGCGATGGCCTGGCTGGAAAATCCGCCGAAGATCACGCTGTGCGGCGCGCCCAGCAGAGCGCACGCCAGCACCGCCACAGCCGCCTCCGGAATCATCGGCATGTAAATTGTCACCCGCGTTCCCTTTTTCACTCCCAACTTTTTTAACCCGTTGGCGAATTTTCCGACTTCATCGCGCAACTGGGTGAATGTCACTCGTCGAATCTCTCCACCTTTGCCCGGCGACGATTCGGGCTCCCCTTCCCATAAAATCGCGGTCTTGTTGCCGCGTCCCAATTCGATCTGGCGATCCAGGCAGTTGTACGCCACGTTCATTTTGCCGCCGACAAACCATTTAGCGTTCGGCGGGTTCCACTCGAGCACGCGATCCCAATTCTTAAACCAATGCAACTCCCCCGCGATTTTCGCCCAAAACTGCTCGGGCTGATCGATGGATTCGCGATACATCTGGTCATATTGCTGGCGGGATTTGATCCATGCCTTGGCGGAAAACGCCGGGCTGGGGGGAAACAGGCGATGCTCCTGCATGGTCGAATCAATCGAGGTCTCGGACATGGGGCGGTTCTCCTTCGCGGGACGGTTCCATCAGTTCGTAAGAGAAGAAATTTCCACCACGGAGACACGGAGGGCACGGAGAGGAATCAATACAAAATGCAATTTCATGTCTTCTTTTTTATCTCCGTGAACTCCGTGTCTCCGTGGTGGAAATTCTTCTTCAACTTTGCCGTTTATCCAAATGAATTGCCAACACCGTCACATCCGCCGGGGTGATGCCGCTGATTCGCAGGGCTTGGCCGAGGCTTCGCGGGGTGAATTTGCTGAGTTTCTGGCGGGCTTCGTTGCGCAGGCCGACGACGGCGGTGTAATCGATGGAGCCGGGAATCAGTTTGGTTTCCATTTTGGCCATCCGCTCGATCTGGCGGTCCTGGCGGGCGATGTAGCCTTCATATTTGTGACGAATTTCCACGAGATTGGCGATGCGTGGATCGACGGCGGCAGTTTGCGGAAAACGCGCGACAACATCGGGCCAATTATTTTCACATCGCCGCAAAAGTTCGTCCGCGCCGCAGTCGCGCAGAAGAATCTCGGCGGATTCGATGGCATCCCGCCGAGAAATGAATTCGTTCCATCGCCGATCATCGACGAGTCCGATGTTTCGCCCCAATTCGGTCAGCCGAATGTCCGCGTTGTCGTTGCGAAGATGCAGCCGATGTTCGGCCCGGCTGGTGAACATGCGATACGGCTCGATCGGCGGCTTGGTGACGAGATCGTCAATCAGCACGCCGATGTACGCCTGATCGCGGCCCAGAACAAAATCGCGCCCGGGCAAGGCGGCGTTGATGCCGGCCATGATTCCCTGAGCGGCCGCCTCTTCGTAGCCGCTGGTGCCGTTGATCTGACCGGCGAGATACAAACCCTTTACCTTTTTCGTTTCCAATGTGCTCTGGATTTGCGTCGGCCAGACCATGTCGTATTCGACGGCATATCCGTATCGGAGAATCTCCGCCTTCTCCAATCCCCGCACGAGATGCACGATTTTCTCCTGCACATCCGCCGGCAGCGAAGTGCTGATGCCGTTGCAATATATTTCGTCGGTGTCCAATCCCTCGGGCTCGAGAAAAATCTGGTGTCTGGTCTTGTCGGCGAAGCGAACGACTTTGTCCTCGATGCTCGGGCAGTAGCGCGGGCCGACACTTTGGATTTGCCCGCTGTACATCGGGGCGCGGTGCAGGTTGGCGCGGATGATCTCGTGAATTTCCGCGTTGGTTCCGCCGATCCAGCAATTCACCTGCGTCAGCGGCGGGGAAAAGGGGACATCACTGATATATGAGAACGGCATCGGCTCGTCATCACCCGGTTGGGCGTCGAAGGCGGCGAAGTCGATGGATTGGCGGCGCAAGCGCGGCGGGGTGCCGGTCTTCAGTCGGCCCAGTTCCAGGCCGAGGCGCGCCAGGCAGCGGGACATTCCGGTGGCGGACGATTCACCGACGCGTCCGCCGGCGGTTTGGCGCTCGCCGGTGTGCATCAGGCCGCGGAGGAATGTGCCGGTGGTGACGATCGCGGCCCGGCATGGCAGGCGCGTGCCATCCATCAATTGCACCGCGCACACCTGCGGGGGATTTCCGCTCGTTTCGATCTCCGCGACTTCGCCGCTGATGATTTGCAGATTCGGGCAAGTTCCAAGCAATCGCTGCACCTCGACGGCATATTTGTATTTGTCCGCTTGTGCCCGCGGTCCCCAGACGGCCGGGCCTTTGGAGCGGTTGAGCATGCGGAATTGGATTCCGGTGTTGTCGGTGGCGATGGCCATCAGGCCGCCGAGGGCATCGATCTCGCGGACCATCTGTCCCTTGGCCAATCCTCCGATGGCGGGATTGCAGGACATCTGGCCGATGCGGGATGGGTCGAGCGTGACCAGCGCGACGGATGCGCCAATGCGCGAAGCCGCCCAGGCGGCCTCCGCGCCCGCGTGGCCGCCGCCGATGACGATGATGTCGAAGTTGCGGGTCATGGATCCGTAGAGTTCAGCATCTTACATTCTCTATTGCTCGGCCGCTTCATTATCTAAATGTCTCCGAGGGGGTGGGGGGGGGGTAAAACGTAACATTCTGTAACATTGTGTAACATTGAATTCCGTTAACACCGCACACCGTACATAATACAAACTAAACGCCGAATTATTCCCGGATTTTCGGAGATTTTTTTCATGGCTATTTTTGCGTGGTCGCCGGATTCGCAGACCATAGCAACATCACGGCCAGCCCGCTCTCATCGCGCCAGAGTATTGGGGAACTGGGGTGCTGGCTCGGATCGGCGATGATGACAAACTCCATATCCGGCGAATCCGGCGGTATCTGGCCGGACATGATTCGAGGGGCGCGGTATAGCTCGGGATCAGTTTGCTCCAGCGGCTCGGAGATCGGCATTGGCGTGTGGTTCGCACGCCGCCAGGCGAAATAGGTGGTCCACGGCTCAAAATCCATCACCACCGTCGAGGGCGGGGTATGCTGGTTGACCCAAATGCAGCAGTTGATGTAGCTCTGAGAAATGGCGGGCGAGACTGGCGTCGTGTCGTCAAGCGTCGCGGCCCGCCGCCAATAGTCAATTTCGCAGAGCATGCACGCGGGGATCAAGAGACTCAAAATCCACGCGGGCAATCGCAATGCGCGCTGGACAAACGCCAGTGACATTCCAGCCATGATCGCCAGAAAATAATTCATGTCCGCCAGGAAACGCGAAGGAGTGAAGACGGTGGAAAACGGCTGACCGCGCGAGGCGAGGATGGCGCCGACGACATATTCGCCGGCGATGAACATCAGGATCATCGCCAGCCCGCCGCCGACGATCAGCGGATGGCAGCGGATTTTTCTGATGACCCAAAGTCCGATGCCGGCCACGCCCAGGATAACGACCGGCAAGCCGAATTGGAAAATCTGATCCCGGAGTTTTAACAATTGCTCGCCGTCTGAGAGAACATCCGTGTGCTGAATCGCCGTGATCTTCGTGGCGAGGGGGACGAGATAAAAAGCATCGAGAACCGCCGCCGCTAGGAGCGCCAGCAGCAACGTGCCGCGCGAAGCTTTTTTCGGCCAAATCAGTGCCGCGGCCAGAATCCCGGCGCTGGCCAGCATGACATGGTGATGCACCAGAATCGTGGCGGCATAGAGGATCGCCATAAGTATCCAAGCCCATCGGCCTGCAGATTCGTCGAGCCACAGCGTCAGCATCCCCAGCAGCAGCAGCATTCCCAGTTCGTTGGGTAAACCGCCCCAGTTGTAGTAGTTTATGCTGCCGTCGACAGCCAGAAGTCCGTACACCGCGGCCGACCAGTTGGCGGCCAGATCGCTGCCAGTGGCGCGACGGGCCAGCAGATAGACCTGGGAAGTGCTGAAAACGCCCAGCAGCGGAATCAAATCCTTGAACACGATGTGCAGCGGCAGGCCAGTGATCGCTGACAAAACCACGATCAGAGTGTGGCTGCCGGTGGGATAATTCAGTGCGACCGATTCAAATGGCGTCCAGTCGCTGATCGAATGCTGGGCGATCTGAATCTTGCGCGCCAGGATCATATGAAACGAGGGGTCCCAGCCGTTGGGCAGATACATCGGGACGGCGACCGCCAGGCGCGTGGCGGCGACGAGAATCAGGACCGCAATCACAGCGACGGGCGATTTTTCCGGCGGGCGCTGGGCGCATTTCCAGAACCAAACGGCTGAGAGAAGTCCCACCACTGCCCAGAGAGGATAAAATATTCGCAGATCAAAGTGGCTGACCACCATCGCCAGATACGCCGACAATCCCAGGCCGATGGTGCTGCCGTAGGCGAATATTTCCAGCCGGCTTTTTCCAATCCGCATCGCCCCGGCCAGAAGGATGCCGGGAAGAATTAAAACGAGCACTCCGCCAAGGATGCGAAGCAATTCCAACGCCATTAATGGAAAGTGGAAACGAAAGAGACGGGGGATGCAAATGGGGATGGGTAAACGAGCGTGTTTGAACAGTTGCGAGGTATTGTCGAACTGTTTAGCCGCGACCCGAAGGGGAGCGCGTCGACAATAGGGCGGGCACGCGCTCCCCTGCGGGTCGCGGCTAAACGGGTTGGTAAATCCTCGTCGTCATTTGAATCATGAATCATCCCGCAATCGGCTCGCGCGAAATCTCATCGAGCACCTGGGCGAGTTGGCCCTGCATGCTCAGCACCATGTTGACGGCTTCAACGCAGAGCCGCAGGCATTGGCCATCGGGAGGCGGGGCGTCGGGGGTGACGTTGAGACGATTGATCATCTCGTCAAACTGCTTGCTGTAACTGCCGGTGAAGCGCTGGATCAGCTCCACTTCCTGCTGAATCCGGCGGCGAAGAGTTGTGGACATCGGACCGCTCCCTCTGGCGAAATTGCGGCGACGCCTACATTATCGGATGTCCCTCAAGAATCCCTTGAATAAATTGCGGTGCTCCGCATTACAGGTCGTCGGGTTTCGGGGTTCGGGCATCGGGTTTCGGGTAAAGAAAACAAGCCAAGTCCGTATCTTTGTTTTTACCCGAAACCCGAAACCCCAGACCCGAAACCCGCTCTTCACATCACTGCTGCGTCGTGGCCGCATGTGGCATCGGCGGCGGCGGCGCTTTGGCGGCCTGGATGCCGGCGAGATATTTCGCTTCGTCATCGGGTGGAATCAGCTTTTGTAATTGCGACAACCAGGCGTCGAATGATGCCTGATTGGCCGTCATGGAATTCTTGGCCGCGGATGCCACGCCCTCCAGCAGATTGGTCCCGATGCTGGTGTGATTGGAAGCGTTTGAGCCGGCGTATTGGGTCCACAAATCCTGGGCGGATTTGGCATCCGCATCGGCAATTTTCAGGGGCAGCCAATTGAACCCGGTGGGGAATTGGGCGGTGAGTTTTTGCATGGTGTCGGCGGAGATGCCGGAATGCTCGCGATCCAAAGGATTGGTTGAGAGTTGCACCACCAGCGCCACCAATGCGCCATCATCTCCGGCGTAAACCGCGGAGCTGCGGACCATGTAGTTGAACTGAAAATCTTTGGAGTTGATCGGCTGAAACACGCGCATGAGATACGGCCCGGAGACAACGCCCCAGTATGCGCCGGTGTTGTCGCGCTGCAGGGTGCGCACATATCCTTTGCCTGGGACTTGCAGTGGAGGAACGCTCAGACCCACCGGCCCGCGCGGCTGGGCGGCGACCGGAGCGGCATCGGATTGTTGCAATGCCGCGCGGGCCTCGGCGGTCAGTGCCTCCTCGGACGGCGTGGTCCCACGCCAGTACCAGACCAGAAATGCCATCACCCCTGCCAGCAGCACGAACGTCACGATGGGCGCTACCCAGGCGTAGATTTTGTTGGGAGATTTTTTTTTGGTTTCAAGCGCCACGATTGCCCCGATTTTAATTTTCCTGGTGTCCTTAGCAAATTAACTTCCCCATGGTCAACTTCCCTGTGTGGTCGGCGGCGTGAGGCCGGCGGCGAAATCCCATGGGTCCAGGGCCGACTCAGCCACGTTGGGCAGCACCGTATCCACGTGCATATCCAAAAAGAGATAATTGGAACCAAGCTTGGCGCCGTGGCGATAGGGATCGACCACGCGAGGGAAGTCGCCGTATTCCATGTAATAATCGTAAATCGTGGTGTTTTTCTCGCCCATCAGAACGACGCTGGAGGGGCTTGTGTTATTTGGGAGACTCGTGCTGTATTTCACGTTCCAATACCCCATATGCGAATTGAGCACATAGGAATGAGCGTCATATGGGTCTTGATCGGAGGGACAGATCAATTCCGGCGGATCCCAAACGCCAAAAACCCGCACGGGCCAGGTATTGTAAACCATCTGGCCTGTGGTCGGATCAACATAAACATGTGCGGCGTCATGCCCCATGTCGGTGGGGAATAGCCAGCCCTGATGTTCATCGGCATAATTCAGTAGCGCGATGCCGATGTCGTGCAGTTGTGATTGGCATTTGATCGATAGCGCCTGTTGCCGGGCCCGCGCTAGCGACGGCAGAAGAAGGCTGATGAGGATGGCGATGATCCCAACCACGACCAGCAGTTCCACCAACGTGAAGCCCCGAGTCAATCGGAATTGCCCACGATTTTGATTTGTCCCACCCATACGCTCCACCCTTTTTTAGAGCCAAATTCAGACCTCTGACATAATAACCCATCGACAAGTAAAATGCAGCAGCTTTTGCGTCCTCCAGAGATTCAATCAGTTTCGCAGCCACGAGCGGCCGAGGCAAGCTCTTTGCCCTGGCTTCCCGGCGCTTTGGCGGCCATCATCGCGCTGGCGACGTATGGTGTCACCATCGGCGGCACCTACATTTACGACGACGTCCAGATCGTCACCGTCGATCCCCGAATCAAAGACCCGCACCAATGGAAATACCTCTGGACCAAGGACTATTTCAATGGCGGGCTGGACAACCTCTATCGCCCGCTGGTTTCGCAATCCTATGCCTTCGAGTGGTGGCTGCATGGTGACAAGCCGTGGGCGTTTCATCTGGTGAACATTCTGCTGGCCGCCGCTGTGGCAGCGCTGGTGGCGGAATTGGCCCGGCGGCTGTGGGGATGGAAGGTGGGGATGATTGCCGGCGTTCTGTTCGCCGCCCATCCGGTGCACAGCGAAGTGGTCGCAGGGATCGTCGGCCGGGCGGAATTGATGTGTGGGCTGGGGATCGTCGGGGCGATGATTCTTTTTTTGCACAAGCCGATGACCATTCCGCGCGCGTGGGCTATCGGCGCCCTGAGCGTTTTGGCCATGCTCAGCAAGGAGCAAGGGCTGCTCATGCCGTTGTTGCTGGCGATTCTTTTACCGCTGCGCGAAGCCACCGATTCCGCCGAGCGGCGGCCGATGCGCGTGCTGGCGATTCTCCTCCTTTGGTCCGTGTCCGGCCTGATTGTTTTGCGCGAAGAGATTCTCAAACTTCATTTCGCATGGGAGCGCTCGCTGCTGGATTTCACCATCCAGCCGATGATCCGTTCGACGGGTAGCGACCGCTGGCTCATGCCGGTTGTGTTGGTCGGGCATTATCTTCAACTCCTGCTTGCTCCGATTCATTTGTCGATTGATTATGGATATGCGGTGATGGGGTGGAAGGTGGATTTGGCTGATCCGTATCTCTACGCGGGATTTTTCGCCATCGCCGCCTGGATCGCGCTTGCGATTTTCACGCTCTATCGCCGCCGGTGGAACGCACTGTTTTGCCTGCTCGCGCTGGCGATCACATACAGCATGGCATCCAACATCGTGCTCATCGCCACGAATTTCGCGGAGCGATTGATCTACATTCCATCGATTTTTTTCATCATCCTGATTTCCGCGGCGCTGGCCCATCTGCCGCGTCGCATCGGAACGGCAGTGGTGATGTTGCTGTTGGCACTCTGCCTGCTGCGGACGATTACTTATGTCAGCCGCTGGAACAATCGTCACGATTTTTATGCTTATGAATTAGAACAGCAGCCGCGATCCATCCGCCTGATGATGCTGCTATCGTACGAGGACTATTCAAGCGGCGATCTCGATTCGGCCCGAAAACTCATGGCCGACGCCTGTGCCATTCCCCCCGATTACGAGCAGACCTGGCAATTTGCCGGCGAAATCGAAGAAAAAGCCGGCAACTGGGCGACCGCGTTGGCCGATTACCGCAAGGCGTTCAAAATCCAGCACAACGGCGTCATGGATAAAAAAATCGGCGAAATGCAGATAAAAATCGCCGAGCAAAATCCCTCGACCCAGCCGTCCTCTGCACCTTAGAACGAATCAATCTCCATCCATCCACCGCTACGACGCACCTTCACGGGTCCGGGAAATTGCTGTCGCGGCGCTGTCGCGGCGTCGGCGGCCATCTCGATCAGTCGATCCAGCACCGTCATGCTCAATCCGCGCGGATCGGCGCCCGCTTGCAACAACCAGCGTCGCGCCGATTGCCGGGCCAACACCCGCGGCAAATCAGCGAGTGTTTTGGC
>Ga0302326_10024966_pt1 | contig 12129 bp, 12 predicted proteins | sample Palsa_T0_3_FD_202264 | JGI IMG/M metagenome (GOLD analysis project Ga0302326, IMG submission 202264) | Peat permafrost microbial communities from Stordalen Mire near Abisko, Sweden - Palsa_T0_3 | ecosystem: Environmental > Terrestrial > Soil > Palsa > Peat permafrost | place: Sweden: Abisko...
CTGTCGCTGCCCTGTTGGCCATACCGATCCTTCTCAAAGAAGGACGGTCGGCATGGAAGGGACACACTTGCAGTTGCTGCTGACTGCCACATACCGCTTGTTCCAAAAATACACTGCAGACAAAAAATAAATATCCGTGCCCGGAAAGCTGAGGTAAACTAGACCAGTCTTTCAGGATAAAGCGCTATGATAATCAACTCTCAAACCCGCAACTTCGTCCCTCAAGTCCTCCCTGCCGGGGTATCGGACTTTGTCGGCTTAAAGGAAGTAGGGCGCCCCTAGCGCACTTCGTTTGTGAAATTACGAAGGCCCTGAGGCGCAGCCTCAGGGCCTTTTCTCATTCCCTGGGGATAGCTTCCTTTGTTGAGCCGTTCGGCTCCAGCTCATCGTCGAGGCACAGATGCCTCGCGATCTACCAGTTGTCCTGGTGAGGATCTATGCGTGTTTCCCGAGGCAGTCAAAACGTAATGCGCGACGTACTGGCCTTTCTCTTTGGCCATTGGCGACGCGAGGTATGGCTGGTGACCGGCGTCGCCTGCTCCATGGTGGTAGCGACCATTGCCGACTTGTTCATGCCGGTCTTCGCCGGCCGCATGGTGGACGCAGTTGCCATGCACGGTGGAACCCACCGGCAGGCATTGCACGCCGCCATCTCGGCGTTGGTCACCATGCTGTTATTGGGTGGCATCCTGGTCGCCGGCCGCCACTTATCGCTGATGGGCATTAGCCGGCTCACCATACGCTTGATGGCGCGCCTGGCCAGCGATGCGTTCTATCGTGTGCAGCGTTTCTCGACGGACTGGCACGCCAACAACTTTGCCGGCTCGATCGTCCGCCGCGTCACCCGCGGCATGTGGGCGGTGGACCTGATGGACGACACGCTGCTGCTGGCCTTGCTGCCGGCATCGCTGGTGTTGGTCGGCAGTGCGTTGGTGCTGGGTGCGCATTGGCTGTCGATGGGCCTGATCGTGGCGATTGGGGCGACCCTCTATGTCAGCCTTTCCATCGCGCTATCGCTGAACTTCGTCTCCCCTGCGGCGCGGCTGTCGAACGCCCAGGACACGCTGGTCGGTGGATCCCTGGCAGATGCTGTGACCTGCAACGCTGTGGTCAAGTCCTTCGCTGCCGAGGCGCGTGAAGATGCGCGCCTGGCCCGGGTGCTGAACAAGTGGAGTCGCCGCACCTATCGCCACTGGACCAATGGCACCTGGAGCGGAACCACGCAGATGATCGTGTTACTCGGTCTAAGAGGCTCGGTGACCATGTATGCGATCTGGCTGTGGTGGCAAGGCCGGGCCACGCCGGGCGGAGTTACGTTCGTGCTCACCAGCTACTTCATCGTTCATGGCTATCTGCGCGACGTAGGCCAGCATGTGGCGAACTTGCAGCGCAGCGTGAACGAGATGGAAGATCTGGTCGAGATGCACGTGCTGCCGCTGGGCGTGGCAGATCGTCCGGATGCCGAACCGATTCGCATCAACAAGGGAGAGGTCGTTTTCGACCGCATCACCTTCCGCTATGGTGCGCATCCTGATCCGCTCTTCGATAACTTCACCTTGCGCATCGAGGCGGGTGAACGGGTGGGCCTGGTCGGCCACTCCGGTTCCGGCAAGACGACCTTCGTCAAGCTGTTGCAGAGGCTTTACGACTTGAATGAGGGCCGCATCCTGATCGACGGACAGGAGATTGCTCGCGCAGCGCAGGTATCGTTGCGCTCGCAGCTTGCCCTGGTGCCTCAGGAGCCGTTGCTCTTCCATCGTTCGTTGGCGGAAAACATCGCCTACGCGCGTCCGGAAGCAACGTTGGCGGAGATCGAGCGCGCGGCCCAACTGGCCAATGCGCACGACTTCATCATTCGTCAGCCGAAGGGCTACGGCACGCTGGTGGGTGAACGGGGAGTCAAGCTCTCTGGCGGCGAACGCCAAAGAGTGGCGTTGGCCCGTGCTTTCCTGGCAGATGCGCCGATACTGATTCTGGACGAGGCGACCTCCAGCCTCGACTCTGAATCGGAAGCGCTCATTCAGGAAGCGATGCAGCGGCTGATTGTAGGCCGCACGGCCATCGTCATCGCTCACCGGCTCTCGACGGTGCGGATGCTCGATCGCATCCTCGTCTTCGAACAAGGCCGTGTGGTCGAAGAGGGAACGCACGACAACCTTGTTCGCCGGACAGAAGGCACGTACAAACGTCTGTTCGAACGGCAGGCCCTCGGGCTCTTTGTCACAGAGTCTGACCTGGATGAAGCAGAGGAGTTAAGCGCCTGAACAACAGCGGTCAGCGTCGTGAACACGCGATGGGTGCCCCAGGTCTCGCATTTGAGACCTGGGATCCTAGCAACCGATCCCGAGTGGAAACTCTACCCTCCCCTTTGTCATCCCGAGCGTACCCGGATTTCCTACTTCACAGCTCTCACCGGCGCCACTTATGTGGTTCTCCCTAAAGAGAACCGCATGCAGTTGACCGAAGCCGCAACTCTCGACAGGAAATCCGGGGGAGCCGAGCGATCTGCAGGTTCACTCAACCCCAAACAAATGTTTCAGCCGTGAACACCTACTGTCTTCTCGAGCCTTTCGGATCCCAAACAGCAACCCCAACACGAGAGTCAGCGCATCCGTAATACATAAACCACTTATCCTGAAAGAAAACCAACCCTTCCGCAAACGTAGTCCCAGCAGCGTACTGCCCGCTCTGTTCCCAGGACTTCTCAGGCTTGAAAAAAGGCCTATCTGTCCGCGCTAACAACTTCTGAGGATTTTCGGCCGAGAACAACGCTTGTCCATCAGAATACGCACCGGCCGCAATTCCAGGTGCCCCATCTGTCGCCGCATCCTTGCCGTTGTAAATAAGCACAATCCCGTGGTCGGTAAGAAGCGAAGGCGGCCCTACTTCAGGGAACGCACTGTCAAAGTGTCGTGGGCGTTTGTGCAGTAACACTACGGCCTTGCCCGATGAATCCTCGACCGGCGTCCAGTGAATCAGGTCAGGCGATGTAGCCAGCCGCACCTGCACCTCTCCCCAGTACATCCAATATTTTCCCTGGATTTTGACCGCGATCAGACGCCCACCCGTGAGCCGGGTAACGATGCTGGCTGATTTGTAGTCGAAGTGCTGATACTTTTCCCCCACCAGCGCAGGTCCGTGCTTTGTCCAGTGAATAAGATCAGTAGAGGTTGCGATTCCGATATCCGTGGCCTGCCGATTCCACTGGGTATAGGTCAGAACGTAAGTACCATCTTCGCCCTCCACCAGGCGAGGATCTTCGACGCCGCCCGGCCATTCCCTGTCTTGCTGAGAATCAACGTCAGGATAAAAAACCGGGGCCGGCTCGGTCGTAAAGTGCACCCCGTCGTCGCTCGACGCCAGGCCCAGGCGAGACGTGTGCATGCCGATAACCATGGCCCCGGAGTCGTCTTCCGCGCGATACAGTACATAGACTTTTCCCTCCCGTACGATCGCTGCAGGATTGAAAGTGTGCAACGCCTCCCAATGCACAGCTTTGCCAAGAATGGGGTCGGTAAAGACAGCCTTCGGGTTCGGCTCGATGATAGGTGCATCGACGGGGCGCACAAAAGGGCCCAATGCCCAGCTATGCGTGGACTGCGCAAGCAACGAACTCGTCGCCCAAAGGAAACCGAGGGATAGCAAAACGTGATGAGAGAACCTGCGCACAAGTTTTCTTTCTTTAAGGTCGATGGAAACGACCCTCCAGAACACCCTTGGCCAGAATGTGCCCATCCATCGCCTTCATTACGTCCGCCTGGGTAGCGTCGGGGCCCAGGCTCAGCTTGGTATCCAGCGCATACAGCTCGTACGTGTAGTGATGATAAGGTCCAGGTGCACGGGCACCCATGCCCATGTAGCCCACCTTTTGCCCGCGGTTCAGCGCCTGGATCGATCCATCCGGCAGCTGCGCTTGCGCCGGCACTCCCTCCGGGAGCTCGCGCGCCGCGCCTGGAATATTAAAGATCATCCAATGCAGCACCTCGTTGGTGGTCTTGTTCAGCGACGTATCCGGATCATGCAGGATGATCGCGAAGCTGACCACCCCATCCGGTACATTGGTCCAGGTCAGCTTAGGGGAAACAGCAGCCCCGCTTTCTGCCGCCTGGGTGTACTTGTTCGGAATAATTCCGCCGTCATCGAACGCCGGCGTCGTCAGCGTGAGTCCGGGCTTAGCCATCGGTGGAGGAGCAGCCGGGGTCTGCGCCACTGCTCCCATGGTGGTCACCAGTACCGTAATCAAAGCGAATTTCTTCATCGTCGCTCCCTACTTTCTGCTGCGATAAAAAACGTGCCAGATCTTCCCATTCTGGCTGTCGGTAATGAAGATCGTGCCATCCGGAGCTTGCGCCACCCCATCAGCGCGCGCCAGCGCATCGGTAGGACTCATCAGCGGATCCTTGCCCGCAAATCCACCGGCAAAAATCTCAGACTTGCCCGATGGTTTGCCGCCGGCGAACGGCTGGAAGGTCACATTCGAAGGCGCCTGCGGCAGGGGAGTACGGTTCCATGAACCATGGAAAGCGATGAACGCACCACCCTTATAGTGCGCAGGGAACTGGCTGCCGGAATAGAACATTACATCCACCGGAGCCCAGTGAGCCGGATAGCTCGCGACCGGCAGCGCAAACGCGCTGCAGCGCCCCACCATTTTGCCATCGCCGCCGTATTCAGGGTTAAGTAGCAGTTTCTGTTGCGTGTAGTCGAAAAAGCAATACGGCCAGCCGAAATTCAGCCCCTGGGTCGCGCGGTACATAGGCTCCGCAGGGCGGGTCGCATTCTCTTCCGCCGTAAACTTCCCCTCCCACAGAACGTCCAACTGGTCCCGGCTGTTCATCACGATATAGACCGCGCCATCGTGCCAGGTGATCGCGGGCTCCTGGCGCAGTCCGGTGACAAACTTCTGCCCATCCGCCTCTTTCTGGTGCAGCTTGTTTTCATCAAACTTCCAAATGCCGCCATGCGTTTCCAGCAAGGGACACGGATCCTGACCCACGATCCCTTTCTGCCGGTCCTGTGACTGGCACGCATTGGAGGGAGAGCCGATATTGATATACAGCGACCCTTTGCCATCAAACGCGATGCCCTTGTCGTGATGCTCGTGCTCCGTGGGCAGATCCTCGACGATCACCTCAGGCGGCCCGGCGGGCTTCAGTTGCCCCGGGGTCATCTTCCACCGTTCGACCGACTCCACCTTGGCCACATATAAATAGCCGTTGCGCAGCGCAATCCCGGTGCTGCTTCCGTCGCCGAAGTATTCTTTGGTTTCAAACCGCCCGTCGCCGTTCTCGTCACGCAGCGCTACCACGCCCCCGGTTTTGCCCTTACCACTCTGCAGCGCAACGTATAAATCGCCGTTGGGTGCGACGACAGCGTGCCGTGCCGTCCCCAATCCGTCCGCCGCCACCAGCGCACAAAATCCCTCCGGCAGCGTCAACCCCGCGTTGTCTGGATCGCAGGCATAGGGAGTGGCTCCGTGTAATGCGACACTCGTCATGCAACACAGTGCTGCCACCAACAATCCAATGATCGAGCGTTTTGATCTCATTCCCTATCTCCGGGCCGATGTTTAACATCTATAGCGATTGGGATTGCCGTACGATTACGTAGTGTAATCTTTTTGAGGAGTCGACACGGTGCCTGCGAAAAACAACGTCCTACTTTGCTTCACCCTCATGCTAAGCGGATTCTCCTGCCAGGCTGTCTACGGGCAGGCAGATGCAGCACCAACAGCCGATGGCTTGTACACAGCCGACCAGGCCCACCGCGGCGAGACCATGTATAAGTCGCAGTGCACGTCGTGCCACGGCGACGCGCTCGATGGCGTCGGCCCCTATCCGCCGCTCAGCGGAGATGATTTTCTGTCGAAATACGAGGGTCAGCCCGCGCTCAACGTCTACAACATGATCCAGAAACTGATGCCGGCCACCGCCCCGGGCTCGCTTACCCGCCCGCAAGCCGCGGATCTTCTCGCCTACATCCTCAGCTTCAACAAATTTCCCGCGGGCAAAACAGAGTTCCCCATCGACGAGGATAGCCTGAAGAAACTGATCCTCCCCAAGCCCGCGCCCAAGTCTTAGTGGCCCAAAGCCTGCGCAATGGCGTGATCCGCCAGCGGCGCCATCACCGCGTAGCCTTTCGCTGTGGGATGAACGCCATCCGAGGATAGGCCCGGAAGCATGGCGCCTTGCGCGTCCGCCATAGAGCTGTAGTAGTCCAGGTAGACACACCCGTTCCGGGAGCAGAAATCCTGCAGCCACTGGTTGAGCTCCCGGATCCGCTCCACCGGTTGAATCCCCGGCTTCCATGGGTAAGCAAATGCCGGCGTGATCGAAGCAAATACAACCTTGATGCCGTTTTGTTTCGCGATCTCCGCCATCGACGTGTAGTTGTCTTCGATCATCTGCTGGGTAGAGGGCCCGGTGTTGCCGGCAATATCATTGGTCCCCGCCAGGATAACCACTGCTGCCGGATGGAGATGGACCACATCCTGCTGGAAGCGCACCAGCATTTGCGGGGTGGTTTGCCCGCTGATACCTCGGTTCACATACGGCTTGCCCGGAAAAAACACTCCCGTTGTTGGCGATCGCCCCCACGCGTCGGTGATGGAATCTCCGAAAAAGACCACTCGCTGCACATCCGGAGCGGCCGGTGGCAGGGCCTCATTCTCCGCACGATATCGCGCCAGCTCCGGCCAGTCCTGTGAACCGGGCTTTTGCGCCCACAGGTATCCTACGCACAAAAGAGCGCCGCAAATCCAAAGACTTCTTTTCAAGTTCATAGTTACAGGTGATACCAGTGGTCGGCTCCAAACACAAGGCCAAGCGTGATGAGAGCAATCACGATTTCTCCCACCGCCCCCACGATGAAGGGCCGCGCTCCCTGTTTGCTCAATTCACGTAGATTGGTGCGCAGGCCCACTCCTGCGAAGGTAAGCAGAAAAGCCCAGCGGGACAGATTGCCCACGGCAGCCAGTTGCGGCTTGGTGAAGAAGCCTACCGTGGCAAGCAGGGAAATCAGCAAGAATCCCAATACGAACTTGGGAAACTTGCGCCACAGAAATGCTCCTTTGTTTTGCACTTCAGCAGCCTGCCCTTTCCCCGCCCAGTAGATCGCGTAACCCAGAACAATAAATCCGATGGTGGCGTTGCGGCAGGTCTTGGCCAGGACCGCGACCTTGCCGGCCGCGTCGGAGTAGAGCGCTCCCGCCGCCGTCGCCTCCGCCGTATTATCCACCGCCAGCCCGGCCCACAGCCCGTAAGCGCGGTCGCTCAGGTGCAGGGCGTGTCCCACCAGCGGAAAGAGAAAGAGAGAGATAGCTCCCAGCAACAGAATTGCGGCGATGGCATAAGAAGAGTCTTCCTCGTCCGCATCGATCGCGCCCTGCGCGGCGATGATGGCGGAGACTCCGCAAATAGACGATCCGACCGCGAGCAGGCTCACTAACTTGGGCTTGAGTTTGAATGCGCGGCCCAGGTAAGTCATGAACGTGAGGGCCAGGGCCAATTCAATCGCGATCAGCACCAGCGAAAGCCCGCCCAGCCGGCGAACATCACCCAGCAGAAAGCGCGCCCCCAGCAGCACAATCCCGGCCTTAAGCCAAAATTCGTAGGTTGCCACCCCCGAGCGAAAGATGGCCGGAATACCGACGGTATTCGAGATGACCAGGCCAATCAGGATGGCCCAAAGAACATACTCAATATTCGGCAGCACCAGGTGGTGCGCTTTACCGTAATGTGCAATGAATTGCTCAATGAATTTGCCCGCATAGCCGACTACGGCCAGCAGCAGTATTCCAGGGATGAGGGCTGCGGCGCTGGCTGGCGGCACAGTCTCTGTCTTTATCGTTGGGGTGGATGTTCTGATGGCGGAACTGGCCATAGGTCTTCCTCTTTCTTGGCGAGCACAGTTACCAGGGAACGGATTTCACGATACCGAAACGGACCAGCAGGGCCGCGGCAAAGGCTAGAAGTACGGCCCAGGTATCGAGGGAAATGAAGCGAAACGGCGATGGATTGGCCATGTAGGGATACTCCTGTGGAGCGTGATGTATTAAGGAATTTCAGCGAGAAACGGAGAAGCTAGCGACAACAACAGGCGGGGAGCCCGTTCATGATGCGTGCGGCGGTAGGCCTGGCGGCGTACATGAAAGTGAAACTAGCATAGCGCCGGATAGGATGCAAGAATCTGAATTTCATCAGATTCACATCATCGCTGCGCACGCCTGAAATATTCTGCGATCATGCAGCGTACGCTATTCGTGGTTTGCCTTACCGTGCTCCTTATGCCTCTTACCCATGCCGAGACCATTCTGGTTCACGGCCACCGGGGCTCCCGTGCAACGCGCCCGGAAAATACCATCCCTGCCTTTGAATATGCGATTCAACACGGAGTGGATGTTCTCGAACTGGACCTCGCCGTCACCAAAGACAACGTGCTGGTCGTATCCCACTTTCCCTTCATCACCGCGGATTATCCTGGCGAACGCGTGTGCATTGGACCAGAAGTGCCGCCCCACACCGCGATCCACACCCTGACCCTGGCCCAGCTCAAGCAATACGACTGCGGATCGCATACGTTGTCTGCCTTCCCCAAGCAGGTTGCAGTCCCGGGAACCCACATCCCAACCTTTGACGAGGTGCTCGATCTGGCGCCCCAGGGCACCTTCGACTTCAACGTTGAAACCAAGATATTTCCCAACCATCCGGAGCTCTCGCCCGGCCCGGAGCAGTTTGTTCTGATGATTGATCAGGCGGTGAAGCGGCATCACCTGCAGTCGCGCGTGATTTTGCAGAGCTTCGATTTTCGAACCCTGCGCGCCATGAAGGTGCTGGACCCGTCGATTCGCCGCTCCGCGCTCTTCGGCGATCCCAAGTACGACACCCTGATGGGCATCACCGATTCGGACAAGGATTTTGTCTCCCTGGGTCGCAAGTCGGAAGCGACAATCCTGAGTCCAAGCTTCGAGCTGGTCACGCCCGAAAAAGTCGCAGCGGCCCACGCCGCGGGTCTTCAAGTGATGCCCTACACCGTCGATAAGCCCGAAGACTGGCAAAAGATGGCCGACGCCAAAGTAGATGCCATCATTACCGACGATCCGGAAGCGCTGCTCCTCTGGCTGCGCGCCCGCTCGCTACACCCCTAGCAATTTCGGGTAGGTACGGGCTTTAGCCCGTACACAAAGTCATCAAGAGCATTTGGCCTTAAAGGGGTAGAAAAGAACCGCAGGTCACCCGACGCATCAGTCCCGAAGGGACGGGACAATCTGTAGCCCGGCACGGGAGTGCCGGGTAGGATTTCACGCAAATCGAGTCCCGAAGGGACGACACAATGGGGAGTTCTCACGCAAACTGTTTAGCCCGTACACAAAGTTATCAAGAGCATTTGGCCTTTAGAGTCGGCGTGAGAACTCGAACGTTTTGAAGGGTACGGCCTTTAGGCCGTACGTTTAACAGTCAATATGAATCGGCTTTAGCCGCTGAGGGCTGCTTGCGCGAGTACAAGAGGTGCCCTCAGGGGCTAAAGCCCGTCCTAACTTGCGTGATTAATGTACGGGCTGAAGCCCGTACCCTTCAAGGAGCCAGTTCTCACGCAGACTCTTTAGGCCCTGAGGTACGTTGTTCCTTTTTCCGCAACCTGTGGTGCGAGTGTTAATTCGAACTGATCGAATAACGAACCACAAGGCCCTCGACATAAGTCACATCCACCCGCCGGTCCCCGCTTGTATATTCAAATACTTGCGTTTTCAAACCGTCGGGTGAAACGGACTGCGACATCTGCTTTCCCGGCCCGAATAAGTTCGAAACTTCACCCATCTTCATGCCCCGCTTGAGCTGAGCCGTCGCCGGAATCCCGCTATCAGGCGCAGCATTTTCCATCGGAGGAGGAGGTCCTGCCTGCTCTGCAGCAGGGAAGCTTACGTAATCCGCCATCAGCTTCATCACCGCCTCTGGATTCCTTTGACCCGGAGGTATGGAACCCGGCCATCGCAGATTGAATCGTGAGCCGCCGCGGAGACGGTCATCCGCCACCTTTTGTGACTTGATCTGGCTGGCGACCATCGCAGCGTCCTGGTTATCGGCTTCCTGGCGCTGGCGCCGCGACCGTTCCCGATCGAGGTCACGCTGTAGTCTCCGCCGCTTATCTTCATCGGTGGTATTGGCAATATCTCTTTCCAACTGCTTTTCGTAGTCGCTCTTATCAACCGACTTCGCGTTAACGGTCGTGCTGCTGTCATCGAAGAAGGTGCCGAACCCACCGCCATCCAACTGAAACTCGATCCGGTCATTCTTGACCACGAACCCCGTGATGCGCGCGGTGTCTCCTTTGTGGATGGCGACCCCGTTGGCCTTCAGCCGGCCAGAGTACTGCTTCCAGTTCATGGGGTTGTCTTTATTGAAGCTCAGATCAACTCCCTGCTGGGTGCCGGGCATGTCGATCTTAAGCACCACTTCTTTGCCGGTGAAATAGTTCGACAACGCGTCTGAATCTTGCGCGTTGAGTGGCAACGCACAAAATGCCAGGGCAAAAAAGACTACGCGCGTAGCTAATCGAAACAAGGCGGCCTTCTCCTGGGGGGACGGCATGATGATAAGCGAGCCGCACTCTCCGCTCAATAAATTAGTGTGCCATCCGGTAGACTTCCGACCCCGCCAGCAGAAAGGCCCCGGTACCAAATACATAGCTCGAGGCCGCGGTGTAATCCCCGGGAGCAGCACCCACCGGCTGGACGCACCCCAGCCGGCCATCTTCATAAATATGAGACAACAGCCCGGTCCACGCCTTCTGCACCACAGGCTGGTATTTCGCGCGATCCAGAATGCCTGCGTTGATCCCGTAAGCAAAGCCAAAAACAAAAAAAGCGGAACCGGAATTCTCGGGCAGCGGATAAGCGTCCGCATCCAGCAATCCAGGCCGCCAAAGCCCGTCCGGACCCTGCAGCGACGCCAGTTCCTCTGCCATCTCTTTGAACTGGGTCACATACTTCGCTCGCGAGGGGTAGTCCTTCGGCATCTCCGCCAGCACTTTGGCCAAGCCGGCAAATACCCATCCATTGCCGCGTGACCAGAAGATGCTGTAGCCATTCGCCTCATGCTTCTCAAGAAATGATTTATCGCGAAAGAAGAGGTGATTCGAAGGGCTGTACAACAACCCGGACGTGATCCACCATTGGTGGTCCATGAAGTCCAGGTACTTGCGGTCGCTGGTCGCCCGGTTCAATTTCGTGAACACCGGCGGCCCCATAAAGAGCGCATCGCACCACCACCACAGAGGCTTTTCCGGATTGTCCGGCAATGCCATCACCGCGTCCTCGCGCTGCTGAATAGCCACCAACATCGCCGGATCGTGGTGGCGGAAGTAAAGGTCCAGGTAAGTCTGGCCGATAGCTGCGTCATCGGCATTGGGCACGCGTGGCCCCGGCTGCCAGTTGAACTTCTGCGCCATCTGCAGCATGGCCTTTTGATATTTCTCCCCATTTGCTGCCTTGGGGACGGCCATGAAGCCGGTATAGAGAGCGGCAAAGGTCCAATCCTGGTTGAACCCGGGTTCCGCCCGGGCCAGTTGCCAATCGGCAACCTTCTGCATGGCACGGCTAACGTTCTTTCGCGTCAGCTCCGGCGATAGATCTGTAGCCAGGGGCAGAGGGGTGGCGGGCGTGTCGCCTACCCAGGGGACCTTCTCTGCGGGTGTAAGTTGTCCCCATAGGCCATGAGGAATGAACAGGATAGCGGCAGCAAGACCCATGCGCTGGATAAGACGAATCATAGATCGGACGCTCCTCTGGCGAATCTTATACCACCAGCAACTTGTCGCAGCCGCGAGGGTTCTTTCCTGATGTCGAGGTGTGTCTTGCAAAAGCCGCCGCGTTTGCCGACGATTCGCTTGCTGATCTTTACTCTGGCTCTCACCCAGGTCTGCGAAACCCTGCCTTCTTTCGCCGCCAGGAAGAAAGATCCGCCAACACAAACGATCACGGTCAAGCTGCCCGCACCGCCCAAGCTAAAGCAGATTCAGGGGGATGAACGCGTTCTGCATGCACTGGACCGGCTTACCTTTGGCCACCGGCCTGGTGAGGTGGAAGAAGTCAAAGCCATGGGTCTTGATACCTGGATCACCCAGCAACTCCAT
>Ga0302326_10024967_pt1 | contig 12129 bp, 10 predicted proteins | sample Palsa_T0_3_FD_202264 | JGI IMG/M metagenome (GOLD analysis project Ga0302326, IMG submission 202264) | Peat permafrost microbial communities from Stordalen Mire near Abisko, Sweden - Palsa_T0_3 | ecosystem: Environmental > Terrestrial > Soil > Palsa > Peat permafrost | place: Sweden: Abisko...
GGGTCAGTTTCGGATATAATGGATGTAGGCGGGACGCAACATTTGGCTGATGCTTTTGGAATGTCGTGTTACGAAAACACCCTTCCAAGTGTAACCGCCAGCGGATTGAAGGTGATTACCGGACTCTACGTCGATATTGCGTAAATGATGGGGTGCCTTACATATAAGTGAATAGAGATCAGGCTCGTTCCTCAATTTGCCTTTTTTTTGCATGATGGTTGCAGTCACCTGCGGCCTTCGCATAACAGGGCTGTAAAGGGGCGGGAAAATAACGACGAGGGTTATTTACAGTAGCTGATTTTTGTTTTGCCAATCGTGGCAATTCAAGACCGCTGACCAATAGAATTGGATGTACCCAGTAGTTTTGCTGAGAGGAACCGTGTCACACCGACAAATTTTTGACAGCCTGAGTAAGGTCGTTCGTTTTTCAGAAGCATGGCTTGTCAGCTCCACACCGCGCGGAGGCCTGCAGATCGTCCAGCCTTCCCATCTTGGAGAAAGATGGGTCAAACCCTATTCCGTGGAATTTCATCTCCACGATGCGGCATCCTGGCGTGCGATCATTGATGACCGGCCGGTCAAAGGCGAAGAGGCCTGGCCAGACGGCGTCGAGCAATCGCGCTTTTACCGTGAATTTCTCGAAGCATCCAAGCTGCGCCATATCATCGCCGCCCCGGTAAAGTCCCCGGTGCTCCCGGGATATGATGGTGCGCTGTGCGTTTTTGGCCGCGACGAACAGGGCACGTTCACGGACGCGGACATCAAGGCGGTGGTCGATGCCGCCGGCCAGATCAGCCGCGCCGCCGCCACCAGTCGATCCTCGCGCGTCTCTCACGGGGAATGCGCCAATCCACCCGCCTGGATGCAGCGCGCGGACAGCCGGCTCACCGTGCTGAATTCCACGCTCAAGCCCGTCTTCGGCGAAGGATTTTCAGCGCTCGACGAACGAATCACCGAACAACTGAACCAGGATGCGCGGCATCGAATCCAGCGGCTGGGTAACGAGCAGGTCATCTCCGATCGCATTTCAGTCGCCGATTCGCGCGGCCAGCTTTGGGTATTTCGCACCGTGGCATTTAAGAATTATCCCGCGCTGGGAGGCGGGCCAGTGCTGTTTTATTGCCTGATGCCCAGCTATTGTGATTGGATTTCCCTGCGGGCGTCGGATTTCTCCGCCGATGCCGAGATCACCCGCCTCATTCCCGCGATGCAGTTCATGAGCGAAAACTTCCGCCGCGGGCCCGACCTCGGCGAAATCGCCCGGCACGTGCATCTCAGCCCGTTCCATTTCCATCGCCGCTTCACGGAGTTGCTTGGAATCACCCCCAAGCACTTCCTGCTGGAATGCCAGATATTCCACACCAAGCGGCTGCTCTTCGCCCGTGAAACAGAACTGGCCGAAATCTCCAAAATCTGCGGCTTCGCCCACCAGAGCCATTTCACCAGCCGGTTCAAGCAGTACACCGGCCTCACGCCCACGCGATGGCGAAAGATGATGGCCAAGAGCGACGATTCCACCCGGCCGAAGATGGAAGTGAGCCGTTAATCACCGCTTTCAAATCGGTTGAAAACCGCTGCAGGCGGCGATTGCCTGGGGTATAAATTCCGCGATGACCCCCGCCGGCGTCCGCAAGCCTGCTTCGACCATGCCGAAAACATTCCGCGTCGGCAGCGTCAGCTTTCTCAACGCCAAGCCGCTCATCCACCATCTCGAATCCGATCCACAGATCGATCTTCGCCTCGCGGTTCCTTCAATGCTCCTTGATGGATTGTCCGCCGGCCGGCTCGACATTGCCCTGCTGCCCGTGATTGATTACCAGCGCCTTTCCGATGCGCGAATCGTGCCCAGCGGCGGAATCGGCTGCGATGGGCCGACGCTCACCGTCCGTATTTTCAGCCGAAAGCCCATCGATCAAATCGAAACCCTGGCCTGCGACCCCGATAGCCACACTTCGGTCGCGCTCGCCAGGATCATTCTTGCCGAATGCTTTTCAACATGCCCGCAAATTACGGAGCTGTCGCGCTCCGGTGATGATTCCGATGCGATGCTTCTCATCGGCGACAAAGTGGTCACGCAGGAACCGCGCGGATTTACCCATCAACTCGATCTCGGCGAAGCCTGGAAAACATTTACCGCAATGCCGTTCGTATTCGCCGTCTGGACGACTCGCGCGGGAATCGACCTGGCCGATTTGCCCCAGCGGCTGGGCATCGCCCGCGAAAATGGCCTGGGCGCGCTTCGCGAGATCGTCTCCCAGCACGCCGCCGCCCACGGCTGGCCGGAAAATCTCGCGATGAAATATCTCTCGGAAAATCTGAAATTCGACATCGGCCCAGCGCAACTCCAGGCCATCCACCTGTTCCACGACCTCGCCGCCCGCCATGAGATCATTCCAACGTCACGGCCCCTGATTTTGTATTAGCGTCTGCCCCTGTCCCGTCGCGTTGGTCATCCTGATCAGCTCATTGGTTTTCAAATCCAGGCTCGCTTCATCGTACGTGATGCCGTTCAGGTTGTTGTTGTCCACGATGGTCACCTTCGCGAGCTGCCCCTTGCGGCAATCGAGCGTCTGGGTCGCGGGATCGAAATCCAGTTCCCCACAGTAAATTGTTTTGTCGCCCGAGCGAATGACCATCGGCCCCCGGGCCACCATCTGCTTGAGCTTCGGCTCCGCCGGCTCGCTCCCCTTCGCCGGTTTGGTTGTCGGCTCGGCATTGAAAATCGCGTGCACCGTCTCCGCATGATCGATGCGCACCGATTGCCCCTTCGGCCCGGTTTCCTGGTGAACGATGGTGATCTCTCCTTTGATCTCGGCCTGATGCGATGCATCATCGTAAACGAATCGTTTCTTCCAATCGATCGCCGTCTGCCCCGCCCCGCCCATCGCGTTTGGCGTTCCGGCCGGCTGCGTGCTCGCCGGCGCCGCATCGCGCGACAGAATATCCCCCGGGCCATCGACGCTCAGACTCTTGGATTGCACGCCGATATCAATCGTCTGGGCCAGAAGATCCCGCTGATTCAGCAGATTGCCGCTCGCATCGTGCGTAAATGATTCCACCTTCGACTTCTCGCCCGCGGCCCCCTGGAGCGAGAGATTCTCGATCTGCTTGTTCCGCATGAAATTCGCGTCGCCGGAAATCATCGCATCGCTTTTGCGGGTTGTCGGAACCTCCTTCGACGCAACATCCATCAACGTCGCGACGACGCGATCGCATTGGAAGGATTGATGCACATTCCCATCGTCCGAGCCCCCGGTGACGCCCCCTGAAACAGTCGCCTGGTTCGCCTTTCCATCCAGCGATGCACCCTCTTTCCATTTCAGGTTCACGGGGCGCGGCTGGTCTTTCGGATCGGTCGGCTGCTGAATTCCATCAAAACTGCCCGGCCCGTTGATCGACGCAAACTGATTATGCGGATCGAGCTGAATGACCGAACCGGTGATCGTGGAAGTCTTGTTCTTCACCACTGCCGGATGATCAATCGACCCCCACAGATGCACGTGCGGCTGATCGTCCACCATCTTCACCCGCAGTTCATCCGCGCGTGCCCCCGACCCGTCCTTTCCGTTCACCACCACATCCTCGGTGGCGACCAGTTTGTCCAGCGCCACATCATTCCCCAGTTCGTCGGCATCCTCGCTTTTGCGCGTCGTCGGCAACAGATCAAACGTCAGCGAACCCGCGGAAATGCTTTCGTCCGCCTGCTCCGCATGGGCGGCGCCTTCGCAAACGATTTGCCGTGCATACAACTTTCCATCCGGCCCGCTGTCGCGAGTCAGCGTCAGCTTCTCACCGCTGATTTTGCGGTCCCCGCCCTTCGCATCGTGGACAACGCAGTTCGCGTCCCCCTCGGCAACGATCTGCCGCAGCGGTGGTGAGGATTGCTTCTGCTGACCGCCGGCCGCCGGTTCATCGAACGTCAGCTTCACATCTTTCTGCGCGCTGAGATTGAATCTCGGATGATCGACCGACACATCCCCCTCAAGATCGGCATCCCGAATTTCCATCTGATCGCCGGGCAAATCATAAAAATGCACGTCGCATCCGTTTGCCCAGGCGGCGACCAGCACGCTCTTCGGATCGTTCGGATCGGGCATCTCCGTTTTGCCCGGACCGGTGAATGTCGCCAGGTGGTTCGACCGCGAAAAATTGACTTCCTGGCCCGCAACCGTCGAGGCGATCCCATCGGGCCTCGTCTGCTTGAGAATCACATTTCCCCGCAAACGCGCGCTGGAATCGGCAGTGTGATATTCAATGTGGCTTGCGATCGCATCCACCATCTGCTGCGATCCCGGCGCGATCTGATGGACGATCACCGGCGATCCGGTCAGGCGCACAATCGCCTTTCCCTCATCCAGCGGCCCCGCCGCCGCCGGGTTCGTCGGAATCATTCTCATCGGACCGTTCCAGTAAATATGGATCGGCTGCGCCGCGGCCGGTTTCGTCGCCGGCGTGCTGGCGACCGATGGTTGCGATGCCGCGATCACCGCTGGTGTAGCCACCGGTGGTGAAGCTGAAGTCGAGCCGTCGTCCGCCTTCGCGGCGAAATCGACGTCCATGCGCGCTGCCTTGACGATTTCTTCTTTCCCCTGAAACACGCGCACATTCTCGTAAAACGTCGCCGTATATCTCTGTCGCGTTTCCGCCGGCGCGCCCGCCATCGGAGCATTCGTCTGCGGAGATGCGCCGCCGGCCGGCGCTGTATCGCTCGCCGCACCCGCCGGTGCGGCCACCACCGCCGTCTTCGGCGATAAATCCCCCGCATCCATCAGCGTCAGATCTTTCCCATGATCGATCTGCAGCGACTTGAGCCGTTTGTCGATATCGTTCCAGTAGAGCACCATTCCCGAGCCCGTGAACGCGTAATCCTTCGCCGACACCGTCACCGGAATTTCATCCTCGCGCCAGACCCGCCCCGTCTCATCGACATATTCCTGCGTGAACAAACGATAGGTATCGTTGTCAAACTGCGCATTCGTCATCGTCATCGTCATCTGCGCATCATCGTTGCTTTGCGCGTCGAGCGAGTTGAACAGCTTCACCACCACATCGCGCAGCGTGCCATATCGCGGTGGCTCGGCCGGTGAATTGCTCATCATTCCTTTATCAACGCCCTGCGAAAACTGCACGACGCCGTCTTTCCCGCTGATCTGCATCATCTGCCCGCCGCTGAGAAAAATCTGGATCACCGGCGCGGTGACTTTCACGGTTCCATCAGGCTGCGGATCGTAATATTCGCATTTGAACTGGTAGTTGAGGTTCCCCTGCTTGTCGAACTGCTTGCTCCACGCCTCGGAGCCGGGCTTGAACATCTGGCTGTTGCCCGCGCTCGAATCCGCAAACTGATCCACCGCCGGCGAAGCACTTCCCGTCGGCCCCAATTTCGACTGCATCAGAAAATAAACCGTAAACGCCCCCACCAGTACTACCAGCGTCCCGAAAATAAGAACCAGTTTTCGCATTCAGAAATCCACGACCCCAATTAGCGGCGGTGCGCAGCACCGCGCTTACCCCCCATCCACATCCAGCATCTTCAGCACCACCAGATCCTGCACATCAATCAACCCCACCGGCCGATCCCCCTCATCCACCACCGGCAACTCATCGATCCGATATTGCCGCAAAATCGCCATCGCCTCGCTCGCCAGCGCATTGTCCCGAATCCGTTTGGGCGATCGCGTCATCACGGAACTCATCGGCCTTTTCAGAGCCGATCCATCATCATCACCCGTAATCAGCCGCCGAAGATCGCTGTCCGCGAAAATGCCCGACAGCTTCCCCTCCCCGTCGATCAGCACGACCGCCCCGCTGCGCCGTTTGATATTGCTCACCTCGTGCAGCACCTGCGCCACCGTCAATTGATCCGAGGCCACCGGAAGATTTTCCCCGCGGCGAAACGTCATCGCCTCCCCCACGCGGATCAGCTTCCGCCCGATCTGCCCGGCCGGATGAAACATTGCGAATTCCTCGGCGCTGAAATTCCGCGCCTTCATGACCGTCAGCGCCAGCGCATCTCCCAGCGCGATCATCGCCGTCGTCGATGCGCTGGGCGCCAGCCCCAGCGGGCAAGCCTCTTCGACCTCTCCAAATGCCAGCGCCACATCCGCCGCCCGTCCAAGCCCGCTGGTGGCCGAGGCCGTCATCGCGATCACCGGATGGTTCAGCTTTTTAACCAGGTTCAACAACCGAAGAATCTCGTCGCTTTCCCCGCTGGCCGACATCATCAGCACGATGTCCCCCCTGCGCACCGAGCCAAGATCGCCATGCACCGCATCGGTCGCCGAGAGAAAATGACTGGGCGTTCCGGTGCTGGCAAACGTCGCCGCTATTTTCCGCGCGATATGCCCCGCCTTGCCCACCCCGCTCGTGAGCACCGAACCCTCGCAGGCAAGAATCATCCGCACCGCCCGCCCGAATGATTCATCCACCTTCGCCGCAACCGAACGCACCGCATCAGCCTCAGCCTCAACCACCTGGCGAGCGAATTGCAGAATCTCGCGATCGGTCATTGAATGTTTCCCGGGGGGCACACACTGGATTATCCGCCCGCCCACACTAAAATCAATCCAACGCCAATCAAGGATGAAGCGTGGAATATCGCGTCGAACTGGATGTTTACAACGGACCCCTCGACCTCCTTCTCTATCTCATCAAGCGCGACGAGCTGGATATCTACGATATCCCCATCACGCGCATCCTCGACACCTATATGACCTACGTGGATATGCTCAAGCGCATGCGCCACGAAAACGGTCTGGACATCAACGTCGCCGGCGATTTCCTGGTGATGGCCGCCACACTCATGGAAATCAAAAGCGCGATGCTCCTGCCCAAGCCCCCGGCCCCCGAGGACGAAACCTCCGCCGCCGCCGAGCTGGCCGATCCGCGCTACGAGCTGGTGCAGCAGCTTCTCGAATATAAAAAGATCAAGGATTCCGCCGCCCTGCTCGAGCAGCGGCAAAAAGACCAGGAGCGCCGCTTCCCCCGCATCCCCGCCGCCCCGACTTCAACCAGCGACGAGCCTCCGCCGCTCGACCTCGACGAGGTGCAGATCTGGGACCTGCTTGATTCGTTCAACCGCCTGATGAAGGAAGTCGGCGTCCGCGGCCCGCGCATTCACGAAGTTGTTTACGACGACACCCCCATCGATCTCCACGCCGCCGACATCGAAGACCGCCTCAATCGCGAAGGCAAGCTCTCCCTCCGCGCCCTGGTCGTCGGCCGCAAAAGCCGCAGCGAAATGATCGGCGTCTTCCTCGCCCTCCTCGAACTGATCCGCCAGAAAAAAATCCTGGTCTTTCAAGGCGACGGCGATGTCGATATGGAAATCCTGCCCGCGCCGGAGGAGCATCGGAATTCAGCAAATAGTCCGGTGGAACACATGCCGCTGGAGCAGTAGAGGCAAAAGAGAAATTCTCTATTTCGCCGCCGATGTTTCCAGATATTTGGTCAACGAATTGAACCAATATTCCCAGCCGGTTTTGCATTCAATCATTGATTGTTCATGAACAAACTCGTGCCGCAGCGTCAATTCGCAATTCGGACCGATTTCCCCGAAATCCACCGACAACAGTGTCTCGCCGGTCGGGCCGAATGGACTGATGCCATCCCATGTAAACGCCACACGCCGGGGCGGATCGACTTCGAGATACTGCCCGACCGTGATATCCTCCTTGCCCGCTAGTGCCGGAAAATCGAATTGATATCGCCCGCCGACTCTTAAATCGATTTTGCAGCCGACTAATTCGCTCCATTGCAAAAGTGCGGCAGCATCAGTCCAGAGATGAAAGAGTCGTGCCGCGGATGTGGGAAAAGTCGTCGTCAGCGTGAGAATGAAAGGCAGCTTTTCACTCATATTCTGCCGAGCAACTTACTCCGATTTTTCCCGCTCCGGCGCTTTATCATCCGCATCATACGCCTGATCCGCGTTCTCTCCGCGGACTTCGATTCGCTCCATGCTCAGCGCCCCGCCGGTCTCGGGATCGATCTCCGCCAGCGCGCCGCACAGCCGCACGTCGCCGGTGGCGACCTCGAACGGAAACGGCATGTTAGTCGTCATGTGCTTGAGTACGCGATCCTTTCGGCGGCCCAAGACCGAATCGTACGGGCCGCACATGCCAAGATCGGTAATTGCCGCGCTGCCCCCGGGAAGGATGCGGGCATCAGCCGTCGGAGTGTGGGTATGAGTGCCGACGATCATCGAGCAGCGCCCGTCGAGCCAGTGCCCCATCGCAATCTTCTCGCTGGTCGCCTCGGCGTGCATGTCACAAACGCACACCCGCACGTTTTGAGGCATATCGCCTAGAACCCAATCCGCGGCCGCGAACGGATCGTCCACCGGCGTGTTCATGTAGATCCGCCCCAGCAGGCAAAACACCCCCACCGACACACCCGAGTTGGTTGGTACGATGGTATACCTCCGTCCCGCCGCCCCCGCCGAGAGATTCGCCGGCCGCACGATTCGCTCGCTCGATTGCAGCGTCGGCACGATGTCCGCCTTGCGATAAATATGATCGCCCAGCGTCACCACATCCACGCCATAGCTGCGGATTTTGTGAAACAGGTTAGTCGTGATCCCGCTGCCGCCGGCAATGTTCTCGGCATTGGCAATCACCAGATCGACCGCGCGTTGTCGAACCAGTTCGGGAAGTTTCTGATGCAGAATCTGCCGCCCGGGACGACCCACAACGTCGCCAAGGCAGAGAATGCGCAGGGGCATCAAGGTAGAATACCGGCGACGCAAACAAGTTGCGAGTTATGGGTGAATCTATTCGCAACTTCCGCAAACCTTTTCCTCATGCTCCGCCGCGCATAGAATCGAAATAACAAAGATGTCCTTCACTCTCGACATCCTTCCAAGCACTCCCGATCAGGGACGAAAGCCGCCGTGGCTCAAGATGAAAATGCCGCATGGCGAGGGTTACACGCGCCTGCTCTCCCTTGTGAACGAGCATCAGCTTCACACCGTCTGCCAGTCGGCCAAGTGTCCGAACATGGGCGAATGCTGGCATGCGGGTACGGCGACGCTGATGATCCTCGGCGATGTCTGCACGCGAAGCTGCGGGTTCTGCCACATCGCCACCGGCCGGCCGCCATCGCTTGATCTCGACGAGCCGCGCCGCGTCGGGCACGCCGTGAAGCTCATGGCATTGAAACACATCGTCATCACCAGCGTGAACCGCGATGAGCTGGACGACGGCGGCGCGGGCGTCTGGGCCGATACGATCCGCCAGATCCGCGCCCAATCCCCCGGCACGAGCGTCGAAGTCCTGATTCCTGATTTCTGTGGAGATTGGAACGCGCTGCAGAAAGTTCTCGATGAGAAGCCCGAGATTCTAAACCACAATCTGGAAACGGTCCCGCGCCTCTACCGCACCGTCCGCCCGCAGGCGAAATATCATCGCTCGCTCAAACTCCTGCAGATCGCCCGCCAGCAGGGTTTCATCACCAAGACCGGTATGATGCTGGGACTGGGCGAGAACCCAGAGGAGATCGAGCAGGTGATGGACGACCTGGTGGCCATCGGCTGCGATATCCTGACGCTGGGGCAATACCTCCGTCCCACCCTGCAGCATCTGCCCGTGGTCCGCTGGGTTCACCCCGATGAGTTTGCCGCCTGGAAAACCCGCGGCGAAGGCAAGGGAATTCGCCACGTCGAATCCGGTCCGATGGTGCGCAGCAGCTATCACGCTGAAAAGCAGGTGGACGCCGCCCGGTCGCCCGACTTGATCCGGTAGGTTATATCTGTAGAATTCCTCGCTCTTTATTGTGGAGAGTTTTGATGCCCCGAGAACGGACCGAACGCCGAGAGAAATCAGACAAGTTTCAGACCTTCGCCCGCCCGAAGGTGAAAGTCGCGCGCATCAGCGCCAGCGGCAAGATGTTCATCGATTACAAAGACACCGAATCGCTCAAGAAGATGGTCAGCGGGAATGGAAAGATTCTTTCCCGCAAACGAACCGGCGCCACCGCCATGGAGCAGAGAATGCTCGCCCGCGCCGTGAAGCGCTCCCGATATATCGCACTTCTGCCGTATGTCACCACCGGTCTTTAAGATTAAGCGCTGAACAGGTCGATCAGCGAATTGACCCGCCCGATGTGGCGCGACTGCGCCGGAATCATCGCTTTTTCCACCAGTTCTGCTGAATCCGCATCGAGGTTATCCAGGGCATTGCGCATTTCCTTCAGCCCGTGTTCTTCCCCATCCCGCAGCGCATGAAGCGCCGCACTGTCGCCGAAGATCTGGGCCGTGCCCATCGCGATCTTGGCCCAGGCGCCCCACCCGCCGGAAGTTTGCTCGGCTATCCCACCCAGTTCGTTGACGCGCTTGCGGAAAATCTGTCCCGCCCGCACGTGATCGTGCTGCAGCTCGCGCAGTATTGATACGCGCACCGGGTCATTGCCATCACTGATGAGCTTGTCGATACCCATGCGGTACGTTTCCGAAGCTGCAATCTCTCCGCGAAGCAGTGTGTTTAATTGCCGGATCGCGTCCTCATTCCGCAATCGCATCGCTCCCGTCGATTCTGTCTCTAAATTACCGGCTGGAAACAAATACCATCGTTGCTGTTGCGCGTTCATAAATACCTCCGTGGTAATATTTAAAAGGTGTGCAGCGCTCGTGCCGCAAATGCCTCGAATCAGCAACTATTTTGCAAATAGGCCTCACCGTAAAGAAAAGGCGGATGAAACTGCTGAAAAAACCTAGAAGGGAATCCGGCCACATAATGCCGGTATAACAAAACCGGAAAATCTGACGTGCTGAAACTTAGATCCGCGCAAAAAAAAGCCCACAGCAGCCAAGACGCTGTGGGCTCGGGAACTCCTGCCAGACTTTGAGTCAAGCGCGATGGACTGCGGGCACAACGCATTCCATCACATTGGCAGGGATGCCGGTCGCTAACGCGTTATTAGCTGACCGGCGGAAAACCTAAGAAAACTCAACAAATTCTGCCAAGCGATAATAGAGTCCGAGGCAGACCACTACCCCGCGACTTCAGCTTGTAGCTTACGCTCTGTTTGTCAAAAACACAAGCTTAATCATGGTGAAATAACATGAGACTGGTTTAGGAATATTGTGCCAATAAACTTTCCGTATCTTGCCATTAGGCTCGCAAAAGCTCGATCCATCCATAATCGTTACGCTTATAAAACTCTTATTTGTATAGCCTTAACAGCAATCCCCACCGAACAGTCTTTCGATCAAGGTACCCGAAGACTCTTCTTGAAAAATTTCGTCAGAACCGACATGCAGTGCACAAAACACGACGGCAAGCCGATTCTTCGACGCATTTCATAATTTTCTCTATTATCTGTTCGCTGTGCCTTCCATCTCACAACGACTGTTGCCTGTCCTCCAATTGACCCGCATGGCGCTGGTATTCACCGCTCTTGCCGACAGCGGCTGCGCGCTGATGCTCTGGGCCAAGGACCAGGTTCGCTTGAACCACCGCGTCTTCTGGTATGAGCTGAATGTAGCTCAGTGCATCGCATTGGCGTTTGTATCGATCGGCTTATACGGGTTTGCGATGAGCCTCAACGACATCATCGATCGCCGTCGCGATCGCCAGATGTCCCCCAATCGTCCGCTTCCCAGCGGGCGCATCGGCGTCCGCACGGCTCACATCGTCTGCGGAATGCTCGCCCTGCTGGCCCTGTTTGGTGGAGAAACTTACACCAACGTCGCCCCAAACGCGGGAATGAGCCTCGTGCTGGTGGTCTTCACCGGGGCACTGATCGTGTTCTACGACGTTGCCGGAAAATATCTCGCACCCCTCGGCCTGCTCTCGCTGGGGCTCATCCGATTTTTTCACGCCGCCATCGCAGCGCCCAGCCTTCCGGTGTTCTGGCATCCGCTGCTGCTGATGAACCACTTCACCCTCGTCTCCACCGTCACCTACGCCTGGGAACACAAACGCCCCGCCCTGCGCCGGCGGCATTGGTGGGCGGTCGTTGCGGGCCTGGCGTCTTTTGATCTTCTGGCCATCACGCTCTTCTGGTGGCGATGGCATATCACCCGCGCCGGTTTCCCCGGCGGCGCGCTGGACATCCGGCCGGCGCTGCTCGTCCCCGCATCGGCGGCGGCGATATTCTTCGCTCTTGCCGTCTGGATTCGCCGCAACAGCGCCA
>Ga0302326_10024969_pt1 | contig 12128 bp, 9 predicted proteins | sample Palsa_T0_3_FD_202264 | JGI IMG/M metagenome (GOLD analysis project Ga0302326, IMG submission 202264) | Peat permafrost microbial communities from Stordalen Mire near Abisko, Sweden - Palsa_T0_3 | ecosystem: Environmental > Terrestrial > Soil > Palsa > Peat permafrost | place: Sweden: Abisko...
TGAACTCGGAACGCTTCAGTTTAACGAAGTAGTCGATAAATGTGTCACCGAGCTCCGTTCTGAACAAAGGTTCTTTCTCAAGGGCGTCCAATGCGTCCGGCAGATTTTTGGGTAACATCGGCCGTTTCGCGGCATATGGCTCATCGTTGGCCGGAGGCGGCGCGAGCTTTGCCTGAATGCCGGCATGGCCGGCGACGATTTGCGAGAGAATGTAGAGATAGGGATTGGCTGCAGGTTCGCCGGTGCGATTCTCCATTCGGGTCGCCGGATCGTCCGCTCCACCAAGCACACGAAGCATGGCGCCCCGGTTGTCGTAGGCCCAAGCCGATCTGTCTGGCGCGAGCGAGTTCGGTTTGAATCTGCGGTAACCGTTGACTGTCGGGGTAGAAAATACGGTTCCCGGTACGGCGTATTGCAGAAGTCCGGCAAGATAAGACAGCCCGAGCGGCGACAGTTTTTCATTGGGCCGTTGCGGCATGAACAAGTTGATGCCGCTCGACGCATCCACCAGCGACTGATGCAGATGCCATCCACTAGCGTAATAGCCCTTGATTGCCGGACGCGCCATGAAAGTTGCGAAATAGCCGAGCCGCCGGCATATCTGGCGCGTTGCGGTGCGAAATAGCAGAACATTGTCGGCCGCATCGAGCGCAGTGCACGGTGCGAACGTACATTCAACCTGTCCAGGTCCCCATTCATTCTCGATCGACCGCAACCCGAGCCCGAGCGCCTCAAAGGCGTCTCCAAGCGCATCGAAGACCGGCTGCATCAAGTCCATGTTGGATTCGGAATGATAGTGGTAGCCGGGCTCAACGGGCCATGTCCTGATCGGCACGCCGCGGTTGCCCGGGGTACCGATATTGTGCTCGCTGAGATGGTCGTCTGCGACGCGCAGCAGATACCACTCAATCTCCGCGCCAATCATGCTCACGTAGTTCCGCGTCGCGAGCTTTTTTAGCGCCTTTTTCAGAAGCTGCCTTGGGGCAAAATGAAACGGAGTACCGTCGTTGAAATATTCGTCGCACAGGATCCATGCGGTGCCCGGCGCCCACGGTAATGTACGAAAAGTCTTGGGATCGGCGACAACGGTAAGATTGGGCGACCCGGTCATCTCAGCCAGGCCCATACCGCCGCCGCGCGTAAACGACGCGAAAACGCGCGCGCCGGCTGAGTCGAGTGTGGTGGTGGCAACGCCGATGTTATAGCCGCCGCTCAGGGCGGCGAGGAACGCTGGCACTGTAAGTGTCTTTGCTCGCGCGTAACCGTGGGTATCGCCCCAGGCGAGCCTCACATAGCGAATCTTGTCGGCTTCCAGCCGGCGGATAATGTCGCCGGCAAGACGTCGGTGTTCATCGGTCCACAGCCCGTGCTTTTCAATGAATGTTGGCCGGGACCCCATGCTCGGCGCTTACAGCTTCTCGCCGAGGAAGCGCATCAGGCGCGGCGCAAGGAATCCGGAATAGCTTTCCGGCTCTTCGATCGGATCGTTCATCCAGTAATGCGGCGCGCCTTGCACGACGCAGGGCCGAACGAAGAAGCCTGCCTGCTTGAGTGCGAGCATCAGTGGCTGGGTGTGTTCCTTGGGATCGACCAGATCGTCGGCAGTGCCGGTCGCCAGCAGAACGCCGATCTTGTTACTGGCGAATGTCGCGTAACTGATCGGGGATGCATCGAAATAAAGCTGGCGATTTTCCATCGGCGGTGCGCCGAGGAATTTCTGAATGTTGTTATCGAGGCCGCCCTGGAGCTGATACGTCGTCCACATCGCGGCCAGATCATAGACGCCATAGGCGCCGATCAGCGCTTTCACCTCCGCCGAGGTTGAAGCAAACGGATCCTGCGGATAGCCGCCGGTGAACTTCTTGCCGCTGAGTGCCGCAAGCGCTGCAAGGTGGCCGCCGGCAGACGCGCCCATCAGTCCGATGCGCGCCGGGTCGATGCCGAATTCACCCGCCTTGCCGCGCACGAATTGCACGCCGGCAAGAACGTCCTGCACGGCCTGCGGAAACATCTTGCCTTTGACGGCGAGGCGGTAGCTGACCGAAAACACGGCGATGCCGCGCGACGCGAGATACGGCCCCCAATACTGGAATGCCGCGCGCACGCCCTGGACCCAGCCGCCGCCGTGCACGGCAACCAAAGCCGCCGCGGCCTTCGCGCCTTTCGGCAGGTAAAGATCGCCGGCGAGCTCGACGCCGTCATGATTGGCGTAAGTGATACCAAGTTGTGTGGTGACGTCGCTCATTCAGCCAGTCTCCCTTTCATGTGCCTATCGCGCCTTGATCTTGCCCGCGGTGTCAATCGGCTGCTCATGCCGGTTGCGCAACGCATGCCTGCCTGAATGATCTCTCGGCGCTCGCTAGCAAAGTGCTTGTCACGTGGTAGAACAGCGAGCCGAGATTGAAAAGAACCCGTCAACGGAAGGGGAAGTCAGTGGCGTCATCGAGTGAGGCGCAGTCGCTTGTCGTCGACGGAACGCGTATCGACTTTATCGATCGAGGCTCGGGACCCCCGCTGCTTTTTCTTCACGCCGAGAATGGCATCGAGCCGGCGGCCGCAGCCATCGAAGAACTTGCCAAGGGCGCGCGCGTCATCGCGCCGACCCATCCGGGTTATGGCGGCTCCGAACTACCGAAGGGCATGCGGACGATCGACGATCTCTCGTATTTTTATCTTGATATGCTCGATCAGCTCGACCTTCGCGATCTCACCGTGGTCGGCGCCGGACTTGGCGGCTGGGCTGCTGCAGAGATCGCGGTGAAAACCACAGCCCGGATGGCGCGGCTGGTGATGGCCAACGCTGTCGGCGTCAAGGTTTCCGATCGCGAGACGCGTGACATCGCCGACATTTTCGCGCTGACCGATCCGGAATACCTCGACATCGTCTATGCCGATCCAGAGGCCGGCAAACGCGATTATAAAGCGCTACCGGACGGCGAAGTGCTCGCTGCGGCGCGCGCGAAAGAGGCGACGGCGCGGTTTGCCTGGAATCCGTATTTTCACAATCCGCGACTGAAGAGCCGGCTGCATCGCATCAAGATCCCGACATTGTTTCTGTGGGGCAATCGCGACCGGATGCTGAGCGAGGCTTACGGCCGCGCCTATGCCGGAATGGTTCCGGGCGCGCGCTTTGATCTGATGGAACGTGCCGGGCATTTTCCCCACCAAGAACAGCCGAAGGCTTTTGCCGAGAAAGTGCTGGCGTTCGCAAAAGCCAAATAAGTCACGACAGGAAGACGCGATGCGAGTTTATCAGTTCACCGAGCAGCCTTATTTCCCCGGTTGGGACAAACATTCCGGCTCGCTGCGCGTCAATTTTCTCAACCGCAATTGCGATCCGCACATCGCCGCCGATCTGTTTCATCGTTACTACGACGAATGGCAGCTCGCCGATGAGCTCGGTCTCGACATCATGCTCAACGAGCATCACCAGACCGCGACCTGCATGTCATCGACGGTGGTGGTGGGCCTCTCGGTCTTGGCGCGCATCACCAAACAGGCGCGGCTTTTGGTGCTGGGCTATCCGATCGGGCACCGGCCCGATCCGCTCCGGGTTGCCGAGGAGCTTTCGACGATCGACGTCATCTCGCGCGGGCGGCTCGACATGGGCTTCATCAAGGGGGTGCCGTACGAGTTTCCATCATCCAACCAAAATCCCGTCGGCGTGATGGACCGTTTCTGGGAATCGCTCGATTTCATCATCAAGGCGATGACGACGCACGACCAGGTGTTCAACTGGGAAGGCGAGTATTTCAACTACCGCCAGGTGAATGTCTGGCCGCGGGTCTGGCAGGAGCCGCATCCGCCGATCTGGAGCACAACCGGGAGCACCGCGCAGGCAAAACTTCTGGGCGAGCGCGGATACGTGATGGCGACGCTTGGCTCCGGCTACAACACCCGGCCGCTCTACGACGCGTATCGCCGCGGCCATGTTGCGAAGTGGGGCAAGGCGCCGGGACCGGACCGCTTCGCCTATCTTGGGTTGGTCGCGGTTGCGAACGACAAAGACGAAGCGCGCCGCCGCGGCGACCTCGTCGCGGGATACCTGCGCTCAAGCAGCATCGTGCATCTGCCGTTCCGCAATCCGCCCGGCTTCCTCTCGGCGGAGGACAATGCGCGGCTGCTGCGCGGGCAAACCCCGCCGCGGAGCTACACCAAGGATCGCCGCGTCATCAACATGCAGTCCGCCAGCGTGGAAGATCTGATCGCCGCGGGCATCCTGTTTTGCGGCACGCCGGACGAGGTCTACCAACAGATTGTCGATTTCTGCCAATATTGCGGCGGCATGGGCAACCTATTGATGATGGGCCACGCCGGCTATCTGACTCACGAACAAACGGTCGATAACCTCTCGCTGTTCGCGCGCGAAGTTTATCCACGGCTGAAAGCATGGAAGCAGCCGGATGCCGAGGAAGTGGCCGCGGCAGCGGTTGCCGCAGCGGAAAAGGCGCCAGCAAGTCCGGCCGCCAGCGTACGCGCAGGCGATTTGGTGGACGCTACAATGACGCGCTGATCCGGTATCGCCGCGCTAAGAGGTGATTCATGCGAGTCTATCATTTCAGCGAGCAAGCTTACTTTCCCGCCTGGGATGAGCACGCATCGACGCTTCGTGTCACTCTCCCGAACCGCAAATGCGATCCGCACGTCGCCGCCGATTTGTTTCATCGTTACTACGATGAGTGGCAGCTCTGTGACGAACTCGGCCTCGATGTCATGCTCAATGAGCATCACCAGACTGCGACCTGCATGTCGTCGTCGGTGGCGGTCGGGCTTGCCGTGCTGGCGCGCATTACCAAGCGGGCGCGGCTCCTCGTGCTCGGCTATCCGATCGGGCATCGGCCCGATCCGCTGCGCGTCGCCGAGGAACTTTCGACTATCGACGTTATCTCGCGCGGCCGGCTCGACATGGGATTTATCAAAGGCATCCCGTACGAGATCGCTGCCTCCAATCGCAACCCGACCGAGCTGATGGATCGTTTCTGGGAGGCGCACGACTTCATCCTGAAAGCGATGACCACACATGACGCGGTGTTCAATTGGGAAGGCGAATTCTTCCAATACCGGCAAGTGAACATCTGGCCGCGGGTTTGGCAGGATCCGCATCCGCCGGTCTGGTCGACGACGGGCAGCTCGACGCAAGCGCGTGTGCTGGGCGACCGCGGCTATGTCATGGCGACGCTCGGCACCGGTTACGGCACGCGCAAGGTCTACGACGCCTACCGCAAGGCTTATCTCGCGAAGCACGGCAAGGCGCCGGGCGCTGACCGTTTCGCCTATCTCGGCCTGGTCGGTGTCTCGCACGACAGGGAAGAAGCGCGCCGGCGCGGCTATCTGATCGCCGGCTATTTGCGCACCAGTCCGATCGTCTATCCGCCGTTTCGCAATCCGCCCGGCTATCTGCCGCCGGAAGACAATGCGAATGTTGCGCGGCGAGTCTCCGCCGCGCACCTTCACAAAAGCCGGCAAGGTGATTTCGATGCAGCATGCCAGCGTTGACGATCTGATCGATGCCGGCGTGCTGTTCTGCGGCACGCCCGACGAGGTCTACGAACAGATCGTCGATTTCTGCGGCCACTGCGGTGGCATGGACAATCTCTTGATGATGGGGCAGGGCGGCGAACTGACCCACGCACAAACCGTCGACAATCTCTCGCTGTTCGCTCGCGAGGTTTATCCGCGCTTGAAGGACTGGAAGCAGCCGGATGCCGAAGAGGCGGCGAAGGCGGTGGCGGCGTAAATGAACGGCAGTACTATAAGTGCATAGAAAAATGAAAAAAGGGGGCGGTCGTCAAACCGCCCCCTCCTAGTTAGGCCGCTATTTTTATTTTAGAAAACAGCGGCCGGCTTAAGTGACCGAACATCATCAGTTACTTCTCCTTTCTTTGAGGAATGCGGACGACAATCCGCTTTCCCTTTCCAAGACTCTGCGTCTCTCACCAACTGCGTAAAGACGCGAAGAGCTTGGCGCACTTGCTCGGCATAGGTATTGCCGGAAGTATTCTGCTCAAAGTCGAGTTGCTCTTTCATTCGCTGAGGAATGCGGATGTAAAGGTGCTCAACTTGGGCAGTAGCAAGAGAGTCCGCGTTTGGACCGCGGAGACTGCCTTTGCTTTCGTCATCGGGTTCGAAGATTTCGTATGCCTTGAGGGCACGACGAATTACTTCGGACTCCGTCGACGCTTCCAGTGTTGCCTTTAGCCATCGCAGCCTCGCGAAGGATTCTTTGTCCATCACGATATGCAGCTTGTACTCGTTACTGTTGCGATGACTTTTTGTTGCTCCTGCTTCTTCCACTGTTTGCGACGAAACCAATCGTACGCACTCAGTCTGATCAAGCATGAGCCGGCTCCTTTGCCTCTTCGTACTTTTAGTGGGCAATCTACCCACCTCCTTTCCGATCGAAAGAAAGCTCCTAGAGTGACCCCAATAGGGACCCATTATCGTTTTTGAACGAGTTCGCAAATCTGCTGGGCATAGTTTGGTATATTCAGGCATTTTGCTTCCGTTCTACGAACGATCATGGGTCCCCAAAGGGAGGGGTCCATCATCTTTCAGACGTCGTCGGCCTCTTCGGGGTTTAGTTCCGCATAGTCCGTCGGCGCCAGCTCAACGATGTCACCCTGGGTAAGCTTGCGCGGGATTTCTCCGCCACCTTCTTCCAGCGGATACCAACAACACCCTCGAAGCCAAATACTTCGATCGCTGCGGATACGTTGAAGTCGATGTCGAGATCAATTTTTAGCTTAAGCTTTGCCATAGGAGCTCTCGGCGATCTGGCTGACACCGCCACCTAGTGCCTGGCTCGACTCCGTCGCGGAATCTTCCACGAGTGCTGTGGTTGAGTTTATCTATGTGGCGAAAAGCCACATTCACGACGTAGCTGCTGGATTTGGCGAAATGCCAAGAAGTGATTTGTAATCAATGGTTTAAGTCTGAGGATGGTTGAAAGCAGGAGCCTTCAGACGCCTACTGATGCGGCAGCGAGCGTGTCCATCTCCATGTCATAGTCCTGGACAGCACCAATCAGCTCCGTCACCTTCTTGATGCCACGCTCGTCGCACCAGGCTTCAAGGTCGTCGATGATCGTGACCAGCGCGGTCGGGTTGCGGAAGCCGGCGTAGCCGATGCCGACTGCACTGGCTCCGGCTAACATATATTCGACCACGTCTTCGGCCTTCGTTACGCCGCCAATGCCGATGATCGGGATCTTCACCTGCTTGGCGACCTGATAGACCATCCGCAGCACGATCGGCTTCAATGCGGGAGAAACCAGCCCGCCGAACTTGTTGCCAATCGCCGGGCGAAAATTATCGGTCCTGATCTTGAGCGACAGGAAGGTGTTGGCGATCACCAGCGCATCGGCGCCGGCATCTTCCGCGGCCTTGGCAATCGAGACGATGTCGCCGGCATTGGGCGAGAGTTTCACCCACAACGGCTTTTTGGTCTTGGCCCGGATCGCGGTGATGCAATCGCGAGTATAGTCCTCATGCATCGCAAAATTTCCGCCGGTGGCGTTGCGTGTCGGGCAGGAGATGTTGGCCTCGATCACGTCCACGTCCGGCACGCTCAGCTCTTCCGCAAGCGCGGCAAAATCCTCGATGCTTTCCGACGACACGCTGACGACCAGCGGTGGTTTGAATTTGGCGTACTCGGGAACGATGTGCTCGATGAAGTAGTCGATGCCTTTGCCGGGAAGCCCGATCGACTGGATGATGCCGGCTTCGGTCTCGGCCATGCGCGGTGGCGGATTACCGAGCCGCGGCTCGCGGCAGATGGTCTTGGCAACGAGCGCGCCGAGCCGATTGAGCTCGATGACGTCGTTGTATTCCCAGGAGAATGCGCCGGATGCCGGCTGCACCGGATTTTGCAGCGTGATGTCGCCGATCTTGACGGAAAGATCTACCATCCGACCGCCTCCTGCATGTTGAACACCGGGCCGTCGCGGCAGACACGGCGCAAAACGCGTTGGCCATCGACTTCGAAGGTGCGCATGCAAACGTAGCAGGCGCCGAAGCCGCAGACCATGATCTGCTCCATCGCGATCTGGCCCGGAATGTTGTGCTTCTTGCCGAGGCGCTGCATCAGTTTGAGCAGGCGATTCGAGCCGCAGGTGAAGAACGCATCGGCTTTCTTTTCCGCGATCAGGCCTTCGATAGTCTTCTCGACGTTTTCGACGGCGCTGCTGCCGTCCGAATCGAGCACGGTGGTAGTTGCGGCGCCGAGCCCCTCGAACAATTCTCTCGACATGACGACGCCAGGATTGCGGGCGCTCAAGATCGCGGTGACGCCGACCTTGTTCTCGGCAGCGAGTTGCGACAATGGCGCGAGCGTCGCGAGCCCAACGCCGCGGCCGAGCACCACGATATTCCGCCACGACGGGTCAAGCGCGAAGCCGTGACCGAGGGGACCAGCGACGTTGAAGTCATCGCCCGGTTCCAGCATCGCCATGCCGCGGGTGCCGCGTCCTTCCGTCTTGTAAAGGAACTCGATCCGGCCGTTTGCCTTGTCGATGCGATAGACGCTCATCGGCCGGCGCATCCACACCTCGGCACCATCAGGCGACGGACACAAGAGATGAAACATCTGCCCGGCATAGGCCTTCAGGGCGTGAGCGTGGACCTTGAGGACGATGAGTTTGTACTCCTCGTTGACCCAATCGTTGGAGACGACCTGGCTGATGAACTCGCCGACTAGCCGCTCCGGATAGGGGTCGCTATCGCCGGCGCGCAGCGCTGAGTTTGTGTAGTTCTCGTTGGGATCGCGGGGCATCGATTGGCCTTATGGCCGGCAGGCTGGCCATTCAGCGGCGGCCAGCCCTCATTTATAAAGCGGCTGACCGCTGTGTCAATTTTGGAACAGTCGGTCGCCCACCGAAATTTTGCCGGGCAACGGCTGCCGTCAGCCGTAGAGCAGTGTGAGGTTTATCCGGTGATTTTCATATCCTGATGCGAATTCCGGGCTATCCGAGTAGTGGAACAGGCGTGAGCGGAACAGCACAGCGCGATTTTGGCGATAGGGCACAATGAGGTTGTCATCGGCGTTCTGTTCCAAAAATGTTACAATTCGTCCCTGGTCGGTATCGTAATCCCTGATCTCCCAGTCGTCTGGCGGTTGAGCGCGGCAAACGACCAAGCCGCTGCGACCGGGATTGAGATTGGCCTCAGTGGGCGTGACCCAGAAATTGACGCTGACGGCGGCGTCGTCGGCATGGACGTCGACGGCCGACTGCGCTTTCAGGCCCTTGAAGGCCCAGGCCTGGGAGAGCGGATGCTTGCCGAGAATATCGGGAAATATGCGCCGGAGTTCGTCCGCGATCTGCAACAGCAGCGGACATGCGAGTCCATCTTCGAGATAAGAAGCGACGAAACCGTCGATATGGGAGAAGTCGTGCCAGATCGTGCTCTCCAGCAGGAAGCGCCGCAATGAATCGAGGGCCTGCGGGGTGAGCAGATTGTCGACGATGATTGCACCCTGCCCTTGAAACTGCGCGGTTAGTGCGGCGAGGTCCGTTCGTTCGTTGATGGCGAAGTCGGCGACATCAGGCGCAGCGCGGAGATGAATCGCAGTGTTGTAGTTGTCACCCAAAGCCTCGATTTGTGTGTCGGACAAGGCGGTTAGCCCTTCGGGAATTTGTTTTGCGATTGCGCGGTAGCTGCGCGCGAGCAGTTCGAAACGCAGCCGATCCCGAGTTCGCTGTGAAAGATGTAAAAATTGCTCGGCATCGTGTTCGAGCTTATGGCGCGTCGCGGTCGTGAGCGACTTCAGCGCGATAGTTGTCCGGTCATCGCCGCGCCGCAGTTCGTAGGTGCGCGCCAGATGGTCGAGCGCCCTTCCGCGCTCGCCCTGCGACAGCCAAAGGAAGCCCAACGCGCGATGGGCTTCGTAATGTTGGGGTTCGAGGCTCGCGGCGCGGCTGAAGGCCTTGATTGCCTCCCGTATCTCACCGAGCTTCAGTAATGCGACGGCGCGATTGTAGTGGGCTGAAACGTAACCGGCGTCGGCCTTAATCGCGGTCTCGAAACAGTCGATCGCGTCGCGGTGACGGCCTTGGGCCGCGACCGCGACGCCGAGGTTGTGTGTAACTGCGGGATCGTCAGGAATCATCGCCAGGGCAGCTCGACAGGCGCCCTCGGCCTCCACTGGCCGGCCCGCCTCAAGGTGGGTCACGGCGTCGGCGGCGAACTGACGAAATTCATCCGATAGCGGTTTCACGGGTTGCTCCGGACGGTAATCCTATCAATCGGCTGTACACAAATTGGAAAAATTTTTGATTTTGTTACACGGCCCGCCTAAAGTGCGGCGCTTCCGCTCGGTCGTCATACGCCTCAAGCTCGGAAGCTAAGCGCGTCTTCGGCCCGTTTCAGGCCTGCGCGTTGGCCCAATCCGGCTAGAGGTGTATCGGTTTTCCGCCATGACCACGCGCATCACCATCCGCAAGCCCGACGACTGGCACCTCCATGTGCGCGATGGCGAGATGCTCAAGGCGGCATTGCCCTACACGGCAAAGCATTTTGGCCGCGCCATTTTGATGCCGAACCTGATCCCGCCGGTGCGCACGACCCAAGACTGCATTGCGTACCGCGAGCGCGTGATGGCGGCGCTGCCGAACGGTTCGACATTCAAACCCCTGATGACATGCTACCTCACCGACGATACCGACCCCGACGACGTCGAGCGCGGCTTCCGGGAGGGCGTGTTCACCGGCGTCAAGCTTTACCCCGCCAATGCCACGACCAATTCGGCGGCCGGCGTCACCGACTACAATAAAGTCATGCGCGTGCTGGAGCGCATGGAAAAGATCGACATGCCGTTTCTGATGCACGGCGAGGAGATCGATCCTGACATCGACGTGTTCGATCGGGAAAAAGCATTTCTCGACCGCCGTCTGTCGAAATGGATCAAACAATTTCCGGGCCTGCGTTTCATCCTTGAGCATTTGTCTTCGAAGGATGGCGTCGATTTCGTGCGTAGTGCAGCCCCGCAGGTCGGCGGCACCATCACGCCGTATCATATGATCCTGACGCGCACCGATTGGTTCGGCCACGGCCTCAAGCCTTACATGTATGTGATGCCGGTGATCAAAACCGCAGCCGATCGTGCGGCGCTGCGTAAAGCCGCGACATCGGGCGAGGCGTGTTACTTCCTTGGCACGGATTCGGCACCGCACCCTTACGCCAAGAAGGTTTCAATGAACGGCATTCCGGGCATGTTCAACGCGCCGGTTGCCATCGAAACCTACGCCAAGGTGTTCGAGGAGGAAGGCGCGCTCGACAAGCTGGAGGCCTTTGCCTCGCTCAACGGGCCCAAACATTACAAGATGCCGCCGAATGAGGAACGTATTACGCTTGAGAAATCGCCGTGGACCGCGCCTGAGGAGGTCAAGGTGGAGGGACCGGACGAACGCGCGATAGTCTATCGCGGCGGCGAGACGATTGAATGGAGGGTGGTGAACTGATGGCTGGCTTCCCCGACAAGTCGGTGATGGCGGAACTTACGGCAAAGATGATGCTGGAGGTCGATGCTGTTCGCTTCATGACCGACAAGCCTTTCATCTACACCTCAGGCTGGGCGAGCCCGGTTTATACCGATTGCCGCCGGCTGATCTCGTTTCCGCGCGTGCGCAACACGCTGATCGAATTCGGGGTAGCGACGGTCGAACGTGAAATTGGCTTCGAAAAGTTTGATGGTGTTGCTGGCGGTGAGACGGCGGGTATCCCGTTTGCCGCTTTGATGGCGGATCGGCTGATGCTGCCGATGCAATACGTGCGCAAGAAGGCAAAAGGGTTCGGCCGCAATGCGCAGATCGAGGGTCATCTCGAAGAGGGCGACCACATTTTGCTGGTCGAGGACCTGACCAGCGATGGCCGCAGCAAGATCAACTTCTGCAACGCGTTGCGCACCGCAGGCGCCGTGGTCGATCATGTCTTCGTGTTCTTCTTTTACGACATATTTCCGGACAGCAAGAAGGTGCTCGGCGATCTCGGCGTTACGCTGCATTCGCTCGCAACCTGGTGGGACGTGCTGGCCGTCGCAAAAAAAAGCGGTGCGTTCGATATGGACAAGCTGCAGGAAGTCGAAGCGTTCATGCGTGATCCCGCGGCGTGGTCGAAGGCGCATGGTGGAATCGC
>Ga0302326_10024970_pt1 | contig 12127 bp, 10 predicted proteins | sample Palsa_T0_3_FD_202264 | JGI IMG/M metagenome (GOLD analysis project Ga0302326, IMG submission 202264) | Peat permafrost microbial communities from Stordalen Mire near Abisko, Sweden - Palsa_T0_3 | ecosystem: Environmental > Terrestrial > Soil > Palsa > Peat permafrost | place: Sweden: Abisko...
ATCTCTGGTACATGTTCCTGGGCGGCACCGCGCCGGGTGAGATGGAGCGTTTCTTCGCCCATTCGCCGCATATGACGAGCACCTGCATCCGAGTGCTGCTGCCGGATCACACTTTCGCACGGCTGAATCGGGTGCGCGACGACATCAGGCGGTTCGTTGACGAGCGCGTCACTCCCGATCCGGCGCTGGCGAAGGTTAGCGTCAGCTATCTCGGCGGGGTAGCCGGGCTTTATCTGGCCGCGAATGACGTGTTGTACCGGCTCGACATCATCAATCTTACGTTCGTGCTGCTAGTGATTTTTCTCTGCTGCGCGTTCAGTTTCTGGTCGCTTACAGCGGGCGCGCTCTTCATTGTTTCATGCGTAATGGCAAATTTTGGCGCGTTTATATACATGAATGCGCGCAACATCGGACTGACCATTGACACGATACCGGTGATTTCGCTGGGCATCGGGCTCGGCGTCGATTACGGCATCTATACGGTCGCGCGCATTCGCGACGAGGTGATGGGCGGGGCCACCGTGGATGAGGCGGTCGAGACCGCATTGAGGAGCACCGGGGCGTCGGTCTTCAGCACCTTTGCGGTGATGATCGGCGGCATTCTACCGTGGGCGTTTTCGCCGCTGCTGTTCCATAACGAGATGAGCGTGCTGCTGATTTTCCTCATGGCGACCAACATGATCGCCGGCGTGCTGATTCTCCCGGCTTATATCGCGTGGCGCCGGCCGCGCTTCATCACGCGGTACGAGATCCCACCTGGCGATGCGGCGAGGGCGGTCGCCGGTTGAGGTCCGGGGGCAGAGTCGCCCAAGTATGGCCACACCCGCGATGAAATACCTCGGCGCGGGTTTACCCGGTGAGCGATGGAAGCGGGTTGCTGCATTCAGTTGCGGCAAGAAAGCCCTCGCTATATGATCGAGCGCACGCCCGATGCTTGCAGCACCAGAATCTGCCCGGTAGGCCGCCACACCTTGGGAAACAGCGCGAAAATCTCGCTCGATTCGATCGTTTCGGTAGCGGCCGATCAGGTTTCCTGTGAATTGGAAGGCGAAGCGGCGATTCTGAACCTGAACAGTGGGGCGTACCATGGTCTCGACCCGGTCGGTGCGAAGGTCTGGAACCTGATCGCGAGTCCGAAACCGGTGCGCCAGGTAGTCGATGCGATGATCGTTGAATACGATGTCGATCGGGCGCGCTGCGAGCGCGATCTATTGAGCTTGCTCGCCCAGTTGGACGCTCGCGGGCTCATTCAAATCGCCGATGAGCATGGCAAATAGTTGATGAGCCTGGCGGCAAAACTGCTGCGGCTCGATTGGCGTGATCGCGGGCTGGTGCTGGCGGCCGCGCGGACGCTTGCCGTCACGTGGATGGCTCTCCGCACCGGCAGTTTCGCCAGCGTCAGGAGCAAATCCGCATTAGTGGCCGGTCAAAGCTCGCGTCCACACGCATGGTGTGGACCGCCGCCGAAGTGGTCAATTTCGCGGCCCACCGTCGATCGCGTCTCATGGGCGGTGCGTGCGGCGAGCCGGTTCGTTCCGGGGGCTTCGAACTGCCTGGTTCGCGCGTTGGCGACGCAAGCGCTGCTGGGAAAGTATGGCTACCAGTCGGAGCTGCGGATCGGCGTACGCAAGGACGCAGACGCAAGTCTGGCGGCCCACGCTTGGCTTGAGAGTGGCGGGACGATCGTCATCGGTGAATTCGAACTGGATCAGTACGTACCGCTCGCACCGCCGCGAACGACTCGTTCCGGCTCGGCTGCCTGAGGTATAGATCTCCATCCAAATGGGCGGATTTGCGGTAATCTACAATCTCGACGGGCGTCCGGCCGATCGCGAGACGTTCGCGCGGATGCTTGCTGCGATTGCTCATCGCGGGCCCGACGGCTGCCGCCATTGGATCGAAGGGCCGGTCGCAATGGGCTATCAGATGTTCCACACCACGCCCGAGGCGGTGCGCGAAACGCAGCCGCTGAGTGATCCTGAAGGCCGCTATCACATGGTCTTCGACGGGCGCGTTGACAACCGCGAGGAACTGGCCCGCGCGATGCGTATCGCGGGTGTGAATCTGCGCGACGACACCGACGCCGAACTGGTGCTGCGCGCGTTCGAATGCTACGGCGACGACATGCCGCGGCGGCTGATCGGCGACTTTTCCCTGTTGATTTGGGACGCGCACAAGCGCGAACTGTTCTGCGCGCGCGATCCGATTGGAATCCGAACCTTCAATTACTACTGCGATGGCCGCAGCTTTATCGCGGCGACCGAGTTGCAGCAGATCTTCGCGGATTCCTCGGTACCGACCACACCCAATGAAGGGGTGGTGGGCGAATATCTGACGAGCGCGCTGCAAGGCCGCGAGGAGACCATCTTTCGGCATCTCAAGCGCCTGCCGGCGTCGCATCAGATGACGGTAAACGCCGGCGGCATCGTCAAACGGAAGTCCTTCGATCTCGATCCGCGACGGCAGATTCGCTACCGCAACGATGAAGAGTACGCGGACCATTTTCGTGAGATCTTCGCGGAGGCGGTGCGCTGCCGCACGCGCGCGATCGGAGGGGTGGGAGCCCATCTGAGCGGGGGACTCGATTCCACCTCGGTCGTCGGCATGATTAGTTTGCTCCGGCGTGAAGGCAAGGTCGCTGATGCGCCGTTCGAGACGTTTTCCCTGCTTTTCGACGACCCCGAGGCCGACGAACGTTCCTACATCTTCGAAACCGTAGAGCAGCTTGGACTCACCGCGAATTACCCGGAACCGGTGGTCGTCGATCTGCCGATCTGTACAGAAGCGGTGCAGCGCTATCGCGACTTCACCGAGTACCCGAACGGCGGCATGTGGAATCAGGCGTGGCCGGCGGCGCGGCAGAAGGGCTTCCGGGTGCTGCTTTCCGGCTCCGGATCGGACGAGTGGATGAGCGGCAGCGCGCATGAATATGCGGACCTGCTGAGCAACGGTCACTGGATAAAGCTCTGGCAACGCGTTCGCGACGATTCGCGGATGATGTCAAAGGCGAACGATCGCGGAATACCTGATTTCTTTTTGCGTTACGCGGTGTGGCCGTTGTTGCCGGCGCCACTGCACAAACTCGGACGGCGCTTGCGCAACCATGTGGTCCTGCCGGATTTTATCAATCCCGATTTTGCACAACGCGTCGGGCTTTCGGATCGCCTTCAATGGGAGCTGCCACGTCCGTCCGGCATGAGCTTCGCGCAGTACGCGCTATACGAAAACTTCAATAGCGGATGGCTGGCGCACGGCCTGGACATTTTCGACCGCTCGCACGCGCGCTTCGGGATCGAGGAGCGTCATCCGTTTCACGATCGGCGGCTGTATGAGTTTCTGATGGCCCTGCCGCCTGAGCAACTGGCGCGGGACTACCGCCGCAAATACATTTTGCGCAACGCGATGCGCGGACTAGTGCCGGATTCGGTACTCGCGCGGCGTGACAAGGCTGACTTCTCCATGCTGTTCATTGAGGCGCTCGACCGGATGGGGGGCGAGCGCTTTTTCGATACGATGACGCTCGAATCGGCGGGGTGGATCGATCGCGTCAAGTTTCAGGCGGCCTACCGCAATCGCATCGAGAATTACCCGAACTCCAATATCTGGCCCGTTTGGAGCGTCTTCGCGATGGAACTCTGGCATCGCATGGTCATACTCAAGTGGGAGTCGCCGACCGCCGCCACCGCACGATCCGCCACCAATACGGCAGTGGCGGCGGTTTGAGTGCGGGGTGGACGGCGGCTGGAACGGTACATCCGAAGCGTGAGTCTCAAGCCGGGCAGAGCGGGAGCGAAATCGCGCGCAAACCGTGTTCGGAGGCTCGCGTACCGCGCCTATGGACTGACGATCTTTTGTGACCTCGAGATCCCCGAGCTTCCGCCGCTGCGTGATCTGCGCAGCCCGGGACGTGAACACGTCAACCTCCATCTGATCGGTCCGCGTCGTGAAATCGAAGAACCGGCGCAATGGCTGAATCAGTCGTTCGATCCGGACGGCACACCGTGGCTCTATTCGGCAAAGATCGAAGGTGGTTACCTGTTGCGGTTTCCCGGGATGGCCGACTTTACGCTTGACCGCGCCGGGCACGAGGTCATCTGCGCCCACGCCGCGGATGGCGCATCCGAGACCACGCTGCGCCACCTTGCGATCGATCATGTGATGCCGCGCGTGCTCAATGTCCTCGGGATCGAATCGCTGCACGCCACTGCGGTGGAGACGGCTAACGGGGCGTGCGCGTTCATTGGCGACGCGGGCGCGGGCAAATCGACACTCGCGGCAAGCTTTCACCTGTCCGGGATGCACGCCTTTTGCGACGATTGCCTGGTGATCCGCGACGAGGGCGGCAGAATCGTCGCAACGCCGGCTTATCCGGGCGTGCGTTTATGGAAGGACTCAATGGAGGCGCTGCTGGCTTTCGATGAGCAGGGCCTGCCGGTCGCTCATTATACCAGTAAGTCCCGGATGCTCAGCCGGACTGCAGCCTTTCGGGCCGATTCGCTGCCGCTCACACGAATCTACTTTTTGCAGCGGTCGACGGACCGGAATGGCGCCGTGGCAGCGCCTTCAGTCACCCGGATTTCGGCGGCCGAAGCGTTTCCGCTATTAGTCGGCGCAAGCTTCCCGCTGGATCTGACGGACGCCGCAATGCTGACGCGCCATTTCAAGCTGATCGTTCGAATCGCGGCTACCGTGCAAATGCGCCGCCTGATCATACCGAATGACTTCGCGGCGCTCCCCTCCGTGCGCGAGGCGGTGATCGCGGACGCCGAAGTTCAATAACCGGCGTTGGCGCGGGATCGGCGCGCGGGTACTCTCGAAGACAAGGTGAAGAACGGCGATGGCATCACTGGTGCGGCTTTCAGTCTCGAAGAGCGCCTGATTCTGAATTGCCTGCGGTGCGATACCGCGGCCGCCGGCGCGGCTGACTGCGGAAGTCGCGGCCGCGCAGGTGAATGGGGCGTCGAAATCGACCTCATCGACTGGAACCGGCTGATACTGACGGCGGGATCGCATGGCGTACTGCCGCTGGTTTATCGACAGCTCAAGGCTATCGATGGTGTTCCGACGTCCGCAATCGCGCCGCTACGTGCGGAATTCTACGGCAACACGCTCAACAACATTCACGTCGCGCGCGAACTCGGGCGGGTGTCGGGGCTGCTCAGCGCGCGCGGCATCCCGGCAATCGCCTTCAAGGGACCGGTGCTGGCGCTGCAGGCCTGGGGCAATGTAGCGCTGCGGCAATTCAACGATCTCGATTTGCTGGTCAGACCGGCGCAGGCGGCGGACGCGGCCGAAGTCCTGATTGCGGCGGGCTATTGGCCGCTCACCTACGACCGGCAGCACCCCGAGATTTCCATCGCGCGCAGATGCGAGGACGAATTCGTTCGTCCCGGCAGTCCCTGGACCGTTGACCTGCACTGGGAGTTCAATCCGGTATATTTTGCGTATGGGCCGTCGGGGGCCGAGGTCTGGGATCGCGCGATTTCGATTAGCGTTGAAGGGGCCGAGGTGCTGACGCTTGCGCCTGATGACCTGGTGCTTTTCCTCGCGGTCCACGCGACCAAGCATGGTTGGATTAATCTCGGCGGGATTTGCGATTTCGACGCGGCTCTGCGCGCGCGCAAGGATGCCGACCTGCCCGCGCTTGTGGACGCCGCCCGCCGCACCGGATCTCTGCGGATGCTGCTCCTGGGGACCGTGCTCGCGGCGGATTTGCTGGGTGCCCTGATTCCGCCGCTGCTGGCGCGAGCGATTCAGCAAGACGCCACGGTGACATCGCTGGCGGCGGGAGTGGAGCGGCGGCTGTTTGTGAATGCCGATAAAAGGGCGCCGCTGACCTCCGAATGGATGGTGCCGACGCGGGCGATTGACGGCGGCGCTCGCGAACGGATGCGCTACGTCGCAGGCCGCGTTTTTAAGCCCGACACCGATGACTTCGGCTTCATCAGGCTGCCGCCGGCGCTCCACCCGCTTTACTACGCGCTGCGGCCGTTCCGGCTGGTGTGGCAGCAAGGGCGCCGGGCGTTTGTTGACGTTCCGCATCCGCTCAAGCGCTTGCGCGGCGCGCCGCCATGAACCATCGAACGATCGCCTTCGCACGGGCGTTGGTGAAGTCAGCGGGGGGCCGCTTCTGGTGGACGCTCGCATTGGTCGTGATGCTGCCGCTGACGGAGGGAGCGGGTTTCGCGCTGCTGCTCCCAACGCTCCAGACCGCCGGCCTCGACCTTCACGATCAGGGTCAGGCCGATCATCTGGCGGGTTTGGTCTGGCGCGGTTTTGCAGCAATTGGCGCGCACCCGGGATTTCTCGATCTACTGGTGCTTTACGTTGTGGTGGTAGGACTGCGCACGATCCTGGAGCGCAATCGAAGCGTCTCGGCGTGGATCGTGCAGCAGACCTTTGAGGACGACCTGCGCCGGCGGCTTTATCGGGCGATTGCCGGAGCCGATTGGCTGTTCGTCACGCGCACCCGGCTGTCCGACTTCACGCACGCGCTGACCGCCGAGATCGGACGCGTCGCCGAATGCGTTTCATCGTGGACGATGATCATGGGCGAAGTGGCGCTGGCCGGTGTTTACCTGGTCGTCGCGCTGGTCTTGTCGCCGGCGATCACGCTGATGGTGCTGGCGGCGGGAGGGCTGCTGGCACTGTTGATGCTCGCCAAAACGAGACGCATAGAAGATCACGGAGCCGAACTCGCGCGCATCACGAATACGCTTTATGCGGCCACCGAGGAGCACCTGCAGAGCCTCAAGACGGCGCGGACGTACGGCGCGACCGATCGCAACTACGCGATCTTTTCCGAGATCAGCCGAGGTATCGCGGAGACCAACGTTAAGACGGCGACTGAACAGGTTGCCGTCGGAGGGTGGTTTGAAATCGGTGCCGCAGTGGTCCTGGTGCCCGTACTGTACGTTTCAGTGCGCGTGGTCAAGGTTGCGCCAGCGGAACTGTTGTTGCTCCTGCTGATATATATGCGGGCGATGCCGCGGATTCAGACGATCCACCTGCATTATCGGAACTTCATCAATGCCCTGCCGTCATTTCACAATCTGATGGAGCTTGAAGCGCGCTGCACAGCCGCCGCCGAGCCTCCGCCAGCGGCGATCGAGGCCCCCGTCTTCCGCCGCGAGATTCGCATGGAAGATCTCTCCTTTTCGTACCACAGTGGGGGCGCTCCGGCGCTGCGCGAAATAAACCTCGCGATTCCCGCCGGGCGCATCACCGCCATCGTCGGCCCGTCCGGTGCCGGTAAAAGCACTCTCGGGGACCTCCTCATGGGACTTTATGCGCCCGACTCCGGCCGCATAATCATCGACGGCGTGCCGTTGGTTCCCGGCGCAGCCCGTGCGTGGCGCGAATGCATCGGCTATGTCGCGAACGAGACCGCGCTCTTTCGCCTAAGCGTGCGCGAAAACCTGCTCTGGGCGCGTCCCGGCGCCAGCGAGACTGACATTGTCGATGCGCTGCGCCTGGCCGCGGCCGAGGATTTTGTGCGCGCCCTGCCGCAAGGCCTCGACACCATGGTCGGAGAGCGCGGCACGATGCTATCTCAAGGTGAACGCCAGCGAATCGCCCTGGCGCGCGCGATCCTGCGGCGGCCAAGATTGTTGATTCTCGACGAGGCCACCAACAGCCTGGATTACGACAACGAGGCCCGCGTGCTCGGCGCCATCGAGGCCCTACGCGGCGATCTAACGGTTTTGATCATCGCGCATCGGCTTTCCGCGATTCGTTGGGCCGACATGATCTATGTGCTGGAAGACAGCACCGTGGTTGAATCGGGCGGATGGGATGAGCTCAACGAGCGTAGGGACGGCCGTTTCAGGGCGCTATGCGAGGCTCATCGGCTGGTCGCTTAAGCCGCTCAGGTTGTCGCGCTAGGTGCCGATCTTCGTGCGCTGCGAGAGGTTGGCATCGTCGATACTTCAGAAGTCTTCCTTTGCGCCTTTTGATCATCGGGTCGGTTCGAATCGGGATGCGCACGGTTTTGGGAGGACCGTTACGGAACGCCTTTTGCTCTACTCCAGATAGTGAAAATGCTGAAGGTCATCCGATGACGGATTTTCTAAAGACCCGCTCCGCCGGGGTCGTGAATCGTGGCGCTTCGGCAAAAACGCAGTGCGACCGGGATTGGGAGCAGACCATCGAGCGCTTCCTGGAGCTGTTGGTAAGCCACGACAGCGTTGGCGCTTCTGCGTTGGTCCTGGATGCAGTTAGCGACGGCCTCCCCATCCCCGACGCCTTAATTAAGATTATCCAGCCTACCATGTATCGGATTGGGAACCTCTGGAGCTGCGGGTCACTCGACGTGCAACAGGAATATTATGCGACGGCGGTAATCGAATCGATTCTCACGTACCTTGAGCCGAGGATATTTCAGGGACACCAGGGCAGGATCCCGATGATCGCGGCGGCAGTGGAGGGTGAGCTGCACTCCATTGGCGTGCGCATGGTCGCGGATTTCTTCGAGATTGACGGCTGGGACACCTGCTATCTGGGGGCGAACGTCTGTGGCAGTACGATCGTTTCGGAGTCGATCAGGCGGAAAGCGAAGCTGATAGCGCTGTCTGCCAACGGTCGAGTGGTGGTGCCCCAGGTGATGAAGACGATTGCTGCCATCCAGGAGTCAAACGCGCTCAAGGAAACGTTGGTTTTAGTTGGTGGAGGGGTCTTCAACGTCTGGCCGAATGCTCTGGATCACAGCGGAGCGAATGGCTACGCACGCGATGCGCCGGGCGCGGTTGAAATCGCGAGGGTTCTGATCGAGTCGCGCATGAACGAGCGCACGGAATGAGCGTGTTGAAGGCAATCAACGGAGCCCTGGTGGTGCAGTGCGGCTCCGGAGGAAGCATCGAGTCAATAATCCTCGACCCCGGCGATTTGGCTGGCGCCCGGGGATCAACTTTCCATGAGTTGCTCAAGCCTGACGCGGCGGCGGAGGCCGCTAATCTGCTGGCCGAAGCTCTTGAGTTCGGCTTTGCGAGCCGGCGCGAGTTAGGGTTGCGATCAACCTCGGTAAAGTGGCATTTCGTTGGCGCGGCGACCGGCAATGGGCATGTCGTGATTTTGGCGGCCGCGACCCAGGCACGGCTCGTGCGCCTGTGCCAGGCTCCACCCGGTGAGTTGGTCTGCGACACCACGCTGTCAGAGGAGATCAAGCGGGCAGGCGCTCGAATGTATGAGCAAGGTCAGGCAGATCTGAAACTGATCGAGGAGCTCGCACAGCTAAATAGCGAGATGTCGGGTATTCAGCGCGAGTTGGCCAAGCGCAACGCTGAGCTTGCTCACAAGGAGATCGAAAGGAACCGGCTCATCGGATTTGTTGCTCACGATCTTCGCAATCCGCTCGGCGTAATCAACGGTTATGCAGACCTTCTGTTGGAGGATGCGCAACTCTCCGCGGAGGAGCGCAGCCAATACCTGGAGGGTATCGCGCGATCGGGACAGACCGTCTTGCGGATGGCCAACGATTTGCTCGATCTGATGAAAATCGAAAGCGGCGAACTCAGTATGGAACTGTGCGATTTCAGCATCGCCGAAGTCGTACTCAGCCATATTGAGCTGAATCGGATGCAGGCGCAGAGCAAGCGGATTGCGCTTAAGTGCGAAGTCGAGTCCGCCCCGAAGGTGGTGCGGATCGACCCGGTCCGAATCGGGCAGGTGCTCGACAACTTACTTACCAATGCGATCAAGTTTTCTGAACCGGGCGATGAAGTGACGGTCCGAGTTGACCGTCGCGATGAACTCGTGGTGATCGAGGTCGCGGATCAGGGCGTGGGAATACCAGCCGACGAAATCGGCCACCTGTTTCAGCCGTTTGGCCGCACCAGTGCGCGACCCACCGGTGGAGAGTCGAGCACGGGTTTAGGCCTCGCGATTTCGCAGCGCATCGTCGCGGCGCATCGGGGCCGAATCGAGGTTGAAAGCGCTCTGGGCGCCGGCACCACATTTCGGGTCGTGATACCGGTCGTGGCCGCGGGCACATAAGTGCGTGGACCGCCTGATGGGGGAGCGTGGTCTATCCATCAAGCCGTGCAGGATTGCGGCTAGAGTGGCGGTGCCCATCAATATCGAAAGCACGAAGCCTTGGATTAGAAGTCGCCCTCCAACCATTTGCAGGGCGTTGCGGCTCAATCCTGAACCGATCAAAAAAGCGTGATAACCAACACCCACTGGGCGCTCAGGAATACCAACTGGCCGGCCGGTTTGAGCACTGGAACCCATGTCACCGGAGCCGCTGCGGCCACGAATCCCGCTATGAACGACGGCCGTTTGGCCTTGCCAGCGGGCCGATCGATCCGCGATTCCAGACCATTCCGATACCGAGCGTCACCGGAACGATCCGTAACGTTCGCGTGAGGTTGATGGTGGTCGCGGTCTCGAGTGCGCGCGCGCCGCACGACAAAGAAGCCCCAACGACGGAGCTGGTCTCATAGTGGTTTCGGCCGATACTGGCAATCGAACGGGTTCCTCTGACTTCCGTCCGGACGGATTGCTTGACCTTCGACCCGTGGTTCACCTAATCGTTCAGTTAGCCGCGATCCGCGCGAGAAGTGGAGAAATCGATGATTTACGAATTGCGAACTTATCATTGCTTACCCGGCCGCCTTCCTGCGTTGCTGAAGCGGTTCGAAACCGTCACTGTGCGCCTGTTCGAAAAGCACGGCATCAAGCAACTGGGGTTCTGGACTGTCGCGATTGGCGAATCGAACCAGGATTTGATCTACATCCTGCAGTGGGATTCACACGCCGATCGAGACTCGAAATTCGGGGCGTTCCAGAGAGATCCCGAATGGATCGAGGCGCGTCGGAAAAGCGAGGAGGACGGCTTGATCGTAGCGTCGATCGCCAATTCGATGCTGATGCCGACGGCGTTCTCGGCGGCGAAGTAACGACCATCGAAAATGCGGCCACTACGAAGATCGCTGAACGTCAAAGGAAACGACTAATATGCTTCAGACCATGATTGTCGGCAGTCTTCCCCGTCCAACCTGGCTCGCTCAACCCGGCCAGATCTATGCGCAGTGGCGTCTCGAGGGCGACACGTTGAGCGAGGGCCAGGACGATGCGGTGCTGCTGGCAATCGATGATCAGGAGGAGGCCCGGCTGAGTATTCTGACCGATGGCGAGCAGCGGCGGCGGCACTATATCTGGGGATTTTGCGAAGGGCTGGAAGGGATCGACTACAGCCGGATGGTCAAGATTCAGACGCGCGGCAATCGCTACGGCGTGATGGTCGATGCGGCGCGGGTAGTGGGTCCATTGCGGCGCGCGCGTCCGACGATGCTGAGCGCGTTGCAATTTCTTCGACATCACACCGACAAGCCGGTGAAGGTTACTTTGCCCGGCCCGATGACGACAGCCGATACGCTCGCCGACGAGCATTACGGCAGCCGGCGCGCGCTCGCGATGGATCTCGCGAAGCTGCTCAACGAGGAAGCGTGCGAGCTGGCAGATAACGGCTGCGACATTGTTCAGTTCGACGAACCATGCTTCAACATTTATCTCGATGAGGTTGAGGAGTGGGGAATTAGTGCGTTGGAACGCGCGGCTCAGGGGGTCCGATCCAAAACTGCGGTGCATATCTGCTATGGCTATGGCATCGGGCCGGTGCTGCAGTGGAAAACGAAAAACACCGACTGGACCCATTACAACCGCACGCTGCCCTTACTGAGAACCAGCACGATTGGTCAAATCTCAGTAGAATGCGCGGCATCGGGAGTGGATCCATCGGTATTGGCGCTGGCGAAAGGGAAGGACTTGATGGTCGGCGTGATCGATGTGGGAACCGAAGAAATCGAGACACCTGAGACGGTAGCGGCGAGAATTCGAATCGCGTTGCAGTACGTCGCGCCGGATAATCTATTTCCCAGTACAGACTGCGGCCTGGCGCCACGTTCGCGGGCTGCGGCACGCGGCAAAATGAAAGCGCTGGAGGCTGGAGCAGCGCTGGTACGCAGTGAACTCGCGCGCGGATGAATAGTCATTCGGTTCGTCAATAACTATTCAGAGCGAATCGTTTCAGAGTACGTCCCGCTGGACCAGATCCGTTATCTGATTTTCGGTTAAGCCCGCCCAGCTCAGAACTTCGCGATTGTGCTCGCCAAGGTGTGGTGCACCGCGG